>Ga0189285_100014_pt1 | contig 303193 bp, 263 predicted proteins | sample GEYOminimetaG_FD_130315 | JGI IMG/M metagenome (GOLD analysis project Ga0189285, IMG submission 130315) | Marine microbial communities from the Costa Rica Dome - GEYO mini metaG | ecosystem: Environmental > Aquatic > Marine > Oceanic > Photic zone | place: Costa Rica: the Eastern Pacific...
CGCCGGCCATCGAACAGCGCATCCGACACAAAATCCATGCCCCAGATGTGATTGGGATGGTTGGCTTGTTGAAGTGGCTGACGGTTCTTGGCTGCCTTGTTGCGCCTGGGACGCTTGAGGCGAAGCGACAATCCCTGGTCCCGATAAAGCCGGTAAACCCGTTTGTGGTTATCACGCCAGCCCTCTCTTTGGAGTTGGACATGCACACGCCGGTAACCGTAATGAAGCCGCGTGAGCGTGATCTCGCGAATCCTCATCGACAATGCCGATGAATCCCTCGCCACCGATTGGTATCGACAAGACGCCCGGGAAAACTGCAAGACCGCACACGCCTGGCGCTCGCTGACTCCGTACCGTGCTTGTAAGTCAGCCACCAGTTGGCGTTTACGAGGCGGTCTCAGAGCTAATGGAATGGTCCGCTCCCACCTTCCATAATTTTCGAAGGCACACAACCAAGGAGAGCAGCTATGTCAAACAACAAAAACGTTGCGACTTTCGGAATCGATCTGGCCAAATCACTTTTTCACGTCTGTGGTCTGGATGCTGACGGCAAACGAGTCGTCAGCAAGAAGCTCAGACGAACACAAATCGTGACGTTTTTTGCCAATCAACCACCCTGTGTCGTGGCGATGGAGGCCTGTGCAGGTGCTCACTGGCTTGGGCGCAAACTCAATGGATTGGGCTTCCAGGTTCGAATTCTACCCGCTCAGTATGTGAAGCCTTTCGTGCAGAATCAGAAAAATGACGCCAATGATGCGCTGGCAATTGCTGAAGCCAGTCAGCGGCCATCGGTTAAACCGGTACCGATCAAGACCCAATCTCAGCTACACCTTCAGGCTCTTCATCGAGTGCGCGACCGTTTGGTGAATCAGCGAACTCGTTTGATTAATCAGATACGTGGGTTCTTGTTAGAGGAAGGCATTATTTTGCGCACCGGTGTTGGCAACTTCAAAAGCCAACTTCCAGCAGTGTTAAGCGATCCGTCTGAGGAAATTTCGCCGGCAATGGCTGCTTTGATAAATGAACTTTGGGACGAACTGCTTGGTCTTGAAACGCGCCTCAAATCAATAAATTCCCAGATTGAAGCCTGGGCCTCTCAGGATCAGTCAGCCCGTCGACTCCAATCTGTGCCGGGCATCGGAGCGCTTTCTGCGACAGCTATCATCGCTGCAATTGGTAACGCGGCTCAATTCAATAAAGCCCGTGATTTCTCGGCCTGGCTGGGGTTAGTTCCAAAGCAGCATTCGACGGGAGGTAAAACCACCCTTGGTAGGATTAGTAAATCTGGTAACCCCTATATAAGACGCCTGCTGATACATGGTGCTCGCAGTTGCATGCTGCATCTAAACAGAGAAAAGGATCGTCTAGGGGCGTGGATCACCGACCTCGAAAGACGAATGCCGTTCAACAAGGTTGTTGTCGCCTTGGCCAATAAATTGGCTCGCATCGCGTGGGTAATTCTCACCCGACCAGCCGCCACTTACGAACAGGTTCAAGCAGCCAGACCAGCAAGCTGTTAAACAAATCACACCCATTCAGAGTTTTGCGATGGTATGAACAAGATGAACAAACAGTCGATCGGCATAGCGTAAATCCGGGACAAAAAAGCGGGCTCGGAGCCCTTCGAAGCTATTTGGAAACGCTATGTGCGGATATTCATCATGGCCTTGGCGTCAAAAGCGCCTGACTCATGAGAGGCCGGATACATTTTTGCGAACTGTCACTGGTCATCGGTCGTGCCTTGCAAAAAGGGAGCGGACCATACATTTTTTGCCACCACGTCCTGGAGCATGGCCTTGTCCAGGCTCAAGTCGGCCACCAGCTTTTTGAGGCGATGGTTTTCTTCCTCCAGTTGCTTGAGCCGCTTCAGCTCGGACGGGCCAAGGCCGCCGTACTTCTTGCGCCAGTTGTAGAAGGTGGCATCCGAGACGCCCATCTTGCGACAGACTTCGGGAACCGGGGTACCCAGCTCGGCCTGCTTCAGGGCAAAGGCAATCTGCTCTTCGGTGTAACGGGATCGCTTCATGGCATGATCTCCTGCTCAGGTCTCTATCATGCCGGATTTTCCAGTTTTAAATGGACCGAAATTCTGGGGTAGGGTCACTCCAATTGCTTCTCTCTTCTTCGTGAAACCGCATGTTTTCTGGCTTAGTCAGACTTTGTCTTTGCTTTGCAGAGGGCGCTTCGGGTTCTGGCTAAAATTTGAGCAGATCAAGTTCCGCAATCAGCTTTTTTGCTGGCTCGGGATTTGTGCTGCGGTAATGAAGCAGCTTGCCTCGAAGACTTGTATAGCTTTTTTGAAGTGTTTCTATGCTGGAGGTTTGGTTTTGTAAGTCTTGGCGCAATTGATTAAGTTCGGCCCTGAGTCGTCCTTTCTTGTCTTTTCCTCCGGATGGCCGACCCGAGTTGACTATAAGGTTGTTCGCAATTTGTTGTTTATTGCGGTCCATGACATTTGTTTTTCTTGTCTTTATTTGAAGTCCTTTTGACAGAAAAACCTTTTGAGCGGTCCGGATGGCCCAAGACTTTTCCTGAGAGGAGAGCTTCCTCCGCCTCGATACAATTATGTCGTCCACATATCGAGTGTATTGAAATCCTCTGCTTTCTAACTCTCGGAAAATGTGCGGTTCGATGTCCCAAAATGCGAGATTCGCTAAATAGGATGCGACTGGGGCGCCCTGAGCTAAAAAACCCGACCTAGTGCACAGCTGCGTAAGGACTTGAGAAGGTGCTTCACCGAACTTAAATAGCTGATTCCAAATACGGAATACTAGCTCGTCTGAGATGCTTGGAAAGAAATTGGTGGCATCAATTGTTAATACCGTTCCTTGCCCTGCATGCCTAGCTGCGTTTTTAATGTAGCTCGATCTTGGTAATGAACCGGTTAAATATTCGGGGTAGCGGCAGCGCTTGAGAAAATGGGCATTAATTCGCTGCTGAATAACTTTCAGGGGAGGGTTAAGGTCGAAGAGTTCTCTTGTTGTTCCATCAGGCTTTTCGATTCTGTCGTGTAGACGGAAGTATTGATCGCTTGATCTAGCTATTTCTATCAGTTGTTTCTCTGGATACTTTAGCGCCATAGATAAGGCGTGAACGGTTGAAATGCGCTTAGCTGGATAAGAGGGGGTTGTCCTTCTCGGCCTGTGCCTGGATGAGTTTCGTGGCGACAGTGCGGAGTTCATCTTTCACCTCAAGCGACATGTTTGGAAGCTCGCTGTCATCAGACGCAAGAAAGAGAAGAATGCTAGAGGGCACTCCTAGCGCAGAGGCTATATCTTCTAGCTTAGAGATAGTCGGCTCCCTTTCGCCTTTTATAATTAAGGTGAGATAGGAGGCTGACAAGTCCGATTCCTTTGCAAGTCTGCTTTTAGTTATGCCCCTTAGTTTTCGGCATTTTTCGATAGCTAGCCCTATGTTCACGAACAATCCTCAATAAAGTTTGAGACCTGGGGTGCCTCATCGTCCGTCTCACTCGAAAAACTTCCCAATTTCCGGGTAAAACTTAACGAGGACTCCCAGGGCTACAATACAGCGCTTTCTGAGAAGTCCTTTCCGGGCTTCCGATACCTCCTTGCCATGAGCCTTTTCTATATCGGCAATAAGCAAGTCGATTTCTCGCTCGGTTTCGGCACTACATTTCAGCTTCCCATTCAGCTCTTTTCTAAGACGCTTCAAAAGCGCCCGAGTTTGATTAAGGTCGTGCATAGCACTATCTCCGTGGTTGCGACGCAGGATTGCGTCTGCCCCCCAATTTCCGCATTCTGAGTCGCTGCCGTGAGATGCGCAGAGAGTGAAGGAAGCTGAAATCCCAGGTCTCTACTTCGAAGCGTCAATGGCTTCGCGTTCTGCCCCCCCTTCCTGCTTCATGGCGCTCCGCCTCGGGACGGTAAGCCGGTCGGCTGCGTGGCGCTCCATTACGGAACGGCCAACGTTGTGGGGTGGACTTAATGACCTCGAAAGGTCAAGACTCAGTTTTTTGGAGATATCCTTAATCTCTTTTAGAGCTGTTTCCGGGTGAATCACCCGTCCACACAAAGACGATAGAACTTTCGCGGCCCATCTGTCAATAAAAATTTACTCACAGAAAATATTGATAAGCTTTCGAGCTCTCTGCGAATGCTCAGAGAATCAGAGGTTAGCTCTGGCGCGCGCAGCCTAAAGCGTATATTCGAGCGACGGCTTTAAAAAGGCTGTGGACTTCTCACCTTGGCGCAGCAAGGCAAAAAAGGTCCGCTTGCAAATGTTCGCTTCTGTTTAATTGGGCGCGTACTTCAACCGTTCACCGGATAAGTTCGTGGCATCCGGTCGCTCCTTTTCCTCGACCCCAACCCAATCAGAAGTAAAGGCACCACGATCATGGCACTGCCCACGGCGAACCAGAGGTCGGGCATCTCATGGAAACCTACCCATCCGATCAACACCGCCCAGATCAGGCCAGTGTATTCAGCGCTAGTGACCTGATTTGCATCCACCTGCTGGTACGCGAGCAGGACCGTCATGTTGTAGCCCAGGATGAATAGTGCCGAGCCAGAGGCACTGATGAGCATAGATCCATCCCAACTGGCGCCTTCCCAGAGAGCCAACGCTGCTGCGGCTGGCACTATTAGCAGGTAGTTCAGAAACAGCTTGTGAATCGTGGACTGCTGCCTGGGCAGTTTGCGCACCATCACCGCATTGATAGCCAGGGTGAAGGCGGAGCCCAGTGCGGCAATGGCTGCCCAATCGAATTCCACTGGCCTCAGGATCAACACGATGCCCAGAAACCCGCTGAATACAGCGGTCACGCTCATGGGCGTCAGGCGCTCACCAAACACCAGGGCGGCCAGGACCATCACCAGGATCGGAGCGGCGTAGAACACGGCGTTGGCCGTGGCCAGGGGCAGGTTGCCCAGGGCTACGACCATGCACAGCATGCCAGCAAGATGGATGTGCGCGCGAAGGGCGTGGATTTTTAGACCGGCGAACAGGTACTCCCGGTTCAGTTTGCCAGCCAGCGGTATGAGCATGAGCAGAGTGAGGACGCAGCGCAGGAAGGCAAACTGGAAAATCGGAGCACCGGGTTCCAGCAGCTTGATAAAGACATCGGAAATGATCGCCATAGCGTTGCCGATCACCAGCAAAAGTATGGCGCTATTGACGGTTTTTCCTGACATGGTGCCTCCCTGAAGCTTTCAATTCGCAGTGGGAGTCTATTTGCGTTTTAATATCCGATAAAATGATCATTATTAAGCATCCATTAGAAAAATAGATAATGAAACTGCCACCCCTGAAAGCCCTGCCCGTTTTCGAAGCCGTTGCCCGTCTCAACAGCTTTTCCCTCGCTGCCGATGAGCTGGCAGTGAGCCAGAGTGCCGTGAGTCACCAGATCAAACAGCTGGAAACCTACCTGGGGGAGCAGCTGTTCTGGCGCAGTGGCCGAACGCTGTCGCTGACGGATGAGGGACGGCAGTACCTGGATGCGATTAGCTCTGCGCTGTTGCAGATTGAACGGGCCAGCGAGCAGATTCTGGGGCATGAGGAGTCGTTGTTGAGGCTCTCGGTGTTCAGCTCGTTTGCTGTGCGATGGCTGGTGCCAAGGTTGCCGGATCTGAAGCGGTTGCATCCGCAGCTGGATCTGTCGCTGGAAATGAGCAGCCAGAATCCGGTGTTGTCGGATCGTGTGGCGGATTGTTTTGTTACCGTAAAGCCCACCTCACCGGCGTTCAGCTATGAGCTGCTCTATGAGGAGCGCCTGTTCCCGGTCTGCAGTCAGGACTATTGGCAGAAGATTTGCCGGGAGCTGTCACTGGAAGAGATCCCGGGGGACCCGGCATCGGTCTCTTTAACACCGGCCATGGTGGCAGAGTATCCGTTGCTGTCGACCTACAGTATCTATGACCGGCAGGGTGGGGACTGGGAGGCCTGGTTCCGTGAGGCGGGCCTGGCGCTGCCCGGATCCTGCCGTTTGTTGCATTCGAGCCATATGCTGTTGTCGCTGGAAGCCGCACGCTTTCACCAGGGGATCGCACTGACCAACGATTACATGCTGAGCACCCGTAAGGATTCCAGCGACTTCGTGCGCTTGCCCTGTCACTCCGTCATGACGGGGGACATTTTTTACTTCGCATGGAAAACCAGCCGTCGTCGCGAGCGAGGGATACAGCTCTTGCGCAGGTGGTTGGTCGCCGAGGCCATCAGTTCAGGTTTACGTCCGGAAGTTGTACCTGAGTAAATTGCGTGGCGAACAGCGCTTTCGTTCTGTCAGGGAACGAAAGTCGAAAACCGGGCGTGTACACAAAGAGTTACCCTGTGCCGGCTATCCATTTTTTATGACCGTAATCCATGCCTAAGAGGAGCAAACCATTCATGTTTAAAACATTATCTGCTATCGCAATCGTGCTGCTGTTCGGTGCGACCATGCCTGTCAACGCTGGCAACCATAGCAATGCATTGCCGCCAGGACTGCAGAAGAAAGTGGAGCAGGGCAAGCCGCTGCCTCCCGGCTGGCAGAAAAAAGTGGATATTGGCCGGGGCGACCGTTTGTATCGAGAGCTGTACGATTACGGAGATGTTCGCGACATCGGTGATGGTCGGGAAGAAGTGAGAGTGGAAGACCGCATCTACACGGTCATCAAGGACACTCGGGAAATCATCGACATTCTGGACCGGTAACGGGTTAGCCGCCACTGCCCGGTTCATCCGGTGCTTTCGGGCTGAAGGCACAGCGGTCGGGTTTAATGTCCAGCAGCGGAGTGCCGTCCAGGCAGTCCAGGCCGCGCACGATCAGTGTTCCTTTTTCTATCCGAACCAGTTTGACCATGGACGTGCCAATCGGGTTGGGCCGCACCGGGGAGCGCAGGGCAAAGGTACCGAAGGTCTGGCCGTCGCTTCTGGGGCTTTGCCGGATCAGGTCCCTTCGGCTCTGGTCCAGCCAGTAAAGCACTTCGATGGTGTCATAGTCCTCCAGTCCGGCCAGGGCGTTGTGCCAGATCGGGTCCAGAACCAATTGGCATTCCGGGCCGTCGAGCTTGCCCTGGCGCGGGCAGTCCTTACGGTCGCGCCAGGGCGTGCGGATGGTGCCGATGAAGCGAAGTGAGGCATCGGAGGCCGGTTCGAGTTCGACGGCCTCCTCATTGGGACGCAAATCCGCAGGATCGCTCATGGGCTGTTGCGCACCTTATTTCTCCTCTCTGGGTGGACGTTCGACCACCTTGCGTTTGCCTTTGGCGCACCGTGAAAGCGCCTTCAGTCCGTCGGCATCGAAGGCATCCACGCGGATCACATCGTAGAGTGCCTCCAGTGCTTCCAGCAGTTTGTCGCATTCGTCTGCCTTGACCACGCCCTGGGCACAGGCCCAGTCCACCAGTTCCTTGCGCTGGTGGCCCATCAACAGGTCAATGCCGCCCAGTTCGTCTTCATCGCGGTTACGCATGGCGTCATGCAGCCGGCTGCGCGTGTCCGCGGTCTCGTTGGCCAGCTTGTAGGCATTGAGCACCCGCCCGAGCGGATCTTCCGGGTCCATGGTGGTGTAGGCACCGCGACTGATGCGCTGGCGTACCGGGGTGTCCTTGACGATGGATTCCGCGACCTTTGCGCCGAGCTTGTCATCTGGACCGTTCAGGTCGGTGGCGCCCAGCGGGAACACCAGCAGGCGCAAGGGCCAGCGCAGGGCCGGTACCGGGAAGTTGATGATGGCCTCGCGCATGGAGCCCTGGAGGTCCCGGAGACAGGTCTGCAAGCACCACTCTACCAATGGCCGCTGGTCATCGGGGTAACCCTCCTCATGCCACTGCTTGATGACGGCGGTCGCGTAATAGAGTTGTACCAGGCAGTCGGCCATGCGCCCTGAAAGGCGTTGCCGGGCCTTGAGGCCACCACCAACGGTAAGCAGAGTGACGTCGGTCATCAGGGCGAAGGCTGCTGAGAACCGCGCTAGCTGTCGGTAGCTGGACTTGATGTTGCCTTGCCGTGGCACCGATTCGGCCCATCCCTTGGTCAGTCCCAGCAGCAGGGCCCGAAGGGCATTGCGGGTGGTGTGGGCCAGATGGCGATAGAAGATACCGTCGAATTTCTTCGCTGCCTTGTCCTCGTCCTCCATGCCCGCTGCTTCGATTTCCTCAACGATGAACGGATGGCAGCGGATGGAGCCCTGGCCAAAGATCATCAGGCTCCGGGTAAGAATATTGGCGCCTTCCACGGTGATTCCGATGGGTACCGCCTGGTACGCCCGGGCCAGGAAGTTGCGGGGGCCAGTGATCACGCCGCGGCCTGCCACCACGTCCATGGCGTGGTTGATGACTTCCCGCATCAGGTCGGTGTTGCGGTATTTCAGCACGGCGGAGGGAACCGAGGGCCGCACGCCCCGGTCCAGCATGCCGGAGGTCAGCAGCCGGGCAGCGTCCATCATATAGGTGTAGCCGGCGATGGGCTCCAGGGCTTCCTGCACGCCTTCAAACTGGCTGATGGTGCGGCCGAACTGCTCCCGGGTGTAGGCGTAGGAGCCAGTGGCCAGGCTGGCCACCTTGCCGGCACCGGTGCCCAGGGCGGGCAGGGAAATGGAGCGACCGATGGACAGGCATTCCAGCAGCATGGTCCAGCCCTTGCCGAGCATGTCCTGGCCGCCGATGACCTGTTCCATGGGGATGAACACATCGTTGCCCCACGTTGGCCCGTTCATGAAGACTGTGTTCATGGGCAGGTGACGGGCACCGGCATTGACGCCGTCGGTGTCGTGGGGCACCAGCACACAGGTCACGCCGATATCATCGGAACCGCCCAGCAGCTTGTCCGGATCGTAGACCTTGATGGCTAGGCCAATCAGCGTCGCCACCGGGGCCAGGGTGATGTAGCGCTTGTTCCAGGTGACTTTCAGGCCCAGCACTTCCTTGCCGTTCCACTTGCCTTTGCAGACGATCCCCTTGTCGGGAATGGCGCCGGCGTCAGAGCCGGCCACCGGAGAGGTGAGGGCAAAACAGGGAATTTCTTCGCCGCCGGCCAGTCTGGGCAGATAGTGTTGTTTCTGCTCATCGGTACCGTAATGCATCAGCAGCTCGCCGGGGCCGAGGGAGTTGGGCACCATCACGGTGACGGCGGCAGAGACGCTGCGGGTGGAAATCTTCATCACGATTTCGGAATGAGCGGTGTTGGAGAAGCCCAGGCCGCCATCTTCTTTTGGAATCACCAGGCCGAAAAAACCGTTTTCACGGATAAACTTCCAGACCTTGTCCGGCAAATCGTACTGCTCATGGGTGATCTTCCAGTCGTCGAGCATGGCGCAGAGCTTTTCTACCGGGCCGTCCAGAAAGGCCTGCTCCTCGCTGGTCAGATGCGCGGGCTTGGCGTCCAGCAGCTTGTTCCACCTGGGCTTGCCGGAGAAGAGTTCGCCGTCCCAGTCTACCGAGCCGGACTTCAGTGCTTCGGCTTCGGTGTCCGAGAGTTTGGGCAGCCGGCTGCGGACCCATCCCAGCAGGGGGCGGCTCAGCTTGTCGAGGCGCAAGTCGCCGGGAATGACCAGTATCAATGCCAGGGCCAGCAGGACACCGCCGCACAGAATGCTGATCAGATGCCAGTCATCCTGGAACAGACCCACAACGGTCGCAATGGACATAACGGCAGCGGCGGTAGTGCCGCCAACACCGAGATAGATCAGCACCAGGGCGCTGATCAACAGCAGTAGAACACTCATGGGAAGACCTCCGTATCGTGAATGCAATCGCCGGGAAACTTACTTTAACCATCGGTCAAAGCCTGACCAGTTGCAAGAGGCAGGTCGAGGAGATTGTTTGCCGGGATGGTATCCGGGAATTCAGAGGCTGAGGCCGCAGATCAGCAGCGCGAGGGTGGCCAGCAGCACGGCGACGTTGATGCCCAGAAGGGTGTTCAGCTGTGCCGGGTCGGTAAGCGCGCCCGGCAGCCTGACGCTAACCCAGATCGCTGCGGGCAATGGCGCAAAGCCGAGGGCGGTCCAGGCCGGTAACCAGCCTGCCCAGATCGCCAGACCGAGAACGCCGTAGCTGCTCAGCAAAAGCAAGGCGACTAGCCGGGCTGCGGCTGGTTGACCAAGGGTAATGACCAGATGCCGGCGACCCACTTTTCGGTCGGCGTCGGCATCCGGAATCTGGTTGATCAGCAACAATTCGCTGACCAGCAGCAAGCCGATGGTGGAAACGGTTAAAGCGGTTGCATCCAGCCGGGCCCCGAGGGCAATCAGGCTGCCAAGAATCATCACCGGGCCGAAACCCAGCCCCGGCGCCAGCAGGCAAATCAGCGGTGAACGGGTTATCCACCGGGTATAGGTGAGCACCAGCACCACGCCAGCGGCACCGAGTACCAGCATGGGCAGGCCCCGTAGCCACAGAAAATAGAAGCCAATGGCGACAACCAGTGCCAGTGTGCCAAAGGCGGCCAGCAAAACCTGTCTGGCGGCCGAGGGCACTTCCGGCAGGGCACCACTGCCACCAGAGAACGGCGTGCGGCGGGTCATCAGATCCAGCCCGGAGGCAAAGTCTTCGTATTCGTTGAGCAGATTGACGGCAGCGTGGGCCAGCAGGGCACCAATCAGAACCAGCAGGGTGTTGATCAGGGTCGGCGGCTCGCCCTGGTGCCAGGCAACAGCTACGCCAAGGCCGGCACACAGGGGTGCGAGTACCAGAAAATTGGGTCGGGAGGCGCGCACCACCGCAACGGTTTCAGACATCCGTTCTTTCCTCAGCTAACAGAGCCGGTCACCGGGCAGGCGTTCACACGTAGCCGGCGGCAAACACAAGGCCTAGTACAACGGGCATCACCACCAGACTGCCCAGGTTGCTTAATAATACCAGCGAGGCGACCGTGTGTGGCTCCTGACGATACTGTTCCGCCACCATGTAATTAAGCACCGCCGGAGGCAAGGCTGCGAATACCCAGAGCGCTGCCACCTGCAACCCGGGAAGATCGAGAATCGCAATCATTGGCCAGGCCAGTAGCAGGCCGCTGGCAGGGCAGGCAATGGCCCCCAGCATGCCCATTTTCCAGTCGCTGAAATCGATATCCAGCATGCGCACACCGAGGGCAAAGAGCATCAGCGGAATGCACACACCACCGAGCATGTTCAGGGTTTCCAGCAGCCACTCTGGCAGAGGCACGCCGCCGAGATTGACCGACAGCCCGGCAATACTGGCAAAGACAATGGGCAGCTTAAGGCGTTTTATGATGGAGGTATGGGGGTCGAGCATGTACAACCCCACCGAAAAGTGCAGCAGCATTTCCACGATGAACAGCACGATGGCCGCCGGCAGGGCCTCATCACCGAAGGCCAGAACCAGCAGCGGAATGCCCATGTTACCGGAATTGTTGAACATCATCGGTGGCAGGAAGGTCTTCAGGTTCAGCTTCAGAACCTTGGCCAGTGGATACAGGACAATCCCCGATCCGAGTACAACCACCGTGGCGGCCAATGCCAGCCTGGCATACTCCTGCAGCGGGGCCTGCTGGTCTGCGAGCACTGCAAAGACCAGCATGGGAACAAACAGCTCCATGTTGAGTACGTTCAGCCCCTGGATGTCGGGCGTCCGATAGCGACCGTACAGGGCGCCGCAACCGGCGATGAGGAATACCGGCAACATGGTGGACAGGATCTGGCCAATCATTGAAAAGGCTCCGGGAGAAAATTCGGCATTGTTATTGGATAAACCGTTAGGTTCGCAAGTATTGCCCTGCCTGGGCAAGTGTTTATCGACGATGTTCGACCAAAGCCGGATATGAACACAATGACGACATCTCTGGACGACAGTTGCGATGGTCGCACGGGCCCACCACAATATCGTTTTTTACCACGTTATCTGCCCTGGAGAGTGCTTGTGTCCAGCCCGTTTGATCACCCCGTTCGCCGGGAACATACCTGTTCCGTCAAATTTGATGCCCGCAAGGCGGTTTTTGGCACCGAGGATGTGATTCCGGTCTGGGTGGCCGATATGGATTTTGCGGCACCGGAGGCTGTCACCCAGGCGCTGGCCGAGAGGGCCAAACATCCGGTCTATGGCTACACGCTGTTTCCGGACAGTCTATACCAGTCGATGATTGACTGGTTCGCCAGTCGCCATGGCTGGGAAATCCAGCGAGAGTGGATACTGATGGCGCCCGGCGTGGTGCCCTCGATCAACGCGGCCTGCATGGCTTACGCCGGACCCGGTGAGGGGGTCATCATCCAGCCCCCGGTCTACCCGCCGTTTTTCAGTTCGGTGCGGCACAGTGGCCGGGTGGTGATCGAGAACCCGCTGGTGCCGGAGGATCCGGAAACCGGAGACCCGGGCCACTACCGCATGGATCTGGATCACCTGGAGCAGTGTGCGGCCCGCCCCGATGCCCGAATTCTGCTGCTGTGTTCACCCCATAACCCGGTTGGCCGGGTCTGGTCGGAGGAGGAACTGGGGGCAGTTCTCGATATTGCGCGACGACACCAGTTGGTGGTGGTGTCCGACGAGATCCATTGCGACTTGACGTTCCGTGACAAGCCCCGCCACACGATGCTGGCGAACCTGGCCGGCCCTGACGACGCACTGGTCACGGCAGTCGCACCCAGCAAAAGTTTCAATATGCCAGGGTTGGGTCTGTCAGCCCTTGTGATCCCCGATGCGGACCGACGCAAGGCGATGAAGACAGTGTTCGAGTCCATGCATCTGCCCCAGTGCAATCCGTTCAGTATTGCCGGGTTTGAGACCGGCTATCGGCACGGCGGCCCGTGGCTGGACGACCTTATGGTCTATTTGCAGGCAAACCGGGACTATGTGGTGGAGGCTGTTGGCCAGAGACTGCCCGGCATTCGCGTGTCCGCTCCCGAGGGCACCTACCTCATGTGGCTGGATTGTCGCGAGCTGGGCCTGGACGATGCAGGCCTGAAACGCTTTTTCGTCCGGCAAGCCGGGGTGGGCATGAACCCGGGGATCTCCTTCGGCGATCCGGGCAGCGGCTTTATGCGCCTGAACATCGGCTGCCCGCGATCGGTTCTGGAGGAGGTTATCGGCCGGATAGAAGCGGTTCTCTGACCACTGGCCAGGCGGGTTACTGTCGCTCCATGGAACAGTGATCCTCCACCAGTTTCCAGCGCGGAGGCTTGTTCATGCCGGGCATATCGCCATTGGTTGGCCGAATGGCCTCCCAGATCTGACCGCCATGGGTAGCGAGGCTGCCAACCGTGTAGCTTTTGGAGAAGAGCCATGGATCGGGCCGGACGCACATGCCGGAAGCCGTCTCGCCCCGCTTGCTCTTGCCGGCAGTCTGGCTGGTACCGGCCTTGGGTCCCTGTTGACCTTCTTCGGTCTGGGACTGTTCAACCGCTTGCTTACGGCCCTCGCAGTCCGGCACAGAATCCAGCTCTTTCCAGTCGAAGGTAATGCCTGGCTCCAGCCCCTGATGCAGTTCGCGGGATTCGTACCACTTGCCTTTGTGAAACACTGCGGAGCCTGCCGGGTAGTAGCGGCTGGGTACCCACGTGGACTCTTCTGGATCGCAGGGTTCTGCGGCGGCCGGTAAAGACAGGCCAGCGGCCAGAAGGACCAGAACCAGGCAAAAGAAGCTGTGAGCGTTTCCTGGGATAGATCTAATCATTGGGGTCTCCTTTTGCTGACTATTCTGGGGTTGGGTAGTGGGTGCGTTTTCGGGTCTGCGTGGCCAGCACCAGCCCGGCAAGAATCAGCGCACCTCCAATAATGTGAAACAGCCCGAGGGATTCGGCCAGGAAAATGCTCGCCAGAATCGAGGCGAAGACAGGCGTCAGGTACATGAAGATGGCCGCTCGGGCCGGGCCAATTTTATGCACACCATGATTCCAGAATCCATAGGCCAGGATCCCCGGGAAGATTGCGAAATACAGGAGTGGCAGTGCCGTGCTCCGGGAAAGCTCGAAGCCACCAGAAAAGAAAATCAGGTCGGTCAGGTAGAACGGCAGTACAACCAGGGTTCCCAGAAGGATCTGCGTGGTCAGAAAGGTCAACGCAGGCAGAGGCACGGCCTGTCGCCGCAACAGCACTGAAAACAGTCCCCAACTGAATACCGCCGCCACCATGATCAGATCCCCCGGCTGGGCTTCAAGGCTGGTCAGCACCGAGACGTCACCGCGGGCGATTACGGTAACGATGCCGCTAATGGCCAGGGCTATCCCGAAGGCCTGGATCGGACGGGTGCGGTCCCCGAGCAGTATCCACGCCAGCAGTGCCACGAAAATGGGAATGGTGGCGTTGATCAGGGCAATATTGGTGGCGGTGGTTGTGGTGGCCGCCAGATACAGCAGAGTATTGAACGCGCCAACACTGAAAGTCGCCAGGGCCAGCATGGAGCCGAAGCGCTGACGGATAACCTCGCGGTGGCGCCATATTCCCGGAAGCCCGAAAGGCAGCAGGATAGCCAGGGCGATAACCCAGCGCCAGAACGACATGGAGAGTGGCGGTATGCTCTCTACCGTGCCCCGGGCCACAACCGCGTTGCCGGCCCAGAACAGGGGTGTAAGAACCAGGCCAATGTAGGCCAGGCCGGGAATACGTGACAAGACTCCGGCGTTCTCGGAAGACACAAAGGCTCCTGTGGGGTTGGTGATGCCCGAAAAAAGCCTAGCATACTACTCTCCGGGAACTTCTGCCTCCGTACCAATGTGGTAGGCCGCAAAACCGGCCATTACGACCTGGTCTACGGCCATGCCGATAACCCGCCCATCACTGGTGGACCGGATCGGGTGCTGGGCATTGGTGATCGGGTCGGAAACGTAACCGAGAATTTCCCCTTCCGACACGTTTGCCCCCAGCTCGATTTCGCTGAACAGGATTCCGCCGTGGTCCGCGCGGATCCAGTCGGAATCGTAATAGACCGGCTCCGGATCGCCCCAGACGAACATCCGGGAAATCATGCCCTGGCGCTCCATCAGGCTGGTCAGGCTGTTCACGCCGGCGCTGATCTGGTGTTGCTGGATGCGGTGAGACTCGCCGGCTTCCAGGGTGACTGTTCGAATCCCGGCTTCCACAGCCGCCGTGCGCAACATGCCTGCGGAACCTGTGCTGTGCACCACTGCCATGCGATCAAAGCCGCGAGTGAATTCCGCCACGTCCGGATTGTTCATGTCGGCACGAAGTTGCGGCAGGTTGGTGCGCTTCAATGAGCCGGTGTGGATGTCCACCAGCATGTCGCACTTGCGAATCACGTTCTCGAACAGCGAATGGGCAATGCGGTCGGCCAGGCTGCCGTCGGGGCTGCCCGGGAAATGCCGGTTGAGATCGCGACGATCGGGCAGATACCGGCTGCCCTGCTGGAACCCCGGCAGGTTCACGATCGGCACACCCACCACCGTGCCCGACAGTTTCTCGGGGTTCAGGTCATACATGGTCTGGCGGATGATCTCGATGCCATTCAACTCATCCCCGTGGATGGCGCCGGTGAGGCACAGGGTGGGGCCGGCGTTGATACCGTTGACCACCAGAACCGGGGTTGTCTGGGACAGGCCGGCAATCTGGATGCCGGGTGTCCACGCCAGGCGGGTAGAGGTGCCAGGCATGACATCGTTGTCGAGCAGGGTAAACACCTTGCCCTCGCGAATCTCGGGTTGCGGCTCGGGTTCAGCCAACGCTTCCTTTACCATGACCTCGGATTCGGCAGCGTCCGCATCGGTTTCAGGCGGCGCAGAGGTCTGCGCCTCGGGTGGTGGCGCTACCTCTTTCAGATCGATGTTCGGAGCCACCTTGCGGGAAGCTGATGAGGGGGTATCAATACCGGCACCGCCCCGTGAGGCTTTGGGTTTCGGGGCTTTTTCTTTCTGTCCGTCCCGCTGCAGCGGAGCCGAATGCTCGACATCCTCGACGCTCTCGTCTTCGGCCAGCTCCGCAATCAGCACCTCGGATTTTTTGCCGGCTTCTTTCGAATCGGTTTCGGCAAACAGGGGGGCCGAGAGCCAGGGAATAACCAGGGCAATCAGCAGGGTCCGGTGGGATGGTTTTTGAAGCCGCTCAAACAGCATATTTCCTCACGGTTCGTCAGTGTGCGCTCAAGGATAGAGTGCCTCTGGCGGTCATGAATACTGCTGTGACAAAGGTTTAATGCCACTTTCATGAAATCCGGGCAAGTGTTAACGGCAACAGTTATACGCCGCAAAAGCGATCAACTATATGGTTATTTTGCGAAATCCGGTGTGCTTTCGTTACTGCCGCGTTAGCTGTCGTGTACGGCGTGCCAAAGGTCGTGCTCCCGGAACGCCCGGTGCTCGGCCTCCAGTTTCAGCAAATGCGCCAGTGCTGATCGCGCCGCAAGGCCATGGATGGCGGCCGGAACATCGTCATAGGCTTTCGCTGTGAGGGTTTTCAGATCCACTGGAGCCAGGGCCTCCAGCGCCCGGGCCACCTTGTGCTCACGGGACAATCGATGGGTAATCAGGAAATCAATAACGGCCTCGGGATGCCCCATCAGGAAACCGTGTGCTGGCGCAATGTAACGAACGGACTCCGCCAGCAACTCGTAAAGCGACTCGATATACGCCTTCATGTCGCCGTCCGGCGGATTAATCACCACCGTTGAGCCTTGCATGATGTGGTCACCGGAAAACAGCAGCTTCTGCTCGGTCAGCAGAAAACACAGGTGGTTCGAGGCATGGCCCGGGGTATGCAGCACCTTCAGAATCCCGGCCTCGGTGACAATCAGATCGCCGTGCTCCGGCTCGTCGTCGGCACGGAAGGTCTGGTCTTGCCCCGCACCTTCGGGCGCGGGCCAACCGAACACCCGGCAGCCGGTGCGCTCTTTCAGGGCGGCTACGGCCGGCGAATGGTCCTGATGCGTGTGGGTCACCAGAACCTGATCAACCACGCCACCGGTCACCTCCAGAATCCGCTCGATATGAGACTCGTTGGCGGGACCTGGATCAATCACCGTGAAACGCTCATGGCCCAGGATATAGGTGTTGGTGCCCGGCCCCGTCATCATGCCCGGATTGGGCGCCGTCAGCCGGATCACCCGGGCCGCAACCTCAACCGGTTCACCGGGAATAATCTCTGCCCGGGTTGAGCCTTCACCTTCCGGATCCAGCTTCGCCGCCTCATCATAGGCTGGCGCCCCCGGTTCCAGCGTCACCGCCTTGCCCTTTTTCAGGGCCGGCCAGGGCTGATTCGGATAAGGCTCTGGCGGATTGGCATGGGCATAACGCATCAGCGCATCAGTGTTCTCAAACCCGTTGAGCACCCGTAACGTCCGGATCGTCGGCAAACCCAGCAACCGCTGGCCTGTCCGATGGTCCTCAAGGGCCTGCTCGGGGCGAATCCAGACGTGATCAATGGTTTCCACCCCGTCATGACCGGCCAGTTGCCCTTCCGGAGCGGGTGTCACGAAAAACCGTGTATCGAAACGCCGTGGTGGCCCCGGTGGCGTGATCCAGTGGCCCAGATAGGCCAGTCGGTCCAATGGAATCGCCAACCCATGCTTTTCACAAAGCCTGGCCAAAGACAGCTCGCCGTCGAACACGGACTTTCGGTCAGCGTGGACCGGATGATCCCCGGCTATAGGATGGCCCTGCTTGTCCACGGCAACCAGAACGCCGGATTCCTCAAAACACTCCCGAACCGCCGCCAACATATAATCGGCGCCGCCTTCATCAACACTCATGGTCTGGCTGATTTCGGCGTCTGCTGTCCCGACAATATGCTCTTGGCCGTGAGTTTCATTTTCCTCGACCCTCCCGCCGGGGAACACAAAATAGCCGGGCATAAATACCGCGTCCCAGGTACGTTGCAGCAGCAGAACTTCAAGGCCTTCGTCCGTATCACGAACCAGAACCAAGGTGGCAGCGGGGCGAATATCCATAAAACTCCATCTTCAAATATTTATTGTCAGTGCGCGGGAGTGATACGAACGATGGCAGGGAAGGGCTTTCCAAAACTGGCTGTCGCCATGGATGGCGACAGACAAGCGTCAAATGGACGTGCCGCAAGGAGCGTGTTTTGGAAAGCCCTTCCCTGCCGTCGCTCTCCAAAACCCAAGGCGCGGAGGTCTCACAGCAAGATAACCGATTTGGGACTGGGCGTCTTGAGATGAACACTAAAGTCGAACAGCGTATGATTCGCCCCAGGATACGAAACGAAAACAGGAACCCCCGTGGCCCGAATCAAACTCTCCTTTCCGGACGACGTCTTCTGCTTTGAAACCAGAATGCCGGTCAGAATCACCGACATCAACGGCGCCAACCACCTTGGCAACGACGCCCTGATCTCCATGCTGTCCGAAGCCCGGGCCCAGTTCCTGGTCAGTTATGGCATCCAGGAAGCCAGCAAGGATGGCACCGGCATCATCGTCACCGACCTGGCCACCATGTACCAGTCCGAATCCTTCTTTCCGGAAATGCTCAGGTTTGAAGTGGGCGTTATGGACTTCAACAAGTATGGCGGGGATTTCGTATTCCGGGTCACCAAGGCCGAAAGCGGCCAGCCAGTGGCACTGGCGAAATACGGCTTTGTCTTCTTCAACTACCACCGCAAGGAAGTGGTGCCGATACCCGAAAGTTTCCGTTCACGCTTTGCCTGAGGCCACCTCGGCCTTCAAGCGCGCCATGCCGGCACGGTAAAAACTGTAAGCCATGGCGCCTGCAAACAGATTGCCCACCAGTGCGCCGCTCATGAGCCCGTCGATGCCGTTGATCTGACTACCAATCCACAGCAGAGGCAGGAAGCACAGAAACAGGCGCAGGGTGGACACCAGCAGGGCCCGCATTGCCAGCCCCAGGGCATTGCACACTGACACCATCAGCATACACACGCCCAGACCGCTGTAACTGAGTGGCACCCGCAACAGATAGCCGGCCAGAACCTCCTGAACGTCACCGTCGCTGGAGAACAGCTCGGACACCAACCCCGATGCCACCACCCAGGCCAGGCCAATGGCCAATTGCCAGACCACCACGAAACGCACGGCCAGACGAACCAGCTTCCGGATCTGCTCGATATCGCCAGCCCCCAGCATGCGGCCAATCATCGGCGGCATCGACATGGTCAGTGCCAGTACCACCACAATCGAGAAGAATTCCAGGCGGGTGCCCAGGCCCCAGGCGGCCACCGCGGCCGAGCCGAATCCCGCTACCAGGGCCGTCGCAAGCATCGCCGAAACCGCCGGCATCAGTTGGCTGACCATGGCCGGCGCCATGATGCCGTTGAGCTGTTTCAGGGCCTTCCAGAGCGCAAGCTCCTGAAGATCGAACCGAACCCAGTGGCGTTTCAGGAGTTTCGGGTAGATCACCAGGCAGCCGATACCGAAAGAGGTCACGGTAGCCCAGGCGGCGCCGGGCAGGCCCCAGCCGAAAACGAAAATGTACAGCGGGTCCAGGGCGATGTTGGTCAGGCTCGTGGCCACCATCATGTACCCGGGCAGTTTGGTATCGCCGTGGGACCGGCAAACGCTGTAGCCGAAGTACAGGAAGGCCCCGGTCCAGGCGGCCATCAGCCAGGGCACCCAGTACTGGCGGATCAATGGCAGAAGCGATTCTTCCGCGCCCAGGGCTGTCATGATGTGCTCCTGCAGAAACCACAGGGCCACACAAATGACGAAAACGAGGCTGCCGCCAACGGTAATAATCAGTCCGCCCAGGCGATAGGCTCGAAGCTCATCGCCGGCACCCAATGTGCGGGAGACGATCGCCGTGGTGGCAATACCCAGACCCACTTGAAGGCCGATGATCAGTTGCTGCATCGGCAGGGTAAAGCCCAGGGCCGCCAGCGGATCCCGACCCAGTTGACCCACGAAGGCACTGTCGGCCAGCTGGAAGGTCATCAGGGACAGTACTCCGAAGAGCATGGGCCAGGTCATGCTGTAGAGCTGGCGGGCCAGGGATGGGTTTTGGGCGTTGGTCTGCACGGGGCGTCAGGGGCCTTCAGTTAGGGTTCGGGCTACGGGCGGGGAATTCTAACAGGTTATGGTTTTGGAGCATGCAGTCGGCTGGGGGCGGGCTTCTGAAACACGCTGTGAATACATCCCTGTACGCTCGGCTCCGCCCCTCAGTGCTTAATGCTCCTGCGTCGCACTGAGGGCCCTGGGCAGGCCATCCTTGGCCAGCCCGTGAAGCACTGCCGCGCTTCACCCATGGCTCCGCACGGTTTCAGAAGCCCGCCCCCATCCAACTGCCCCGAGACCGGTGATATGTCCGGCACTCAGGGCAAAAGAAGGTTTACAGCACCTTCAAGGCCGCATCGTAATCCGGCTCGTTTTTGATCTCATCAACCAGTTGGCTGTGAATGACCTTGTTGTTCTCATCAAGCACAACCACCGCCCGGGCACAGAGGCCGGCTAACGGGCCGTCCTGGATGGCGACGCCGTAATCCTGCTGGAAGCTGTAGTTCCGGAAGGTGGAGAGGGTTTCGACGTTTTTCAGGCCTTCAGCGCCGCAGAAACGGGCGGCCGCGAAGGGCAGGTCGGCGGAAACGACCAGCACGACGGTGTTATCCAGGCTGCCTGCTTTTTCGTTGAACTTCCGGGTAGACGCGGCGCAGACGCCGGTGTCGATACTGGGGATGATGTTCAGGATCTTGCGCTTGCCGGCCCAGTTGTCGAGTTTGACTTCTTCCAGGCCGCTGTTGGTCAGGGTAAAAGGAGGCGCGTTGTCGCCTGTTTCGGGAAATTTGCCGCTCAGTTCAATGGGATTGCCGTCCAGGTTAACGCTGCTCATAGTCTTTGCTCCTCGGTGTCTGGTTTAGAGTGTTAAGTACTCTGTGTAGACCACTTTGGATGATTTTGCCTTAATTGCCGGTCGCGCCTTGTGGCTCGAAACCTTTTGCAGGATAACGCTGAACCAGCACCAGATAACAGCCCATGGCGATGGCGGCGCAGGCTGCAATGATCAGGGCCATGACCAGAGAGGTGCCGTCGTGCAGATGGCCGACCAGCATGCCAGCGATGGCGGCAACGGCCATCTGGGTGAAGCCGAACAGGGCAGAAGCGGAGCCCGCCATGCTCGGGAAGTTGGCCAGGGCGCCGGCCATGGTCTGGGGCAGCACCATCCCGGTTCCGATCATGAACAGGGCCTGGGGCAGGATCACCGCCCAGACGTTGAACACTTCACTCAGTGCCAGCACGGCCATCAGACTGCCACCAGCCACGGCAATGATTAGTCCCCGCATCAGGATCTGGTCCGGCAACAGACGACGGCCGAGACGGACGGCGGTCAGATTACCAACAATGTAGCCGGCCACCATGCACGCAAAGTAAAGACCGAACTGTTCTGTCGGCACGCCCAGGAAATCGATCAGGACGAACGAAGAACCAGACAGGAAGGCGAACAGGCCGGAAAAGATCAGCGCATTGGTCAGGGTGTAGCCCACGAAGCTAATGTCCTTCGCGATAGTCCGATAGTTCCGCAGCAGACTGCAGAGCTTCAGCGATTGCCGATGCTCCGGACGCATGGGCTCCGGAATACCAAAAGCCACCACCAGGGCCATCACCAAGGCATAACCACCCAACGCCAGGAACACAGAAGCCCAACCAAGGCTGGCGGTCAGTAGACCACCAATGGTCGGCGCCACGGCCGGCGCAAGGGCCATGATGCTGGCCAGAATTGCCAGGATCTTGGCAGCTTCGCGGGGCGTGTAGATATCCCGAATCGCCGCTCGGCCCAGAACCGGGCCGGCAGAACCACCGAGGGCCTGCAGAAAACGACAAAGAATCAGGGTTTCGATGTTCGTCGCCAGGGCACAGCCAATGCTGGCAATGGCGAAAAGCACGAAACCACCAATCATGATCGGCTTGCGACCAAAGCGGTCAGCCAACGGACCGCAAATAAGCTGAGCAATGGCAAACCCAACCAAATAAAGACTCAGCGTCAGCTGAACCTGATCGGTACCGGTGCCGAAGTCTGAACCGATTTGTGGGAGTGCCGGCAGATACATGTCCGTTGCCAGCGGCCCAAGGGCCACAGCGGCGGCGAGAAGCATCGTTGTCCAGACACTGGTCAAAGTCAGCATGGTTTTCCTGAAGCGTTATCTCGATGGCCCAACAGGGCGGGTCCGGTACGGCTTTCCAAAACTGTAGAGGGCCATGGATGGCCCGAAACAAGCGCACAGGGAAGTGCTTGTAGCGTGTTTTGGAAAGCCGTACCGGACCCGGCCGATAGGGGAGTGAGAGCAGTCTAGGCCACAGGTCGGCCGAAGATAACGCCAGAAGAGCTCATACAACCTATGAGTAAAACTAATTGATTAACTTTTCAGACCGTTGAGCGTAGCGGCAACCGCATTCACCTGATTCCGCAGCCACTTGTGGGCAGGGTCGTTTTGATTGCGGCGATGCCACAGCATCAGCAGGGTAAAGGGCTTGAAATCAAAGGGTAACGGAACCCACGCAAAGTCGCGGAGTAAGTGTTTGCTCATGCCTTCCGGCGCCGTGGCAAGCATATCCGTGCCTCGCAGGAACTCCGGCAGGCCGGAAAAATTGGAAACCGTCACCACGTTGCGGCGAACCAGGCCACGGGTATCCATGGCGGTCTCCACCGTTGGCTTCTCGCCAGTGGCAAACAGCAGGGCAATGTGGTCCGCCTTCAGGTATTCCGGCAGATCTGCAGGCGGTTTGCGGTAGTCGGGATCGTAGAACACTACCATCCGATCGGCCATCAGGCCCCGCTGCATAATGTCCGTCGCCTCCGGCGCGTGGGGAGAAATGACCAGATCACAGACATCCTTTCGTAAGAGGTCTGCCCGGGGAATGCCGGACGGAATCACCTGAAGGCTGATGCCCGGAGCCTCCTGCCGCAAGGTGCGCACCAGGCCGGGTAAAAGCAGGTCCCGCTGGTAGTCATTGGCAGCAATCGTGAAGGTGAACTCGGCCGTGGCGGGGCTGAACGGCGGGCCTGAGGACAGAGACTGCAGGTCATCCAGAATCTGGCGAATGTGCGGCCCGGCCTGCAGCGCGTAGCGGGTTGGCACAATGCCTCGCCCGGACTTCACGAACAGGGGGTCACCCAAAGCCTGACGAAGGCGCTCCAGCGTGTGGCTCACCGCCGACTGGGTAACGCCTAGCCGAATCGCAGCGCGGGACACGCTGCCTTCATCAAGCACTGCCAGAAACGTGCTTAAGGCCCGGAAATCGAGGTTGAATGTATCAATCGGGTTCATGAATGGCAGTGTAACCCGATGCCCTCGGTGGCGCTATGGCCCCTCGGCTGATGCGTGTGTACGAATAAATGCCTCAATCGCCTCTGCCAGATCATCGAACCAGGGGTTGTAGGTCAGCCGGCTGGTAAACACCGGGCGCTCCGTGTCGTGCCAGGCACTGAACCACAGGTCTTTCTCCGGCAGCCGGCGGCAACCCTCAAGGGAAATGTTGTTCGGTTCCAGGCAGCGTTGCAGTGGCGCCCCCAGGCCATAGAGCTCATTGTCAGGCGAGATCAGCAGGGATTGATGAGAGAATTCCAGAATGTTGGCATCAGGCAGGTAGCTTTTCATAAACCTGATGCGTTCATCCGCCTTTGCGTCGGGCCACGGGGTGCGGCTATCCCGAAAAATCATCATGGCATTCCCGGGATTGCTAAACCGCTCCCGGAACTGCGTGACCAGATAGTCGAGATTGATCACCGAGTCGGCCTCTGTCGCAGCCAGGAACAACGGCATATCAACGCTTTCCTGCTGGACTATGCGGCCCTGAGCCGCCGAAATAACATCGCCGATCTGACTGCCGGCGTTAAACGAAAACGACTCGTACTTTACCGGGTTCAGCTCCGGCTCTTTCTCCACAAAGTCACCAAACACGTCGGCAATTGGCGCCAACCAGAGGTAGTCCCGAAGACCGTTGAGCTGCCAGGCGGGTGCGACCGCAACCAGGCCCGCAGGTCTGGGCCCGGTTTCCGAAAGGGCATAATCCGTGGCCAGAGCACCACCCAGTGAAAAGCCCCCAATAAACGCCCGGTCCACCTCCTTCGACAGGGCGACGAAGTGATTGCGCACCTGCTCGCGCCACACCTCGGCACTGGCCGTCACCATATCGCCGGGCCGTGTACCATGCCCCTGCAGCAACAGGGTCCGGACTTCAATGCACTGATCCGCCAGGTAACGGGCCAGATCCCGGAACACAAAGGGCGAATCGCTCAGACCGTGCACCAGCAACAGCCCGGTGTGATCTCCGGAGTTGCAGTCGGCGGCCGGCGATAACCGGTATGGCAGGTTCCACAACACCTGTTGCTCCCGCTTAAACCCTTCCACCGGCACCAGATTGGTATCGACATAGGCTTTGGCAGATTCGACATAGCGGTCGAAATCGGACACGGGTTCGGCGCCCAATGTTGAGGGCCCGGGGGTATAGAGTTGAGTGCTGGTGGCACAGGCCGCGGTGGTGCCCAGCACCAGTAAAACGAGCAGATTCCTGAGGATAGTCATAGCTGCCGAGTCAGATTCGCTCCTTTCGTTTAAACCGTCGTCATTGCTGGCTGTGTTGAGTGATCGTTCAAATCCCGATACTGTGACCTCAGTATACGACCCCGAACCCCCTTCCGGATGAGGAGCCCCACCGATGAGCATGTCCCTCGCTTTCGACGTTTACGGAACCCTGGTCGACCCCATGGGCATGTCCCGCCTCCTGGCGGAGGACGCCGGCGACAGGGCAGAAGCCGTAGCCGCACTTTGGCGGGAGAAACAGCTGGAGTTCTCATTCCGAAAGGGCCTGATGAAAGTCTACGAAGACTTCGGTGTCTGCACCCGCCAAGCCCTGCGCTACGCCATGGCCACCCACAAACTGACCCTGTCCGAAGAACGCGAAAACGCCCTGATGGCGGCCTACCTGTCCCTGCCTGCGTTCGACGATGCCTTGCCGGCACTGAAAACACTGAAAGGGCAGTATCCGCTGTTCGCGTTTTCCAATGGAAGCTATCCCGCGCTGGAAAAGGTATTAGGCCATAACGATCTGTTGGACCAGTTTGAAGGCCTGGTGTCAGTAGATGACATCAAAACCTTCAAACCCGATCCGGCTGTCTACACCTATGCCCGTAGGGCCACGGGCTGTTGGGAAAAGCCCTTGTGTCTGGTTTCGAGCAATGCCTGGGATGTCATCGGTGCCCGGGCTGCAGGATTACTAGCAATATGGGTAAAGAGGGATCCGGAAAAGGTTTTTGAAGATTGGGGTATTCAACCGTCCGCTGTGATCAAGAGCCTTTCTGAATTACCTTCCGCACTGACGACACTCTGAAGCTAGAGGAGGCGCGTGTTGGGGGCAGCATTCCAAAACTGTCTGTCGCCAAGGATGGCGACAGTCAAGCGTCACATGGACGTGCCGCAAGGAGCGTGTTTTGGAATGCTGCCCCCAATACGTGCCGGCAAGCTCCAAGCTCAAAAACTCAGTCCGACCGCAAAGCCAACCACTCCGCCAACTCCAGCCAACTCTGACGCGGCGCCTTGCTCCCCGCAAGAATGCCCATATGCCCACCCGGCACAACCCGAAACGTCTTGTCGGTAGAGCTCACATGATCCATCACCCGCTTGGCCGCACCCGGCGTCACGAGCGTATCGTCGCCGCCTGCGATAGCCAATAAGTTGGCACTCACATTGTCCAGTTTGGCGATATCCTCACCGATCTGTATCTCACCTTTCGACAGTTGGTTGTCGATCCAGACCCGCACCACCGTGTCCTGAATGATGCCGCCGGGATAGGCCACCATACGGTCCAGAAACGCCGACGTGGTCGCGTGGCTGGTGACAAACTCCCGGTCACCCAGGCGGATAATCAGCTCCCAATAGCTCATCACGCTGGCAATCGGATTGGTCAGCTTGAACCCGATGGTGTTGGCCCAGCCCGGGGTATGAAACCAGTGCGGTTTCACATCGTGAAGACGGAACCCGGTGCGCTTGCGGACAAAGCCGGCCACATCCGCCATACGCTGGTTCAAAAGCCCGAGAATTCCCGACGCGTGGCTGTCGATCGGTGAGCCCAGCACGATGGCATTGCGAACGTGCTGATCGTTGCTGAGCGCCGAATAGAACAACGTAAACATGCCACCCATGCTCCAGCCATGCAGCGACAGCTCCTGCTCACCGCTGTGCTCCCGAACCCGGTTAAGGTACGCCGGCAACAGCTCCGCCACATAGGTATGCAGGTTGTAGTGACTGTGCTTCCGGGTTGGCATGCCCCAGTCAATCAGATAGACCTCGAACCCTTTGGCGCGAAGAAATCGGACCAGACTGCGTTGGGGAAACAGATCGTAAATCAGCATGTTTACCGCCAGGGGCGGCACGATCACAATCGGGGTCTTGTGGGCTGTCCTCTCCACCGCAATGGTCTCACCGTCCAGCTCGATGAAATCCTCGGCCAGCGGCGGATAGTAGCGCAGGCTGACCAGGCCATCGGTATGGAGCGTCTCAAACGGCGTCTGTCCGGCCTGGACCAGACTGGCGGCTCGGAAGATACGGTCGAAGGCATTGCCGGCATAGAGGGCCGTTTGCCGGGTAACGCCTGCCGCGCGGTCAGCAGCTGATTTGAAGAGATTGGGCATGGGGGTGTCCATGGAGAATTTGAAGCACACTGTATTGATTTCTGAAGACCTGGTCTTGCAGGCTGCAAACCGGGATTATCCACGATGATGCGGAAATCACCATGGCAGAAGTGTCCAAAGCGAAGGGCAAACCGGTCACTTCAGGCCACTGCCCAAGGGCCCCCGGGGTTGCTATCATTAGCCCCCATTTGCAAAGAATAACCAGAAAACAGGATCGCCATGCTCAGCTTTCTCCCCGCCCCCGTGATCGGTGTACTTAACTGCATTCTGTTGGGAATCAACACCCTGTTCTGGTGCATCCTGCTTTACATCCCGGCCATCCTGAAACTGATTATTCCCATCACCGGCTTCCGGGTGTTGTGCACCAAAGTGATTATCTGGATCGCAGAAGCCTGGGTGGCCTGCAACACCGGCTGGATGAAGCTGACCCATGGCACGAACTGGGACGTGAAAGGGGCCGAAAACCTGAAGCGGGAAAGCTGGTACCTGGTATTGGCTAATCACCAGAGCTGGGTGGATATCTTTGCCATGCAGCGGGTGTTCAACCACCGGGCGCCGTTTCTCAAATTTTTCCTCAAGCAGCAGCTAATCTGGGTGCCGGTCATCGGCCTTGCCTGGTGGGGCCTCGATTTCCCCTTCATGAAGCGTTACACCCGGGAATATCTGATCAAGCACCCGGAGAAGCGGGGCGAGGACCTTCGTTCAACCCGCCGGGCCTGTGAGAAGTTCCGCTATACCCCGGTGAGCGTCATGAACTTTGTGGAAGGCACACGGTTCACCCAGGCCAAACACGACAAGCAAAAGTCGCCCTACAAGCACCTGCTGACACCCAAGGCCGGCGGCGCCGCTTTCGTACTCGACGCCATGGGGGACTCTATCCAGACGCTGGTGGATGTGACCATCGCCTATCCGGGTGGCGCACCCACCTTCTGGGAGTTTATCTGTGGCCGGGTGAAGGAAGTGAAACTGGAAATCCACACCGTTGATATCCCGGACCACCTGAAAGGCCGGGATTACTCAACGGATGCGGAGCACCGCCGAAACGTGAAGAACTGGCTCGGAGAGATCTGGAGCCAGAAGGATGGGAAGTTGGACAGCATGCTGTCCTCCTGAATCAGGAGGACAGTTTGGCCAGTGTCTGCAGTGCCAGCTCACGGCCAATTTCATCCAGGGTCACGGTCTGCTCGACTTTCTGGAATCCGCGGTCTGTGGCTTTCCAACGGTTGCTTCCGGCTTTTTCGGGCGGAACGCCATTGGAGCTCAACATCACGCGAATGCTGCCGTTGCGAACGTCCAGAACCTCCACCTGGAATTGGTCGCTGGTTACTTCGCGAAACACCAGCAACATATCCGCATGTTCGCCCAGTGCGCGCATTTCCAGCCGACGCTGATCTGGAGAGAGGCGAGAGAACTCCCCGGTTTCCAGCGCATTATCGGTAATGCGCATGATGGTAGCCCGATCCACGACCGTGACGCCGGCCTCAACCATCTGGCTGACCAGGCCACTCTGCAGTTCAAACGCCGGCCCTGCCGGGCCTTTCTGGCGATTTGAACGGTATTCCCCCTGGGCTGCTGCCTGGCCCTGTGCCTGAAGATTGACGTTGCCGTCAGGCACCTCCCCGTTCAGGGAGCCCCGTGTTGATACTACACCCCGGGTATTGCTGCTCCAGTCGCTCACCTGGTCATCGAAGTCGCGATTCCAGAACACGGCCATGCGCGGAGGCTGGTCGCCGAAGGCACCTTTGAAGCGCGCGATAATCACATCTGCGCTCTCTGTGCGCTGGGCTGCCGCTCGATCCTCTTTCAGATCTTCATCGGTCAACGGCTTCTGGGCCGGCGCCATCATCGGCGCTGCTTCATGGGACTGGCCGGCGGCCAGGGCAAAACCTGGCGCCAGCAAAGGCACGCAGAGTGCCAGGGCAAATCGCTTCATCAGTTGAGCTCCCGGACTTCCACGCGGTATTGCAGAGGTTGCGTGGTGGTAGACAGTTCACGATAGGTAGCGATGCTGTTGGCCGGGATGGTCGAGCGCTGCCAGGTCGGTTTCACATCGGTGGGTACGCCGTCCTGATCGAAGAACTGGGTGCGGGCTTCGATCCGGTAATCGTAATCCGTGTGGTTGCGCAGGACCACGTAGACCTCTGTGGTTCCGGTTGCCGTCGGCCGCTGGCCGTGCTGGACCAGTGACAGTCGATAGCGTTCGCCGTCCTCCAGTTGGCCAAAACCGCGGGTGTAGGTGCGCTTCAGGTTGTAGTCGGTGAATGCCACGGAGTTCATGGTGATGGGCGCGGTGCGCTCAATCAGGTCCGTGCTGCTGGCGGATTTAGCGGCACAGCCAGACAGCAGACCAAGACAGATCGCCGCTGTGGCCATGGATTTAATCAGTGTTTTCATTGGGTTCCTCCGGAATCCGGACGGCGGGACGTGGCAAAGGCCAGGCCGGCCCCGCGACCATCAAATTTGAATTCGGTAGTGTCGGCAAGGCCTGGCACAGGCTGACCGTTTTTATCCAGGAAGCGGACAGTGACCGGATCGCCCTCGGCGGCCGCCACGGGCAACAGGTGTATGGTGTCGGGCAGGCCCTCCCAGTACCGGATGTCTGCCCGGGTGTTGGCGGACGCTGACATACCCTCGGCCGCGACGCTGATCAGACTGATGGCAGCGTATCCGGCGCCAACGGCACCGCCGGCCGCACTACTGAAGCCGGCGAGCATGCTGTCCTGGCTGACGCTGCTGAGGGTTGAACCGACGGCCCGGGTGTTTTCCTTGAACTGGATCTGGCCCTCTACAATCCGATCGATAGCCCGGCCCCCGCGAGTGGAGGCCTGGAAGAAGATGTCTTCCATGGGGTACAGGGCGGACCATTCTTCACCGTTGCGGACTTCGGCAGCCACATCCTGGAAGTTCTTGCCACGCCGATAGACCAGTTGGTAGTGCCCGACACCGTCACCCAGTTTCCTGGGGGACTTGCCGGTTTCCACGATCAAAAGCGCGTTGTCGTCGGCTTCCGGGATGGGGGCGTCCGGCCGATAGAGTTTCAGCTCTTCGAAATGCTCCCGTGCGAGCTGGTCACTGCCCATCTGCATGGCGGACCAGCCAGCCAGGTACAGCAGCAGTGCGAAGTCGGTACTGTTCTGCTCCTCCTCGGCAAACGCGTCTTGCAGCAATCCAGCCAGGAAGCTGGCTCGTGCGTTGCCGTAGTCGCCTTCTTCCAGGTAAATCAGGCCCAGATACAGGTAGACCATGGCGCGCTCATAGGGCTCGCCCTTGAAGTCCTTTTCGGCTTCTTCGTACCAGATGCTTCGCGCCTTGCGCGCGGCGTCACTGTCAGCATAAACATTCTCGATCTCCAGGCGTGCCTGGGTCAGCGTGTTCTTTGCTTCCTGTCGATAGCCGGCACGGTATGCCTTGACCCCGATCTCCATCAGGTTCAGGACCTTGTTCCGTTGGCCTTCCTCGAAGAGGTTCTGGAAGTCGGCCTGAAGAACCGCGGGTTTGCTCTCTATCAGCGATTGTTCGGCCGGTGCCAGTGCTGCCCGATCGTAGACTTTCGGGCCGCTGGCGCAGCCGGCCAGTGTGCCGGCAATCGCTGTCGCAAGCACCGGCTTTAGCCAGGTTTTATCGGTAAACCACATTGTCACGGGCCGCCTTTCTCATTTCATAGAGTCCGCTCCAGACGATGGTGCCCAGCTCAAGATCGACCATCTCGAAGGTGACCTGGCTGTACCGGGACTGGGTTCCGGTGTTTCGATCGATGGCATCCAGTGACGAGATGCGGCCCCCAAGGCGGAAATCAGCACCTGCCTGGGCCGCAGTCTGACGAATGGTGCCGCCATCGACCGCGCCATCCCGCTTGAGATCCCGCTCTTTCTGGACCATGTCGGAGAAGTGACGACCCACGAAGATCATCCGACCGTTGGCGGCGCGATTCAGTTCGATGCGCAGGCGATCAGTCAGCATGTTGGTGTTGATCACGGAGGTGCTTTCGTTCTTGATGTATTCGTTATCGATAATGATCCTGGGAGGTGTTGAGCGGCCGGTGAGCATCGGGTTGGCCAGCATGTCGCGCATCATCTGGTCGGTCATCGCGACCACGTCCTGGCTCTCGATACCGACGCCGCCCACGCTGCCTGTGGTGGATACGTCCTCATAGACGCTGGGCTTGCCCTGTACGTTTTCGATCTTGCTGGCACAGCCGGAAAGGACCAGGGAAGTCAGTACCAGAGCGCAGGCCGGTTTAAAGGTGTTTTTGCTGAACATGTATATCTCCAATTAGGTTAGTAGGCACGCGCGAGGGCTTCTGCCAATTCCGGGTAGATCTGTCGTGTGGCTTTCATGGCATCTGCAAAGTTGCCGGTGTGGCCGTATTTTGCCTTCAGGTAGCGAGCCATGGAATGAATGTCATCAAAGCTGCGGTCTGAGGAGGCGCGAATGGCTTCCCAGCCACCTGAGGCGCTGATCGCCGTTTCCCGGCCAACAGACTTGCCGATTTCAGCCCCCACGGCACCGCCCAGGAAGCCACCAACGAAAGGTATTTGCTCCAGGGCTTTCTCTCCTGCATAGGCGCCTGCCGCAGCTCCGAGTCCTGTGCCAACCGTTGCGCCAATGTTGGCATTGATTGCGGAGTTCACCCACTCAGCCAGAACATCATCGCTGGTATAAGGGCTCATGTATTTGCCGAGATTGTCCTGGCGCACCAGCTGTTCAAGCAGTTCTTCTTCGGTGGGAATCCGGATGTTGCCATCCTTGTCGCGAAGTTTACCGGTTTTCGCGGCGGCCAACAGCTGGGCGGAGGGCGCTTCATTGGTCATGCGATCGACGAGTCCGTCTGGCAGGCCCGCTTCTTTCAGCAACTCCCGATGCGCCCGGGTCATGCCGGTGTAATAACCGGACTGAATGTCGCCAGTCTGTTCCGGATAGGCATTAAGCATGCGTACCAGAAGTTGATCGGCATCGACACCGTTGGCGAGTTGTGTCTTCAAATCAATGCCGCGCAGACCCTCCGGACCAATCAACCAGGCCTGGTAGCGGGCAGGCAGCAGCTCGACGTAGCCCGGTACCTGGCTGTTTGCGGCGTGGTAGGAAAGCGTGTCGGTTTCAGGGGCCAGTTCAATCAACCTGAGGACAGCCGAGGGGCGATAGACTGAATTGGCTCCTCCCGCCTTCAGATAGGCCGCAATGTCGGCGGCAGTTTGCGGGTTTGCCTGCTCGAAGTCCCTGCGTTGCTGATCGATCGTTGCCAGGACGCTGTCCTTGTGGTGATCGGTGATGAAGTCTCGTGCCACCGCCTGTTCGGCCGCTTCATCATTCAATGACCCCATGAACATCATGGGCGTCGGGAAATACAGGGACAGGTAGGAGTCAATGGAATAGGTCACCCGGCTTTCCAGCAAGGTCTCACCTTGCCAGCTCAGTGCGTAGACGTCCTCGTACTGCACCTCATCGTAGTAGGGAATCAGTGACAGGGTGACCATGTAGCCGAGGAAGCTGGCGCCATTGAAGCCCGTCGATCCCTTGGTTTCTGTGGTCCGGCTGACGACTACCTGGGGAGCTGTGGGGGATTCCGGAACAAGCCAGTCAGGACGCTCATCTCCGACAATGGTGAAAGGGACTGTCCCTGTATCGTAGGAGCCTGTGCTGTTGGCGCTCACGCTGCTCCGGTCAAACTGGTACACCTGACATCCTGCCAGTAAAAAGACCGTGGCAAGGCTGACAAGCGCTTTCCCGACGGCGGAGGCCGCTATGGCTTTTTTCAGTAAGGTTTGAAAACGACTGAACTTCATTTTGATACCCAAATTCCACTGGTTGTAATGAGTCCGGTACAGCGACACTCCGGAATTCGGGTAAATGTATAAACAATTTTTAATGACCCCGTCTTGCCTCAGGCGCACCATCATGAGGCATGGGCCACTGTGGCATGGTTCGGGCAGGAAGGTGTTTTTTCTAACTAAATGAAATGTATAAGATTCTTTGGGGTTTTCCGGAAATATAGAGAAATGAAAAACAATGCAAAAATTTGTTAACCACGCCAGAAACAGGCGTTGCTGAGGCGTTTATCGTTCACTGATCATCGTCTTCAACCTCATCCGGATGCTCCCGCTTGTAACGTTCCCACTCTTCCCAGTCATGAGGCGTTCCCGCATGGGGCCGGCGGAGGTGTTTGGCGTGCTCCATGGCGTTGTGGCGGAGGCTGTGGTCCCGTTCTTCCTCCTCCTTGTCGAAACCGTACTTTCTGAGAAATTCGTCAGGGCTGATGGGCATGGCGCACCTCCATCAAAGGAACATGTCCTGAATGATACGATGCGCCCGCCAGCGTGGTTTTTCAACCGTCTTTGGAACTGGATCCGGTGGCTATCTCCTGCGCTTCCACCAGCTTGAAATTAATCTGCCTGCGTTCTTCGTCTACCCCGGCAAAGCTAACCGTCACCGGCTGCTCCAGCTGGAAGATGCGCCCGTTCTTGTTATGGATCAGGCGCAGGGTGACAGGGTCAAAGCTGTATTTGCCGTCCAGGTCCTTGCAGCTGACAAACCCTTCCAGCCCGTTGGTGTCCAGCCGCACAAAGAAGCCGGCGGGTACCGTGCGGCTGATCACCCCGGTCATGGGTTCTTCGCTCAGTGTCTTTGCAAAGTCGCTCTTGAGCCAGGCCTCCAGGCTGTTTGCCGCCTGGCGGGCGCGGATCTGGGCGGCTTGCAGGGCTTCAAGCTGATCCTCGGTCAAGGGTTTCATGGGAGTATCCCACAGCGCCGACTTGATCAGCCGGTGCACGTAAAAGTCCGAGAACTTTCGCAGAGGCGAGGTAAACGTGGTGTAGGCATCCAGGCCCATTCCCTGGTGCGGAGCCGGCTTGAAACTCAGCTCGGCCCGGGCGAGCTGGCGGGACAGTATGGCCTTGACCGGTACCTCGGCTTCCAGGGCGTCGGTTTCTTTCATCAGTTTGCGGAAGCCCTCGGCCTGATGGGCATCAACCCCGGCCAGATGTGGGGCGTGGCTGTCGAGCAGCGCCCGGATGTTCTCGGCGCGATCATCCCGAAGCCCGGGGTGCTGGATAAACAAGCCCGCTGTCTGGTTGGCAAGAAAATCCGCGGCGCAGCGGTTGGCAGCAACCATACACTCTTCCACCAGGCGGTGGGCTTCGTTCTGAATGGACGGCTCGATCAGCCGGATACGCTTGTTTTCATCCAGGCGGAGCCGGAATTCCGGCCGGTCGCCGCTGAGCAGGGCATGCTCGCTGCGCCATTTCCTGAGCGCTGTCGCCGCCTGGTGCAATTGATCCAGGCTGTTGGCAACGGCGTCCGGGAGCGCCTTGATCTCATCGTCTTCCCGGCCTTCAATCAGGTTGGAGACCAACTCATAGCTGAGCTTGCCCTTGGACCGGATAACCGCCTGGTGAAAGCTGTAATCGCCCAGGCTGCCATCGTTGTTGACCTGCAGATCACACACCAGAGCCAGGCGTTTCATATCCGGCATCAATGAGCACAGTCGGGTGCTGATGCTGTCCGGCAGCATTGGCAGGGGCTCGCCCGGAAAGTAAATGGCGGTGGCGCGGTTGAACGCTTCCTGCTCCGCGGGGCTGTCGGTCTTGATCACAGCGGTCGGGTCGGCAATGGCAATCGACAGGGTCCAGCCGGTGGCGTTGGGTTCGGCCAGCAGGGCATCGTCCATGTCCTGGGTGCCCGGACTGTCGATGGTCACGTAGGGGCGATCCGTGCGATCTTCCCGCCCGGCTTCCCGGGATTCAATGTCGCTGTCACTGAGGCTGTCGGCTTGCGCGCGCACCGCGTCGGGCCAGGTGTCCGCCAGATCAAACGTCGCCAGGGTAAAGGAGCGTTCGATACCGGGTTCCCCGGCCTTGCCGATCACCCGCAGGACCCTGGCCTGGCCTTTGCCGTCCTTGATCGGATGCCGGTGAATCTGGCAGTAGATGTAATCGTCCTGTTGGGCGTTCATCCGCTCCTTGGGGGGAATGAAGATCCAGCGGTTGATACCCGGCGTCTCGGGTACCACGAAATGCCCTTTCCCCTTGATCAGATAGCGCCCGACAAACGTGTTCAGGCGGGTTTCCAGCAATTCGTCCACCACGCCCTGGGTTTTGCCTTTCTCAACTTCCTGCTCGGTGACATTCACCCGGTCCCCGGGCAGCACTTTCTGCATTTCCTCAGGTGGCAGAAAGACGTCTCGGCCCTCGTCGAGCGCAACGAATCCGAAGCGGCCATTGGTGGCTTTGACCGTCCCGGGAAACACCACCTTATTGTCCTTGATATCCGATTTCAGCTGGCGCAACTGGCTGAGGGCGTCGGCATTGAGCATGAAGTAACCTGGCTGGTAGAAAAATGAATGATGGGGCGGAGTATAACGGTTATGGCGGTATGAGTCAGACCTGTTACGCCGGGTTAATCTCCGGGTCTTCCGAGACGGTGATACAGACCCGATTGCGCCCCTCATGCTTGGCCTGATAGAGGGCCCGATCCGCGTGACGAAGAATGGTGTCACTGTTATCGCCAGGCAGGGCGAAGTAACCACCAACACTCACAGTGACGGCTGTCCCGGTTTTGCGGCTTTCCTGTTCCACGGATTCGCGGATACGACGGGCGATACTGCCCAGGGTCTCCGGGTCGCAGGGTGAGAGCAGAACCACGAATTCGTCGCCGCCCCAGCGCCCAGGATGGTCGTAGGGGCGAACGCCGGCTTTCAGCCACAGGGCAACCCGACACAGGATCTGATCACCTGCCTGGTGGCCAAGGTTGTCGTTGATGCTTTTGAAATGGTCGATGTCGAGCCAGATCACGCCAAAGCCGGACTCCTGGCGGCGGGCCCGCTGGATTTCCTCATCCAGCACCTCGTCCAGGCCCCGACGGTTCTTCAGGCCGGTGAGGGGATCAATTCGGGCCAGCCGATTCAACTCGTCGGTTCGCTGCGCGACTTTTTCCTCAAGCTCCCGGGTGGAGTGACCCAGACTCTGGGTCATTTTCTCGAAATGATCGGCCAGCCAGCCGATCTCATTATCCGGCTTATCCAGCCGTGGCAGATCAAAGCTGCCTTCCCGGACTTTTTCCACAGCGTGCTCCAGACTCATGATGGGCTTGAGAATCCGGGTCTGGATAATCAGGTGGAACAGTACCAGGGTGATCAGCAAGGTGCCCAGGAACACGGCTACCAGCGGCCACAGATAGCTGGTTGGCAGGAGGGTGTTGAGGTCGAGCAGGGTGATCTCAAACCAGCCAATGGCCGGGAGGAAGGCAACGCCGGCCAGATGCTTTCGGCCATCCACGGTCACAAAGCCGCTTTCCACCTGGCCTGCCTGGTCGCCCCGCTTCTTGAGCAACTGCAGCATACCGAGAATCTGCTGCTTGTCCTGGGGATCATCGAACAGCAGATCGACGGTGTTCTTCTGGCCTTCGGGTTTGATGATACTGGCGAAGTCGATGTAGTTCCGGTCGCGGTACAGCTGGATGGCGCCGTTGTAATCCACGAACAGGGTCGTGATGCCATCCTGACCGATGTCGACAATATCCTGCAGGAAAGCGTCCAGGCTAAGGCCTGTGCCGACCATGCCGACGATCTGGCCAGCCTCATCGCGCATCAGCACATCGATCCAGAGTTTGGTGACACCCAGCTCCGTATCCGGGTTTACGTTGAGGTGAAAGTCGCGACCTTCCTCAATGAGTTGGAAGAACCAGGCATCATCGGGTTTTTCTTCATCGAGAACATACCGGAACTGGTTGCCAGCGTATTCGTTCTCTTCGTTGTTGTAGTAATAGTGACCATTCTGGACGAGGGCAACGAAGTAGTTGTTGTCCCTGAAATTGGAGCGAAAGCTTTCCATCTGGCGGATGGCTTCCGCTTGGAGCGCGGCGTCATCCGGATTGGCGGCCCAGTTGATCAGGGCGGACGAGCTTGCCATTTGTTTTGCCAAGCCGATTTCCCGCTCCAGGGATTGCAGCAGGCGGGCGCTGTCGTAGCGCACCTGTATTTCCGCGACCTGTTGGCCCCAGCGTTCGATGATGCTCTCGGACAGCTCCCGATAGGCCAGCCACGAAGCCACAGAAGCCACGATGATGAGACTGGCAGCCAGACCAAGGATGCGGGTTTTAAGACTCAACGAGTATCCCTCTCGGATTTTCCGGGTTTCTGGGCGCCAATGATAGAACACTGGTTAACCAGAGTGTAGGAAAAACAGACAGGGATAGGTGTAAACCGGAAGGAAAAAGCGGTAGCAAGGGCCGGTAAATGCCGGCCCTTGTCTGGTGATTCCCGTTAATTGTGCTGGGAAAAGATTCGGGTCTGTCCCGCTTCGTTGAACAGGATGACCTTGTAATGATCTTTCCGGTCGCCCATCTCCATGCCGGGTGACCCTATGGGCATCCCGGGTACGCTCAGGCCGGTGGCCCGGGGTGCTTCGCTGATCAGGCGTTTGATGTCGTCGGCCGGCACGTGGCCTTCGATGACGTAATCACCTACGAATGCCGTGTGGCAACTGCCAAGACCGGCAAGCAGACCGGCATCCGCCTTGACCCTGCCCATGTCGTTGGTCTCGGTTGCCTTTACCTTAAAGCCATTTTCTTCCAGGTGATCAATCCAGTCATCACAGCAGCCGCACGTGGGGGATTTGTAGACGTGGATGCTCTGGGCGGCGCCCGCAGCCAGCGCCGTGGTGCTGAATCCCAGGGCTGCCATCAGTCCAAAAGCCAGGGTGTGTTTTTTCATGGCAAGTACCTCAGTGGTGATGTTGATGTTCACTTGAGCCTGTGTCGTCAGAACCGGAAAGCCAGAACCACCAGACGATGGCTGTCATCAGGGCAAGACCTCCGACGTTGACCAGTAGTGTTTCCATCAGTTCCGCTCCTGTTGCTGTTTTGGATCACTGTCGCTCCGTTCCGGGCGGTGACTGGTTCGGAACAATCTCAGGCGGTTAGCGTTCGAGACTACGGTGACCGAAGACAGGGACATGGCAGCGCCGGCTAGTATCGGGCTCATCAGTATTCCCCAGACAGGGTAGAGCAGGCCGGCGGCCACCGGAATACCCATTGTGTTGTATACGAATGCGCCGAACAGATTCTGGTGAATGTTCTTCACAGTGGCGCGGGAAATCTCGATGGCATCGGGAACGCCGTGGAGCGAACCTCGCATCAGAGTGATACCGGCGCTCTCAATGGCGACATCCGTGCCGGTGCCGATGGCAAAACCGACATCCGCCGCCGCCAGGGCCGGCGCATCATTGATGCCGTCGCCGACCATAGCGACTGTGTGGCCCTTGCCGCGCATTTCACTGACCACCTCGGCCTTGTCTTCAGGCAGAACTTCCGCGCGATAGTCATCGATGCCGGCCTTTTTCGCGATGGCTTTGGCGGTGGCGTCGACATCGCCGGTCACCATCATCACCCTGATGCCGGCGTCGTGAAGACGCTGGATGGCCGCCTTGGAGTCCGGTTTGATGGCATCGGCCACTCCAATGACGCCCAGAGCCTCATTGCCCAATGCCAGGAACAGGGGCGTGCCGGCTTCTTCGGTAATCGAGCGGGCAGCATCTGCAAGGTCGGCAAGTTCCACACCCTCGCTTTCCAGCCACCGCCGGTTGCCCAGGCGCAGGGGCTTGCTTTCGAATTCGCCTTGTACGCCCTTGCCGTTCAGGGCTTTAAAATCGGTTACCTTCTCGGGATCAGCCTGCTTTTCTTTGGCCTTCGCCAGGATGGCTTCGGCCAGAGGGTGTTCTGAGTGCTGTTCCAGCCCGGCCGCCAGGGTCAGCAGGCGCTTCTCGTCACCGTCACTGGCGTGAAGCCGCGTAACCGCCGGATGGCCCTCGGTAATGGTGCCGGTCTTATCCAGTATGACCAGATCCAGCTTGCCCGCGGTTTGCAGGGCATCACCCTGGCGGATCAGCGCGCCGTATTCTGCGGCCTTGCCAACGCCGACCATCACCGACATGGGCGTCGCAAGGCCCAGAGCGCAGGGACAGGCAATGATCAGCACCGTGGTGGCGGCCACCATCATATGAACCACCGCAGGTTCTGGTCCGACGTTGTACCAGACCAGCGCCGCCACGACAGCAATCAGCATGACCGTCGGCACGAACACCGAGGAAATCTTGTCCGCAAGACGTCCAATGGCAGGCTTCGAACCCTGGGCTTTTTTCACCAGCTTGATGATCTGGGCCAATGCGGTTTCACTGCCCACCCGAGTGGCCTCATAGACGATGGAACCGTGGGTGTTCAGCGTGCCGGCGGACACCCCATCGCCTTCCGACTTGCTGACCGGCATGGGCTCGCCAGTGAGCATGCTCTCGTCAATGCGGGTCGAGCCTTCGGCGATCAGGCCATCCACCGGCAGTTTTTCCCCGGGCCGGACCCGGATACGATCGCCCTTGCGGACCTCCTCGACCGGAATGTCCCGCTCTTCCCCGTTGCGAATCACCCGGGCGGTTTTCGCCCGCAGATCCAGCAACCGGCGCACCGCCTCCGAGGTTTTGCCTTTGGCCCGAAGCTCCAGCGCCTGCCCCAGATTGATCAGGCCGATGATCATGGCCGAGGCCTCGAAGTACACATGACGGGCCATCTCCGGCAACGCACCCGGAACACTGGCCACCACGATGGAATAGAGCCAGGCGGTTCCGGTACCCAGGGCAATCAGGGTATCCATATTGGCGTTGTGGTGCCGGAACGCCTTCCACGCGCCGGTATAGAAATGCCCGCCGGTGGCGGCCATCACGATCAATGTCAGCACACCCAGACCGAGCCAGGTACCCTGATTGGCGTCGGTCACCATCATGGTGCCGAAGCCCATACCCCAGACCATCAGCCCAAGCCCCAGGCCCAGACTGACCGCCATCTTCACCAGCAGTGACCTGTATTGCTTGCGGTCTTCCTCCTGCTTCCGGTCGTCGGCTTCGTCCTCGTCTTCGATGACGCTGGCGCCATAGCCGGCACTTTCCACTGCTTTCACCAGTGCCTCAGGGTCGGCATCACCTGTGGCCGTGGCGGTATTGTCTGCCAGGTTCATATGGGCATGGTGAATACCCGAGACGGACATCAGGGCTTTTTCAATCGTGTTGACGCAGGAGGCACAAGTGGCACCGGTCACCGACAGATGAACCTGCCCGTCGGCCGCTGTTGCCGATTCAGGGCTCGACTGAACCGATTCTTCGGTCACTGCATGGTCTTCGGAATCGTCGCCGGCAAGGTTCTCGCTCTTGTTCCCGGAAGCACAGCAACTGGCTGGCTGGGCATCTTCCTCGAAAGGCTCGGCAGGATAGCCGGTCTCGGTAACAATACGCGCCGCCTCAGCGGCATCCACTCCCTCCGGCAAGGCCACCGTCTGGTTTTCCAGATCGACTTCAACCAGCCCGGTATCGCCGGTTAACGGTTCGAGCGCATTGCGAATCTTCTTGGCGCAGCCCTGGCAGGAAGCCCCGGAAATACTCAGTGTGGTTTGTAAAACAGGTGTGTCAGTCATCCAGAATCACCCCTCGCTCTGTTCGTTCGCCCCGCAACAGGGCGCCGGATCATCCCAGTGTTCGATCAACCGGCAAATTGTGTGGCCATCCGGCGTACCGTCAGGCATGTCTTGCCAGGCCGCCAGCGCGGCGGTCATTCGCTTGCGCAGCTGTTGCAGCTCCCGAATCTCGCGCTCAACTTCCGCCAACCGGTGCTGAAACACATCCCGAACCATCGGACAGGGCGAATGATGATCGTCGGCCTGATCCAGAATCTGTCGAATCTCCGGCAAGGAAAATCCCAGCTGCCGTGCTTTCCGGGCAAATCGAAGCCGCCGGAGATCCTCGGCATCAAACTGCTGGTAGTTATTCTCCGGGTTACGGGTCGGTTTCAGCAGGTTCTCGCGGGTGTAGAACCGAACCGTATCCGGGTTAACGCCGGCGGCTTCTGCAATCTCTTTTACTTTCATCGTCTTGTTCTCAACGTGCCAAAAATAGTGGCTTCAGGAACCAAAGACTGAAGTCAGCGGAGTGTTGAGGTGGGTACGGCTTCCGAAAATGCTCTGAACCAGGGAAGGTTCAGAGCAAGCGTACAGGGACGTATTCACAGCGGTTTTCGGAAGCCGTACCCACCTCAGCACGGCAAACTTCAAACCAGTAAGAGTAGACTAAAACCTGTGAGCAACTCATAGGTCAAAGGTTTTCTTCGGAGGAAAATCGAGGAAGGGTTATTAATCCCGGGAGCGCAAAAACGTCCCGCAGGTCTTGCACTGATCCGGCGCCATCAACTTCGCCTGCCAGCCAATTTTCTGGCCGCAGGCCGGACAGGCCAGCTTCAGCTGCAGAACAATGATCGGCGTGATCAGGGCAGCGATCAGAACGCCAAGAGGGCCCCAGCTTTCACCACTGGACAACCCCAATTGACTGCTGAACACCAGAATGATGGTCAGCGCCACAAACGCAAAAATGAAATAGTTCCGGTTCCAGCGTTCCCACTGGCGGATCTTCTCGTCCTGTTCCGGAGTCAGGTATTGGGCAGCCATAGAATTTCACCAGAATGATTTACCCGTATCTTGGGGACGGGCCGCAGCAATTACAATCCGGAATCGGCCGTAATATCTGCCACCAGAACGCCTGACGCCAGCGCCTTTTCAAGGTCTGAAACCGGAATCGGTCGGCTGATCAGGTAACCCTGGGCAAAGTTACAACGGTAGCTCTTGAGGAAATTCAGCTGCTCCTCGGTTTCAACCCCCTCGGCCACCACCTCAATACCCAGGTTATGAGCCAGGTTGATGACTGCCCTGGTTATCACCGCGTCGTCATGGCGCTCCGTGACTTCCGTGATAAACGACCGGTCGATTTTCAGTGTATCGACCGGGAAATCTCGCAGGTAACCCAGGGATGAGTAGCCCACACCGAAGTCATCGATAGCCAGGTGCACACCCAACTGGTGCAGACGGGACAGCTGGTTCAGGTTGTGCTCGATATTCTGGATGAAAATCTCCTCGGTAAGTTCAACCTCCAGACGATCGGCCGGCACATTCTCCGCCGCCAGGGCTTCCCGAATGTGGTCGACCAGATCTTCGTCGTCCAGCTCCCGGCCGGAAAGATTGACCGCAATGCGCAAGTTCTCCTGCGGCGTGCCTCTCCACGCTGCCAGCTGCCGACAGGCTGCGAGGACCACCCAGCGGCCAATATCGGTGATTCGCCCACTCTCCTCCGCCAGCGGGATGAATTCCACCGGCGGCAGAAGCCCGCGGCGGGGATGGCGCCAGCGGATGAGCGCCTCGACGCTCTGGATTTCACCGGTGTCCAGGTTCAGCTGAGGCTGGTAGAAGAGCACGAATTCATTGTTGGCCAGGGCCTGGCTCAGATCCTTGTCCAGCTCAAGGCGCATGACCTCACGCTCCTGCATGCCCTCGGTATAGAACTGGTAGGTATTTCGGCCCTGTTCCTTGGCGCGGTAGAGGGCTATGTCTGCATTTCGCAACAGTGTATCCGCGTCCAGGCCGCTTTGTGGGTACACCGCAATACCCATGGTGGCGGTAATGCTGTGGGACTGGCCCTGAACCCCGAAGGGCTGATCAAAGCACTGTTTGATCTGACCCAGCAGGTGGATGATGTCATCAATGTCGTCCACCTGTTGCTGACAGAACATGAACTCATCGCCCCCGGAGTAGGCCACCAGCAGGCGTTCGTTGCTGAGACGGTTCAGGCGCTCGGACACTTTGATGAGCAGTTCATCCCCGAACTGGTGGCCGAGGGAGTCGTTGAGCGTCTGGAAACGGTCCAGATCCAGCATCACCAGGGCAACCTGGCGCATCTGGCGGTCGGCAATGTTCAGGGTGTGGGACAGGTCCTCCATAAAGAACCGACGGTTGGCCAGCCCGGTGAGAGTATCGGTGGATTCCAGCCTCGCCAGATCCTTCTGAATGGCCGTGCGCTGCTCGATTTCCTGGTCCAGCTCCCGGCGGGTCTTCAACAGGGCCCGGTTGCGTTTCAGGATGAGTTGCACCAGCAGTGTGGTCAGGCTGGTCAGCAGGCCCATTAACAGAAACGTGGTAAAGGTCAGCGCTGGCCAGTGGCTGTACTGGCTTTCCACCCATTCGGTGGACGGGCGCAGGGTCAGGGTCCAGTCCAGTGTTGGCAGATCAACCGCCTGTTCTCGAGAGAAATCGCCACTGACCGGCTGCGACGCGTTCAGCTCATAGCTCACTTGTCCGGCTTCGAGGATTTCGATCCGGAAAGACTCCAGCACCCGTTCGGTGAGAAGCTGGCGGGCCAGCACTTCCATTCGGAATACCCCCGCCATGAAGCCGTTGTTCTCGGGGCCGGCACCCACCGGCGCATAGATGACCATGCCCTTGCCGCCCTGGCGCAAATTGATCACACCGGAAAGATCCCAGGTGCCGGACTGCTTTGCCCGCTCCAGTGCCTGGCGTCGCTCCTCGTTGAAGGCGACGTTGTAGCCAATGACCTCCTCGTTGTCGGTGACTGGCTCCAGCCAGCGAATGATGAAATCGGAGTCAATCCACTCGATGGCCTGGTAGACGCCGAAATCGTCGAGGTAGTTGCGGGCATCCCGTCGCCATTCCTGTTCGGTTTTGGAAGGGTCTGTCTCCAGGCGTTTGGCCATGCGCCGGATTGCTTCGGCGTGTATAAGGAATTCCCGTTCAAGGTGATTGGCCATGGCCCTGGCTTCGTTGGCAAGGTTTGCCTCAACCTGATTCCTGTCCTGTTGTACCAGGCCATAGCGCAGGCCGGCTGCGAGGCCGAGGAAAACCAGGAAAATCACCACCGGAAACGCCGGGCTCAATAGGCCCGAAACCACAGCTTTGGGGGGTGATGCAGGTTGATCCACACATTACTCCGTGACTTGAACGGGTGTTGCTAACTGATGGGCTACACCCTCGCAATTATGAGGCATATCGACTGATAAACGCCATCAATTGAAGTGCTGGCAAGGGCGCACAGCGCCGATCGGAGTTCGGTGCAGTCGGCTGGATTTACGTCGGAACCACATGGCTCTACCAGTCTTCTGTTTATGTCCGGTGATTATGTCAGACCTGACAGACCGGTTACAGAAGAGTGCCGGAAGTGTGACGTAGTTCCTGATTCAGATCAGGTTTCAGGGCTGTTCGGCAACCCTGCGAATACCCAGACGGGGGATTTCCTGCTTCGGGCAGCGATCCATTACAACCTTCAGCCCCGCAGCCTCTGCCCGGGCTGCACCCTCGTCATTGATCACACCAATCTGCAGCCACACCACCGGGATGTTGAGTTCGATGGCCTGGTCGATGACGGCGTCGGTGCGTTCCGGTGCCAGGAAAAGATCAACCATGTCTACAGGTTCGGGCAGACCGTGAAGGTCGGCATACACGGTTTCACCGAGTAGCGTCTTGCCTGCCAGACGGGGATTCACCGGGAGGATCCGGTAACCCTGGTTCTGAAGGAACTCCATAACTTCGTGAGAGGGGCGGCTGGTCTTCTCACTGGCGCCAACCAGGGCAATGGTTTTGACCGTCGTCAGGATGTCGCGAATCTGGTCCGGGGTGTTGCTGGGCATGTTGCTGGCAGAGCCTCTTTGAATTAACGGTGTGCCTGAAGACATACAGACACGGACTCCGCGTAGCGTAGCGCGTGAGGCTTGTCGATTTCCACTTCGGCCCACTGCACCGCCTCATGCTCCATAACGATGGTCAGAACCTCGTGGGTCAGGCGTTCGAGCAGGGCAAACCGGTTGCCATCCACATGATGGATGATCTGCTTGGTGATGGTGCGATAGTTCAGGGCGGCCGAGATTTCGTTCCGGTTCACCGCCTCAGAGGCATCGTACGTCAGCGCAACGTTGATCAATACGTCCTGCTGATTGTTGATTTCCTCTTCCTTGATGCCGATGTAGGCTCTCAAAAGAAGATCCTTGATGCGGACCTTTGCGAGATGATTCCCGTGAACGTCTGTCATGCGGCCTCCCAGTGGTCAGGTGCTTCAGCGGTTGTTACTGATCAGGGTCAGAAACTCGGTGCGAGTTGCCTGGGATTTACGGAACTGCCCCAGCATCATCGACGTCTTCATGCGGGAATTCTGTTTCTCCACGCCCCTCATCATCATGCACATGTGCTGTGCCTCGATAACCACCGCCACACCCTTCGCGCCGGTTACGCTCTCGACGGCTTCGGCAATCTGCCGGGTCAGGTTTTCCTGGATCTGCAGGCGACGGGCGTACATATCGACGATGCGAGCGAATTTGGAAAGTCCCAGCACCTTGCCAGCGGGCAGGTAGGCGATGTGACACTTACCGATGAACGGCAACATGTGGTGCTCGCACATGCTGTACAACTCGATGTCCTGTACCACGACCATTTCGTCCATGGCCGACTCGAATACCGCATCGTTCACCAGGTCGCCCAGATCCTGATTGTAACCGCAGGTGAGGAACTGCATGGCCTTGGCGGCGCGCATTGGAGTGTCTTGCAGACCCTCGCGGTCCGGGTCTTCGCCCAGGCCATCAATAATGGCACGAAAGTGTCCGGAGAGGTCGTCAAGGAGTTTGCTCATAGTCATTTCCGGTTAGCAGTGTCTTACGAGGGCCAAAGCTTAAGGCAATTTGCCCACCATCTCTACGTTTACGACGTCATTGCAGGAAAAGACCACTCTGGCTGACCCGCCCGGCGGTCTGGGCAGTACGGCTATGGCAGTGGGGGCTGCTTTGTTCTACAGTTTCAGGCTGTAAATGTTCGCCGGGGACAATACATGGAAGAGGTGATGCCCACCGTCGGTGGGGGTTCCTCCGCAGCGCGCGTGGAAGGCACCCTTGAAGGGTGGCAACAGGGAGGTAAGTGGTTCAGTTTTGAGGGACATGCCATTTTCAGTCGGATGGCGGGCTCGGGGGAACCGCTGGTGCTGATCCATGGCTTTCCTACCGCCAGCTGGGACTGGAACCGTGTCTGGCCGATGCTGGTGCAGCACAACAACGTTTTGACGCTGGACATGCTGGGCTTCGGCTTTTCGGACAAGCCCTCCAACTACGACTACAGTATTGAAGACCAGGCCGATCTGTTCCAGGGCTGGATCGAGGGGCTTGGCCTCCCGTCGGTGCATCTGCTGGTTCACGATTACGGTTGCAGTGTGGCCCAGGAGCTATTGGCGCGGGAGCAGGAAGACGGACTGCCTTTCCGGATTGCCAGTGTCTGCTTTCTCAATGGTGCCCTTTTCCCGGAAGTCCATAATCCGTTGCTGATTCAGAAGCTATTGAGAAGCCCCTTTGGCGGCTTGATCAGCCGTGGTCTGACCCGGCGCAGTTTCGAGCGCAACTTTCGCCGCCTGTTCGGCAGCCAGAATCCGCCGGATCGTCAGGACATGGAAGACTTCTGGCACCTGCTGACCTACAACAATGGTCGGGGCATCCTGCACCAGCTGATACAGTTTATGGAGGAACGTCGATGTCATCGGAATCGTTGGGTTGGCGCGCTGCAGAAGGCGACGCAACCGATGCGGCTGATCTCAGGTACGGCCGACCCCGTCTCTGGCGCCGGCATGGCGCGTCGGTATCGCGAACTGATACCGGATGGCGATGTGGTCACCCTGAGGAACATCGGGCATTACCCGCATTTTGAGTGTCCCTGGGAGGTTTTCAGCGCCTACCGGGAATTTCGTAAACGCTGCGATCAGTAAAGGCGAAACGGTAGGTGCCGTGCTTCAGCCCGACGCTGAATCGGGCATGTCCTCGGCGCCCCGGCCCACAACCGGAAGCGGTCGAGCGGCATTGACTACCTGGTTGCGACCCCGGGATTTCGCTTCGTAAAGGGCCTGATCAGCCCGGTTCAGCCAGATCGACCAGGTCTCGCCCTTGCTGACTTCAGCGACACTGGCACTGGCAGTCACCTTGATATCGTCAAGGAATGGCCGGGCACTGATGCTGGTCAGAAGCTGGTGGGCCAGGGCATCTGCGTCTTTCTGCCGGGTTTCCGGTAGCACGATCATGAATTCCTCGCCCCCGATCCGGAACAGCTGATCGCTTTCCCGAAGTCGTTTGCGCAAACGCAGAGCCATTTCGGTGAGAACCTTGTCGCCGGCCAGGTGGCCCCACTGATCGTTGATGGTCTTGAAGTAATCCAGATCCAGCAAAATCAGGCTGGATACCCGCTCATACCGTTCCCGCATCTGAATCTGGCCGTTGAGAATATCGGCAAGTTGCGACCGGTTCAGGCAGCCGGTCAATGGGTCGGTGGTGGCCAGTCGTGTGAGTTCTTGCTGAAGTTTGCCCACCAGAAAGGCAAAAATCATGGCAAACAGGCAAGTCAGGCCGAGGGAGAAGGTGATTCTCCAAAAGTCGGCTTCGGGAAAGCGGAGGAACGACACGACCGCCATGACAACCACAAAGACGATGTTACTGCCGATGGCTTCCCTCAGCGGCAGCAGGAAAAACAGGGCCGTAGCGGCAGGGTAGGCCCAGTAAAGGCCAGCGTGGCCATTTATATGTGTCGAATAGGCGGCACTAACCACCGCGAGCAGAGGGAATAATCGGCCTTTGAGGAAATAGGTGCCGCGCAACCGCAGAAACGCGATCACCAGAAGGGCATTGACGCAAAAAAGCACCAGTACGGAAGACAGCAGGTAGTGGGATTGCTGCCATTGCACCATTACCAGCGGTGCTACCGCGATGAACGCCCAGAAGTGCAGGTGGTAGACCAGTTGGCGTTTGAAGCCGAGCACCGCGAGCGTCGGATTGCTTGCAAGGGTAGAGGGTGGTACCGAAAAATTCACAGCATACTCCTGCTGTCAGAGTCGTATCCGCCCGCGTCCTGTGTCGGGAGTGTAGTGAAGTCTAGCATGGCCATTGGTTTAATTAAGCAGATAGTGCTGTTTATGACCACCATTAGTTTTGTTCAGTTGGCCGGGCATCGTCCACTTCGCTAAACTCCGCCAGATTACTTCAGGGACACGCCCAGGGATCACCCAATGACTGCTATTCACACCCGAGAACCGGCCTTGACCATCCGGGCCGGTCGTCGCGCGATGCAACGACTCAAGGAAAAGCCGCTGTCACCGGAAGACGTGCACGTGATTCCGGGCGCTGCCGGTGGTCCCAAGGCTCTGGGAATCAGCGGCCTGGATAAAGCTATATTTGGTGACTGGCTGCCGCAGGTTCCACAGGAGCGATCGCTGATCGGCTCGTCGATTGGCAGCTGGCGGTTTGCCGCCGTGGCCTCGTCCGATGACCCGAAAGAGCAGCTTGGTCGGCTGGCTGAACTCTATACCGCCCAGCGGTTTGCCAAGGGCGTCAGCAGTGCTGAAGTAAGCCGCAAGAGCGTGCTGTTCCTGGAAGAATTACTGGGTGGCCGGGAAGACGCCATTCTGAATCACCCCTGGTACCGGCTGAACGTTGTGGTGGTTCGCAGTCTTGGCATGCTGGCGGAGGATGCGCGAGGCCGCCTGGGGCTGGGCCTCATGGGTGCGATCAGTGCCAACATGGTCAGTCGCCGGCATCTGGGGCGTTTCATGGAGCGGGGCATCATCCACGACGCCCGTCTGAAAACGCCCGTGGCGAAGCTGGTGGATTTCCCCAGCCACGAGGTCGCCTTTACCCGGGAGAACCTGCTGCCGGCCCTCCTGGCTTCTGCGTCTATCCCCCTGGTGATGTCCGGTGTCCGCAACATACCCGGTGCTCCAGAAGGCATCTATCGTGACGGTGGGCTTCTGGATTATCACTTGGATCTGCCCTACCAGCAGCCGGGCATCGTGCTATACCCACACTTCACCGACAAGGTGGTGCCCGGCTGGTTCGATAAGTCCTTGCCCTGGCGGCGGGGTGACGCCACCCGGTTGCAGGATGTACTGTTGATTGCACCGTCAAAGGAGTATCTGGAATCCCTGCCTGACCGCAAACTACCGGACCGTAAGGATTTTGAGCGCTATGTGGGTGATGATGCTGGCCGAGAACGGGCCTGGCGGGTGGCGATCGCGGAAAGTGACCGTCTGGGCGACGAGTTTATGGAGCTTATCGAGACCGGGCGCCTTGCGGATATCGTCAGGCCGCTCTGAGCGCAGTGTTTCTCCATGAGTGGCTATACTGGTTGACTACAGTCATGACTCGAGGAACAGATTATGTCCGATGAGAAACCGTTGATCGCCAGTAAGACGCCTTACTCCGTCATGGTAGAGGCAGGAAAGAACTACCTCTGGTGTGCCTGTGGCCGCAGTAACAGCCAGCCATTCTGTGACGGTTCCCACAAGGGTACCGGTATAACGCCGGTCAAGTATGAGGCGGAAAAGAAACAGTGGGTCTGGTTCTGCGGATGCAAGCAAACAGGCAATGCCCCCCTGTGCGACGGCACCCACAAGACCCTCGATTAGTGGGTCATACGTTGCAGGGTACTTATCCGGAAACCTGACAGTCCGTGGACCGGATCTTTCAAAGCCCGGACCCTGAGCACGACTGGCACCTCTGCTTCCTGGTCCCGGTGAAGGAGAGGAAGATCAATCCGCTCAATGGAGCTGTCACTGCGAGCGGCCGCGAGGGCCCGCCTGAAATTGTCTTGAAAGGCCGGCGCAACCAGTTCTTCCAGTGGCTGTCCCACCAGGTCAGCGGGCGCTCGATCCAGAAGTTCGGCGATTTGCGTTGAAACAAAGCCGATTCTGCCATTTTCATCCAGTTCCCAGATCACGGCCCCAGACAGGGCTACCAGATCGCGACTTCGCTGTTCACTGTCATTCAGTGCCTGGCGCAATATCGACTTCTCGACCTGAAAGTTGGCGATCTGATGGTCAGCGCCGATTTCCCGCTGTTCCAGGCCACGGATATGGAGCGCCTGAAGATGAAGCCGGCGGTTGAGTAACAGAGCAAGCGAGGCAGCGAACACGGACAGCGCGAAACCGGCGAGCCAGACGGTCTGCGAGGCAGCCCGGGCGACCTCTTCCAGGCCTTTGGGGGAGGGCACGGTGGTGAGTATCCAGTGATGGTCCAGCGGTGACACTTCGGTGCGCAATGCCCGTGTAGGGTCCACCGAACCGTTGGCTCGTATCTCCAGCAGTGGCGTCTTGGTGTGTCGTTCGAGGGTATCGATACGCAGGCCGAGGGAATCAGGTAGGGTGTCGCTGAACAGAGCGTGGAGCCAGGCTGAGACCGGTTGGCTGCTGTCGCCCGCGCCCGGACGATTCGACACGTTGGCCAGCAGGTGATTGACCAGGGCCTGATGCTGGGCATAGTAGCGCGCTTCGGCCAGGGCCATGGCCCGCCGTCCTTCGATATTTGCCGTGATTCCGGTTACCAGCAGCCCGGCTGCGACCAGAAGCAGTGGGATCCAGACTCCTGGCCAAAGTACCGGTCTGCGGAACCGGCCTGGAACTGAGCTTTCCATGCCGGGCGTCCTGTGCGGCGAGGCCTGTACCTGTGGGTCAGGCCGACTGTATCCCTATACTCTAGTCCAGCTCGGGAACAGAGGGAAATGCTCAACTGCGGACTTTGCCGGCAGCACCGTAAACCAGCAGGAAAACGGCAAAAGCGGTCACCACAACGGACGGGCCAGCAGGCGTGTCCAGATGCCATGACAGGCTCAGGCCTCCGCTTACCGCAACAAACCCGAAACCGATTGCCATGGCCACCATGATCTCCGGATTGTGGGCCAGGCGCCGGGCGGTGGCCGCGGGAATGATGAGCAGGGCGGTAATCAGCAGCACGCCGACGATTTTCATGGCCACCGCGATCACCAGAGAGAACATCAGCATCAGAACCAGACGGAGGCGTTCGACGGCAACGCCTTCCACCCGGGCCAGCTCCTCGTGAATCGTGCTCATCAGCAATCCGCGCCAGAGTACCGACAACAGGAACAGGATCAGTGCCGCGCCGCCATAGATCCACAACAGGTCCTCGCGGCTCATGGCTAGCAGATCGCCGAACAGCAGACCGGTCAGGTCGACGCGAACATCCGGCATGAAGCTCAGGGTCACCAGGCCGATGGCCAGGGCACTGTGGGCGAGAATCCCGAGCAGCGTATCCGTTGCCAGGGCTCTCGTTCGGGATAACAACACCAGGGCCATAGCCAGGACCACGCAGGTTATGATCACACCGAGGTTCAGTGGCACGCTGATCAGAAAGCTCAGGGCAATCCCCAGCAGTGCCGAATGCGCCAGGGTATCGCCAAAATAGGCCATTCGTCGCCAGACCACGAAACAGCCCAGGGGGCCCGCCACGAGGGCAACGCCGAGGCCGCCAATCAAGGCACGCCAGAAGAAATCGTCCAGAACGGCATTAATGATGGGCATGATTACATTCCGTGTGTCCGCCGTGTCCGGAGGAGGCGTTCTGAGACTCGCTGTCCACCACGTTCCCGTGCAGATCATGACTGTGGTTGTGGTGATGGTGGTAAACCGCCAGGGATTCTGCCACCGGGCGGCCAAACGTCTCGATGAACGCCGGGTCATGGGAAATGTCTTCGGGATAACCGCTGCAGCAGACATGCTGGTTCAGACAGATAACCTTGTCCGTGGCTGCCATCACCAGGTGCAGGTCGTGGGAGATCATGATCACACCGCAGTTCAGGTCGTCCCGAAGCTGGCGAATGAGTTCATACAGCGACGCCTGGCCATTGATATCGACCCCCTGGGCAGGTTCATCGAGCACAAGAAGATCCGGTTTTCGGGCCAGGGCCCTGGCCAGTAACAGCCGCTGTTTTTCACCACCGGACAAATGGTGTACCGAGGCGTGCAGCAGGTGGCCAACACCGGTACGGGCAAGCGCGGTCTGACATTCGCCGAGCGACCGGCCGCTGAGCAGCATGAAACGTTTGACGCTGAGGGGAAGCGTGGCCTCGAGAGTCAGATGCTGGGGAACGTAGCCGATTACCAGGTTCTTCTTGACTGACACCTGTCCTGAGGACACCTTCTGAATGCCCAGGACTGCCTTGATCAGCGTGGTTTTGCCGGCACCGTTGGGCCCGATAATGGTGATGATATCGCCTCGATGGATCTTGAGGTTGACCCGGTCGACCACGGGCCGTGAGTCGAACTGGACGGTGAGATTCTCAAGGCTGACCAGAGGTTCACTCATGCTCCGGCTCCGCCTGGCAACCGGGGCAAAGCCCGGCTATCTCGAGGGTAGTGTTCTCGGCCAGGAAGCCTTGGCCGGAGGCGGCCCTGCGCACTTCTGTTGACACCTCGGGAGCGGTCAGCTCGAGAACATTACCGCAGGCGCGACAGATCAGAAACATGCCGGTGTGGCTTTCACCCGCGTGGGTACAGCCGATAAAAGCGTTGAGCGACGCGATGCGGTGCACAAGCCCATGCTGCTGAAGGAAATCCAGTGCGCGGTAAACGGTGGGCGGAGCAGCGTTATGACCATCGGAAGAAAGCTCTGCCAGCACATCGTAGGCACCCAACGGCTTGTGGGACTGCCAGATCAGTTCCAGCACCCGTTCCCGAATCGGGGTCAGACGGGCATTCTGACGCTGGCAAATGGCCCGAGCGTCAGTCAGGGCCTGGCTGACACAGGCGTCGTGGTTGTGTGGCCGATAGGGAATGGCTCGGGCGGACATGGTCAAAATCCTGCAAAATTTGAAACATTATAACATTTGCAGGGATGTCTGCCATGCCCGGCAGCAGAACGGATAACCGGTTAGTGTCTGGACTTCAGTACCAGGGATTCGAGATATTCCAGGTTCGGGATCCAGGCGTTCTCACCCTCTACCTCAACCAGCATCAGATCTGCCGGGCCCGGCTCACCCTCCAGTTTCCTGACCTGTTCCTCGCTCAAACGGGCCTGGCTGGGAATGCCCTGGGTTACCAGGGCCATAAAGGGAATTTCCTTGTGATGGTCTCCGATGGTGTTGAGCACAACAATCCGGCCACGGTTGTCACCAGGGACGGTGAGCACGCCGCCGTTGGCCGCATCGTAGGAAATCACCGGGAGCTGGAGGCCCCGCCAGTCCAGGTAGCCAACCAGCCATTCGGGTGTGTTGGCGCCCGCGTCAGAGCTGGCGTAGTCGACCACTTCCGCAATCGAGACGTTTGGCAGCAACAGTTGCCGTCCGCTCATGGGAATCATGACGCAGGAGAGGGATTGGCTGTTGTCATTCATTGCTTGTTACCTCAGGCGGAGTCCCGTTTCTGCCTGCTCTTGAGCAGGCAGGATTCTTCAATGGTTTTAACCAGTTCCCGGGCCAGCTGCTCCGGGGTGCCGCAAAAACCGGCACAACCGGTTGCGGCCACGGATTCGGGCATGGAGCTGTTGCCGCAGCTTGTGCTCTCCTGCACCCAGATCCGGCTACCGTAAGCTTTCAGTAACGGCGCCGCAATGGCGCCATCATTACCCATGCCGGAAAAAAGAATAGCATGGCAGCGCTGGCCGTAATGATCAGCGACGTTCAGCAAAACCTGATCAATAGAGGGCCCGTAGGGACCTGGCCAGGCGGTGCTGGTTTCCGTCAGGGTACCCTGTTCACTCACTTTCCACTCGTGCTCCACCGGCATCAGCACGACGTCACCATTCTTGACCTGGTAGCCCTCTTCCGCCCGCTTGAGCTGATAGTGGGCGTGACGCCCGAGCACCCGGGTCAGAACCTCGGTAAAGTTGCCATCAATGTGCTGGGCATAGATAAAGCCAACGGGCAGATTCGGAGGCAGGTGATCCAGAAACGTCTTGACCGCCGCGGGCCCGCCCAGCGAGGCGCCGAGAATCCAGACTTCCTCAGCGACCGATCCGGGGGCAGCCGGAGGAATCCAGTGTGGCAGGTCCGGTGATGGAGTCGCCGCCGGCGTGTCCTGCTCCAGCTCTGCCAGTGTGGCTTCCGAATCCAGCTCTTCCAGGTGCCCCAGTTGCTGTTCCAGCTTGCCCAGCAACCGTCGCTCCCACCGGAAGTACTCTGTACTCCCGGGCTTGGGTGCTTCGTCCAGCCCGAACAGCACCGGCGCTTCCGTGTTTTCAAGCAGGTGATCGAACAGTAACGGGTGGTCGGCCTCGTCCTCCAGGGTTACCAGCCAGAGGCTGGCATCGGGAAACTCGGGATAACCCAGCAACCGGTCCGGATCCCCGGAAAAGCGCACCTCGAGACCGAACTTGGATGTGGCGGCCTGCAGCCGATGACGCTGCAGGACCACATCCGAGACGATCCCGACCTTTGGCCGGCCACATTGGCCGGTCATCACTGCCTTCCGGTCAGCCGCTCAATGGTCTCAAGCAGCTCGGTTTCCTGGAACGGCTTGCCGAGATACTCGTTGACACCAATGGCCAGCGCACGTTCGCGGTGTTTCTCGCCGGTCCGGGAGGTGATCATGCAGATCGGTGTTTCACGCAGGTTATCGTCGTGGCGAACAAAGCTGGCAACTTCGAAACCGTCCATCCGCGGCATCTCGATATCCAGCAGTATAATGTCCGGTTTGTGGTCCTGCAGCTGTGCCACCGCATCGAGCCCGTCTTTCGCGGTGATGACTTCCATGCCGTTTCGCTCCAGCAGCCGCGAGGTGACCTTCCTCACCGTAACCGAGTCGTCCACCACCATGACCACGGTGGCCTGTTCCTCGTACCGGGCGGACTCGCGAGCCTTCTCGAGATTGGCCAGGCGCTGGCGTTCGGACAGGATGTCGGAACGGATCATGGCCGGCAGGTCGAGAATCACAACCACGTTACCGTCACCCAGGATGGTGGCACCGGACACGCCGCGAACGGAGCTGAACTGGGGCCCGAGGGATTTAACAACAATCTCCCGGCTGCCCATCAGGTTGTCCACCTGCAGGGCCATGGGTTGCTCGGCACCGCGCACCAGAATTACCGGCAGCGGCAGAGCCTGTCCCTGCAGCTTCGGATGGTGGTCACTGTTCAGTAGGCTGCCCAGGTACTGGAGCCGGTATTCCTGGCCGGCGTATTCGTACAGCGGCGCATCCGGCTTGTAATACTCCTCGAGCTCGTAGGTGCTGACCCGGACGATACCCTCGATGGTGTTCAGCGGGATCGCGTAGAAATCCTCGCCGGTGGAAACCATCAAGGCCCGGTTTACAGACACCGTGAACGGCAGGCGCACGGTGAAGGTGGTACCGCGGCCCACGGCGGAATCGATGTCCAGGCTGCCGCCGAGTTGCTTGATTTCACTGGCAACCACGTCCATGCCCACGCCCCGGCCGGAAATCTGGGTGACCTGCTGGGCGGTGGAGAAGCCTGGCTGCAGGATAAACTGCAGGATTTCCCGTTCGGACAGGTCTTCATCTTCGCGCAGCATGCCCTGACGGATGGCCTTGTCGCGGATCACCGAAGAGGGAATACCGGCGCCATCATCGATCATGCGCAGGACCACATCGCCGCCTTCACGGGTCAGTGACAGGGTCACCTCGCCGGTCTCCGGCTTGCCCGCTTTCTTCCGGTCGGCCGGGCTCTCGATACCATGGTCCAGGGCGTTCCGGAGCATGTGTTCCAGGGGCGCGATCATGCGCTCGAGGATGTTCCGGTCCATCTCGCCTTCGGCGTTGCGGACATCGAAATCCACCTTCTTGCCCAGCTCGCCGCTGATCTGGCGAACAATGCGGCGCAGACGTGGCACCATGGACGCAAACGGAATCATCCGGGTCTTCATCAGACCTTCCTGGAGTTCCGTGTTGATCCGGGACTGCTGTACCAGCAGGGTTTCAGTGTCGCGAACCCGGTCAGACAGGGTCTCACGAAGATCGGCCAGATCCGACGAGGATTCGGTCAATGCGCGGGACAGCTGCTGGATGGACGAGTAACGGTCCATTTCCAGCGGGTCGAAGTCGTCACCGTAATCCGGACCGTGTTCTTTCTCGGCACTGAACAGGATCTGCGCTTCGGTCTCGATTTCCATCCGGCGCAGCTGCTCACGCAGACGTTCGATGGTGGCGGCCATTTCGTCCAGGGTGTGGCCGAAATCACTGGTTTGCTGCTCCAGTCGGCCACGGGTGATACTGGTTTCACCCGCCAGGTTGACCAGGTCATCCAGCAGCGGTGCGGAGACCCGGATGGTTTCCTGGGCAGCGCGCTGCGCTTCGGCCGCCTGCTTGCGGGCCTTGGCCGGAGATTTTCCGGGCTTCGGCGCCGGTGCCACCGGCTTTTCTGCCTTGGCGGGCGGTGTCGGCTCTTCGGGCCTCTTGGGTTCCGGTGCGACAGGTACCGGTGTTTCGGCCTTCGCCGGTGCAGGCACGCCCGAGCCGGACTCATAGCCCTTACGGATTTCGGCAACCAGGGCAATAATGGCGTCGTGATCTTCGGTGATCGACTGCCACTGTGATTCATCCGGGGCATTGCCGCCCAGATCAATCAAACGGGTTTCAAAGGCGTGTGCCTTGTCGCCAAGCTCGGTCAGCTGGGACAGACGGGCGCCGCCCTTGAGGGTGTGGAGTGCCCGCTGGGCTTCCTGATTGAAGTTGTGGTTTGCCGGTTCCTTGCGCCAGTCATCAAGCAGCTGCTCGAGCTGATCCATGATTTCGCCGGCCTCCTCCAGGAAGATCTCCAGTACTTCCGGGTCAATGGCCTCCTGCTCGGACTCTTCACGGGGCGCAGCGGTTTCTTCGGCTGCCACCTCGTGGGCGGCCCGGAAGTCTTCAATAAGCCCGGTATCCGGTTCCGGCTTGTTGCCTTCCTCCAGGGTGTTGAGCATGGCCTTGAGGCTGATCAGGGCGCGATCACTGAGGCTTAGCAACGTCTTCTGGTTGTTGGAACCGGAAATCAGTGGGTCGAGAGCGTCTGACCAGGCCTCCGCCAGGTTGGCAATCGGATCAACGTCGGAAAGCCGTGCGCCGCCCTTGAGGGTGTGCAGTTCCTGCTGCAGCTCGGTCAGGCCGGTCAGTTCTTCCGGCTCGTCGCGCCACTGGTCGAGACATTCGCTGATGGCGTCAAAGATTTCCAGACCTTCGTCCAGGAAGATGCCAATCAGATCGTCGTCACTGGCCTGGGTCAGAGTCTCGCTGAGGCTGGCGGCTTCCGGCACTTCCTCGGCCGGTGATACAGTTTGCCCGGTCTCTGCCGATTGCTCCGGCTCCTCGTCGCGGGCATCTGAAGGCATTGCCTCGCCCCGCAAGATGGACTGGACCCGGGCGACCAGCTCATTGGCCGGCGGGCAGGGCTTCTGGGTAGCCACCTGTTCGATCATCTGCGCCAACCGGTCATGGCAGGCAAACAGCAGGTCGTTCATGGACTCGCTGGCTTCAAGCTGACCTTCCGCAACCTTTTCGAACAGGTCTTCCAGCACATGTGTCAGGTCGCCGATGGCCTCTACTCCGGCCATCCGGGCGCCGCCTTTCAGGGTGTGAACATCCCGTTGGAGTTCTGCGGCAATGCTGCGATCCGAGGGATCTTCGGTCCAGGTATGCAGCGCGCTGCCCGTGGAGTTGATCAGATCGTAGGCTTCTTCCAGGAAGATGCCGACCAGCTCAGGATCCAGGTGGGAGAAATCGGCAACGCCTTCCTCCGACCCGGCAGCTTCATCGGTTCCGGCAACATCAGTCTCTTCCGGTTCTTCCACGTCAGGAAGCGGTGCCTGTTCTTCTGCCGTTTCAGCTGGCTCAGATTCTTCATCGGGGCTGGCTACGCTGGTAACCGGCCGCGTTCCGGTGGCGTTGTCCATATAGGCCTGGATTTCAGCGATCAGATCCGGCGCAGGACGCGGAAGCTCCTTGGCTTCCAGGTTTTCGACCATGCCGGCCAGACGATCGTGACAGCGGAACAGCAAGTCCGAGAGCTCGTCGTTGATCGACAACCGCTGTTCAGTCAGCCCCTCAAACAGGTTTTCCAGTTCGTGAGAGAGATCGCCGACGGCCGGGATGTCTGCCAGCCGTGCACCGCCCTTGAGGGTATGCAAGTCCCGCTGAAGCAGGCGCAGGATATCAAGGTTGGCCGTATTCTCGCTCCAGTTCTGGAGCGCTTCGGCTGTGCTGTCGATGAGGTCGCGGGCTTCTTCCAGGAAGATTTCCGCCAGTTCCTCATCCATTTCGTCGTCGGATTCAGTGGTTTCCGGGAGCGGCGGTTGCTCTGCGGTTTGGGCGTCTTCACTGGCTGGTGTCTCGGTCTCGTCCATCTCAAGACTGAGATCGATCTCCTCGAGGTCGCCGGTGAATTCCTGGTCGAAGGCGTCCGGTTCCTGATTTTCCGGGATCTGGACCTGCTTCAGGCCTTCGAGGGCGGCGACCATATCCTCGCTGGATTCGGTGGCAAGACCGGCTGCCACCTGGTCCATCATGTTGATCAGCTGTTCGTGAGCGGCGCGGACAGTTTCAAAGAAAGTCTGGTCCGGTGCCTGGTCGCGCCGTGCAGCCTCGTCATAGGTTTCTTTCAATGCACCCGAAAGCGCGGCGACTTCGCCGAGACCGGCTTCGGAAGCGCCGGAGGTCAGCTGTTCCAGTTCGGAGCGTAGTGGATTCAACGACGCCATTTCGCCGGGGTTGTCGGCCCAGTGATCCAGGATCCGGTCGGCATCAAGAACAATGTCGAGACCCTCGTTCAGGAACAGCTGGACCAGCTGCGATGGTGCCTGCTCCGGATGCTGGCTTGGCGCCTCCTCGCTGTGGCTGCGGAGCGTTTCCTCCGTCAGTTGATCCAGCTTCCCAAGGAACGCTTCGGTGCCTTGGAGCGAGGCCTGCGGGTTTTCACGAATCTGGGCAAGTCCCTGGGTCAGGAAGTCGCAGGCGGATTCGATCAGTGAGAGCACGTCACGATTGGCACGCTTGTTCTGAGCCCGGGATTCCTTGACGAATCGTTCCAGAGGCGTGATCACCGCTGCGATCGGGGCGATGCCGGCGGTATGTGCGCTGCCCTTGAGCGTGTGCAGGGCCCTGGAAAGATCATCGGTATAGGCAACCGTGGTTTTGTCACCTGCTGCCGACAGGAAGTCCTTCAGTGTTTGCAGGTGGGTCTCGGTTTCGCTTTCAAAAATATCCAGCAATACCGGGTCGACCGCATCTTCGTCTGTGCTCCCGGCCTCTTCCTCAGCCGCTGCGTATTCGTTTTCAGCCATGGCTTCCGAGCCATCGGACTCCGCCACCGGCATCATGCTGGCATCGGGAATTTCGCCGTTGGCCAGGGCGTTGGCACGGGCTTCGAGGTTGGACGTGTCGACCGACGGCGCACGGCGTTTTTCAAAATCTTCGACCAGGGCCGGCAGGTTGGCGGTGACATCTTCCAGCAGGCTGGCAATGTCATCGTTCATGAAAATGCTGCCGTCGATCACGCGGTTCAGCATGTTTTCAACGGACCACGCCAATTCGCCGACAACCAATGCGCCGACCATGCGGCCACTGCCTTTCAGCGTGTGGAAGGCACGGCGAACTTCCGACAGGGCGCTGCGGTCATCGTGCTGACGCAGAAGCATCGGCAGGTATTCGCGGATGGTTTCCAGCACCTCGCCGGCTTCTTCAACAAAAATTTCGAGTATTTCATCGTCAATCAGGTCGTCTTCATCGAAAGACGTTTCGGATGCGGACTCGGCGGTGTCGTTTTCCTCGACGGGGGACTCTGTTTCCAGGGTCTCTTCTTGCGCATCGACCGCTGTGTCTTCCACTTCGGCAACTGCCGGTGTCTCGACGGCTTCATCGTCGGTGCGGCGGGTTGTCGCCATGGCCTCGGCGCGGCTGATGAGTGTTTCAACGTCGCCAGCGGTCTGGCCTTCCTTGAATTCACGGATCAGTGAGGGAATGCGGGCATTGACCTCGTCCACCAGGGTAAACATGTCGTCGGTGGGTCGAATGGTCTGGTCAATCACACGATTCAAGAGGTTTTCAACAGACCATGCCAGTTCGCCAATACTGGTGGCGCCAACCAGTCGGCCGCTTCCCTTAAGCGTGTGGAAGGCACGACGAACCTCGGTCAGCGCTTCACGGTCATCGTGGTTCTGGCGCAGCCGGGGATAGAATTCGTGGATGGTTTCCAGAACTTCTTCGGCTTCCTCAACGAAAATGCCGAGAATCTCATCGTCCAGAAGCTCCGAATCCGAGCTCTTGGTTTCTTCTGGGGCCGCCGTAACGGTGGTTTCCGGTTGCTCTTCAGCCGGTTCAACAACCGGCACGTCCTCTGCGGCAGTTTCGGTCCAGGTGGGCTCTGCGCCGACCGGGAACCCGAGGGATGCGAGGCTGTCCTCGGCAACTCTGAGAATCGAGTCGTTTTCGCCAATACCCTCGGCCAGACGTTCAAGGTAATACTCGATGCTGGTGACCGCATCGGCCAGGATGTCCAGCTGTTTCCAGTCCGGAACCTGTTTGCTGCCCAACAACACGTCGGTGATGTAGCGCTCTGCCGAGGCCAGCATGCCGGCAACCCGATCCAGCGGGATCAGGCTGAGGCCGCCGCGAATGCTGTGCAGCAGGCCCGGGACGTGTTCGATTTCCCGGGTATCCCATTGCGAGGCAATGAAATTCACGATGGCGGACTTGACCTGCTCCAGGGTGTTCCGGGATTCGCGGAGCAGCGCGCCACTGGCCTCGCCCAGCTCCCTGGAGCCGAGGTTCACCGGGGCATCGGAGGCCTCTTCTGTGGACGACTCCTGTTGTCCGTCACTGTCCAGGCCAGCGAGACTGGCTTCGACGTAAAGCAGTGCGCCGGCGATGTCCATCAGGGTGCCATCATCAACCTGTTCGGACTGGGCGCTCAGGTTTTCTACCAGTTCGACCTGCTCGGTCACCACTTTTCGCGGTATCCCCAGACCCAGCACGGCCAGGGTATTGGCCACCTGGCGCAAACCTGGGAGCAGGTCCTCAAGCTCACTGTTCTGGCGCAGCTCTGAGCGAACAAACAAGTCCAGCTGGTCCTTGAGCTTGGCCAGCTCTTCGTTGAGCGCACCCACCACCGAATGGATGGCGTCCCGGCCCGGACCAGATACCCGGGTTCGGGCGGCATCAACATCGTCTTCCGATGGCAGTGCCTGGTTCAGCTGGTAGGCCTCCCGCAGGGCGCTGACCTGAGGCGAATCCAGGTCCCGGGCACGGGCAACGTAATAGAGCAGGTGTTTTAGCAGCGCTTCCGGTACCGGTTGCTGGAGGATATCCGCATGCTCGTCGGTAAGCCGGCGGATTTCACTGTCCAGTTCCCTGAGCAGGGATTTCACTGCTGCGTTCACCGGATTGACGTGTGCCTGCAGTGTTTCCACGAACGCACTGGCCGCTTTCCAGAGCTCACCCCGGGGCGTTTTCTGGCACAAACGGATCAGCCGCTGGATCACCTTCTGCATGTACTCGAAATGGGCATCGAGATCCGCTTCCCGGATGACGCCGGCCAGCGCAAACTGGTACATCTGGCGCAGCTTGCGGATGTGGCCCAGAACGGTGGGGTCTTGCAGGCGCTGCGATACCTTGCCGGTCACTGTGATTCGTGAGGGCGCCAGATCCGGTTTGAACAATGAAGTATCAGACAGCAGGGATTCGCCACGGGCGGCCCGAAGGTCGTTAAGCAGTGGCAGCAGCACCATCGGAAAATCGTCCTGACTGCTGGCCAGATGCTCGAGGTATTGGGGCAGCTGCAGAATGGCCTGCATCAGGACCTCAACCGCCTCGTCGGTATTGGCAACGGTTTCGTTGAGTACGGCCTGGGTGAGCTTTTCCATCTCCTCGGTGAGCAGGGCTGCACCGTAGAGCTCGACCATTTGCAAGGTGCCGTGTACCTGATGGAGATAATTCAGGCAGAAGCGCAGGCGCGCGGTGTCGTCACGATTCTCGACATACGCTTCCAGTGCATGCTGACCCTGGGTCAGCGTGTCCTGTATCTCTCCCCGAACCCAGTCGAGGGCGATGCTGTCATGGTGATTGCCCATAACCACTCCGGTTATTCTTCGTCAGTCTGGCGTTTGATCCACGCCAGCACATGTTCCGAGGGGACTCTCTGTAACCCGGGAGGCTGCCAATCGGTCAGCTCTCCCTGGCCCAGAACCAGCAACCCCCCGGGCGCCAGCCGCTCTGCAAGTCGCTTGACAATCTCCCGCCGGCGCCAGCGACGGAAATAAATCAGCAGATTCTGGCAGAAGATGATGTTCATCCCGTGCATGGGCGCTTTATCAAGATCCAGAACATTCAGTCTGGTAAAGCACACCCTGTCACGGATGCTGTTCACAATTTCTACGGTATTCCGCTCGGCCGGGCGGAAATACCGGGCTTTCATGTCTTCATCCATTCCCAGCAGTTTGCGGGGATTGAACTGACCGTTCCGGGCTTTCTCGATCACCGGCTTGCTGATATCAGAGCCGGTGACACCGAACAGCGGCTGCAACGCCAGCCGGCTCATGCATTCATTCAGCACCATGGCCAGAGTGTACGGTTCCTCTCCGGTGCTACATCCGACACTCCAGGCCTCCAGGGGGCGCTTTTTCAGCTGCTCCCGAGGCCGGGTCAGGACGTAGTCGGAAACCAGCCGGAAGGCGTCGGGGTCGCGGAAAAACCGGGTTTCCTGAACCGTGAGCCGATCGACCAGTGTTGACCATTCCCGGATTGCATCGGGCCCGGATACGATTTTTTCGTAGTAGGCCTGAAAGCTGCTGCAGCCGATCTCCCGCATCCGGATGCCAAGGTTCGTTTCCAGAAACGAACGGCGTTCCGCGGACAGGGTTATGCCGGTTCGGTGTTCCAGCAGGGTTTGCCACTGGCTGAACTGCGCCTCGTCCATATCCGGGAGTCGGCGCAGTGACCAGATGCCCTCGGCAGGTGACAGGTTGTTATGCATTTGCGCCATAAACCGTCAACAGCCCTGGAACGGAAATCAGCCCACCACCGGAACGTCGCTGTCTTCCTCTTCTTCCTGTTCCGCCACGTCTTCTTCCGGCAGGGTGAAGCCGGCAACGGAAGACCGCAGCTCGGACGCCATTTCTGCCAGGTTACCGATGGACTTCGCGGTCGCATTGGTACCCGAGGAGGTCTGGGACGTGATTTCCTGGATAACGTTCATGGTGTTGGAAATGTGCGCGGCCGACGACGACTGCTGACGCGCGGCGTTGGAGATGTTCTGGATCAGTTCCGCCAGAGACATGGATACGTTCTCGATTTCCTCGAGTGCGATACCCGCGTCCTGGGCCAGACGGGCACCACGGACCACCTCGGCGGTGGTGTGTTCCATGGAGATAACCGCTTCGTTGGTATCCGACTGGATCGTCTTAACCAGCGCTTCAATCTGCTTGGTAGCCGCGGAGGAACGTTCCGCCAGTCGCTGAACTTCGTCCGCAACCACCGCGAAGCCCCGGCCCGCGTCACCGGCCATGGAGGCCTGGATCGCGGCGTTCAGGGACAGGATGTTGGTCTGGTCGGCGATGTCGTTGATCAGGGATACGATGTCACCGATTTCCTGGGAAGACTCACCCAGACGCTTGATCCGCTTGGACGTTTCCTGGATCTGTTCACGGATGTTGTCCATGCCGCGGATGGTGTTCTGTACCACTTCCGCGCCTTTCTTCGCGATCGCAACCGACCGCTCCGCAACCGCAGAGGATTCGGCGGCGTTCGAGGATACCTGGTCGATGGACACAGCCATCTCGTTAACCGCGGCGGAGGCGCCGGCAATTTCCTGGGCCTGGTGCTCGGAAGCATCGGCAAGGTGCATGGCCGTAGCCTGGGTTTCCTGGGCCGCTGACGCTACCCGTACCGCAGTACCACGAATGGCCTGTACCAGTCCGCGCATCTGGTCGATTGCGTAGTTGATGGAGTCGGCGATGGCACCGGTGAAGTCCTCGGTAACCGTGGCCTCGGTGGTCAGGTCACCATCAGCGAGGTCGGCCAGTTCGTCCAGCAGTCGCAGGATCGCGTTCTGGTTCTGCTCGTTCTGCTCCTGGGTGGCAGCCAGTCGGGCCTGGGCTTCGCGGTACAGGGCCAGACCGATGAAGACAACGATCGCCACCATGGCGGCCAGGATGGCGAAGGCCAGGGTCGGGCTGACCAGTCGTGAGCCGGACTGGGTCCGGAAGTTTTCAGCCAGTACCGAGAGTTCGGAAAGCAGGATCTCTGAATTCTGGAAGATGTCGCTGGCGGCAGTACGAACCTTGAAGAGGTCGGGAGAGGCCTCAAGGATCGCGTCTACGTTCTGGGAAACGAACTGGAACAGTTCATCGACCGCTTCGAGGCCGTAGATGGCGTCTTCGTCATTAACCTGAGAGATACCCATCGCCGGGTTGCCGTTCAGCTGGCCCTCGAGCACTCGACCGAACAGGCTTGCGTCGCGACCGAAACGGTCAGCGGCAATAACCGCGTCTTCGTCACCGGAGAGTACGTTGTTGACCGAGCGAACAATCCGCTCCGCCAGCAGCGACTGACGCTGGGCCAGTGCGATCTGTTCGGCAGGCGCGTCATTGTCGAGCAGGATCTGTACGATATCGTCGTACTCAACCTGCAGCTGCGGGATGGTTTCGTTCAGGGTCCGGGCTACCTCGTGCAGGCCGAGTACCGCATCCTGGGTGGAGAGGATGCTGTCGGCGTTTTCCCGCACGGTGTTCCAGTTTTCCTGAACGCCACTCTGCTGGGCCAGTTCACTCGGCGGCAGACCGGTTTCCGGATTACCCTCGGTTACCTTGGTCCAGAGCTGCTGGAATTCGTCACGGGAGCGGCGCAGCTGGTTGAAGGCCTCGGCGGTACCGCCGGCAGCCTCGGTCGCGTTCTTCGCGATCTCCTGAGAGAGTACCCTCAGCTCGGCGGTGTTGGCGATGTACTCCTGTTCGTTCTGGCTGTCCTGATTGATAATGAACAGCACGACAACGAGCAGGATGGTGAGTGCGATCAGCGCGGCGATCAGGCCGGCAACCAGCTTGTTGCCTCCCTGTCCCATACTGAGTCTTCCGGCTCTGTTCTTCATTTTCTGGCTCCCGGCCTCTTCAAGAAATTGGCAAGTTTGTTTTTTCGGGTTTCAGGCGGTCAGGGTGATGTTCCTGCCATTGTCACCACCCTTACCACTGTGCGACGTCCAGAAATCGTTCGTCCTCGAGCAGGTCGACGGCCGAAAACACTTTCCAGACTTCCTCGTTGCGTTCATATCCGCCTGAGACAAACGGTTGAACGTTTTCAGGTACGCCCTCGGGCGAATCCTTGAAACTGTCAGTTGCGAAGTACTGCATACCCAGGACACTGTCGACTACCAGCCCGCTGAAAATATCGCCCTGCTCAACAACCAGCACTCGCCGCTCCCGCTGGCTGCGGGAAGAGCGGGGAATATCGAAAAAGCCGGCGAGATCAACCAGAGGCAGGAGGCGGCCACGAACATTGGCGGCGCCAAGCAAAAACGGGCGAACCCCAGGTATGTGGGTGAACCTGGGGACATGTAGGATTTCAGTGACTTCGCCCATGGGGGCAACGTAGCGTTCACCTGCGAGAACAAAACCGATGCCGTTCCAGAGTTCAACGGCTTCCTGTTGCTCCGGCAGGCCGGCAGCCAGAGACCGGCTGCGCTCGGCGATATCCGTCAGAACGGCAAAAGGGGCGGCCTGGGCGGACATGCGTACTCCACGGTTGGGGATCAGGCAATCAGACTGTTGATTGTTTTGATCAGGTCGTCTTCGTTAACCGGCTTGACCAGGTAACCCTTGGCGCCCTGGCGGGTGCCCCATACGCGATCAGTTTCCTGATCCTTGGTGGTTACGATGACCACCGGGATGGAGGCGGTTTCCGGTGCGCGGGTCAGTTGGCGGGTTGCCTGGAAGCCATTCAGGCCGGGCATAACCACATCCATCAGAACCAGATCCGGGGTTTCGGCACGGGCCTTGGCAACACCGTCGGCACCGTTATCGGCGGTCAGCACTTCGTGCTGGTGTTTTTCCAGGATCGTGGAAATTTTCTTAACCTCGGTAGGGGAATCGTCAACAATCAGAATGCGGGCCATGGTTTCCTCGAAAGTTCTTGGGGTCAGCAGGTTTACTGTTCCGCCTGTGGAACATACTGGCGGATGGTATTGAGTAGCTCATCCTTACTGAACGGCTTGGTCAGATACTGGTCCGAGCCGACGATCCGGCCCTTGGCCTTGTCGAACAGCCCGTCCTTGCTGGAGAGCATGATAACCGGCGTCTTTTTGAAGGAGGAATTGTTCTTGATAAGTGCGCAGGTCTGGTAGCCGTCCAGGCGGGGCATCATGATATCGACAAAAATGATGTCCGGCTGGGAATCGGCAATCTTTGCAAGAGCGTCAAAGCCGTCAGTCGCGGTGATGACCTCACAGCCGACCTTTTTCAGAAGGGTTTCTGCGGTGCGACGTATGGTTTTACTGTCGTCGATCACCATGATCTTCAAATTCTCGAAGTTGTCATCCATTGTCCAACTGCCTTGCGCTCAGCGACTGTCGTTATTTTAAAACGGGGGTTTTAACACAAACCTTAGGGTTCTTCTATAAACCCCGCTCATTTATAGATTATCAATGGCCGGATAAAAAGTATTAGTTTGTGACCAAATGTACTTCTGCCCGCAACGTCACGTAACTGACTGAGGATTTCTCCGGATGCATTTGCAGCTCGGGTACAATACCATCTGACTTTCACAGCATAGCACTTAATGCCTGGTCCGCTTTGCAGACCGGTTCGTGTTTTTAATCCTCAGGAGTGCAGGAACGCCCATGACCGTCAGACTCGGGATCGTGATGGATCCGATTGAAGATATCCATTTCAAGAAAGACAGTTCCCTTGCCATGTTGGTGGCTGCCCAGAACCGGGGCTGGGAAATCGAGTACATGGAGTTGCATGACATGTATCTTGATGGCGGCCGTGCCATGGCGCACACCCGCGACCTGACTGTCCACATGGACCCGGAGAATTGGTACAGCTTCGGCCCAAGCCAGGATCGGGCCCTGGGCGATCTGGATGTCATTCTCATGCGCAAGGATCCCCCGGTTGACCGGGAGTTCCTGATGGCGACTTATATTCTGGAGGCGGCCGAGCAGCAGGGCGCACTGGTGGTCAACCCGGCCGCCACGCTACGCGACTGCAACGAAAAGCTGTTTGCCACGCAGTTCGAGGACCTGACACCCCCGCTGTTGGTCAGCCGTTCGGCGACCCGGTTCCGCGAGTTTTACGCCAAACACGGCGATGTGATCATGAAACCGGTGGACGGAATGGGCGGCCATTCGATCTTCCGTATCAAGGAAAACGATTTCAACCTCGGGGTCATTATCGAAACCCTCACCAACTATGGCACTCACCAGGCCATGGCCCAGAAGTACATTCCGGAAATCAGCGATGGTGACAAACGTATCCTGTTGATCGACGGTGAGCCGGTACCCTATTCCCTTGCGAGAATCCCATCCCAAGGGGAGAATCGGGGCAATCTTGCCGCCGGCGGCCGCGGCGAAGGTCGGGAACTGACCGCCCGGGATCGGGAGATCTGCGAGCGCGTTGCGCCGGTGATTAAAGAGAAGGGCCTCATATTTGTCGGCCTGGACGTGATCGGTGATTATCTTACCGAAATCAATGTCACCAGCCCGACCTGCATCCGGGAACTCGATGCCGCCTTCGGGATCGATATTGGTGGTCTGTTGATGGATGCAATCGCAAAACGCCTGGGCCAGGCTTAATCCGGTAGTGGTCACCGGGCAGGTTTAACGACAGGATCCGTATCAGGAATGGCAGTTCAGGTAAGCGACTTCGACCGGTTTTCCTTCACCCTTTTCATGGCGTTGGCAGTGCACGCCATTGTGGTGTTGGGTATCACCTTTGCGCCTGAGTCGCCCCGTTCCTCGGCTCAGACCATGGAGATCACCCTGTCCCAGTTCGACGACGAAGAAGCTCCCGAGAAAGCGGATTTTCTGGCCCAGACCAGTCAGAAGGGCAGCGGTACCCAGGAAGAGGTTCGGGAAATGACCACGCCCCAGCCGGCGGAGGTCAGTCAGCCTGAAGTGGCTCAGGTTCAGCCCGAGCCGCCGTCCCAGACCCAGCCGCAGCCGCGCCAGGAAAAACAGGTGGTGCAGACCGAGAGCGCGTCCAGTCAGAAGGTTCAGGCGCCTGAGGAACGCACCACGCCCGAAGAAGAGCCCCTGCCCGTGCGGGAGAAAAAGAGCCTGATGGAGCGTAGCCTTGAAATTGCCAGCCTGGAGGCCCGCTTCGATGCCCAGCAGCAGGCCTATGCCCGCAAACCCAGGGTGATGCGTGTTACCGCTGCCTCCACGCTCAAGTCTACCAACGCCTGGTACGTCCAGAACTGGGTCAGCAAGGTAACCCGGGTGGGCAACATCAATTACCCCACCGAGGCGCGCAATGCCGGAATCTATGGCACACTGAGGTTGCTGGTGTCGCTGAAGAAGGACGGCACCATAAAAGAGGTGGCTATCCTGCAGTCTTCCGGCAGCACCGTGCTGGATGATGCAGCAATACGCATTGTCAGGATGGCCGCGCCTTTTGCACCGTTTCCGGACGAAATGCGGAAAGAGGTGGATGAACTCGAAATCATACGTACCTGGTCCTTCCAGCGTCGGGGGCTGACATCCGGATGACAGCATCAAAACACTCTCCCCACAGCTTGCGGCACCATTTTCTGGTGGCATCACCCTATCTCGCGGATCCCCGTTTCCATGGCGGCGTTATTTACATCTGTGAGCATTCCGACGACGGTGCCCTGGGCTTGATGATCAATCACCCGCTGGACATTCACCTGGGCGAGATTCTGGAACAACTGGACCTGCCAGGGGGCGAACTGGATCTGCCGGTATTCAGCGGTGGTCCGGTGCAGCCGGAGCGGGGCTTTGTGCTGCATCCCCCCGGAACCAGTTGGCAGAACACGGCAAAGGTCACCGAGGATGTTCTGCTGACCACATCCCGCGACATACTGGCAGGGATTGGCCGTAGTGAGGGCCCCGAGGAATATCTTGTGGCCCTGGGCTACTCCGGTTGGAGCGAGGGGCAGCTGGAAGAGGAGCTGGGCAGTAACGCCTGGCTCACTTGCCCGGCCACCACGGAGATCCTGTTCCGTACCCCCTGGGAAGAGCGTTACAAGGCCGTACTCAAACTGATCGGCATAGATCTCAACCAGCTCAGCGAATCGGTCGGCCATGCCTGAGACAACCAGTCGCCGGGTTATGGCGTTTGATTTTGGTACCCGCCGGATTGGCGTTGCCGTCGGCCAGGAATTGCTTGGGTCCGGCCAGCCAGTGGCGCTGATTCCCGCCCGCGACGGTATTCCGGACTGGCAACAGATTGAATCCCTGCTTGAGGAGTGGCGCCCGGACCTGGTGGTGGTTGGCCTGCCTCTGAACATGGACGATACCGAAAACGATATGTGTGCCCGGGCGCGCAAGTTCGGCAAGCGCCTGCACGGGCGTTACCACGTGCCGGTCGAGATGGTGGATGAGCGGCTCACCAGCTTCGAAGCCAAGGGCGAAGTGATGGCCGCCGGGGGCAGTCGTGATTTTGGACGTCACGGAGTCGACGACCGGGCCGCGGTGCTGATCCTGGAAACCTTTTTTCAACAGTGAGGACCGAATGACGGCATTGCTTGATATTGATCAGTTGCTTGACCAGATGGAGTCCGGGCTGCGTCAGACGCTGGAGCAAAGGGGCGTGGAATCGCCGGTTCTGATCGGTATCCGTACCGGTGGTGTCTGGCTGGCGGATGTGCTCAGCAAGCGCCTGAGTATCGAAGAGCCGTTCGGCGAACTGGACATTTCATTCTACCGCGACGATTTCAGCCGCATTGGCCTCAATCCCCGGGTCAAACCCTCAAGCCTGCCCTTCGATACCGAGGGTCGGGACATCATCCTGATTGACGATGTCATTATGAGCGGCCGGACCATCCGCGCCGCGATGAATGAGATCTTCGATTATGGCCGCCCAGCCAGTATCATATTGGCCACCCTGATTGACCTCGGCGCCAGGGAACTGCCCATCCAGCCCGACGTGGCTGGCAAGACGATGGCGCTGGAATCCCATCAGCGAGTCAAACTGCGTGGCCCCGACCCGCTCCGCATCGAGCTCCAGGAAGCCGGACAATAAACCTCCGAATCAGATAACAGGCGACCCATGACCGCGAACGACTCTTCCCCGCACCACTTGCAGCTGACTCGGGATGGTCAGTTGCGGCACTTCCTTACTCTCGACGGCCTGGATCGCGCCTTGCTGACCGACATCCTCGACACGGCGGATTCCTTTATCGAGGTGGGGGAGCGCACCATCAAGAAAGTGCCGCTGCTCCGGGGCCGGACCGTGGTGAACCTGTTTTTTGAATCCAGTACCCGCACCCGCAGTACCTTTGAGCTGGCGGCCAAGCGACTGTCTGCGGATGTGCTTAACCTGGACATTAGTACCTCGGCCACCTCCAAGGGCGAATCCCTGTCTGACACGCTGCTCAATCTGGAAGCCATGGCCAGCGACATGTTCGTGGTCCGCCACTCCCAGAGTGGTGCGCCGCATTTTATCGCCGAGAGCGTGACCCCCGGCGTCGCCATTATCAACGCCGGTGATGGCCGTCACGCCCACCCGACCCAGGCCATGCTGGATATGTTGACGATCCGCCAGCACAAGGGGCGGTTCGAGGGCCTGAAAGTCGCTATCGTCGGTGACGTCCTGCACTCCCGGGTGGCCCGTTCCCAGATCAGGGCCCTCAACGAGCTGGGTGCCGAAGAGGTACGGGTCATTGCTCCCGGGACGCTGCTTCCCAAAGACGTGGAAAGTCTTGGCTGCACGGTTGAATACGATATGAACCGGGGCATGAGGGACCTGGATGTGGTGATCATGCTGCGGCTTCAGAAAGAGCGGATGGAAGGCGCTTTGCTGCCCAGCGAGCGGGAGTTTTACCGGCTGTACGGACTGAACCAGCAGAAACTGGCGCTGGCGCATCCGGAATGCATCGTCATGCATCCGGGGCCCATCAACCGCGGCGTTGAAATTGAGTCGGCGGTGGCCGACGGGCCGCAATCGGTGATTCTGAACCAGGTTACTAACGGCATTGCCATCCGGATGGCGGTCATGTCCATGGCCATGGGCGGTCAGGTCGCCGAGCGCCAGCAGAAACTGAGTGAGAGGGGCCAGGCATGAGCAGTGTCAATACATCCGGAAGCAGTCTGAAAATCACCGGAGGCCGCCTGTTCGATGGCCAGGGCGCAGAGCAGGAGAATACCGCACTGTTGATAAGGGATGGCCGTATTGTTGCGATGGGCGAAGCCGCCGCCCGGGAGACAGCCGACGAGACCATCAGCGCAGACCATGGTGTAATCACACCGGGGTTTGTCGATCTTTGCTGTAATGTCCGTGAGCCGGGCAATGGTCAGAAAGGTAACATCGCTTCGGAGACCCTTGCCGCGGCCCACGGCGGATTTACCACCGTGTGTGCCTCGCCGGAAACCTCGCCGGTAAACGATTCCAGTGCCGTCACCCACCTGATCCGTGATGGTGCTGCCAGCCGTTCGCCCATCCGGGTTTTGCCCATTGGCGCTATCACCCGGGGCCTTGAGGGCGATCTGCTCAGTGATATGGCTGGCCTGGCCGCAGCCGGCTGTGTTGCCGTGGGTAATGGTTCCCGGGGCGTGCGCAATGCCCGCATATTGCGCCGGTGTATGGCCTACGCCCAGACGTTTGGTTTGACGGTGATGTTCAGCCCCGAGAACCAGGCCCTGGCCGCCGACGGCTACGCCCATGATGGCCTGGTGACCTCGCGGTTGGGCCTGCTTGGTATTCCGGAAGTGGCGGAAACCGCTGCGGTGATGGAGATGCTGTTACTGGCCGAGGAAACCGGGGTACGTTTGCACCTCAGCCAGCTTTCCTGCGGTCGCAGTGTTGAAATGCTGGCCGATGCCCGCAGCCGGGGTATCGCGGTCACCGCCGATGTGGCCATGCATCAACTGGTGTTCACGGAGGAGGCGCTTGCGGGCTTTGACAGCCGCTTCCACGTCCGCCCGCCACTGCGTGGCGAGAGCGATCGCAAGGCGCTGATAGCCGGTGTCCGGGAAGGGGTAATTGATGCTATCGTCAGCCAGCATCAGCCTCATGATACCGCTGCAAAGCAGGCGCCCATGGCTGCCACCGAGCCGGGGCTGTCCAGCATCGAGAGTGTGCTGTCGCTGGGTCTGGAGCTGGTGGAAATGAATGAGCTGGCGTTGCCCGACCTGATCCGGGCTCTGACTGCCGGTCCGGCCTCCGTGCTTGGCCGGACTGCGCGTCTGGCGGAGGGCGAAGTCGCCGATATTTGCCTGTTCGATCCCGATGCCTTCTGGACGCCCAGCGCGAAAACACTGGTATCGGCTGGCCGTCACGCGCCGGTGACGGACCGCGAACTGCCAGGTGTGATCAGACTCACCCTGAGTGAGGGTCGAAAGGCCTGGCCCCAGCCGGTGATCTGATCCCGGCGAACTGTCTGAAAGTGCGGCAGAGGTTGCGAAACCTCTGTCGACACCATCACAGAATCTCCCCCTGTTGCTGAAAAACCCTTGATGGCAGGCACCTGTGCCAACGTATTCTTGTAGCCGTCGCCCTATGGTCGACCAAGGAAAGCGTGGCCTGGCCGGTCCAGAAACCCAGACCGGCGCCCGACAATAATAACCAGGAGTCATCCCGTGAAATCAGCAAACCTCCCCCAGCGGGTAGCGATGGCGGCTGCCCTCTGTGCCAGTCTGGTCTTCCCCTTAATGGGCCAGGCGCAGGCACAGAATGAGCCTCTGGAACGCAGTTTTTGCGTTTTTGACCCGGTTGGTGCCAATGGCCCCCTGTTTGCCATCACCAAGACCTTTCAGCCGGTTGCCCTGAAAAATGGCATCAAGCTGGATCTTCGTGCCTATACCGATGAAAAGGTGGCTGCCGAGGACTTCAAGGCGGGGCAGTGCGATGCTGTTCTGCTTACCGGCACCCGTGCCCGTGAATTCAACAAGTTCACCGGCAGCCTTGAAGCCATGGGCGCCGTGCCTGGCGAAGAGGAAATGCGCCTGCTGTACAACACCCTGAGCCAGCCCAAGGCCCGGCCGTTCCTGATTGACGGCCCCTACGAAGTGGCAGGCGTGTTCCCTGGCGGCGCCATTTACCTTCACACCCGGGACCGCAGTATCGATTCGGTCGAAAAGCTTCAGGGCAAACGGATTGCCACCCTGGACTACGATCAGGCATCGGTCCGGATGGTTCGCCATGTCGGCGCCTCCGTGGTGGGGTCCAATTCCGCGAACTTTGCCGGTAAGTTCAATAACGGCAGCGTTGACCTGGCTTACGCCCCGGCCGTCGCCTATACCCCGCTGGAGTTATACAAGGGCGTCCAGCCCAACGGGGCCGTGGTCAAATATGCCCTGGGCTACATGAACTTCCAGGTGATCATCCACCGCGACCGGTTCCCCGATTCCGCCGGCCAGATGGTCCGGGACCAGGCGATCAAGCGCATTGATGAGGCGTATGAAATCATTGCCCAGGCAGAGGCGGAGATTCCTGAAGACGTGTGGATGGAGTTGCCGCGGGAAGATACCGCCGAATACGACAAGATGCTGCGCAAGGTGCGGCTGTCGTTACTGGAAGACGGTGTTTACGATGAGCGGGCCATCAAGCTGATGAAGGCGATTCGGTGCCGGGTAGATGCCACCCGTTCCGAGTGTGCCTCCGTCGCCGGTACCTGACACTGGAGTGAATCAGGCCCGCATGAGCGGGCCTGCGGCTGACTAGCGGATTTCGTCTTTCAGTGCCTTCCCGGCCTTGAAGCCCACGGTTTTACTGGCAGGGATGCGAATGGTCTCGCCGGTTTGAGGGTTGCGTCCGTCCCGCGCCTCACGACTGCGGATATTGAAGGTTCCAAAGCCGATCAGGGTGACATCTTCGCCCCGGGAGGCAGCGGCCGACACCTGGTCGGTGAACGCGGTAATCACTTCGCTGGCCTTGTCCCGGGTGAGGCCGGTTCGGTCGGCAATGGCCGCGGCGAGTTCAGGTTTGCGCATCGGATACTCCTTTTATTGTATTTCTGCTGTTTCAGTCTCTGTCCTGGCCGGAATCACAACGATTCACGGTTGCTGCAATCTATAGTGGCTTCCGTCCCATTGTGCAAACCTCCGGGCGGCATCGGTGTGTTTAATTTAGCGTCATTTGCGGCATCGGTCGCATAAAAGCCGGGACTCCTGGGCCATAATGCCCACCTGGTTACAGTCTGTAACAAACCGGTTCATCCGACGGAGTCTGGCCCGCGGGATCGGCGCAGAACTGCATCAGAACAAAAACGCAAAAGGTGAAGAAGGTATGACCCATTTCCGGAATCCCTCCCAAAAGGCGCCTTTGACGGCGCGCCGTGTCCGCAATCTCGTGGCAGCGTTCACGGCCAGCGTCGTTCTGAGCGGCTGTAGTATGGTCAATCACATGATGTACAAGACCACCGGTGATGTGATGCAGGGCTTCTCGCGGAGTCACACGGTACCCTTCCTGATGGAGAGTAACGACCTGGCCATGGGGTGCGCCATGAGCGAGGCGACCGCGCCATTGTTGATGTCCTTTGGCCGAGTCACCAATGAGCCGGACCAGCTTGCGGTGATGCTCTACCTCTCTGCCGGCGGCTGTGCCGAGGAAGAGGCCCGGGAACATGAGCTTGCTGCCCTTGCGGCTCTGCACGCCATGAACGGGAATGCCGCGGAAGATGCCATGATCCGTCAGAAGCGGGCCCATACCCTCGCCGCTCGGCGCTATTACACGGCCTGGCAACACCACAATGCCCATTACGGAAATCCTGCAGATGGCGAATGCCCGGATTTCGATGACGACATGGATGAGTTTATCTACATGGCCGGCCTGCTTTCCGGTCTTCAGGCTCTCAACGCCCAGATTCAGTCCACCTCCTCCATCGGCGTGCCGGCAAACGTGGGTTCCATTGCTGCCCGTGCTACCAGCTGCCTTGATAACGAGAAATGGTGGGGTGCGCCCATGGCTCTGAGGGCAACGGTCTGGGCCATGATTCCCGGTGCCCAGCCAGACGGTGAGGATGCCTTTGAACGGCTGGCCATTGCCGACGAGCAGGGTGAAGCTGCGGGCGTTCGCCTGCCTCATGTTTTCCATGCTATCGCAGCCCTGAACAAGGGGGACGAGGCGATGGTTCGGGAGGTAATCAGGGAACACGCAGAATCCGTCGAGAATACTCCGTCCAACGACGACTGGCGATTCGTGGATGCGATGGCCACCGATATGATCGTCGCGGTGTCTGATCGTTTGTGGGTTGAGAATACCGGGCATCGCACGCCTATGGGTCAGCTCGGTACCTTCTGGGATGACCAGCAGGAAGAGGTTGAAACCATGGATCTGGACGATCTGCTTTAATCACTTCCTACCCAGAGTAATCAGTTATGTCGAAGGGCGGTTTTCATCGGAGCGGGCTGGAGTGGTTTTCATCGCTACCGGCCTGTCTGCTGTTGCTTGCGGTGGTCATCTTCTCCACAAGCAGTGATATCCATAACCAGATGTTGCGCGGAGGCGAGCAGCTCTGGAGTGGCTACTACAAGTTGCGGATGGACCCGGTTCAACCGACCTGTGACCCAAACCGTGATATTGAGGCAGCGGTCGCGGCCGAAATGGCCGCCGATGATTCCGCGGACGACCCCATGGCAGCGTTGCTGGGGGCCGAGGAGAAAGATCCGGACGATGTCCGGATCGCCATCGAACGGGCGGTTGCGGATTGCCGTGAAGCCCACCGGAATTTTGAGAACCTCAGGGACCAACTGACACCGGGAGTGAAAGCCTATCGGGCCGTTGAACTCTTTATTGCCGACCTGATTGCCTTCGGTCTGGAGTCTCAGCGCTTCATTCTGGTCATCCTGGTCATGTTGTGTGCGGTAACAGCCACCCTGACCCGGCATCATATCGCCATGCGCGCCATGGAGACACGGCTGGATTACACCGTCTCTCATACCCTGCAAACCATTGCCAACGCCATGTTGTTGGGCTCGAGTGCGATCTTCCGACAATCCAGCCTTGGCTCGGACACGGCGGTCTCATCGGAAGAGCTGTTGCTGCACAATTTCTGGATTATCGGTTTCGCCTGCCTGACCCTGGCCAGCCTGTACCGGCTGTTCCGGGTTCCCGATGACCTTCAGGAGGGCGGCAGCCTGAACAAGGCTTTCCTGGCTGTTCCCCTGTATACCGTGATGTGCCTGATCTCCGGCACCTATTTCGCTCTGATCGGACACGCCTCCGGGATTGGTATCTATCTCGGCAAGATGATGGAACTGTCCGACATGTTCCTGAATGTCGGCCTGTACGTCTGGGTGGGCATGATGCTGAAGCAGACCCGTCTTGCCACCCTGGTGTTCAATGTCTTCCGGCCCTGGCGCATGCCGCCGGAAATGCTGGCGGTTGTAGCGGTTCTGGTTGCCGCCGTGCCCACGGCCTACACCGGAGCGTCCGGCATCTTTGTGATCGCGGCGGGCGCGGTTATCTACAGCGAGCTGCGCGCGGCCGGTGCCCGACGGCATCTGGCCCTGGCAGCCACCGCTATGTCCGGCTCTTTGGGGGTGGTGTTGCGGCCCTGTCTGCTGGTGGTGGTCATCGCCTACCTGAATCGGGAAGTCACAACCGACGAACTGTTCGGCTGGGGTATCTGGGTGTTTGTGCTCACTGCCACCATGTTTGCGATTGTGGCCCTGAGTGTGAACCGCCAGAGCCAGTTCAACCTGGCGCCCTCCGCCGAGGCCTTCCCGGCCATGACCCAGGCCCTCAAACCCCTGATTCCCTATGTCCTGGTCATCGCCGGCGTCGTGCTGTTCTACCGTCTGGCTCTGGATGTCGGGATGGATGAATTCTCGGCGCCAAGACTGTTGCCGGTGATCATGCTGGCCATCCTTGTCTATGAGCATGTCAGCCTGAAAAACCGGAAGGGCAAAGCCTCTGGGGAGATCAACCATCAGGGGCTCGAACGAAGTCTCCGTGGTGCCACCAACGACACAACGGCGGAAATTGGCGCATTACTGCTGTTGCTCGGTCTGTCGGTCAGTATCGGTGGGGTAATCGAGCGGGCTCACCTGATGGAGGCTTTCCCGCAATCGTTTGAAAGTGCCTGGTCGGCCATGCTTTTGATGGTGGTGATTCTGGTGATTTTGGGCATGATCATGGACGCGTTCGGTGCCGTGATCCTGGTGACAGCCACCGTTGCCACGATTGCCTACTCCAGCGGCATACACCCCATCCATTTCTGGATGGTGACCCTGGTGGCCTTTGAACTGGGCTACCTGAGTCCGCCGGTCGCCCTGAACCATCTGTTGACCCGCCAGGTAGTCGGAGAGGCAGAGGTGCTCGCGGCGCAACAGGAAACGGGGACCTTTTATCAGCGCCACGAGCGTATCATTATGCCGCTGATTGCCATGGGGATCTCTTTGTTGCTGGTGGCCTTTGTGCCTCTGATGTTTTACGCCTGAGGTTTTTGGTGAAATCCCTCAGACTAATGGCGGCGCTCGATCAGTTCCCTGAGCGGTGCGGGCAACAGGCTTCGCAACCGTTCTGAAACCCGCTGCTCGTGCCGCTGCCAGAGAATACCCAGCCACACGATCGCGAGCCCGATCAACGTAAGCGCGATTGGGAATAAAAGGCTGTCCTCGAAGACCTCATAAGCAAGATGGCCAAGGTAACCTGCGACGCCCAGGCCGCCGAACACAACGAATACCCGCCGGCCCAGAATGGCGCCGGCCATGATCATCACCAGATTTATCAGGCAGTAGAACAGCTTGCTCCATTCGCTATCAGACTCCATCAATGAAAGTCCGCTCCAGAACGCCGTGACACCAAAAATGTATAACCAGAACGCAAAATCGCGGCTGCTCTGGTTTCGGATATCCACCCAGAAAGCCAGTAGGACGATCAGGAGACCGAACCACAGCGAAACCCATTTCCTGAGTTCCCAGGAAACGTACTCCGCGCCAAACAGGAAGGGAGCCAGATCCATACTCATGTACCAGAGCGTGACGGCCACCGGCATGACCAGGAAGGGCAACCGGTAACGCCAGAGCATGACTGCGCCTGAAGCCAGAGTGGCCAGTTCCATGAATAACCAGCTCCAGTCGATGTAGCGGTGGTAGTCCCGGTATTCATGGCCGCCCGACCACCAGCCCATGCCGGCCTGAAACCCGAAAACGGCAAGGGGTGTGAGGACAACCACAAAGGTTGCCGTGATCCCCGCGGGAATCTTCTGGTCCAGCCGCTTCAGAAAAAACTCGGTGAGCCACAGGCCGGCACCGGCGTAGACCAGGGCAATCGGTAGCAGACCCCATCCCCCAAGGCTTTCCCACGAGAGGGTCATGAACAGGCTCATGGCCCCGATGGCAATCAGGCCGCCGAAGTAATAGAGGATGTGGGTGAAGCGGAAAGAAGGGGTTTGTTGCTGCTGCTCCGATAAGAACGTCCAGAGCCGCTCAGCCTGTTCGTCCGTGATGATCTGCTTGCTTGCGGCTTGATCGAGAAGACTGCGCTTCAGCTCCATGAGAGTTTCCCCCTCGAAACATTCTTTTTGTCGGAAGCAGTTCAGATCACCGATTGCCCCACATTTTTGAAACCGCGGCATCGGATCCCAGGGTTCCAACGATCAACGAAACACCACCAATCCCGAAGAAAACAAGCACCGGAATCAGGGCACCCAGCTTACCGGTGTAAACCAGCGCGGTTGCTGACACCGTCGCCAGAACGAGGAACAGAGCGCCCACCACGTTAAGCACGGTGCGGTGTGATTCCTTGTAGCTGGGCCCAACCTGTCCGGATTCCAGTGGTTTGAGAATAAACGAGAAGAGCTGGCGCAGACGCTGTTTCATGAAGCCGTTTCCTTGAATGTGTTGCCCCATCATACAAAAAAAGCGCCGTGCTTTCGCAGGGCGCTTTTTTACGTTCAGGAATCGACTTAGCTCAGCTTCGGGCCGGCCTCGACGATGGAATCCGCCACGTCGAACTTCTTGAAGTTTTCGACGAACTGCGCGATCAGTTCCTGGGCCTTGCCATCGTAGTAGTCCGGGCTCACCCAGGTGTTGCGCGGGTTCAGCAGCTCGGTATCCACGCCTGGCACATGCTTGGGCACATCCAGGTTCAGGGTTGGCAGGTGCTCGGTTTCCACATCGTCCAGGTCACCGTTCTGGATCGCGGCGATGATGGCGCGGGTGGTCGGAATGCTGAAACGCTGTCCTTCGCCGTAAGGACCACCGGTCCAGCCGGTGTTCACCAGAAAGACCTTGCTGCCAAACTCGTCCATGCGCTTCATCAGCAGCTCGGCGTAAACGCCGGCCGGGCGCGGGAAAAAGGGCGCACCAAAGCAGGTGGAGAAGGTGGACTTCAGCTTCGAGGAAGAACCCATCTCGGTGGAGCCAACCAGTGCGGTGTAGCCACTCAGGAAGTGATAAGCGGCACCTTCGCGGCTGAGGATGGACACAGGTGGCAGCACGCCAGTCATGTCGCAGGTCAGGAATACGATGTGAGAGGGCTCTCCGGCACGGTTCTCGAGCACGCGCTTTTCAACGTGGTCCAGCGGGTAGGCGCAACGGGAGTTTTCGGTCAGCGATACATCGGTGTAATCTGGCTCGCGGGTTTCCGGGTCGATCACCACGTTTTCGACAATGGCGCCAAAACGGATGGCATCCCAGATGATCGGCTCGTTCTTGCGGGACAGGTCGATGCACTTGGCGTAGCAACCGCCCTCGACGTTGAACACGGTGCCCGGGCCCCAGCCGTGCTCGTCATCGCCGATCAGGTAGCGGTGCGGATCGGCAGAGAGAGTGGTCTTGCCGGTGCCGGAAAGACCGAAGAACAGGCAGGTCTCGCCGTCTTCACCCACGTTCGCGGAACAGTGCATGGGCAGCACGTCCTTCTCTGGCAGCAGGAAGTTCTGCACCGAGAACATGGCCTTCTTCATTTCACCGGCGTAGTGCATGCCGGCCAGCAGAACCTTGCGCTTGGCAAAGTTGATCATCACGCAGCCATTGCTGTTGGTGCCGTCGCGCTCGGGCACGCACTCGAAGTTGGCGGCGTTCAGGATCTGCCACTCCTGCTTGTCGGCCGGGTTATAGCTTTCCGGTCGGATAAACAGGTTGCGGCCGAACAGGTTCTGCCACGCGGTCTCGGTGGTCATTTTGACCGGCAGGTAGTGCTCGGGGTCGGAGCCGACATGAACGTGAGACACGAACTGGTCTTTTTCGGCGATGTAGGCTTCAACACGGTCCCAGAGGGCGTCGAACTTTTCGGCGTCGAAAGGACGGTTGATCGGACCCCAGTGGATATCGTCCGAGGTGCTGGGCTCCTCGACAATATAGCGGTCCATGGGAGACCGGCCTGTACGGTCACCGGTCTTTACAACCAGGGAACCGTTGGATGCCAGCTGGCCTTCTTCACGTGCCAGTGCAACCTCAACCAGTCGTGCTGTACTCAGATCATTATAAGTGCTGCTCACTTCGACCTCGCCCTCGGGATGTCTTAGTGATTGCTCAGGCCGCCCCCCAAAATTGACGGAAATCTGAGCAATCGGGTCAATTCAGGCGCGCTATTATGCCAGAGACGCCGGTAAAAAACGACTGCCCTGAACCCCTTGCTATCAGCGGTTTCCCGGCCAATCGAACGTGCTTCTAGTGTAGCGTATGACCGGTGAAAAGATGATCAATATCATTTCTATCGAAGCGATAGTGAGCGTGGCAAAACTGGCAGTCCATCTCGATGGATCCCTGTTCTTCCAGAATGCTGTAGCATTCTTCGCGGCCAATGGCCTCCAGGGCGCCGAGGGTGCGCTCCCTTGAGCAGCTGCAGCGGAAGGCGACCGGTTCGGCGTCGAACAATCGAACGGTTTCCTCGTGGAACAGTCGATGGAGCAGGGTTTCACTATCCAGTTCCAGCAACTCGACGGCTTCCACGGTCCGCGCCAGGTGGTTAACCCGATCCCAGAGATCTTCGTCTTCCTCGGAGGCGCCCGGCAGGCGCTGGAGCATCAGGCCAGCGGCGCCGTTTTCATCGGCAAAAAGGAACAGGCTGGTGGGAATCTGTTCCGAGCGTTCGAAGTATTCCTCCAGGCAGCCGCCAAGTGTCTCTTGATCCCGGGGCACGACGCCCTGGTAGCGATTACCCCGGTTCGGCGTAATGGTAATGGCCATCCGGCCTTCACCGAGCAGATTATGAAAACTGTCTTCGCTGACGGCGTGCTCGTCAAAACGGGCCAGACCACGGATGTGCCGGTCGTGGCTGCATTCTGCCATCAGAGTGCGTAACGGGCCTTCTCCCTGCGCCTGAACGGACAGCGTGCCCTCAAATTTCAGGGTGCTGCTCATCAGGATGCTCGCCACCAGGGCTTCGCCGAGGAGCTCGCGGACCGTGTCCGGATAGGGCGCCTGGCTGCCGATTTCCTGGTAGCTGTCGGCCAGCCGCACCCAGGCTCCCCGCACCTGGCTGTGTTCAAAAATAAAGCGCTGGAACTGGTCGCGGGATGCCATGTTGTCTCTCCTGAATGCTGAATGCCGGTCGTTGCAAGTTGACTGAGGGCGGGGGTGTTAAAAAGTGTTCAGAGGCCGTTCTGTTCGCGGAAGCGCTGGATATCCCTTCGGTCTTTCTTTGAAGGGCGTCTGGCCGGAGGGAGTTGCGCTGCCTGCATGGTTTTTCGTTGCCAGGCCATTTCTTCGCGTTTCTTGGCGCTCTCTTCCGTCTCGTGGTAGAGCTTCTGGGCTTCGGGCGCGCCACGGCGGCGGTCGCTGATGTCATCGACAATAACAACCTTCTCCTGCCAACCCAGACGCAGCGTGAGTTTCGCGCCGGCTTCCACCAGCTTGCCGGGTTTGCAGCGCTGGCTGTTGTAGTGGACCTTGCCTCCTTCGATCGCTTCCTTGGCCAGGGAGCGGGTTTTGTAGAAGCGGGCAGCCCAGAGCCATTTATCCAGTCTTACCCTTTGTTCGTCAGCAGTTGATGCCGTCATGTCTCCTCACCTGATGGGCTTATACGCCAATTATAACCCTGTCATCGGCCGGATGGCAGGGGTGACCGCTGGCGAAGGGCCGGGAGAACTTCGTCGAAGTGATGGATGCAGGGGATTTCCGGGTGCCGTTGGCGGGCCTCCTGCTGACTGTCCGGCGCCAGTACCGCAAGGCACTGGGCAATGCCGGCTGCCAGGGCACTTTCCAATACCGGGAAACTGTCGTCGACCATCAGGGTGCTGTCGGCCTCATAGGGCGTTACCTTCTGGAGATCCTGCCAGAATGATGGGTCTTCCTTGGGCTTGCCTAGCTGATGGCTGGAGACTATGGCATCCACCCGTGTGTCCAGGCCGGTTCGTTTCAGCTTCAGGGCCAGAGGGTCGGGGTGACAGTTGGTGACAATCACCGAGTGAAGCCCGGATTGCCTCAGGGCATCGAGAAAATCCGTTACGTGAGGGCGGTATCCGATCCGGTCGCCCACCTCTGCTTTCAGCCCGGTAATGTCCAGGGACAGGCGCTCGCTCCAGTAATCGGTGCAATACCAGTTCAGTGAGCCGCGCTCGGCCATGATCATCGGGATCAGTCGGTCTTTCGCTTCCTGGGGATGAAGGTCATAGTGCTCGGCGTACCGAGCTGGCAGATGCTCGAGCCAGAAGTGGTTATCGAAATGCAGATCCAGAAGTGTCCCGTCCATATCCAGGAACACGGTGTTAAGCGAGGACCAGTCAACCATAAACAAAAACAGCCTGAAGAATTTGCTTCAGGCTGCCGCAGTTCTCTCGTCGGGGCAAGCCGTGATAGTACGGAGGCGCGCCCGATAGTGTCGGATCAGTTGCTGGTCTGTACCGTTTCGGGTTTCTTGCCGGTGCGGGTACATCCCAGGCAGCGCACGAATGTCGCCTTGGCAGGCCCCATGACCAGAACCTCACCGGCTTCGTCGGCGTTGCCGCCCAGCAGGGAGAAGGGCAGGGATACCAGGTAGACAGCGCCGCCCACAATGGTGGTTGCCAGCAGGGCCGGACGAACAAAAATCGCATCGCCGGTCATGGCCAGCGCTGACGGGGTTTCATCCACGGCCTGGGCGTGTCCGAGAGAAGAGAATGCCATCAGGCAGGCCGCCACAGTGGCCACCAGAGTGCGTGAAATCTTGCGGGTCATCGTACTGTCTCCTGAGCTTTTTGGCCCTAAATACCGCCCCATTGTATACCTTGGGCGTAAATCCTCTGTTAACTATGAATCATATTTGCGCATTTTCAAACGATTTTTCGTTGCTGAATGTGCCTTCTCGTAAGCGTTCAGCGCTGGCAACGTGGGCAGTAAACAGTGGATCGGTTGTTCATTCGGATTTCTTTCAACGTCGTCCCGCACTCTTTGCAGGGCTGTCCGCCGCGACCGTAGACCAACAAAGATTGGGCAAAGTAGCCGGGCTTGCCGTCGCTGTTCACAAAGTCCCGCAGGGTGGTTCCGCCCATCAGGATAGCGGCACTGAGCGTTTCCCGGATAGCTTCGGCCAGCCTGTGATAGCGGTCGAGGCTGATTCTTCCTGCTTTTCTGCGGGGATGGATGCCGGATTTGAACAGGGCTTCATTGGCGTAGATGTTGCCTGCGCCAACCACGACCTGATTATCCATGATGAACGACTTGACTGGCGTGTTCTTGCCGCGGGAGAGGCGGAACAGGTGCGCACCATTGAATTCGGGAGCCAGGGGTTCGGGGCCGAGATGGCTGATCAGCGGGTGCTCTTCGGCAGAGTCGGCCCAGAGCCAGCAGCCAAACCTTCGGGGATCATTGAATCGCAGGATTACCCCGGATTGTAATGCCAGATCGATATGATCATGGGTCAGCGGTGGTGTGTTGTCGGTGATGATGCGCAGGCTGCCCGACATGCCGAGGTGAACAATGACCGTGCCCTGCGTCATATTAAGGAACAAATATTTGGCACGCCGATCAACATTCTCTATGCGCTGGCCTTCCAGGCGTTCTGCCAGATCGGCAGGAACAGGCCAGCGCAGGCTGCCATTGCGCACGGTAACCCGGGTGATGGTCTCGCCCTCGCAATAGGGTGCAATGCCGCGACGGGTGGTTTCTACTTCTGGCAATTCTGGCACGGACGGGAATCTCCGGTGGAAAACGCATAAGTGTAATCAGTAACAATTTTGCATCCAAATGCTGTTGTTGTGGCTTACAGCTGTAAGCTAAAGTGGCTGAGTTGGCCATGGGCCAAAGATAATGATTTTGAGGATTAGCTATGTGGTTTAATGGTCTTCTTGACCTGTCGGTGATGCAGCTCATTCTGGTCACCCTCGGAATGACACACGTCACGATTGTCAGTGTAACGCTCTATCTGCATCGCCATTCGGCGCATAACTCGCTGGACCTGCACCCGGTATTGAAGCACTTCTTCCGGTTCTGGCTGTGGTTGACCACCGCCCAGAACACCAAGGAGTGGACGGCTATCCACCGCAAACACCACGCCAAATGCGAAACCGAAGAAGATCCCCATAGCCCGGTGGTGTTGGGTATTCGCAAGGTTCTGTTCCAGGGCGCCGAGCTCTACGCCGAATCCGCGACCCCGGAAACGCTCGAACGCTACGGCCAGCGGACCCCGGAAGACTGGGTGGAGCGGAACGTATACAGCCGCTACAAGATGCTGGGCATCGCTTTGATGGCGGTCATCAACCTTGCTCTGTTCGGTGTTCACGGCATCTGGATCTGGGCAGTTCAGATGATGTGGATCCCGGTTTGGGCAGCCGGTGTTGTTAACGGCATTGGTCACTGGATGGGTTACCGGAACTACGAGTGCGCCGACAACGCCCGCAACATCAGTCCGCTGGGGCTGCTGATTGGCGGAGAAGAGCTGCACAACAATCACCACACCTACCCGAACTCTTCGAAGCTGTCCCGTCGCTGGTTTGAGGTGGATATTGGCTGGGGCTACATCCGTCTGTTCCAGTTGTTCGGCATGGCCAAGCCCAAGGGCTATCGTCCCATTGCTCATCATGTGCCGGGTAAACTCGAGGTTGACGTAGAAACCGTTCAGGCGATTGCCAACAACCGGTTCGACATCATGCGCCAGTACCGCAAGCGCGTCATGGAGCCGGTGTTGCGTCAGCAGAAGTCTCTGATGGACGACGAGATTCGGCCGCGGTATCGGAAGCTCAAGCAGTTGCTTTCTCGTGAGATTACGCTGATCCACCCCAAGGAAAAAGAAACCCTTGAATCGGTACTGGAGCGCAACGCGGTGCTGCGCCAGATCTACGAGAAGAGCCATGAACTGCAGGCGCTCTGGCGTCAGCGTGGGCTCAAGCCCCAGGACAAGCTCAACGCGTTGATGGAGTGGTGCCGGGAGGCGGAAGCCAGCGGTATCCGGTATCTTGAGGAGTTCGCCGAGCACCTTCGGGCCTACTCGCTGCGCCCTGCTGTCTGAGACAGTCAGGTCGCTGAACAAGGGGCTGGGTGAGCGCGTTCACCTGGCCCTTTTTTCTTTCAGGCCCCTTGCTATTCCGGGTCTATGGCTTTTCGGAAAAGGCAGTAGGTGACCTGCCCCGCGCTTTTTTGCCGATGCAGATGCCATGACCCAGGCACTGCCGGTGTTGGCAATTCGCTCTCGTGTTCCACGTAAACCCAGCCGCCGGATTTAATCCAGCCCTGCTCATCCAGTAATGGAAACAGTTTCTCCAGCCAGCCCTGTCGGAACGGTGGGTCCATGAAAACGATGTCGAACGGCGGCCGGTTTCTCTGACGCAGGTAGCTCTCGACATCTGCGCACACCACGTCTCCGGTGTCAGACTTCAATAACCTGAGGTTGTCCCTGAGTGCCTTGGCCAGGGCAGGCGTATGATCCACTAGTGTCGCGCCTGCGGCACCTCTGGACAGTGCTTCCAGGCCAAGCGCGCCGGAGCCGGCGAACAGGTCGAGACAATCACTGCCTGCCAGGTGAAAGTTAAGCCAGTTGAACAGGGTTTCCCGGGTGCGGGCGGGGGTTGGCCGCACGCCACCGGCATCCGGAAAACGCAGTTTCCGGCTGCGCCAGTCACCGCCGATGATGCGCAGTTCGCCGGTACCGTTATTAGCGGTCGCGGCCCCGGTACCGCGACCGGGCGGGTTTCTTTTCGAAAGGCTGTGGCTGGTGGATTTTCGGCGCGCCATCGTCGCAGCTCCGGGACTGTGCGGGGTTCTGGGTATCTGCGCGCATCTTACCGGAAACCGGGCCTCGCGCGATAATCCGGGTGGCCCTCACTTCATCGGGACAGTCTGCTAGAATGTCGGCTTTCTTTGTCCCGCCCATTCAGACTGATGGATTGACTTTTATGACGGCAGAGTGGATTTCAATCGGCCTTCTGGCCCTTCTTGTGCTTGTATTTGTTCTGGATATCGCCGGAAACCGCAGCCGGGCACCGCGCCCGAAGCCGGTGCCGCAGCGCAAGCCAGAGGTTGCCAGAGGGGCGGCACCGGAGCCGGAAAAAGCCGAGAGCGAAGCGCCTGCCACTCCCGAGCCGCAACCAGAGTCGGTGGCTGAACCAGAGCCGGCCCTGGAGCCTGAGCCCGCAGAAGAGCCCCAGAAAGCACCGGAACCCGAGCCTCAGGTCAGCGTTTTCGAACGCATCAAAAAGGGATTGGGTAAGACCCGGGCGAGCCTGACCGGTGGTCTGTCAGACCTGTTCTCCCTGAGCAAGAAAATTGATGAGGACCTGCTCGAGGAAATCGAAACCACGCTGTTAATGGCGGATGTTGGCGTTACCGCCACTTCTGAGATCATTGAATCGCTCACCGAAAAACTTGAGCGCAATCAGCTCAAGGACGGTGAGGCCCTGCGACAGGCGTTACGGGATGAATTGCACGGGCTGCTGAAGGATGTGACCAAGCCCCTGGAAATCGATTCCGGCAAGACCCCCTACGTCATCCTCATGGTGGGCGTGAACGGCGTGGGCAAGACCACCACCATCGGCAAGCTCACCAAGAAATTCCAGAACGAAGGCAAATCGGTCATGCTGGCCGCCGGCGATACCTTCCGTGCTGCGGCGGTCGAGCAGTTGCAGGTCTGGGGGGAGCGCAACAATGTGCCGGTGGTGGCACAACACACCGGTGCTGACAGCGCCTCGGTGATTTTCGATGCCATCCAGTCAGCCAAATCCCGTGGCGTTGATGTCGTGATCGCCGATACCGCCGGTCGTCTGCAGAACAAGGATAACCTGATGCAGGAGCTGGAGAAGGTGGTCCGTGTGATGAAGAAACTGGACGAATCTGCGCCCCACGAAGTCATGCTGGTGCTGGATGCGGGCACCGGCCAGAACGCCCTGAGCCAGGCGCAGGTGTTCCAGCAGGCTGTGGGCGTGAGTGGCATTACATTGACGAAACTGGACGGCACGGCCAAAGGCGGTATTGTGTTTGCCATTGCCCGTCAGTTGCAGTTGCCGATCCGGTTTATCGGTGTTGGTGAGCAGGTGGATGATCTGCGCAGCTTCGATGCCGAAACCTTTGTGGATGCCCTGTTTGACGAATAGCCCGGAATCCAGCCGCGCGGAAACCGCCCATGATTGAGTTTCGCCAGGTCACCAAGCGTTATGACAGTGATCATACCGCCCTGCGTCAGGTCAACTTTGGCCTGGAGCGCGGCGAGCTGGCGTTTCTGACCGGCCATTCCGGTGCGGGTAAGAGTACCCTGCTGAAACTGATCATGGTGATGGAGCGCCCCAGCGCCGGTGAGGTGGTGGTAGGTGGACAGGTTCTGAACCGCTTGCCCCGTCGCCAGATCCCCTACATTCGCCGCCACATTGGTGTGGTCTTCCAAAACCACCAGCTGCTCTTTGACCGAACCGTGTTCGACAACGTTGCCATGCCGTTGGAAGTCATGGGTGCCTCGCCGAGAGACACGGGCCGGCGTGTACGTGCTGCCCTGGACAAGGTGGGGCTTCTCCAGAAGGAAAAAATGAACCCGATGCAGCTCTCCGGCGGTGAGCAGCAGCGCGTCGGTATTGCCCGGGCGGTGGTCAACAAACCCCCGGTACTGCTTGCGGATGAGCCGACAGGTAACCTGGACCCGGCGCTGTCCGCCGACATCATGAATTTGTTTGGGCAGTTCAGCCAGGTGGGCGTTACCGTGTTGATCGCAACCCACGATATTGCCCTGATCAATGAGATGGGGCGGCGAACATTGAAGCTGGATCATGGTCGCCTGGTTGCTGGCGGCACCTCGGTTATTGGCGGAGGTGTCAGTGGCCGCTGATCCGCGTAAAAAGCCGCAACCTGCACGAGGCGCCAACAAGGCCCGGTCGCCCTGGCGTGAGCAGGCTGAGAGCTATTTCACCCATCATCGCAAGGTTGCCGAGGATAGTGCCCGGCGTCTCTGGCTCAATCCGGTGGCCAGTTTGATGACCTGGACCGTGATGGGCGTTGCCCTGGCCTTGCCGGTGGCGCTGCTGTTGCTGCTCACCAGTCTTCAGGGCGTAAGTGCGGGCTGGGAAAGCAGTGCCCGGGTGACCGCTTACATTGAGCTGACTGTGCCGCTTGAGCGGGCACGGGTGTTGAGCAGTGACATTGCCAGCGACGGCCGGGTGGCCGGTGTCGAGCTGGTTGATCGGGACCAGGCCCTGGAAGAATTTCGGGCCTCATCGGGCCTGGAAGATGCCCTGGATTATCTCGAAGACAACCCTCTGCCACATACCCTGCTGATTACCCCTGAGGAAGGCGCCCGTTCCACCGAAGGGGTGGAAGGCCTTGTTCGGTTTATTGAAGGCATGGAAGGCGTCGAGCGGGTTCAGGTGGACCTCGGCTGGTTGCAGCGTCTGAACGCCATGACGGATCTTCTGGCCCGTGCGGTCTGGGCACTGGCGATTCTGCTGGCTGCTGCGGTTGTGCTGGTGATCGGCAACACGGTCCGTCTCTCGATTGAGAGTCGCCGGGACGAAATTCTGGTTGCGAAACTGGTGGGCGGAACGGACAGCTTTGTCCGCAGGCCCTTTCTTTACACCGGCGCATGGTTTGGGCTCGGTGGCGGGATTGTGGCGCTGATTCTGTTGCAGTTGTCTCTGTGGTGGCTCAGCGGGCCCATAGAGCGGCTGGCAGGGCTGTATCGAAGTGATTTTTCCCTCGACGGTTTGCAGTTTGATGGGGCACTGGCGTTGATAATTGTTGCGATGCTGCTAGGCTGGCTGGGCGCCTGGGTCGCTGTGAAACGTCATCTGGATGACATGGAGCCGGGTGATATTACCGGAGGCGGATGATCCGGATAGCGGGAAAACCGTATTGAAGAAACAGCTTCTGCTGGCGTAATTTCGAAGCCAGCAAAGCCAAGGTGAAATTTTCAGGTAGTTGATTTAGAACGTTTTACTGGAGATTTCGGGAACTTTCAGAGTTCTTGGCGGTCTAAAAAGTAGTTGGTATATTTAAGGGCCGTCGGGTTCGGAGGTTAGAGCATGGGTACGAGTTTACAACTGGTTGACAGACTGGTTCCGGGTCAGAATCTCGAGTCTTACATTCAGGCTGCGAGCCGCATCCCGGTGCTCACAGTGGACGAAGAACGGGAGCTGGCTGAAAGGCTCCATTATGAGGGCGACGTAGAGGCCGCCCGTCAGCTGGTTATGTCTCACCTGCGCTTTGTGATTCACATTGCCCGGAGCTATTCGGGTTATGGTCTGGCTCAGGCGGATCTGATTCAGGAAGGTAACGTCGGCCTGATGAAGGCGGTCAAACGGTTCAATCCGGAATACGGTGTGCGCCTGGTGTCCTTTGCCGTTCACTGGATCAAGGCAGAGATTCACGAGTTTATTCTGCGCAACTGGCGGATTGTGAAAGTGGCCACTACAAAGGCCCAGCGCAAGTTGTTCTTCAATCTGCGCAGCCAGAAGAAGAAGCTTGCCTGGCTCAGCCATGATGAGCTGAACGCGGTTGCCGAAGATCTGGGTGTTGAGCCACGGGTGGTCCGCGAAATGGAAGGCCGACTGGCTTCCCAGGATACGGCGTTTGACGGTCCGCAGGACGACGATGACGATAACGCCTATCAGGCACCGGCGTATTATCTGGAGGACGCGCGCAGCAACCCTGCCACCCAACTGGAGAACGCCGATTGGTCCGACGATTCCAACGGCAGGCTGATGCAGGCTCTGGAGCAGCTGGATGAGCGCAGCCAGGATATTCTTCGGGAGCGCTGGTTGTCCGAAAGCAAGTCGACGTTGCATGAGTTGGCAGACAAATACGGCGTGTCGGCGGAGCGCATCCGGCAGCTTGAGAAGAATGCGATGAAGAAGATTCGCATGCAGATGGTTGAGGCGGCCTGACTAGGCGGCCCAATCCCGCGACTGAGTCGTTAAAACGCCACCACCGGTTCCGGTTGGTGGCGTTTTTGTTTGTATAATCGGAAACTTTACCTTGGGGGCAGAAGCGATTGGGTGGGCCTTTCCAAAACACGCTGTGAATACGTCCATGTACGCTCGGCTCCGCCATCCATGGCTCCGCACGGTTTTGGAAAGGCCCACCCAATCCCTTCTCAAACCTTTGTGCAAAGGCCTGAAATATGACTGATAAACACCTTCATATCGCATTTCTCGGTATCGGCCTCATGGGCGCGCCCATGACCCGTAACCTCCTGAACGCGGGCTTTCCGATGACCTTGTGGAACCGCACGTCTAGCAAGTGCGAGCCCTTTGCCTCTGAAGCAACCATTGCCAAATCCCCGGCGGAGGCGGTTGCCAATGCCGATGTGGTGATCACCATGCTGGAGAACAGCGATGTGGTGGAGCAGGTGCTGGTGAAGCAGGGGGCTCTTGAGGCCCTGAAGCCGGGGGCGTTGGTGATTGATATGAGCTCGATCCAGCCTTCTGTGGCCCGAAGGCATGCTGAGTTGGCGGCGGAGCGGGGTGCCGGCTATGTGGATGCGCCGGTGTCCGGAGGTACTGTAGGTGCTGCGGAAGCTCGTCTGAGTATTATGGCGGGTGGTTCCGAAGCCGATGTCGATCGTGCCCGGCCGGTGTTTGAAGCGCTCGGCAAATGCACCCGTATCGGGCCTGTGGGCTCAGGACAATTGGCGAAGCTGGCCAATCAGGCTATTGTTGGAATCACCATTGGTGCCGTGTCCGAGGCGCTGCTGCTTGCGGCGAAAGGCGGTGCGGATCCTGCGGCCGTGCGGGAGGCGTTGCTGGGTGGGTTCGCCGGTAGCCGGATTCTGGAGCTGCATGGGCAGCGGATGATTGACCGTGACTTTGCCCCCGGTGCGCCAGCACGGATTCAGCTCAAGGACATGCGGATGATCCTGGATGAGGCCCGGGCGGAAGGGCTGACCCTGCCCCTGGCCCAGCAGACTCACAACGAGTACCTGTCGCTGGTGGCGAATGGCCACAGTGATGTCGACCATAGCGGCCTGTTGCTGGAGCTGGAGCATCTGAACGGTGCCCTGCTTGGCTCCCTTGGCCGCGGCCCGAAGGAGTAATCACGCCATGCCCCGTTTTGCTGCCAACCTGTCGATGCTGTTTACGGAAGTGGATTTCCCCGAGCGCTTCGCCATGGCCCGGGCCGCCGGTTTTGAGGGGGTGGAGTATCTGTTCCCTTACGCCTACCCCAAAGACCTGCTCAGAGACCTCTTGAACGATAACAAACTGTCCCAGGTGTTGTTCAACCTGCCGCCCGGCGATTGGGATGCTGGGGAGAGGGGCATCGCCTGCCTGCCGGACAGGGTTGAGGAGTTCCAGGCCGGCGTTGATCAGGCGATCGACTATGCCAAAGCCCTGGGCTGTCGGCGGCTGAACTGCCTGGCGGGCCTGAAACCCTACCGTGTCTCAGATGAGGTTGCCTGGAACACGCTGGTGAACAATGTCGCCTGGGCAGCCCCCAGGCTTGCGGAGGAGGGTATCACCCTGTGTCTGGAAGCCATCAATTCGCGCGTGGACATGCCAGGCTTTGTTCTGGATACCTCCGGCAAGGTACTTGCGTTGATTGAGGAAGTGGATGCGGACAACGTGCGCCTGCAGTACGACCTTTACCACATGCAGATTATGGAAGGGGACCTGGTGCGCTCCATGGAGTGCCTGTTGCCCTGGATCGGCCACATTCAGTTTGCCGACAACCCCGGCCGACACGAGCCCGGTACCGGGGAGATTAACTTTTCGAATGTTTTTGCGGCCATCGATGCCATGGGGTATGACGGCTGGGTAAGCGCGGAATACCGGCCTACCGGGGCAACGGGCGACAGTCTTGGCTGGTTTTCAGGCAAGCTCTGACCGTCGCCATTGGCGACACCCTCTTACAAGATCGTAACTGGCCGGGTTGCCAACTTCTTCGTACCCTTGTTCTATCTGTAATCCGCTATCGGGAGGAGAACCGGTGAAAGCGCTGGTAATCGAAGACGATCAGGACGTTGCAAATTATCTTGTCAAAGGGCTGAAGGAATCCGACTTCGTGGTCGACCATGCGGCCGATGGCAAGGAAGGCATGATGATGGCGGCCAGCGAAGATTACGACATCATGATTGTAGATCGCATGCTTCCCGGCATGGACGGTCTCTCTATTATCAAGACCGTGCGGGCGACTGGAAACCAGGTGCCGGTTTTGATTCTCAGTGCTCTGGGTGATGTAGACGACCGTGTTGAAGGTTTGCGAGGCGGTGGCGATGATTACCTGACCAAGCCGTTTTCGTTCACCGAACTGCTGGCTCGGATCGAATCCCTGGTTCGTCGTAATCGCCAGTCCGCAGAGACCGAAACGGTATTGCGGGTGGCGGATCTGGAAATGGACCTGCTGGCGCGGACTGTAAAGCGGGCCGGGCAGAATATCGATGTCCAGCCCCGGGAATTCCGTTTGCTGGAGTACCTGATGCGTAATGCCGGTCAGGTGGTGACCCGGACCATGCTGTTGGAGAAGGTCTGGGATTATCATTTTGATCCCCAGACCAACGTGATTGACGTGCACATCAGCCGGCTGAGAGCCAAGATCGACAAGGAATTCGATACACCCTTACTGCAGACCATCCGGGGTGCAGGGTACATGTTACGTGAAACTGCTTAGCCAGCTCAGGACATCATCCTTCCAGCTAGCCCTGCTGTACATGGTGGTGTTTGCCACCTCGGTATTCCTGTTACTGGCCTTTATCTACTGGCGTACGGCGGGCTTCATGACCGCCCAGACCGACGAAACCATCGAGGCGGAAATCGCCGGTCTGGCGGAGCAGTATCGTGGCCGTGGTGTGAACGGCCTGATCACTATTATCCGTGAGCGTGTTGCCCGCGACCCCAACGCCAAATCCATCTACCTGCTGACGACCGACGATTTCCTCAAGCTGGCCGGCAATATTGAAACCTGGCCGGAAGGCAGTCGTTCCGAAAGTGGCTGGATCAATTTCACCCTGAACGAATCGGTGGGCTGGAACGGGCCCGAGCGTCTGGCCCGAGCCCGCATCTTCGAGGTGCAGGGGGGCATGCGCCTGCTTGTGGGGCGCGATGTCGACGAACTTACCAACCTGAAGCGGGTGATCGAAACCGCCATCAACTGGGGAATGGGAATCACCCTTGCCTTGGCGTTACTCGGTGGTTTCTTGATGAGCCGAAGTACGACCCGGCGCATCGAGGTTATCAACAACACCTCCCGCCGGATCATGAACGGCCATCTGTCCCTGAGAATTCCAACTCGTGGCACCGACGATGATTTTGACCAGCTGGCGGAAAACCTGAACCAGATGCTGGACCGGATTGTGTACCTGATGGAAGGCATCCGGCACGTCTCCGACAGCATTGCCCACGATTTGCGTACCCCCCTGACCCGACTGCGCAACCAGCTGGAAAACACACTGATGTCGGTGGATAACGATGAAGCAAGGGAGCAGGCGGGCCGCGCAGTGGCGGAAGCCGACCAGTTGCTGGCCACCTTCAACGCTCTGTTGCGTATCGCACGTTTGGAAACCCGCGGCAATACCGCGGACATGAAACCTGTGCCTCTGGACGAGCTGGTTGCGGATGCCTGCGAACTCTATGAAGCCCTGGCCGAGGACAAAGACCAATCGTTTGAACAGGATCTGCAAAGCGGTGTGAAGATTGAGGGTGACCGGGACCTCCTGTTCCAGATGGTCAGCAACCTGATTGATAATGCCATCAAATACACGCCTGAACACGGCGTTATAGGCGTCTCGGTTCGGCGGGAAGATTCGGAAGCCGTCTTCGAAGTTCGCGACAGTGGCATCGGTATTCCCGATGCGGAGAAAGACCAGGTTTTCCAGCGCTTTTATCGAGTGGGCAAGAGCCGTTCGTTACCGGGGAACGGGCTGGGTCTGAGCCTGGTGAGCGCTGTTGCGGAAATTCACCAGGGCCGGATCGTTTTGAGCGATACTCATCCGGGAGAAGAGTCGCCGGGGCTGACTGTGGCTGTAAAGATCCCTGCCTTTAGCGAGGCCCGCAAACGCATTCGAGCGACCCAGGCAGAGCAGTCGGCAGATTCGGCGGCCGGGGAAACCCAAGCCGCCTCTCAATCCACCGGCGTGAAGACTCACTGACTGGCGCGGAACCGGTTGATCTTCGAAAGCACCGGGCCGATCAGCGCATCTTTGCGGGATTCGATCTCGTGGGTAATCTTCTCAAATTGCGAACGGCGACGATTTACCCGTACCTGAATGCTGTCCCATTCGCCTTCCAGATGCTTCTGTTCTGCCGCCAGGAAAGCCGCGATGTTGTGCCGGTTGACCTTGCCGGTGATCCCGTACTGATCCAGACGATAGCCAAGGGCATCCACGCCATTGAGAGCCATATTCAGCAGCGTTTCGGTATTCATGTTGATTTCTCCAAAAGTGGAATCTGCAAAAACGTATAACGCCAACGCTATGCTTCGTTCCTAGAGTCTGCAACCTAATTCCGGGTGCCAGCGTTCATCGATACCCTGACTAAAAGGTAATTCCTCGGCCACGATGGTGTAACCAACGGTGTGCATAATTGGAACTGTAGCTTTGGAAGCCTGCAGATTTGTTGCTTGCTTCTCCCTCCAGCACAGCGCTAGCCTTACCCCGTTTTTACGGGGTTTTTTTATGCCCTGAATTTTTCTGATTTCCAGCTGCAGAGGACGTTACAAGACCAATGAGTCAGGTTCCCGGTAATGGTGGCCCGCGCCCCAGATACATCACGCCCGAGGGCGAACAGGCCCTGCGGGAAGAATTGCAGTATCTCTGGAAGGTGAAACGCCCGAAGGTTACCCAGGCCGTACGTGAAGCTGCTGCCCTTGGCGATCGGTCCGAGAACGCGGAATACATCTACGGCAAGAAGCAGTTGCGGGAAATCGATCGCCGGGTCCGCTTCCTGAGCAAACGCCTTGAAGAGCTGACCGTGGTTGACCGTCTGCCGGATGACCGGGAAAAAGTGTTCTTTGGTGCCTGGGTGACGGTGGAAGACGAAGACGGTGAGGAACAGACCTATCGTCTTGTCGGCGCGGATGAGTTCGATCTGACCAAAGGCTATCTCAGCATCAACTCCCCCCTGGCCCGGGCGCTGATTGGCAAACGACTGGACGACGAGGTGAGCGTTCGCACCCCCGAAGGCTGGAAGTCGGTGTTCGTGGTGGGTATTCGCTACCAGGCGCCTGAAGACGACAAGTGAATGATGTCACAAAATTGGCGAGTGCCCGGGCAGCTTGACGGATTTGTCGATAAACTGATCAAAATTTGTCGCAACTGGTCGCAGACAGGATCGTCTGCCGGGGAAATGCCATGGGTAAGCGTGGAAAAGTCGGAATCGTTCAGCGCAGGGTAAGCAGGCCGTTAGTTTTGGCGGGGCTTGTCGCGGCGTGGGCCTTTGCAGGTGGGGTGTTTGCCCAGAGCGACAATCAGGAAAGCGCTTTCAAGTATGAAGAGCGCTCTACCATTCACACCATCCAGCTGAATTCCATGGAGGAGGAAACTCTGGCCAATACGGTCATTGAAGGTGGTCTGACAGCTCCGGCTGCGGGCGTACCGCTCAAACCAAGGGTCGAAGACGACTTTTACCTGGATCCGCTTGGTCTTCGCCCCGGTGACAGCCGCACTGACCTTGGCCGCTCACAGATCCCGGTGGAGTTCCGTTTCAGCAATCCAAAATCCATTCCCGGGCAGACTCACAGCAACAACTACGTGATCCGCCCACCCGAGAACCGCACCTACGACGCGCTGAACATCAATATGAACGAGCGTTGAGACAGGCGTTCAGGCTGCTGCGCAGCCGTTGTCCCCCGCGGGCGTCTTACCAAGTACATCTTCATAGAAAAATGTCAGCGCCTGGCTGGCCTGATTGAAACGCGCCCGGGATACCCGCATGCGTTCGTTCAGGTAGTCCAAAAACTTCTGGCGGTCTTCATTGGCCAGTGCATCGGGATCTTTCATGTCGCTGAACAGCACGAATCGGGTGATCCAGTGCAGGTAGGTCTGCTCTGAGCGTTGATTGAGCTTGTGCTGATGAATGGCGTCCTTGACCCGTGCCACCAAGCCTGGCTGGGACTGTTCCAGCGCTTCTGTGATGTCCATAAATAACTCTTGCTGATGAATTGGTATTGTTATTTTGGGCGCATCTTATGACAAGAGATTTACGAGCGCAAAGCTTTATTCAGGAAGATTGACTCTGGTCATTTTCTGACCAGAGTCTGGACTGGAAGGGCGATTACTTCAGGGCTTCGAGCTTGTCGATGTACTTCTGCATGGCGTCATCGCTGGACATGCCTTTGAGTTTCTCCCAGGCATCGAATTTGGCGCGGCCCACGAAATCCATCATGCCCGGGCGCTTGCCGGACACATCGCCCTCGGTGGCCTGCTTGTACAGCGCATAGAATTCCAGTTTCATCTCGTTGGAGGGCTTGAAGTCGCCTTCGGCGGTCTGGATGTAGTTGACGGCTTCGTCGAAGCGGGTTTTCAGGTCACTCATGTTGATCTCCGTATGGTTCTACTTTGGTCCTGTTTGTTGGCCGAGTATAGCCACAGCCGCCGGCTCCGTCATTGACTGAATCTTTCCAGGGCATTGTCGGAAGGTGAAATGCCGGGGTTCTGGCAAAAGCTTGCCCGGGTGCACATTCCGGAATAATGCTGGCCAGTTTTTGCTTGAGAAAGACAAATGATCTGTGTACAGTTTTTGGCGTTGCGTGCCAGGAAGGTGCGTACAAGGGATTGAACAACTGCAAATGATTTGCACAGGGAGCAAGCGCATGTCTTCAAAAGACGGTTCCGTCGCGCCTAAAGAGCGCATCAATATCAAATATGTCCCCGCCACCGGAGATCAGCAGGCCGAAACCGAATTGCCGCTGAAAATGTTCGTGGTTGGCGATTTCAAGGGACACGCCGAAGAAACCCCCATCGAAGATCGTAAGGCCATTTCCGTTGACAAGAACAATTTCCGTTCTGTCATGAAAGAAGCCGGCCTGACCCTTTCTACCACTGTGACCAACAAACTGGATGAGGAAGCCGACGAACTGCCGGTTAACCTGGAATTCCAGACCCTCGATGATTTCTCCCCCGACAGTGTCGCCCGTCAGGTGCCTGAGCTGAATAAGTTGATAGAGCTGCGGGAAGCCCTCGTGGCCCTGAAAGGCCCACTGGGGAACGTACCGTCGTTCCGTTCCAAACTGCAGGAATTGCTGGACAACGACGACGCACGGGACAAGCTGCTGGCCGAACTGGAACTGGCTACCGACAGCAACGAGTAAGCGAACGCGCACTCATAACGTTCGATTGAATTCAAAACGTACTAAAGGGACGTGGTATGTCTGATACTGCTGTGCAGCACTCTGCTGCCTCCGAATCCGTTGCCGAAGGGTCCTTGCTGGACCAGGTCATGGCCAACAGCCGCATGGCGCCGGCGGATGAGGGTTACGATGTTGCCCGCAAGGGCGTGGCAACGTTTATTGCCAACCTGCTGAAAAGCGACGAAAAAGGCCAGCCGGTCAATAAGGCTCTGGTGGACCAGATGGTGGTCGAGCTGGATCGCAAGATCAGCGCCCAGATGGATGAAATCCTGCATGCGCCAAAGTTGCAGGAGCTGGAATCCTCCTGGCGCGGTCTGAAGCTGATGGTGGACCGCACCGATTTCCGCGAAAACATCAAGGTGGACATCCTTCACGCCACCAAGACCGAGCTGCTGGAAGATTTCGAGTTCGCGCCAGACGTTACCCAGACCGGATTCTACAAGCACATCTATTCCACGGAATATGGTCAGTTCGGTGGTGAGCCGGTGGGCGCCGTGGTGGGCAACTACGCGTTTACCCCGTCGACGCCGGACATGAAGCTGCTTCAGTACGTGTCCTCGGTTGGTGCCATGGCCCATGCGCCGTTTCTGTCTTCCGTGGCTCCGTCGTTCTTCGGCGTCGACAGCTACCAGGAACTGCCGGCCATCAAGGAACTGAAGGCCGTGTTCGAGGGCCCGAAATACGCCAAGTGGCGCTCCCTGCGTGAGTCCGAAGACGCCCGCTATCTGGGCCTCACTTCGCCGCGCTTCCTGTTGCGGGTGCCGTACGATCCTACGGAAAACCCGGTGCGCAGCTTCAACTACAAGGAAGACGTCTCGGGCGATCACGAGCACTACCTGTGGGGTAACACCGCGTATCTGCTGGCCACCCGCCTGACCGAGAGCTTTGCCAAGTACCGCTGGTGCCCGAACATCATCGGTCCACAAAGCGGTGGCGCCGTCGAGGACCTGCCGGTGCACCTGTTTGAGTCTTTCGGCCAGCTTGAGGCCAAGATCCCGACCGAAGTGCTGATCACCGACCGTCGCGAATACGAAATGGCCGACGAGGGTTTCATCGCCCTGACCATGCGCAAGGGCAGCGACAACGCAGCCTTCTTCTCGGCCAACTCGGTGCAGAAACCCAAGCAGTTCCCGAACACCAAGGAAGGCAAGGAGGCGGAGACCAACTACAAGCTGGGCACCCAGCTGCCGTACATGATGATCGTGAACCGCCTGGCCCACTACATCAAAGTGCTGCAGCGGGAGCAGATTGGCTCATGGAAAGAGCGCCAGGACCTGGAGCGGGAGTTGAACACATGGATTCGCCAGTACGTTGCCGACCAGGAAAATCCGCCCGCGGAAGTTCGCAGCCGCCGCCCCCTGCGCGCGGCACAGGTTACCGTCTCTGACGTGGAGGGCGATCCGGGTTGGTACCAGGTGTCCTTGGCCGTGCGTCCCCACTTCAAGTACATGGGTGCCAACTTCGAACTGTCACTGGTTGGCCGGCTGGACAAGGACTGATCCGTGTTCCGGCACCCGGCCAGCGACGGATCGCAGGCCGGCACCGGCAGCCTGTTCGAACGACTGGAACAGGCAGCCGAACCGGCCGGCCAGAGTATGGGAGACGTCACCCACGTTGTGGAATCCATCAAGCGCCACCTGGTTCGGCTGCTGAACGCCCACCCGGGCAACAGTGCCAGCGTACCGGACCTGGGCTTGCTGGACTTCAACGACGCCACGCTCGGCACCCACGATCTGAGCGTTCAGATCCGAGGCGCGATCCGACAGTGCATTGAGAAGTTCGAACCCAGGGTGAAGCGTGTGGATGTGGTCAATCTGCCCCAGGGGCCCGACCCGCTGCAGCTACGGTTTCAGGTGACGGTCTATCTCAACGTCGGTTCGAAAGACGACAAAACAACCATAGATTTGGTTCTGGATGACAAACGTTACTACCAGGTGGTGTAACGGAAACGATCAGTAAACACCAAGGATGGCGAGAGTCGGTGGGGATGCTTTTCTGCAGGGAAAAAAGATGTCTGAGCGCAGCGAGTTGTTTTTTCCCGGAAGAAAAGTATACCGACCGGCTCATACTCCCAAGGATTGGGTAGTTGTATGAAGTTGAATCGCTTTTATAGAGACGAATTAAGCTTTCTCAGGCTTCAGGGCCGGGAATTCGCGGACGCCCACCCGCAGCTCACCCGCTTTCTCTCCGAGCAGAGCACCGATCCGGATGTGGAACGACTGCTGGAGGGTTTTGCCTTCCTGACCGGCAAGCTGCGGGAAAAGGTGGAGGACGAATTCCCTGAGATTACCCACTCCCTGCTGAACATGCTGTGGCCGAACTATCTGCGGCCGGTACCCAGTTGTACGATTATGCGCTTTGATCCGCAGTTGCATGCAATCAGTGAACGCCAGAGGGTAGAGCGTCATACCGAGATCAAGAGCCGTCCGCTGGGCGATGCGAATCGTCAGACCCAGTGTCGGTTCCGCACTTGCCGGGCGGTGGATGTATTTCCTGTGAGCGTTGCCGCGGCCCATGCAGAGCACTCACGGGAAGTGTCCTCAGTGACCGTGGACCTGGCACTGCACACTGATCAGCCTCTGTCGTCACTGGGCATGGACAGCCTGCGCTTTTATCTGGGCGGCGAGAGTCATATCGCCGAAACCCTTTTTCTCTGGTTGAACCACTATCTGGAACGCATTGATCTGGTGGTGGGTGACGCTGTTTATCGCCTGCCTGCCTCACTGTTGCAGCCGGTAGGCTTCGGCAATGACGAAGCGTTGCTGCCGTACCCAAAGAACGCATACCCCGGCTACCGCATTTTGCAGGAATATCTCAGCTTCCCTGAGGCCTTCCGTTTCGTGGACATCCATGGCGTTTCCAAACGGCTGCCGGCAGTACAGGCGGACGAAATCAGCCTGCGTTTCCATTTCAGCCGGATATTGCCACCGGATGTGAAAGTGCGGGAGGAGAATTTCCAGCTCTACTGCACGCCGGCGGTCAACCTGTTTACCCACGAGGGCGAACCGGTGGATCTTAACGGCCGCCAGACCGAGTACCGCATCTCGCCGTCCAGCCGCTCCCCGGACCACTACGAGGTGTTCAGCATCGAGCAGGTCGAAGGCTGGCTGGAGGGCCGGTCCGGGCGCGGTGAACCGCGCATCTACACCGCATTCGAGAGCTTCCAGCACGAGGTGGAGCGGGATCGCGGCCGCAACGCCCTGTACTACCGGGTTCGGGCACGGGACAGTGTGCGCGGTGACGGCTTTGACCACTACATGGCGTTCGTTCGGGGCGACGAGTCCGAGTGCCTGAGCCGGCAGGAAGCGATCTCCCTGACGCTTACCTGCACCAACCGCCAGTTGCCCAGCCAGTTGGCTGTGGGCGAAATCTGCATGGCCACTGAGAGCACGCCTGCTTTCGCCACTTTCAGCAACATCACGAGGCCCACCGCGACGCTGCGGCCAACCTTGGACGGCAGCCTGTTGTGGACGCTGATCTCGAACCTGTCTCTCAACTATCTGTCGATGCTGGATGTGGACGCCCTGCGCACGGTGCTTCGAGTCTATGATTTCCGGGCTCTGGTGGACCGCCAGGCCGAGCGGGTATCCCAAAAGCGTCTGGCGGGTATTACGGGTATCGAGACGGGCCCGGTTGACCGGATGGTCAGGGGCCTGCCGGTGCGTGGGATTCGCTCAGTGCTGAAACTGGATCAGCAGGCTTTTGCATCAGAGGGCGATCTCTATCTGTTCGGTACGGTTCTCAGCCAGTTCTTTGCTCTTTATGCCAGCATCAATGCATTTCACCAACTGGAAGTGGTGAACACCGATAATCAGGAACGGTACACATGGACGTTACAGCAAGGTCAGCAGCCGCTAATGTAGCCGAGCTGCAACCCGTCCTGGGCAATGCGCGACGCTACAGTTTTTTTCAGCTGGTGGATCTGATTCACCGGCACCACGGGGACGATCTAGAGCGAAACAGCGAAAACCAACCCAGTCAGGAACGGATCCGGTTTTCTGCCTCTGCGGGCCTGGGGTTTCCCGGCAGCGATGTGGTTTCGGCGCTTTCGCCGGAGCACGAGCACGCGCCGTATCAGATGGAAGTCAGCTTTCTGGGGTTGCACGGCTCACAGTCGCCGTTGCCGGGCTATTACCTTGAAGATCTGGCCTGGGAAGCGGGGCAGAATCTGGGCATCCGGCGGCATTTTCTTGATTTTTTCAATCATCGCCTGGTCACGCTGTTCCATCGGGCGTGGCGCAAATATCGCTACTACGTTCGGTTTCAACCGGGTGCCTCGGATGGCTTTTCAGAGCTGATCTTTGCCCTGATCGGGCTCGGCGACGGCCGGTTGCGGGAGGCGACACCGGTTAACTGGTCAAAGATGCTGGCCTATTCCGGCTTGATGGCCGGTCGCAGCCGGTCGCCGGAGGTGGTGAGCGGTATCGTCGCCCATTGCTTCGATCTGGACGATGTCAGTGTTGAACAGTGGGTCCTGCGCAAGGTGACCATCGCCGATGATCAGCAGACCCGACTGGGCCAGGCCAACGCCTGTCTGGGCAGCAACACATTGGTGGGATCGGCCATCCGGGATCGCAGTGGCAAATTCGTGCTCCGGTTGAGGAATCTGAGCCGACAGCGTTTTGCGGATTTCCTGCCCAATGGCCAGGACCACCAGCGCCTGGTCAAACTCGTGGAGTTCGCTACACGGGAGCAACTGGCCTACGACCTGGAGCTTCAGATGCGTCCGAAGGACGTTCGCCCCATGGAGCTGGGCGAGGATGTGCGGCTGGGCTGGAATTCTTTCGTGACACCGGAGAAGGCCCGGCGCCGACCGGCAGTCCGGATTCAGATTCGCCGGTAATTCCGGCAGGGAAGGTATTCATGGATGAACCAAAGGCCGAGGGCCTGAAACTGACCGTCACCAATCCGACCGTTGCCGGCGGTGGGGTTACCGCAGAGCACTGTTTCAGCGTTCGAGGCGGCTCCATCGGCACCGCAGCCAGTGATACTTGGCGGTTATCTTCTCATCGAACGGGTGCGGTTCCCGGCCACGCGGAAATCCGGTTTCTGGATGGCGGTTTCTGCCTGATCGATCGCAGTGGCCGGACCTACATCAATAGCGCCAGTCAGCCTGTCGGCCGGGGCCGTCGGGCACGACTGAATCCTGGTGATACCGTCAGCATTGGCCGCTATCAACTTCGTGCGGAGATGGCCGAGGGTTTTGGTGAACCTTTGCTGGAGAGAGGTGAAGCAGAGCGGGCCGGGCAACTGGTTAATGTCGATGAAGGACCGTTGCTGCGAGCTGAGAGCTCAACCGGACCGACCCCAGACCCGGAGCCGCTGCAGAATTTTGGCCGGGTAGCCGGGGAGGCAGCCAGTGATGACCCGTTGGCACCCTGGAACGATCAGCCAGACGAACAGACGTCGGATCCTGACGCGCTGATGGCCAGCGAGACCTCCTGGCGCGCCGCTGAAAGGGAGGTTTCGGATGAGTACCGTGAAAACCGAGACGTAGCGATGGGCCTGCCCGTTCGCAAAGGAGAAAAAGACAGGATGTCTGAGATTGCAAAGAGCGCTGGTCGCCAGGAGCCTTCAGATAAGAGCAGTAAACACATCAGTGGTGCTCCCCTGTTGCGGGGTATGGAAGCCGGGCTGGACTTTGCCGACAGCGATGAGATGCGTCTGTTCCTGGAGGAAGCGGGGCAGACACTGAAGGCGACCGTGGAAGGGCTGTTGGCACTGCACCAGGGAGAAGACAGCCGGCATCAGGCGCTGCGAACCCGCCTGCAACCCATTGAGGATAATCCACTGCGGTTGGGTGAGGGTTACGAAGATACCGTGCAGACCCTGTTCGCCAGCCACCGCAGCCCGGTTCACCTGTCGGCGCCGGCAGCAGTCCGGGAGAGTCTGCAGAGCCTGAATCAGCACCAGCAGGCAACCCGTGACGCCATCAGCGAGGCGCTGGAGGCCATCCTGCACGCCTTTTCTCCCGAGGCTTTGCTGCGTCGTTTCCATGGTTACCGTCGGGGACTACGCCAGAACGAGGACGAGGGACGCTGGGCCTGGGATATGTACCAGCACTATTACCGAGAGTTGAAATCCAGTCGTCAGCAGGGATTCGAGCGTTTGTTCCAGGAAGTGTTCGAACAGGCTTACGACCAGAACCTGCGCCAACTACAGAGGGAGAACCCGTTGTGAAGACCTGCAAATGGAGTTTGCTGGCCATCGTATTCGTGCTTGCCGGATGCAGCACCCCCTATAACGCGGTCACCAAAACCGCAAAAGTGCTCTGGGACCCGGATATCCCGGTTGGATACCCTGAGGATCTGCCCAGCCGGGTCGGTCTGACCATGGTGGCTGAACCGGATGTAAACCCGAATGAATCCCTGGCGCCCACGCCCATTGCCTTTCAGATCATCGAGATGCGCGACAGCTCACTGTTGATGGCCGGGGATTTCGACCAGCTATTGAGCGACCTGGAGTCGTCCCTGGGCCAGAACTATGTGGACCACAGCGATTATTCCCTGGTGCCGGGCCAGTTCAAGTTCATCGAACCCTTCGAAATTGGCGAGGACACCCGATTTATCGGCGTCATTGCCTTTTACGCCTACCCCAACCTGTCCCAGTGGAAAAAGGTGGTGAAGGTGGATCCGATCGGGGGCCGTTACAACCTGCTGGTGAACCTGCGGGAGCGGGAAGTTCAACTCAAGCATTCGGATGATACCTGATGGCAGTAACCAATCGAGTCGTCTGGAGTGACGGCCTGTTTATCAAGCCCCAACACTTCCAGCAACAGCAGCGATACCTGGAACACCAGATCAATGAGCGGGCGCTCGCGGTCTCCGATTATCTGTTCGGCTTCAGCGACCTGGAACTGAACTCGGAGTACCTCAGTTTCGGCCGGGTTGGCCTGGTTCGGGCATCCGGGCTATTCCCGGATGGCACTCGTTTCAGCCTTCCCCAGGACGATGTGATGCCGGAGCCGATGGAAATCACCGATGCCTCAGTGGCCAATCAGGTCGTCTATCTGGCCTTGCCTCTGGGCAGTGAAAGCCTGGCGGAAGTGGAATGGCCAGACGCGCCTGTAGCCGGTCGGTTCCGAGCAGATTCCCGGGAAATCCGGGACCTGCATTCGATCGACGGCGATGCCCACACCATTGATGTGGGCCGAGTGGCGCCCCGCCTGATGCTGGAGCGGGAAGATCGTAGCGCCTATGCAGCCCTGGCGATCGGCCGGATTCTTGAAAAGCGCCCGGACGGAAGCCTGGTGATGGATCCGAACTTCCTCCCCACCATGCTGAGTGTGCGAGCCGCACCCAGGCTGCAGCGATTCGTCGGTGAAATGGCAGGCTTGATGCGGGAGCGGGCACGCAATATCGCCGAGCGTGTCGGAGCCCCAGGGCAAGGCGGCGTTGCCGACGTGGCGGACTTTATGTTGCTGCAGATGCTGAACCGGGCTCATCCCAGGTTCATGCACCTGGCCCGTCTGCGTCAGTTGCATCCCGAGCGGCTGTTCGAAGCCCTGCTTGAACTTTGTGGTGAGCTGGTGACCTTCACCGATGAAGGGCGCTTGCCGAGGGAGTATCCGGCCTATGACCACGATCTGCCTGAGGATTGTTTTAGCCCGCTCATGCAGGTTCTGCGGCAGTCCCTGAGTACGGTGCTGGAACCGAGGGCCCTGGCTATCCAGCTCCAGCAGCGCCAGTTCGGCCTGACCGTTGCTCCTGTTCAGGATGCCCAGCTGGTCCGGGATGCGGAATTCATTCTTGCGGTCAAAGCCGACATGCCGCTGGACGATCTGCGCAAACAGTTCACCCAGCAGTGCAAGGTGGCCTCCGTGGAAAAAATCCGCGACCTCATCAGCCTGCAGCTGCCGGGGATTCCGCTCGCTGCGTTACCGGTTGCACCCCGGCAGTTGCCTTACCACGCCGGCTTCGTGTACTTCCGCCTGGACGACCAGAGCCAGGCTTGGCAAATGCTCGACAACGCCAGCGGCTTCGCGTTCCACGTGGCCGGCAGTTTCCCGGGCATGGAAATGCAGTTCTGGGCAATCAGGAGCTAAATCATGGCAGATGCACAGGTAATGGACTTACCCAATGGCAGCAGGAATTCCGGCAGCCGTGTGTTCAGTGATCTGATTTTTGCCGACAGCCAGAGAGGAGGTGAGGGCAACAGGGACGGCCGGGTCGACCAGCAGTTCCAGCTCAGAGGGTTGGAACATAACCGTCTGATTGACGCGGCCACACCACTGCTTGGCCTGGTCATCAGGATACGCAGGTTGGCAGAGTATCGCGCGGTGGAAACCCTCTACCAGCAGGTGGTGGATGAGATTGGCGCCATCGATCGGGAACTGGTGGAGGAGGGTTACGATCGGCCGGTTGTTGTCGCCTACCGGTATGTCCTCTGCGCCTTCATCGACGAGGCCGTGCTGGGAACTGACTGGGGCGCCCACAGCGTCTGGTCACAGCACTCGCTGCTGTCCCGCTTTCACAACGAGACCTGGGGTGGGGAAAAGGTGTTTGCCATTCTTGCCCGGATGGAGCAGGAACCGGCCCGTTATCGTGACATGCTGTCGTTCATCTACCTGTGTCTCTGTCTGGGTTTTGAAGGCCGGTACAAGGTGATGGAAAACGGTCGGGATGAATACGACCAGATTGTCCGGGGCCTGCATGAACAACTTAGAGCTTTAAGGGAGGAGCAGGACCTGGAGCCTCTATCGGAGGCCATGGCGAACGTGACACCAACCCGGAACCGGTTGCGCAGCGGCATGCCCGTCTGGGGCATCGCTGGTCTGTTTGTGGCGGCCATGACCGGAATCTACTCCCTCTACAACATGGCACTGAACGAGCGCATCACGGACGTACTGCGCGTACTCGACCAACTACCGAAATAAGGATATCCACGTGATTCGGGTAGAACTGCCGGCGCTGATCGGGCGCCTCAACGACATTTCACGCCAGGCCCTGGAAGCCTCAGCCGCCCTGTGCATCAGCCGTCAGGGCGCAGAGATTACCCCGGCGCATTTGCTGTTCAAACTGCTGGAAACGCCGTTCTCCGACGTGCGCCAGATTATGGAGCACACCGGCATTGAGCATCAGCAACTGCAACCGCTGGTGGGCGACAGCCTGCACGGCGAGGCGCAAAGCGCTGAGCCCTATCCATCCTTCTCGCCGCTGTTAGTAGAGCTGATGCAGGATTCCTGGCTGCTGGCTTCCACCGAACTGGGCCACACCGAATTGCGCTCCGGCGCGGTATTCCTCGCCCTGCTGATGAATGCCGACCGATACCTGATGCCCCGGGTGGCAAAGGCACTGGTGGACATCAACCGTGAGCAGTTGCGCAAGCAATTTGACCGGCTGACGAGCGGATCCGTCGAACGCCCGCAGCTGGCGGAATACGGCGCGGACAAGCCGACCCTGCAGGCCGATATGGACCCGCTCACCCGCTACGCAACCGACTTCACCAGACTGGCCCGGGAGGTCAAGCTGGACCCCGTGGTTTGCCGTGACGCCGAGATCGACCAGATGATCGACATCCTCTGCCGCCGTCGCAAGAACAATCCTATTGTGGTGGGCGACGCCGGCGTGGGCAAAAGTGCCGTGGTGGAAGGCCTCGCTCTGCGCATCGTCAATGGCGACGTGCCCGACCGCCTGAAAAACGTTGAGCTCTGGACCCTGGACATGGGCGCCCTGCAGGCCGGTGCCTCGGTGAAAGGCGAGTTCGAGAAACGCCTGAAAGGCGTGATTGAAGCGGTCAAAGGCTCTGCCACGCCGATCATCCTGTTCATCGACGAAGCCCACACCCTGATCGGCGCTGGTAACAGCGAAGGTGGCTCAGACGCCGCTAACCTTCTGAAACCGGCTCTGGCCCGGGGCGAGCTGCGCACCATCGCTGCCACCACCTGGCGCGAGTACAAGAAACACTTCGAAAAAGACCCCGCCCTGAGCAGACGTTTCCAGCCCGTGGCCCTGGACGAGCCGACACCAGGCGAGGCCGTGCATATCCTCCGTGGCCTTCGCACTGTCTACGAAAAAGCCCATCAGGTATTGATCACCGATAGCGCGCTGAGAGCCGCCTCGGAGATGTCCGCCCGTTATCTTGCCGGCCGCCAACTGCCGGACAAGGCCATCGATGTTCTCGATACCGCCTGCGCCCGGGTCAGCCTGAACCTGAGCATGCCGCCCCGGCGCCTGAGCCACGTGCGCAGCCAGCTGCACCAGTTGGCGATGGAGCAGAACCTGATGAACCGGGAGCATGCCCTCGGTCAGAGCGTGGATGACGAGCACGAGCGCGCACTGCAACAAAAGATGAACGATCTGACCGCCGAAGCCGAAGCCCTGGATCGGAGCTGGAACGACCAGCGGGAACTGGTCGCCCAACTGGTCGACATTCGTGAGCGCCTGCTAAAGGCAGACTCCGAGGTGGAAACGACTGAGGCCGCAGAGCTTGCCGAGGCCGACCACGAAGAACACCCGGATCTGAAGAGCGAAGCCGCGGCGATCGAGCAGGAACTGTTGGAACTCCAGGCCGACGAACCGCTGGTCCACGCTCGCGTCGACGCGCGCCAGGTAGCCGAAGTCATCGCCGACTGGACCGGCATCCCGGTCAACCGTATGACCACCGACGAGCTTGAAAAAATCACCCACCTGCCGGCGTATCTGCAGGAGCATATCAAAGGACAGGACACCGCCATCGACTGCCTGCATCAGCACCTGCTCACCGCCCGCGCCGACCTGCGCCGGCCCGGTCGCCCCATGGGCGCATTCCTGCTGGTGGGCCCGAGTGGCGTTGGCAAAACCGAAACCGTGGTGCAACTGGCAGAGCTGCTTTACGGCGGCCGCCAGTTCCTGACCACCATCAACATGTCCGAGTACCAGGAGAAACATACCGTCTCTCGGCTAATCGGTTCACCGCCGGGGTACGTTGGCTTCGGCGAAGGCGGCATCCTCACCGAAGCCATCCGACAGAAACCCTACTCCGTGGTCTTGCTCGACGAAGTCGAAAAAGCCCATCCGGAAGTCCTCAACCTGTTTTACCAAGCGTTCGACAAAGGCGAACTGGCCGACGGTGAAGGCCGATTGATCGACTGCAAAAACGTCGTCTTCTTCCTTACCTCCAACCTCGGCTACCAGACCATCGTCAACCACGCCGAGTCCCCGGCCAGTCTGGAAGAGGCCCTATACCCGGAATTGGCCAACTTCTTCAAGCCCGCTTTGTTGGCAAGGATGGAAGTGGTGCCTTATTTACCCCTGGGCGAGGAAACCCTCAACCGTATCGTTGGCGACAAACTCCAGCGCCTGGCGGACCAGATCAAGGCCCGTTACCACACCGACGTGGAACTGGAAGAAGGACTTATCGAGGCTATTCGAAACCGTGCGACAAGAAGTGAAAACGGCGCAAGGATGCTTGAGTCGATCATAGAGGGTGAATTGTTGCCGCGTGTTTCACTGGCGTTGCTGGAGAAACTGGCGGCGAGGGAGCCGGTAAGAAAAGTGACTCTCGGTGTAGATGAGCATCAGTTTGTGGGAACTGTTGCTTGAGGTAACTGGAGGTAGCGGACCCTGTGGTTCGGCTTTCCAAATACCCTGCGGAGCCATGGATGGCGGAGCGGAGCGTACAAGGATGTATTCACAGCGTGTTTTGGAAAGCCGAACCACAGGGTGCGCGGTCGGCGAGAACTCAAGAAAGGGAATAAGAATGGGACGGATGCAGATGGAACTGCACACCGGCATCGACCTGGCGGTGGCCCTGATTCAGCAGGACAACCTGCCGGACCTGCTGAAAACCGCCACAAGGCAGCTGGAAAACGCCTTCGGGCTGACCCGTTGTTGGGCGCTCGAACTCGACCTCAGTGGCCGAACCCTGCACTGCAGCGATTTGGCAGAACACGGCGAATTCGACTGCGGCGACTTCAGCCACCCCTTTGCCCACGTGCTGCAAACCGGCAAAGCCCGTGAACTTACCCGTGCCGCCAGTTACCGCCTGGACCACGTCGGCTTCCAGGCCCTGTTCGAGGCCAGCGATCGGCCGCGCTCCCTGTGGCTCGAGCCCCTCACCGGCAATGATGGCCGAACCCTGGGAATACTTGTTCTGTGTCGAGACGAACCCGACTGGGACGGTATTACCGGCCAACCTCTGTATGGAGGCTTGCGGCAACTGCTTGTTCATCAATGGATTACCCAACTTCAGAGCCGCGATCAGGTCTGGCAACGCCGTCTGCTCAAGCGGTCACTGGATCATCTGCACGACGCCGAAAGCGTTCGCACCCGCTGCGAACAACTGGCCCGAACCCTGGTCGGCAACTCACAGGCCATGACCAGCCTTCGGGCCCAGATCGTCCGGGCCGCCGGCAGTCAGCTATCCGTCCTGGTGCAGGGTGAAACCGGATGTGGCAAGGATGTGGTCGCCCGCGGTATCCATGAATTGTCCGACCGGGCCGAGGGCCCGATGGTGGTGGTCAACTGCGCCGCCATTCCGGATACCCTTCTGGAAAGCGAACTGTTCGGGCATACCCGAGGTGCGTTTTCAGGTGCCGACCAGGACAAACAGGGGCTTCTGGCGCAGGCCAACGGCGGCACCCTGTTCCTGGATGAGATCGGCGACATGCCCATGGCCCTGCAGTCGAAGCTGCTCCGGGTGTTGGAGAGCCGTCAGTTTCGCCCGCTCGGGGCCCGCAAGGAACAGCACTCGGATTTTCGCCTGGTAGCGGCCACTCACCAGCCGCTCCAGGCTGGTATCGAAGATGGCAGCTTCCGACGGGATCTGTTTTACCGCCTGAGCCAGTTTCCGCTGAGGGTGACGCCCTTGCGGGAACGCCCCGACGACCTCGAAGCCCTGAGCCGTCATTTCATTCGGCTGTATACCGAGCGTGAGGGTAGCGGGCCCATGGGAATTTCCAGCCACGCCCTGCACCTGCTGGCTGGATACGATTTTCCGGGCAATGTCCGTGAGCTGCGCAACATCATTGAACTGGCCTGTCTGCAGACCCCGGGCGGAGATGATATCCAGCCTGAAGTTCTGAGGATAAATGACCTGTTTGAAGAGTCATCAGATGGTTGGACCAGCGCACCATGGGATGTCGGAGACAGAAATCCCGTTGATCTGCCCGCAGTGGAAGACATCCGGGATCTTAAAGCCGCAGCACAGGCCTTTGAGGCGGCAATTATTCGTGAGCGTTTGCGCCAGTATGGTGGCAACCGGGCCCAGGCGGCGGAAAGCCTCGGTCTGCCAAAGCGGACCCTTGCCCATAAGTGTCTGAAGTATCAGGTGGCAGAGTCATGAGTCACCGCAACCTGCGATTAACCGGTCGAGTTGTCGGGGCATGGGCTCTGGCTTTTCTGGTCTCCCATGCCTGCGCTGGCCAGCTTGAAGATGCCCGGGCCTGTACCAGTGAGCCCCAGCGACTTGAACGGTTAGCCTGCTTTGACGAGGTCTTTGGCACTCCCCTGGCGGCAGCCGTCGTGGAATTCAACGCTCCGGATGCACGCCGATCCGAGCGATGGCGGCAGGCTTACGCCAGCCTTGATGGCAAGAATGCCGGTGCTGGCGTGCTCTACCGGGATACCGGAAAAGCCGCTGGCCAGCTGGTGACGGTTCCGGCTTTGGGGGTTCAACCTCCCAGACCGCTGCTGGCTCTTCAGTGCCACAACAACATCACGGAACTGACGCTGATGCTGCCCAAGGCAATGGACCAGGAGCGGGTTCAACTGGGATTTGGCCGGGAACAGACTGTCTGGCGGGTGCGGGACAACGGTTTCGTACTCAGCGGCGGCCGGGGACTGCCAGCCATTCGTACCGTGAAAGCCATGATCAACCGCACAGAAGCCCGCATCGACTCGCCCAACAGCCGCGTTGACGGCCTGCTGTTTGATCTCTCGGGATACCGCCGGGCGATCGAACCGCTACGCGAGGCCTGTGGTTGGTAGATCCCGGGTGAACACAGTGATTCAGGACAGCAACATGCAGATCATTGAGCAACATCCCTACGTTGAACAGGTCGTCTCACCATTGCCCGGCGATTCCGGTGTCGGCGAGGCACTCGGAGACGATGCAACGCTCGAGTTTCTGGAAAACGAGATCATGAAGGTGGGCTCGCTGGCCCATAACGATATCGATTGGAGCAAGGTGGAAAGCGATGCGCTGACTATTCTTTCAGACCGAAGCAAGGATCTGAAAGTTTTGGGTTTTTTGCTGATCGCCCTGCAACGTGGTGGCGACGGTGAACGCTTCGCCCTGTCCCTGTACCTGCTGCACCGGGTTCTCGACGGGTGGTGGGAGCAGGCCTGGCCGTACCCCGGGGACAAGGGCAAGCGGGCCCGCAAGATGATGTTCACCCAGATGCTCCAGCGCGCCAGCAAGGGTATAGATTCCCTGGCGTTCGATGGCAGTGTTGGCGATGGTCGGGCTTTTTGCCTTGAACTTCTTGCCAGACTGGTGGACCAGGCCGATAGCCTGGAATTGCCGGGCGAGTCGCTGCAGGATCTCAGACGGGCGGTTGAAAAGCTGCCCAGGGTGAACGACGCCACGTCAGCCCCCGAACCCCGTCCATCGGCAGGGCAGCAGGCCAACCAGGATTCCGGTACGGAAACGCCAGAGCCTAAGCCCGCACAGCCAAAGCCTTCCCTGGGATCGCTCACCCTGGATCCCGGTGACGAAAGGGCAACCCGACAGAGTCTTCTGAAGGTTGCGGACATGCTTACCGAGGCAGAGCCGGATCAGCCTCTGGGATACCAGATTCGCCGTTACGCTATCTGGCAGAACATCACTACGGTGCCACCGACACGGGACGGAAAGCGGACCGATCTTGCCGCCGTAAGTGCCGATCGTGTGGCCGATTATCGGGAAGCCCTGGAAAAATCAGCAGATCTGGCGTTGTGGCAGAAAATCGAGCAGAGCCTGTCGGTCAGTCCGTTCTGGCTCGACGGCCATTGGTTAAGTGCCCGGGTAGCCGGGGCCCTGGGCCACCATGCCTGTGCTGAAGCCATCCGTGTGTCTACAAAGGAGTTTGTTGAGCGTCTTGCCCAGTTGCCGGAGCTCACATTCAACAATGGCACCCCGTTCCTTTCCCGGGAGGCGGAAGAGTGGCTCTGGTCCGCTCCGGCGACCAGTGGTTCCGCCGGCGGCGCCAACGCTTGGGAGCAAGCTTATGACAAGGCCCGGGATCTGGTTTCACAAAAGGGACTGGCTGCCGCGATGCAACTCCTGGAAGACGGGCTGGCGGAAGCGAGAGAGCCAAGAGACCGCTTTTACTGGCGCCTTGCCAGCGCCCGATTAATGAAAGACGCGGGCCTGAAATCACTGGCCACGCAGCAGGTTCAGGATCTGCAAACGCAGGTTCGCGGGCTGGCTCTCGAGGACTGGGAGCCCGCCCTGATCAGACAGCTTGAAAAGCTGGGCTGATCCCCAGAACACACCAAGGAATCACAGCAGGAATGGACACCATGTGGAGAAAAGCTTTACTCATCGGTCGCTGGCTTCTGCCATACCTAAAAAACGCAGCCCCGGTCACCCTGACACTGGGCGTTATTGCCTTGCTGGCTGCCACCTGGTGGCTGGGGCCGCGCTGGCAGGTGAATGGTGAGTTTCCATTGGCGGCCTGGCAGATGCGGGCCCTCGTTACCCTGGGCGTTGTCCTTGTGGTCGCGATGGTGTGGGGCATGGTGCTGGCGCGCCGTCTGCGCAAGGTGAATGTCAAACAGTCCGAGGCGCAGAAGGAACAGGAAGATCCGATACTGCCCATGGAGCGCAAGCAGCAGCGCCTGCTGGATCGACAACTGGCGGCCCTGAAGAGCAACCTTCCGGGCCGCAAAGGCATTTACCGGCTGCCCTGGTATCTGGTGATGGGGCTTGAAGATGCCGGCAAGACCAGCCTGATTCAACGCTCCGGACAGACCTACACGCTCACCAATGTCACCCGCAACAATCGGGGCGATCGCAATGCCTTCGGTTTTGACTGGTGGATCGGCGATGAAGGCGTGCTTATCGATCCGGATGGTGAACTGCTGAGCCAGAGTCAGGGTGAGGGCGCTGGCGCTGAGATCCAGCAGCGTCTTTGGAATCATTTCATTGCCTGGCTTGAGCGAAATCGCCCGCAACGTCCCCTGAATGGTGTGGTGTTGACGATCGATCTGGCCAGTTTGAGCGTTGCGGATCCTGACCAGAGGCGGGATCGGGCCATCCTTTTACGTACGCGCTTGCGGGAGCTGATGGAGCAGATCGGCTCGCGCCTGCCTGTGTATGTCACCTTCACCAAGATGGACCTGCTCTACGGTTTCGGTCCGCTGGTGCGGACCCTGAGCAAGCAGGAGAAGGACCGGGCCCTCGGCTTTACCTTCAGCCTCGAAAATCAGATGGACAGTGACGATTGGCTGAGCCAATTCGTTGATCGATACACAGCCCTGGTTGAGCGGCTTACTGATCGCCTGCCGGATGTTCTGGCCAATACCCGGGATGCCGAGGAACGGGCAGCGGCCTATTCCTTCACCCGCCAGCTCGCCGGCCTGAAGCCTGTTCTGGAGCAGTTCCTGACTGACCTGCTGTCGGCAGATGTGTTTTCGACGCCAGCGATGGTGCGTGGCACCTTCTTCACGTCGGTGTTGCAGGAAGGCGTGCCGGAGGATGCCTTTGTCTCAGCCGCCGCCGCCAACTATCAGGTTGCCGAGCCCATTCAGCCGGCTCAACGGTCAGGGCAGTCCGCCAATCTGTTTACCCGTGAACTGTTTCCCAAGATCATCTACCCGGAGGCCGGCCTGGCCGGAGATAACCGGCGGGTGATTCAGTCCCGGCAACGCCGGCTGGCCGTGGCCGCCGTGGTGGCCATTTGTGCCGGTGCGGGTATGACCGCCGGCTGGCAGCATTTCTTTATCAAGAATGCAGAGGCCGCGACCGCTGTGGAAAACCGTGTTCAGGGATTCATCGATAACTGGCAGCCGGTGGGCTTTGAGCCGGACAACACCGGCCGGAACCTGCTCGGCCCGCTGGACGAACTTCGTGAGGCGACCCTGGCCTTTGGCGATCATCGCCGGAACTGGCCGTTGTTCAGTGATATGGGTCTGTACCGTGGCCACGAGGTGGGGCCGGAAGTGGAGAAGTCCTACCTGGATATGCTGGCCTACCAGTATTTGCCGGCGCTGATGTTCGGTGTGATGGCCGAGATGGGCCAGGCGCCGGACAATAGCACCGAGCGCCTGGAGCATCTGCGGGTGTTGCGCATGCTGTATGACGCCAGTGGTCGTCGGACCGATATTGTGACCCGATACATGCAGAACTACTGGCAGCAGGCGTTTCCCGGCCAGAGCGACCTGCAGCAGAGGCTCATGGGTCATTTGGACTATGCCATGGCGCATACCGATCTGGCGCGTCTCACCCAAGAGGGAGATGCGGTTGCAGTTATGACCCTGGCGCCGTTCCGCAGCAGTGTCCAATGGGCGCAGCATGAGCTTGGACGGGTTGCCACGCCAGAACGGGTCTACCGGGATCTGGAAATTGAAGCAGAACAGGAATTCCGGGCACCGTTGGAACTGGCCCGGGAATCCGGGCCGGCATTCAGCACGGTGTTCACCCGGGTAGATGGCTATGGCGAGCCGGTCGTATCTGACGGATCGGGGGAGGAAGACCCATTGACCATCCCCGCGTTGCTGACCCGGGAGGGGCTGGAAAAATGGTTCCTGCGTAAATCCGGCTCGGTTACGGAGCTGGCCCTTGTGGACGCCTGGGTTTTGGGTCGCAGGGACAACGTTGAATTCAGCAAGGCGGATGAAGCCAGACTGCTGGCCAGTTTGCAGACCCTCTATGCTGAGCACTACGCCGAGGCCTGGCGTACTGCCTTGAGCCGCATCGATATCCAGCGGTTTGAGGACCTGAACCACGGCGTACGCATTCTCGAGAGCCTGACCAGTGGCCACGAGCCTCTGGCAAGCCTCCTCGGGCAGGTTCGCCATAACACGCGTCTTGTGCCTTCCGCCGAAGGGGAGAGTGCCGCAGCCCGGGAGCTTCTGGAGCAGTCGGCCCATTTCCGCATGCTGCAGGATATTGAACGCCAGTTTGCGGAGCTCAACGATTTGACCCGGGATAATGGGGATCAGCCAACCGGACTTGAACAGATCATGCTGGTGGTCGGGGAGCTTCACGAGTACATGCGTAACATCCAGGAAGCGCCAGACAAGGGCAAGGCTGCACTGGCCGCTGCCCGGGCCCGTATGGGCCTGCAGGGTGCCGACCCGATCTTCACGCTGCAGCGTATGGCCGATAACCAGCCCGAGCCCCTCAATCGGCTTTTGACCCGGTTGGCCACGGAAAGCTGGCGAGTGGTTCTGGACCAGGCGGTGGCGCAGCTGGAGCGTGAGTGGTATCGAGAAGTGTATCAGCCCTTCCAGCAGAATCTGGCCCGCCATTATCCGTTTAATCCGGACTCCGGGCGGGATGTTGCACTGCAGGACTTTGAACGGTTCTTCGCCCCGGGCGGCGTATTGGACGCCTTCTATCAAGACAACCTGAAATTGTTCCTTGAGGATCATCCCGAACAGGTGGGCGATGCCCGACGAGCGGGACTGGTGCGCGGTGCGGTACTGACGTCATTGGAAAATGCCGACCGAATCAGAAGGGCCTACTTTACCCGGGGTGGCTCCCTGGATGTGGAGTTCGCGCTGGAACCGCTCAACCTCTCAGCCAACAAGCGCCGCAGCGTGGTTAACGTGGACGGCCAGTTGGTGGAATTCAGCCACGGGCCGCGCCAGAGCATTCCCCTGGTCTGGCCCAACACCCTGCGAGACTCTGTTGAGAGCCGTATTACTCTGGTGCCTGTCCAGGTGAACCGTTCACCCCGAAGCCTGTCGGAAAGCGGCCCCTGGGCTCTGTTCCGACTGCTCGATAAAGCCGACATTACCGGCGTGAGCAGCAGCGCGGTGGACGTACGGTTCCGGGTTGATGACGGGGATATGCGTTATCGCCTGCATGCGGCCAGCAATACCAACCCGTTCACACAGCAACTACTGGCGGGGTACCGCATACCCCGTAGCTTGTATTAAACTCTCGCATTAAATCAGGACTGCCCTGATGAGAACAGGACGTTTTCATCAGGGCCGGGCCTTCGCACAGGATGGTGCGAAAGCCCGGACTTTTTTTCTTCTTCAGGGACCGAAGACATGCCCCAGGCAAGCGGACTGCAATTCACCGCCACCATAGGCGAATTCCCCTCTGATCACTTTTCCGTTGTTGGCTTTGCGCTGACAGAACGACTGTCCGAGCTGTTCCAGGGACGTATTGACCTGGCCAGTACCGATCCATCTGTTGTCGCCTCGAATGTGCTGGAGCAACCGGTGGACCTGGTGGTCTGGCAGGATGGGGCACCACTGCGTCGTTTTACCGGTGTAGTCAGCGAATTCGCCCGTGGAGATTCCGGCCATCGACGTACCCGCTATGAGCTGGTGTTTCGGCCACCGCCCTGGCGCCTGTCGCTGATGCACAACAGCCGTATTTTCCAGAACCGGGGCACGGATGAGATTGTGCGTACCCTGCTGGAGGAGCGTGGGATCGTCGATACCGTCTTCGACCTTAAACGCGGTCCTGAGGAGCGGGAATACTGCGTCCAGCACCGGGAAAGCGATCTGGCCTTTGTCGAACGCCTGGCTGCGGAGGAAGGCTGGCACTACCGCTACCAGCATGGCGGCCTGGATGGCCAGGAGCCACCTGCACTGATTTTTGCCGATCATCATCGTGATTCGCCCAGGCTTGAGGCTGCCCCATACAACGAAAAAGCAGGAGGGAGTGCCCGAACGCCCTGTGTGTTCCGGTTTGCGTACCGGGAGCGGGTGCGCCCCACTTCGGTCGTCATGAAGGATTACACCTTCAAAAACCCGGCTTACGCCCTGATGCATGAACAAGCTGGCGACCAGATCCTCCACCGGGCGGACTACCAGCACTACGACTACCCTGGCCGCTTTAAACAGGACGCCAGTGGTCGGCCGTTCACTGAAACCAGGCTTCAGGCCCTGCGCAGTGACGTCAGCACGGCCTTTGGTGAAAGCAATCGCCCGGATTTTGCACCTGGTGCCCGGGTGGCACTGACCGACCACGACAATGAAATCCTGAACCGCGACTGGCTGCTCACGGCGCTAACCCACACCGGCTCTCAACCTCAGGCCCTGGAAGAAGAGGGTGGCAGCGAACCGACACGCTACGGCAACCACTTTAGCGCCATCCCCGCAGACCGAAGCTGGCGGCCGCTGTGTGAGCACAAACCCCTGATGGACGGGCCCCAGATGGCCATGGTTACCGGCCCGGAAGGCGAAGAAATCCATTGTGACCAGTACGGACGGGTGAAAGTGAGGTTTCCCTGGGATCGCTATGGGGCCAACGATGAACACAGCGTTGCCTGGCTTCGGGTCAGCCAGGAGTGGGCCGGCGGCCAGTATGGATTCACCGCATTGCCGAGGATCGGTCATGAAGTAATCGTCTCCTTCCTGGACGGAGACCCGGACCAGCCCATCATCACCGGCCGAACCTGGCACGCCACCAACACGCCACCGTATGCGCTGCCGGAGCATAAAACCCGCACCACCCTGAAATCCAAAACCCACAAGGGCGAGGGCAGCAACGAGCTGCGGTTTGAAGACGAAGCCGGCGAAGAACAGATTTATGTTCACGCCCAGAAAGACCTTGCACTGCTCACGAGAAACAACCGCACTGAAGTCATCAAGAACGATAGCCATCTGACCGTGGCAAACGAACAGAGGGCCCACATCAAAGGCAATGAACACGCCAAGGTCGAGCGTGAGAAACGGGAAAAAACGGGCAAGGATCGCAGTTTGAACGTCACCGGCACACTTCACGTCAAGGCCGGCACCGCCTGGCTCAGTGAAGCCGGCACCGAACTGCACATCAAAGCCGGGCAGAAAACCGTTATCGAGGCGGGTGCGGAAATCACCCTCAAAGCTGGTGGCAGCTTTGTGAAGATTGATCCCAGTGGCGTGGCCATGGGAGGCGCGGCGATCAAACTTAATGCTGGAGGTTCGCCGGGTAAGGGGAGCGGGCAGGAGGTTCAGATGCCGGAGATGCCCGCCCTGGTGGAGAAGAATGGGGGGGCTGTTGCGCCGGTGGCCCTCCCGGAGGCACCCCAAAGACTGATGGCCAAGTCCGACCAGATACGTGCCATCAAGAATGCCGCGAATCAGGGGAAGGGAATTTGCCAGGTCTGCTCATCAGAATCACAAGGTGCGATCTGATGGGGTATCTTGCTGGACTTCCCGGTAAGGGTAAGACGTTCATTCTTATTGATGGCGCCAAAGTAAATAATTTGCCCCAGGTTATTTTTCGTGAGATCGAAACACCTCATTGTGATGCGCTCTACAGGGAAACTGAGCTTGTCGACTTATTGGAAATTTCACCGTGGCTGGTTGAAGCGGGAATAGATAGCTCCCTGGCACTGAAATGCTTCGACGATTGGAAACATCAGGGTGTTGCCATTGTATTGCGGGCTGACTGTCACTTCGAAGAGGTCATGCACCACTTGCGTGGATTGCTTTTGGCGAGGCTGGTCACAGGAGATGAGGTTGTTTTCCGGTTTTATGATCCTGAAATCGCGCGGCACCTGTTGAAGCTGGATGCATCAGGTGAAAATGTGAGGCGATTGATGGGGCCTTGTAGCCTGTTCGCCATTCAGGATCGCCGAACTGGTGAGTGGGACTATTTTCATAATGATCAGCCCAGTATCGAGCAGCAGGCTGAGAGGTTCAGCATCCTTGAGGAACACCAGGTTGCCATGGAAAGAGCGGCCGAAAAGACAGCCCTCAGAAAGCTAGAACTTCACGTTGCAGACTACTTTCCCCATTTGCTTCAGAAAACGGATACCGATGGGCAGGATTGGGGGACGGTCTCTGCTTTAGTCGACGCTGCGAAAGCGCGGGGGCTCTGCAGTACCCGAGATATTGCGCTGTTTATCAATACGATTGGCTGGCTTGGACACCAGGCATTCGACAACAGTGAAGTACAGAATCTGTGGAAAGAGCATTCCGCAGCGCCAGGCAGAGCCATAGCGCGAATTGCAGAATTCGCCGAGAAAAAGTCAACGGAGGGACTGGTACATGGGTAGTGCAAACAGCTCAGCGTTTTTACAGGGTGCTGATGATATCGACTCAGCGGCGCAGATGTGCCCGCTCCAGTTCAAAACAGTTGCGTTGTATCCGGTACGTTGGGCGATCAGTCAGGAAGAGGTTGCTTTACCCTCCAACTTCCGTCCACCTTCCGTGGCGCTTGGAACTACTCATTACTGTGTTCGAAAACTGACACCTGGTTGGGTCTACATGTTCTCCGAAGTTTTCGGAGCGCTGCATGAATACCGGGTCAATGAGCAGGGCCTGATAACCGAAGTACAGCCCGGTGTGAACTCGGTACTGCTTCCAGGTGCCGACGCACAAAGGGCTTTGCCCGCCATACACCACCCTGCAGAAGGCAAGGTGCTTCTGAAATTCGTGCAGCATCGGTGGACTGTGCGTTTGCAGGAACTAGTACGAACGGACGCACAAGTTCGTGAAGAGCACATGCAGTCGTTCGACCTGAGCGGGCTTCCGGAAAATCGTGAAGAAATAAATATCAGTGAAACCGAAGCCATAAACGAAGTGGTTGAAGATTTTCGGCCAGAGCCAGTGGATTTCGAGTGGAGCTTGACGGATTTTGCACAAGGAATCAGTGAGTCGGATTTGCAGGGTCAGTGCAAAAAAGAAACTGAATTCTCTTACTGCGTCGCCCTTGCCGATGAAATAGGTATCGCCTCTGAGTTGGGCCAACTCCATGCCCTTCATGTAAACCTGATTACGAATTATGCGGAGGAGAACGCCTACGCCTACACCATCTCCCAGATGGTGGATGCGCTCATCGCCCGTGAGGCCAGCAAGAAGGAAACGGAAGAAGACCGGCAAGTAGTGACCGAGGAACTGAAAGAAAGAATTCGTTCAGGGGAAAAAGACGCGTTCGTTGAAAGCTACCACACACAGATTGAAGAGTATGACCAGGCCCGTGCACTGGTGTTCGATGACTGGAAGCGGTGGATCGACTCCGACCAGTTGGCCGGGAAGCTGGAGTTCAACGACTGTTATTGCGCGGAAGGGTTTGAGGCGGTTGAGCAGGAACTGGCGGATATACTGGACGGATATGTCGGTGCGGAAAAGGGCAAGGAAGACGCCGAGCGGTGGTTGGAAGCAGACGAAGGCGAAGCCGGCACTGTCGGTAACATGCTCAACACCGTGTTGTTCCTGGCATCTGCCACCAACGGTATTGCCCAGAAACTGAAAGACCTCCCCGGTTTTGATTATGGTCGCCTGAAGATTGTGAACAATATCTTCGACATGCCGGCGTATGTGCGCGTGAGCACCGCCACCGACGTCTTGATGCTGGAATTTGCCGCGCCCGCCGCAAAGTTGGGAGCCTGGGCGAAAGACCCTCAGACTTGGCCGCAGTGGAAAAAATGGACCAAGGCTGTCCAGAAACGCTATGGGATTGATGTTCACCGGCAGGTAATAACCCTGAATACCGCAACGGACCTGCTCATGGCGGTCCACCGCACGTCACTGGAAGCCGCTGGCCATAACCAGTCTGAGCTGACAATGACGCCGCTGGCTGCCGGCATGGCGGATGCCAGGATCAGGAATTACCTGCGAGGCACCATGATCGACGTGTTCCACCTGACCCCGGACTTTAAGGACAATCCCTTTGGCTGGCTTCATACCCGGTTGGACCCGGTGGTTGAAAGCATTAAACAGAACCGGGGCAAGTTCATTGGGGCTGTGACCTTCTTTCACGCGATTAATGTGGCAAGCCTTTTCTCCGGCCTGGACAAGACCCAGCAGGATGTAATGCTGGGCGATCGATCCGTCATCGACCGGTGGGGGTATTTTGTATCTGGCCTGTGGAGCATCGGCGAAGGTGTGGTTAACCTCAGCGGGTTGCTGATCAAGGAGGAGTACGCGAAAGCTCTCGGGGCAAACCTGTCGGCAGCTGGGGCGAGGGTGTCGGTGGCTCTACGTATCTTAAAGGATGTGAAAATTTTGTCTGTTGCTGCAAAGAGCTTCGTGACAATCACCACAAAGACCCTTCCCTACGTAGGTGTTTTACTGTCGATAGGTCTGGAAGGAAGGCTGGGCCTCAAGGCCTTGGACACAGGCCATCACGCTATGGTGGCCCTGTCTGGGCTCCAGATAGGGCTGAGCATCGGTATCACCTACCTGGCTACTCTGTCGGTGGCGGGTGCGGTTACCACCGGGGTAGGCGTGGCCGTTGTGCTCGTGGTCGGCGCGGTTCTGATTGCCATCTCCTTCGTTATCAGCATGGTACAGCTATACATCGCCCGGTCCCGGATCGAGGACTTCCTTTCTATGTCATTCTGGGGCAATGCGCCCACGTTGCGTTACTGGGATGAGAAGTCCAGGCCATCGAGCGCGGAACTGCTGGAGGAAAGCCGAACCGTTTTTTCTCAGGATGAAGGCGTCGATGTCAGGCGTTATTTTGAAGCGGAATTGGATTCGTTTTATTACATGCTGTTTTCTCCCATTGTTCGGATAACCGAGCACATCGGTCGACATTGGGATATAAACCGGGGTGAGCATCAGGTCATGTCGGAAATGACCTCTTTTGTGGTGTATTTGCCGGGTTACAGTGATGGGAGTTGCACGTATTACATCAGGCTGTTTGAGGTGGACACCAACTGGTTTGGGAAAGATGAACCGAAGGATATCTCAGACTTGTTTCATAGGAGGAAGCAGTTAGACGCGTCTACTGGGGGTGTTTTATTTCGGTTTGACCACTACAACCACAACAAGTGTTATCAGCTTGAAATGCTGATTGAGTACGAGAAGGACGGCCGCAAAGTCACGGGTGAAAACGGGCTTCGTTTTATTCTAGACGGTAACGATGTAGAGGAACTGGGTGTCGATGAAAGACTCGCCTTTGAAGTGTGATTTTCCGGAGACGGGCCTGGAGCAACAGCTGGAAAAGAAGCTGTACCGTACTCATGGTGGGCGGCTCGCCAGCCCGCCGGGCAGGAAGGTGTCGGGAGTGTCCGATTCCTCGGAAGATATGGATCAGGGTGTCGCTTACATTAGTGAACGGTTCATAGACATTAGAACTGCCTTCTTGTCTCTTCGAAGGGCCATGCCAGTCATCGTAAGTATGTTCATGATAATTGTCCTGGCGTTGGGTTGGGTTGTTAGCTTGTTCTACTCAAAGGCGTTGCTTGGAGTATTGATCGCTTTTGGTCCTGTATGGGTAGCCGTCTACCTGTTCGAGATTTTCTTTCCGTACACGCTGCCGGTCCGGATCGACCGTAAGGAGGGGGTCGTCTACATAGGGCACCGCGGTACCTTCTACAGGATTCCCTGGGACGAGCTGGAAGTGACCTTTTCCTACAACTGGCAGTATCTGGGCTCTGGTGTTGTGTGGGAGCGGCAGTACTACGCCCACCTGTTCATGCGGGAGAAGCATTACTTTTGCGGGAAGCCCCCTAAGATGCCCCTGCAGCGCAAGAAGATCTATTCTGGGTTTAAAGAAGAGGATATGTATCGGAAATGGAATTTTATTGTCAGGTATTACAACGAGGGAGTTATTGAAGAGGATAAGGAGAATCTCTACGGAGCAAATTATGACTCATATAATCAGCACGTGGCTGGCCAAATGGGTCGTCGTATTTTTGGGAATGTATTATTTTTCTTCTTTATGCCGACCATAATATGGTCGAAGTATACACCCTTAAAGTACAAGTGGCCGAAGGAGATTGAAGCCATTTTCGGTAAAGCCAACTACTACTAGCCTTTGAAAAGGAATTCGCAGTGTCTGTAAAAATTGCTCTAACGCTCCTCTGCCTTCTCCCCCTCTCCGCAAACGCCGGCGTCTACAAATGGGTCGATGCCAACGGCCAGACGCATTTCGGGGACCGTCCTCCGGCCGAGGCGGCATCAAGTGAAGTCTCGGTGAAGGCCGCTCCGGCCAGTGTGGATGCGGGAGCACGGGAACGGCATCAGAAGATGACCGAGTTTCTGGAGCAGCAGCAGGAAGAGCGTGAGGCCCGGCAGGCCGCTAGTGCCAAGGCAGAAGAGAAAGCGGAGAAGCAAGCAGAGCTGTGCAGAAAACTCCGGGCGCGCCTCAAGCACCTGGCCAGCGTCTCCACCTTTTACAACATCAACGATCAGGGCGAGCGGGTCTATGTGAATGAGGCCGAGAACACCCGCATTCGTGAGGATTTCAGAAAGAAGGTGAGAAGCACTTGCGGAAACGAATAACGCGGCGCTGATGATCGGGGCCGGAAAGGAAAGTCTGGCCTCTGCGGAAAAGGTAACTGAGTGCAAAGGAATTGCCATGTTGTTTCGATTGTTCAGCGCCGCGCTGCCGGTGCTGATTTCCCTTCTGTTTTCTCACATGGCGGTAGGGAAACCGCCCGAGCTGACACTCGCCAACGTGTATGAAAAAGGCATGTCGCTGGACGGCTACTGGGTCAGTGAAAAGCTCGATGGGGTGCGCGCATACTGGACCGGCGAGCGGTTTCTTTCCCGTGGCGGTTATGAGTACCGGGCGCCAGGATGGTTCACCAAAGGGTTTCCGGATCACCCTCTGGACGGCGAGCTCTGGATGGGGCGTGGCCGTTTTGCCGAGTTGTCGGGGGCGGTGCGTCAGGAAGAGCCAGATGACGACGATTGGCAGCGGATTCGGTTCATGGTGTTTGATCTTCCGGATAAGGAGGCAACCTTCGATCAACGCCTGACACGGCTACGTGTATTAATTGAAGAGGTTGGATCACCGTATATGGCGCTGGTCGATCAACAACGGGCAAGCACCCATGAGAAGCTGATGCAGCGGCTGGATGAGGCGGTCGACGGCGGAGCAGAGGGGTTAATGCTGAGGCTGGGGGGCAGTGGTTACCGCAGCGGGCGCTCGAACGATCTGCTGAAAGTGAAACAGTATCAGGATGCCGAAGCAGTAGTGGTCCGTCACCTACCGGGCCAGGGCAAATTCGAGGGGCTGATGGGGTCACTGCTGGTGGAACTGGAAGATGGCAGGCAATTCCGGATCGGTTCGGGGTTCACCGATGGAGAGAGAGCCTCGCCTCCTGACCCCGGAACCACGATCACGTTCAAGTACTATGGCCTCACAGCCACCGGTTTGCCTCGCTTTGCCAGCTTTCTTCGTATCCGGAACGATGAACCTGTGCGGTAATTGAGTGTGCAGGCGTTCTGCCCCTTGACGGGGATCAAGACCGACCACACCAGCGAGCCATACACTGGTGGGATCAGTGAATTTAATCTCATCCCCCACAGTCATGGAGACTGCACGAATGTCCCTGGAAAAGCACGATCTGATTCACGAACTGCCGGAATACAAAGAGGCCATCCACCTTCTGAAAACTAACAGCGCTCACTTCGCCAAGCTGTTTGATGAATATCATGAGCTGGATCATGAGGTGCATCGCATCGAAACGGGCGCTGAGAACACGTCCGACGACTATCTGGAAACGCTAAAAAAGAAACGGCTGAACCACAAGGATCAGTTGTTCGCAATGATACGTGAATACGAGGCCTCAACGGCCAGCTGAGTATCACGCCGCCTTCACGGAAACGTCTTACCGTCGTAACCCTCCTTGTGAACACTGGTGATGCAGTATCATTCATTTCACAAGGAGCTGGTTATGAAGTTACGCACGATCCTCGGGCTGTCGCTCTGCTCGGCCGCCCTCTCTGTGGCGCAGGCCGCGCCGGGTAAGTCCCATCCTGAATCCTGGGTGCCGCCCGGTCTGGACGACTGGAAAGATGTGCCTGCCCAATCCTGGCATAAGCGCGCGGCGGACAAGCAGCCGATCCACCTGGGGCCTCGGCCGTTCTGGCTGGTCGATAATATGGATGAGGGCCCCTTGAAGGAGCGCCTGCAGTCCTGCAATACCCGCCATCTAAAGCGCTCGGATTTTTCTATCGGCCACCGTGGCGCCCCTCTGCAGTTTCCCGAGCACACCAAGGAGTCTTACGTTGCTGCAGCGCAGATGGGCGCAGGCATTGTGGAGTGTGATGTGGCATTCACCAAGGACCGTGAACTGGTTTGCCGGCACGCCCAGAACGACCTGCACACCACAACGAACATCGTCGCGGTCCCGGAGCTGAACGCCAAGTGCACCCAGCCGTTTGTACCGGCCGATCCGGCATCGGGCACACCGGCCCGTGCCGAGTGCCGAACCAGTGATATTACCCTCGCAGAGTTCAAGTCCCTGAAGGGCAAGATGGACGCCTATAACCCCATGGCAACCACGCCGGAGGAGTATCTTGCTGGCACGGCCGACTGGCGTACAGACCTCTATGCCAGTCGTGGCACGTTGATGACCCATAAAGAGAGCATCGAGCTTTTCAAGGCTCTGGGCGTCAAGTTCACCCCGGAGCTGAAATCCCCGGTGGTGGATATGCCGTTTGAGGGCGATTATAGCCAGCAGGACTATGCCCGCCAGATGATCCAGGATTACATCGATGCGGGCGTCAGGCCGAGGGATGTATGGCCCCAGTCATTCAATCTGGACGATGTGCTGTTCTGGGTAGACGAGACACCCCGCTTTGGCCGGCAGGCGGTGTTCCTCGATCAGTCGGCCCCTACGCCGGAAAACACCTCGCTAGCCTACATGGAAAGCCTGAAGGCACAGGGCGTGAATATCCTGGCTCCGGCCCTCTGGAAGATGCTGACGCTTGATAGCTTTGGTGCGATTGTTCCGTCAGAGTACGCCGAAAATGCCCGTACCGCGGGTCTGGACCTGATCGCCTGGACGGTTGAGCGCAGCGGCCCACTGGAAAACGGAGGTGGCTGGTATTACCAGACAGTGACTGATGCCATTAACAACGACGGCGATATGCTGACCGTGATTGATGTTCTGGCCCGTGAGGTGGGGGTGATTGGTATCTTCTCGGACTGGCCAGCAACCACTACGTTCTATGCCAACTGCATGGGGCTGGCCAGGCACTGAGGCTAAACAGGCGCAGCAACATGCTGCGCCTTTTCACAACTATTGAACGTTTTCCAGTTCACCAAACCGGTCGGCGAACAGTGCCGAAGACAGGTAACGCTCCGCCGTATCCGGCAGCACCACCACAATATTCTTACCCTGGTATTCCGGCTGCTTGCTGATTCGAACTGCAGCCACCACCGCCGCGCCGCAGGAAATGCCGCAGAGAATGCCCTCTTCCTGCATCAGTCGATGGGCCATGTCCATGGCGTCTTCATTGGTGACAGTCTCCACCTGATCGACCATTTCCAGGTCCAGGTTCTTGGGTACGAAGCCAGCCCCGATGCCCTGAATCTTGTGAGGGGATGGTTTGGGGTCCTCACCGTTCATCACCTGCGTAATCACGGGCGAGTCGGCGGGTTCGACGGCAATGGTGGCAATTTTCTTGCCCTTGGTGCCTTTGATGTAGCGGGAAACACCGGTCAGTGTGCCGCCAGTGCCAACCCCGGCCACAAAGACATCGACCTCACCATCCGTGTCGTTCCAGATTTCCGGGCCGGTGGTGTCCTCGTGAATTCGGGGATTGGCCGGGTTCTGGAACTGCTGAGGCAGAAAATGATTGTCTGGATCGCTGGCAAAGATTTCTTCAGCCTTGGCGATGGCGCCCGGCATACCTTTGGCTGGTTCGGTCAGTACCAGCTCTGCACCGAGTGCTTTGAGCACCTTGCGACGCTCCAGGCTCATGGAAGCGGGCATGGTCAGGATCAGTTTATAGCCCCTGGCGGCTGCCACGTAGGCCAGGGCGATGCCCGTGTTTCCACTGGTGGGCTCCACGATGGTCATACCGGGTTTCAGGGTGCCGCGTTTTTCGGCGTCCCAGATCATGGCTGAGCCAATCCGGCATTTGACCGAATAGGCCGGGTTGCGGCCCTCGATCTTGGCCCAGATGGTGGCGCCATCGTTGACGCGGTTCAGTCTGACCAACGGGGTGTTGCCGATGGACAGGGAGTTGTCCTCGTAAATGCGTGCCATGGTGTTCTCCTTGTAGCTTTGTTTTTATTCTAGTCTAGCACCACTCAGGAGCCCACCGAACGAGCTTCGAGGCGGTTGCGGCCATTCTGTTTGGCCTGATAGAGCGCCTGGTCAGCCTGCCGCAGAAATTCCGCTGGCGAGTCGTCGGGTCCGGGAATGCCCGTGGCGAGGCCAATGCTGATGGTCAGGTTGACTTCGTGTTCGCCGCACACCGAGCAGCTTTTCTGTACGGCCTTGCGGAAAGCCTCGAGGCGATTCCTGATCTCGTTCCTGTCTTCGTAGCTGGCAAAAATAACAAACTCTTCACCACCGAAGCGGGAGAGCCTGTCGGTTTCGCGGCGGAAGTGTTCACGCATCAGGCCAGCCAGTGTTTGCAGGCAGACATCCCCCGCCTCGTGGCCGTAATTATCGTTGATCATCTTGAAATGGTCGGCGTCCACCATCGCGACAGCAAAGCCCGAACCGTGGCGCTGGCACCATTGGAAACTCTTGCGGAATTCCTGGTCGAAATAGCTTCGGTTGCCCAGCTTGGTCAGGTCGTCGGTAACGCTCAGCCGGGCGAGGGTTTCGTTGGCGTGGGACAGATCCCTGTTTAGCCGACCGAGTTTTCGGTTCCAGAAGACAAGAAGGCCAGCTATGAGTATCGCGGCGATGGATAAACGCCAGATCAGCGTGTAGTCCACGGATTCCTCAATCTGAATATTGCGCCATTGCCGTTCGAGATTTTTCCGCTCTTCAGAAGTCAGGCTGGATACCAGCTTTTGCATGATGCCAAAAACCACGGGCTCCTCTTTGCGAGTAGCTACCGACAGTGACCAGTCTGCCGGAATACGGCCGATGACTTTCAAGTCGGCAAGCCCGAGTTCCTGCATGTAATAGCTGGCGGTTGCCAGTGTTGTAATGTACCCATCCAACTCGTTGCTCTGTAATTTACGCAGACCTGCCTGCTCGTTGGCGACTTCAACCAGGTTCATTGAGGGGTAGCGGCTTCGCAGAAGTTCTTCAAAGGCGTAACCCTCAACAATGCCGATTCGCTGGCCTCGCAGATCGCCAACACGTTCGATAAACGGAGCCTCAATCCGGCCAAGGACAACCGTGGGCACCTCAAGATAGGGGTCGGTAAAGTTCAGGTAATCCAGCCGCTCTGGCGTTTGCATCGCCATCGTGAAGATATCGCACTCGCCCCTCTTCATGCTGAGAATGGATTCTGTCCAGGTGTCGGTGCGAACCAGTTCGAATTGAATGGGCGTCCGTTTTGAAAACAAGCGGACTACTTCCGCCGATAACCCGGCATGCTTACCCTCTGCATCAAGGCCTTCAAGTGGAAACCAATCCGGATCGATGCAGGTGTTGATCTGGTGGTTGTGGGACTCGAGCCAGGCCAGCTCTGCAGCATTCAGGGTCACGTCTCCCGTTGCCTGCACTTCCAGGTCGACACTGGCACCCAGCCAGCGGGTTTCAATGGCGTGCATCTCTTCCGGGGTGATTGCTGACAATGCCTGATTCAGGATGTCCACCAATGGTGCCAGACCAGGTCTGACACCGAACCTCAGATCCTCCCCGCTCTGGCCGTCGATGATTAGCTCACCGGCGATTCTCACGCCTGTTATGCCCATCTCACGCACCCAGAAGTTGCCGTTGGGCAGGGCCGCGAGCACCACATCCACCTCATCTCTCGCAAGTGCCTGGAACATGGTGTCCTGGGTGGTAAAGATCCTCGCATTCTCACCTAGTGCATTGCGCACCGGTTCTTCGTAGTAGATGCCAGAGCCCAGAGCCACGCGCTGGCTCTTCAGGTCTTCAAGGCTGTTGATTCTCAGGGCAGGGTCCCGGGTAAACGCCACGTTGGGAATCGTATGGTAGGGCTGGGTAAATCGGGTAAATGCCTCGCGCTCGGGTCGGTATGACATGTTGGCCAATACATCGATTTCCCCGTCTCTGAACAGCGGGAGCAGTTCGATCCATTGGCCTTCCACAGGGATGATCTGCAACCCGGTCAGGTCTGATATTCGGCCGAGCACATCAACGCTCAACCCGTGAATCCGGGTTGCGCTCTCGAAGCTGTAGGGCGCGTAGTCCCGCATCAGGCCAACGCGAACGGGGCCGGTCTCGGCGATAAACTCGCGTTGCCTTGGCGCCAGGGTAAAGCTGACGCCGTTGGAAAGGTTATTTCCGCCCAGTTCCTGCCAACGGTTGAGCAGCTCGTTGATGCGCTCGACTGGAATCCGCTCCAGGCCCTCAGTGATTCTCTGGTAAAGGCCCTCATTGGATTTGAGTACGCCAATGCGAAAATCCTCGGTTGCCAGATCTCCAAGGGGGGCGGTCCCAGCGATTTCAAGAATACCAAAGCCGGCCTGGTTGGCATAATATTGAAGGGTCAGTCTTGGGCCGATAATGACATCAACCCAGCCAAACGCGAGGGCACGAATCATGCCGTGAACAGAATCGTAGCTGGTAATGGACAGCCCGTGTTCCTCAAGAGCGTCACGGTAATAGACATCGCGTACGACGCCTACACGCCTGTTTTCGAGGTCCGCCAGCGAGCTTATCTGCCCCATCGGCTCCTGGCTGTTATGCATCAGATAGGTCTGGCGCAGATGATAGGGCTCGGTGAACAGGATTTTTTCCGAGCGTTCGGCACTGAAAGAAATGCCATCAATAACATCCAGCTCACCGCGCAGAAACGCATCGTAGATTTCCGGCCAGCTGCCGGCCCGGAACCGGAAGTTCAGGCCCGACTGTCGGGCCACCTCCCTGAGAACATCCACAGAAAAGCCGGAGGCGCCGGGGCCATCATCGAACGAGTAGGGTTTGTTGTCGCCAACGATACCGACGGTAATGGTCTCGTCGGGCTGCTCGGAAAACGCCAATGGGGCTGTCAGAAAAAGATAAAAGCCCCAGAGAAATGCAGCGGCCACCCTCCAGCATCCGCTATTTTTGTGAGTCGCGCGAGTTTTCATCGGCAGGCCGGCGTTCCTTTACAGCTTCTTTTTTAGTGTAGCTGTAAGCGGCCCGATTGAACATTATTCAGGCGTTGACCGAGCGACCGGTGTAATCGGAGAAGTCGGGCTTTTTCGGCTGGTGCTGGTCGTCGGTCATGTAGGCTGAGGTCAGAATGAATTCGGCCGTTGCCCGGTTGCAGGCCACCGGGATGTTCCACAGCGCGGCAATCCGCAGCAGGGCCTTGATATCCGGGTCGTGGGGTTGGGGTTCGAGTGGATCCCAGAAGAACACCAGCAGGTCGATTTCGCCCTCGGCAATTTTTGCGCCGATTTGCTGGTCGCCGCCCAGGGGTCCACTGAGCAGGCAATGGATGTCATCCCGCTCCAGGTTGTCCCGTAGCAGCCGTCCGGTGGTGCCGGTGGCGTAGAGTTTTAGTGGGGCAAAGCGGGTGCGGTTTTCGGCAACCCAGTCCACCAGTTCCTTTTTCTTGTTGTCGTGTGCCACCAAAGCGACGGATTTTACGGCCATTTGGGGTAAAGTCTCCTGTTATCAAGGTTTTTTCAGGGTCAGTGTTTCACAGCCTGACCCGCGACGGAATAGGAAAGAGGTTTATGTCTGCGACTGCACCCTTTGACTGGCAATCCACTCCGGCGGCGGTCTGGCGTCGCCATCGTTCAGGGCTTCGTGCCATCCGCCGACTCGATCCGGTGCAATGGCAGGACCTGAAGGGTATCGACCGGCAACAACAAGCCCTGGCCCGCAATACCGAGCGCTTTCTTGCTGGTGAACCCTCCAACAACGCCTTGCTCTGGGGCTCCCGGGGCACGGGTAAGTCGTCCCTGATCAAGGCATTGCTGAATCGATATAAGGAGCGCGGGCTCCGGATGATTGAGGTGGACAAGGACGATCTGGTCAATCTGCCAGAGATTGTTGACGACATTTGCGATCTGCCGTTCCGATTCGTGATTTTCTGCGACGATCTGTCGTTCGACGTGGGCGAGTCCAGCTATAAGGCCCTGAAAAGTGTGCTTGAGGGTTCCCTGGAACTGCCGCCGGAGAACGTGCGGGTATATGCCACCTCCAACCGCCGGCACCTGATGCCGGAGTTCATGTCTGACAACCTCAAGAGCGAGATGCGGGACGGGGAGCTGCACCCGGCGGAGGCCATCGAAGAGCAGGTCTCGCTGGCGGACCGCTTCGGTCTGCAACTGTCATTCTACGCCTTTTCGCAGGACGTCTTCCTACAGGCCGTGGATGCACTTTTCCCGCAATTTGATGACCGTGAAGGCCTGCACCGGGAGGCCATTCGCTTCGCCACCGCCAAGGGCGTGCGCAACGGCCGAACGGCCCAGCAGTTCTACCGGCAGTTTGCCGGCGAGCGGGAGCTGGGCAAACTGAAGTAGCTACTGCCGTTTTGCCATCTTGATGAAGTGGTGGTGGACCACACGAACCCCGAGAAACACCAGGGTCATCACCACCGGAATGGCGATGCCGAGAACCAAGGTTTTGTTGAAGGCCACGCCAGCTTCATAAACCGAATCCAGCCCGAATTTCAGCAGGCCAATCAGGTAATAGGTAATGGCCACCACGGAGAAACCTTCCACCGTGTGCTGCATCATCAGCTGAATTTTGGAGCGCCGGTCCATGGAGCTGAGCAGTTGCTGGTTCTGGCTCTGGATGGCCAGTTCCACCCGGGTGCGCATCATGTCTGACGCCCGGTCGATCCGGCGTGACAGATCTTCCAGCCGCTCACTGACCGCCTCGCAGGTTTTCACCGCCGGTGTCAGCCGGCGGGTCATGAATTCGGTCAGGGTCAGGTGGCCTGAAAGTTCGTCTTCCCGCAGTTCTTCCAGGCGGGTCAGGACCAGTTGATGGTAAGCTCTGGTGGCGGAAAACCGGAACGTGGAGTGGGCCCGGAAGGCCTCGATACGGGCCGCAATGTTGGTCAGCTGGGCCAGGAGCTTTTCTTCATCCACCGTTTCGTTTTCGGCCAGTGATCGGGTAATCACTGCCAGTTTCTCGTCCATATCGTTCAGGGAGGGCGTGATTTCCCGGGCAACCGGTAGCGCCAGCAGTGACATCAGGCGGTAAGTTTCAATTTCCATCAGGCGCTGGGTCAGGCGTCCCAGCTGGCTGTCTGACATGTGGTGGTTCATCACCATAAAGCGGCCAAAACCGTCACTGTGCAGCCGGAAGGTGCCCCACACGCGGGCGGCGCCTTCCTGGGGGCTGGAGCCGACCAGTCGCATGCCTTCGAAGTGCTTGCGGACATAATCCAGGTCGCCTTCGGTGCCATCAGCGGCGGGCCGGACTTCCAGATGGAAGGCAGCAATCACTGTGCCGGTCAGCTGTTCCAGCCAACCTGCCGGCAGCGGCGTAATACCCGTCTCGGTAAATGGTGCTTCATCGCCCGCGTCCAGATTGATGAAGGTGTAAGACGCAAACTCCATGTGCATCTCGCGCCGAACCCGCAAAGAACCAAAGGTGTGCTCGAAGCAGCCCACTTCTTTTTCGGGCACCGGGTGCCCCATCAGCCGATGGAGCTCCTGCAGATGCCGGAATTGCTGTTCCCGCTGCTCGGGCGTGGTCAACACCGCCATCTGGGTGACCCGCGCCGGTGTCGGCAACACCTGGAACGGTCGTGAATGGAGCTCGTTGTAGAGATCGTTCCGAAGCGGGTGGATATCAAGGGAGTCCAGGCGTGCGCTCACGGCGGGCAGTTCCTGTTTTCAAGAATGGATGGCAGGGATAATAACCCGGAAGCTCACGCCGTCAATGCCACCTTGGGTGCGGTTGCGGGCTTCCACCCGGGCACCATGGTAGTCGGCAATCAGGCTGACGATCAGCAAACCCTGCCCCAGGTGGCCCTGTTCCTGGCCGTCCCGCATCGAGACAAACGGGCTGAAAATGTCCGTTGTGGTGTCTTCTGGCAGCGCCGAGCCCTGGTTGAAAACGGATAGGCACAGGCCTTCTGAACTTGAGTCCAGGGCTATCTCGATCAGGCCTTCCTGTGGTGTGAAATCACGGGCGTTGTCCACCAGTTTGTCGAGAAGCTGCACCATGAGCTCCGGAGAGCCGGTGATCATGCAGCCCGCATCGGGCCCCGAATAGCGAATCTGATGGCTGGGATCAAGTGCCTGGTAGGCGGCCGTGGCTTCGGCGGCCACTGCGGCCAGATCAAACTGTTCTTTATCCGCATGGTCGAGGCTCTGTTCAAGCCGCGCGGCTTCGCTCATGCCATGGAGTATCTGCCGGAGACGTTCCGTGGCTGAAGCAGCCCGTTCAATGTACTGCCTTTGCTCTTCTTCCGAGTCGCTGTGGTTCAGGTTTTCCAGCGAGGAACGAACCACCGCGACAGGGGTTTTCAGCTCATGGGACAGTCGCCTCGAGAAGCTCTCCAGGTAGCGGTTGTAGCCGTGGAGCCGGTCCACCATCAGGCTGAAGTGCCGCTGCAGTTGGCCCAGTTCATCGTTGCTTCGGGCATCCGGCACCCGGCCGGTAATCCGGCCATCTTCGTCAATGCTTGCGCTGACAGCGCGCTGCAGGCGAGTAATTCGCCATGACAGCCAGCTGGCGTAGCCGAGCAGAACCAGGGTCAGTGCGACAATGATGAGTGTGCTTCGGGCAATGACCGAGCCCAGGGCAGAGCCGGAAAGAGTCAGGAGCTGGTCCAGTGACTGCTCGAGGATCAGTGTGCGACCACCGAAAACCTCCCTCGTGGTTAGCAGCCAGACGCTGTCATCCTCGTGTCGAACGAGGCCTTCCTCCGGGAGAGCCTCGATAGCCACACGGTTTGTGCCGGTTTCAATGGCGGTGGGCTCCGGCTGGTAGAGGCGCACCAGGCCCCGGAGGGCGTTGAGACTGATCTGCTCGACCACCTGCAACGGGCTCAGGCTGTCGAAATCCGGCGCTTGCGACGCAGTGTCCGAATGCTGCCGTGCGATCACCCAGCCCGCCGATTCAACCAGGCGTACCCGCTGGCCCTGGTTTAACTGCGGTTCCAGTTGGCGCTCAAGGGCCAGATTGCGACTGACCAGAATCGGCAGCGGATCGACCGGCGTAGAAACGCCGGCTTCCTGGTCATTGCCCCACAATGCCGCAAAACCCAGGCGGCTGCGGTTTGCAGGCATGGGTAACTTCAGCTCCAGTTGCCAGCCGCTGCCGGTTTGTTGCATGAATCCGGAAATACGGTAGTCCGGCAGTTGGCTGGCTTCTTCCAGACCATACAGCTGACCCGGAGCCGGCGTGCGCAGCAGCCAGGATGTCCGTTGCGCACCGGGAGTCAGGTTGCCCGGAGCTGGCTCCAGCCACAGCCTGAGACGATCATGGGCCTGGTCTGGGCTGCCCGGGTTGAAGAACACCGGTTGTCGCTGGTTAACGCGGATCAGCAGGAACAGGTGCCGCCGGTCGGTCATGGCCTGCCATTGAAGAGAGTGCTCTCCGGTTTGGCTGCGGGTTTGGCCTTGCCAGTTTCTGTCCTGATTTTCTTCGTCAAAGCCCGGCCAGTCAGCACCATAACCATCCAGATTCAGGCTACCCGTTAGCGGCTCAACATAGATGGCTGGCTCCTCGGATGCGATGACGGTTGCACCAATGATTTGATCGCCGGCGGTTTCCGCCAGCCTCCCGGCCTGGGCCTGCAATTGCAGCCGGGCCTGCTGTCGGAGCGCGTCGTCCAATTCCAGAACGAACTGCAGACCTGCCCAGGGGATCAGCAGCATCAGCAGGCTGGCGACGAACAGCTGTCGTTTGAGACTCAAGGTTCAGACCTCACGGGCATTCCAGCGATAACCCATGCCGTAGGCGGTCTGGATGCCATCGAAGGCCTCATCCAGTTGCAGGAACTTGCGGCGGATACGTTTGATGTGAGAGGTGACGGTATTGTCATCCAGCACCGTGCTGGCGGCCTCCATCAACTGCTCGCGACTGCGGACATGGCCCGGGTGCTGTACCAGGGAGTGCAGCATCCAGAATTCGGTGACGGTCAAATCGATGGGCGTCTCATTCCAGGCGACGGTCATGCGATCCACGTTGAGCGTGAGTTTGCCTCGCTGGAGTACTTCATCCGGCTTCTGCAGGGCTTCGGCCCAGGCATCGGCACGTCTGAGAAGGGCGGTCACCCGTGCCAGCAGGTGGTCCAGGCTCATGTCTTTGGTGACATAGTCGTCGGCGCCAAGACGCAGGCCGTGGACAGAGTCGATGTCGCTGTCCCTGGCAGTGAGGAAGATGATGGGCAGGGTCTGGGACAGTGACCGCAGATCCTGGCACAGGGCGAACCCACCTTCCGGTTCATCGCCCAGACCGACGTCGATAATCGCCAGATCGGGCAATGACTGACGCAGAACCTGCCACGCAGATGACCGGTCGCCATGGGCGCTTACACGGTAGCCACGGCGCTCGAACGCGGCGCGGTAGTTGTCGCGGATGGCGGGTTCGTCTTCGATCAGTACAACGTGTTTTTTCATGGTGGCGGCTGCTTCCCGTTGCCGATGTGTGCCTATTTAAACACGGCAGAGGGTGATAACAAGTTCGAAGGGCATTGTTGCCACAATTCATCATTTTTTGAGGGCGGTTTGTCGCAATCTGCCATGGGAGTTCCTTTCCGGATTGCTGGAATGGCGGTGTTTCGCACAGTCATGCAGTCACAAGGATTCTCTCATGATTATTTCCTGTTCTCCTCTCAGGCTTTACTCAACAGCCGCTGTTTCACAGCGCCAGCGCTTCCGGCTAAAACGTCTCATGGAGGGTGTGAGTCTCTGGCTGGCAGTCATGTTGATGCTGTTTGTCCACCCACTCTATGCAGACGCGAACGAGGCAGACAATGTCGGCCAGCTGCACTTTGTTGATGGTCAGGGGCAGTGGCAGGAGCCGGCGCTGGTGCTGGACAGTGAATTCGACATACAAGTTAGCGGGCTGATTGCCGACTCCCGGCTGTTGAGAAGTTTCCGCAATACCAGCGACCAGTGGCGGGAAGGCGTGTTCGTGTTCCCGTTGCCGGAGAAGGCCAGCGTCTACGGCCTGACCATGAAAGTGGGGGAGCGGACCATCGAGGGCAAGGTGCAGCCGAAGGAAACGGCGCGTAAGACCTATGAGAAGGCAAAACAGGCCGGGCAGCATGCGGCGAATGTGGAGCAGCAGCGTCCGAACCTGTTTACTGCCCGGGTAGCCAATATCCCGGCGGGGGAGACGGTATCGGTGGAGCTGAAATACCAGCAGCCGGTGCAGTATCAGGCCGGGGTGTTCGAACTCACGGTTCCCACCACGCTGACGCCCCGATACATGCCGGGACGGCCGGTCAGCAAGGCACCGGATCAGTGGCAAGGTGGGTGGGCGCTGCCCACGACCGAGGTGCCGGATGCCAGTGCGATCAGCCCGTTTACCGTTAACCCGACCGATGTGGCGACAGACAGCCATCGTGCCTCCATTGAACTGGTGATTGATTCCGGGCTGCCGCTGGAGAGCGTTTCCAGTCCGTCGCACCGTCTCGCTAGCCGCCAGGATGGCCAGACCTTCAGTGTTAGTCCCGAGGGTGGCGAAATCCTTATGAACCGCGATTTTGTGGTGCGGTGGCGCCCGGTTGCCGGGCTGGAACCCTCCGCAGCGGTCTTTCATCAGTCCTGGCAGGGGGAGGACTATTTGATGGCCATGCTGGTGCCGGGTGATAACGGTTCAATGGTGCTGCCGCGGGATCTGGTGTTTGTAATCGACACCTCCGGTTCCATGGCGGGGGAGTCGATCCGACAGGCCCGAAGTGCGCTTCAGGCGGGGCTGGACACACTGACACCACGGGACCGTTTCAACGTGATCCAGTTCAACAGCCAGACGCACTCCCTGTTCATGCAGCCGGAAGTGGCCACCGGCAATAATCTTGCCCGAGCCCGTCAGTACGTGGATCGCCTTCGGGCTGATGGCGGAACGGAAATGGCGTCGGCCCTGTCCAGGGCGCTGGACAGTGGGGTGGAGACTGAAGCGGGAGCGCGCGTGCGTCAGGTGATTTTCATCACCGATGGCGCAGTGGGCAATGAGGCTGCGCTGTTTCGGCAGATTCGCGAGCAGCTGGGCAGCCAGCGGTTGTTTACCGTGGCTATTGGCTCTGCGCCCAACCGGCATTTCATGCGTGAGGCCGCCCGCTGGGGCCGGGGGACCTATACGGCGATCCAGTCGCCTTCCGATGTAGACGGACCTCTGCAGGCCCTGTTTTCAGCCATGGAGTCGCCGGTTCTGACGGATATCCGGGTCAATTGGCCCGGCCAGGAAACCGGCAGGGAGGCCTTCCCGGCACGCCCGGGGGATCTGTTCCAGGGCGAACCCCTGATTCATGTGGTCCGGGGCGTCCCGGCCATGGGGGAATTGAAGGTGTCGGGGCGCCTGCCAGGTGGCCAGGACTGGAACAGGACACTGGATCTGCAACAGGCTGCCTCCGCAACCGGGCTTCATCGGCATTGGGCCAGAGAGAAGATCGACAGTCTGGAGGATGAGGCGAAGGTGGCGGGCCGGGAGCCAGACAGGGCCGGCATTACCGGGCTGGCGGTCAAGCACGGACTGATGTCTGCCTATACCAGTTTTGTCGCCGTGGATTCCACACCGGCCCGCAGCACAGAAACGCCGATGGTCTCGGATAATCTGCCCACCCTCCTGCCAGCGGGGAGCCAGGCCGGCATGCTGCGCTACCCGCAGACGGCAACGTCGGCGCCGTTGCTGATCGCGCTTGGTGTGGTCGGTCTGATGTTTTGCCTGGCGCTCGTGCTGCTGCAGAGGAGGGCATTCGCATGACCAGGCTCCTGCTCCTGTTGTTGACCAGCTCTGCTACCTTGTTGGTATTCGGGTTATGGATTCCCCTAAAGGCGGTGATTGCCCAGGAATTGCTAGAGGTTGCCTGGGCGGAAAGCCAGGCCCGCCAGACGGAATCGCGGCCCTGGCCCTGGGCAGACACCTGGCCGGTCGGTCGACTGGCTATTCCGGAGCTGAACGATTCCATGATTGTGCTGGCCGATACCCATGGCGAAAGCCTCGCCTTCGGGCCAGGTCGGTTGACCGGCGGAGACAATACCGGCGGAGCCGTGATCATTGCGGGGCACCGGGATACCCATTTTCGGAGTCTGAAAGCGCTGGAAACCGGCAATGAGGTCCGTCTGCAGGCCCGGGATGGTCGTTGGCAAAGCTACCTGGTGGAAGGGGCCCGGGTGGTCGACAGCCGTTCAGAGCTTATCGATACCCAAAGTTTGCCGGAGGGGACGCTTCTACTGGTGACCTGTTACCCGTTCGACAGTGTCGACGCCGGGGGGCCACTGCGGTACGTCGTCAGGGCCTCGGCAAGGGGTAAACAAACGGAACAAATTGACACTGTTGCCGGAATATAGAGTTGGCGTACACTTGTGCGCCAAAATTGTGCTGCAGAGTTTGGTTGCATGGGTATTATCAGAAAACTGCTGGCTTGGCTGAGCGTGCCGATCATCTGCCTGTTCGCGCTGGTGTTCTACGCGGCAAGGCCCTTCAATCCGGATAACAACCGTTATCTTGCGTGGGTTGTGGCTCGTTTCGGGCGTGCAGTCCTGGGTATGGAGCGGCCTTTGGAAGGCTGGGAAAATATGCCGCAGGATCGGCCCACCGTCGTCATTGCCAATCACCAGCACAATGACGATCTGTTTGTTTTGGGCGACCTGTTGCCGCCGCGCACCGTCACGGTTGGTAAATCGTCATTGGTTTGGGTGCCTTTCTTTGGCCAGGTGTTCTGGCTCGGCGGCAACGTTATCCTCAACCGCGGGCGTTCCCACAAGGCCATTGCGGTTATGAAGGCCACCAGCAGTGCCATTGCTCGGGATCGCAAAAGTCTTTGGGTGTTCCCCGAAGGCACTCGTAGCAGGGGGCGAGGATTGCAGAAATTCAAGAAAGGCGCATTTCATGCAGCGGTGGCATCGGGTGCGCCGATCACGATGGTCTGTGTTCAGGAATATGCCGATGAGGCCGTCGGTTGGACTGGCCGCCGTGAATCGGTGTCTATTCGGATCCTGCCGCCCATTGAAACCGAGGGCCTCACTGCTGAGGATATTCCGGAGTTGATCGAACGTTGCCACCGAAAAATGTCGGAAACGATTGCCACACTGTAATTGTCGGATCTGGAAGTGCTTGAAGCACCATGGGAAACAGGGCAGTCTTGCGGGACTGATCGTTTCCTTCAACGACCCTCAGGGAGAGGCAAGAGATGAATCTGATTCTGTTTCTGATTATTGGCGGTGTAGCCGGTTGGTTGGCTGGTCTGATCATGAAAGGCCGTGGCTTCGGCGTTCTGGCCAACATCGGTATTGGTATTGTTGGCTCGTTTGTCGGCGGTTTTGTTTTCCGTCTTCTGGGTCTGGCGGCCCAGGGTGCTGTCGGTGAGCTGGTAACGGCGACGGTCGGCGCAGTGTTACTTCTCGCTATTGTTAGTGCAATCAAGAAGGCCTGAGCATGATCGTACCCGTAACCGGAGTGTTTGCCGCCGTTATCGGCATTCTTTTGCTGGTGTTGTCGGCCCAGGTCGTCAAGTTTCGTCTGAAGTACAAGAAGGGCCTGGGTGTAACCGATGACCGGGATTTCGAGGCGGCGGTAAGGGCCCACGCCAACCTGGTGGAGTATGCCCCGATTGGTCTGATCATGCTCGCTATTGCAGAACTCAATGGCGTTGCCAGCGGACTGATTTACTGGACCGGCATGGCTCTGGTGGTTGGCCGTATTCTTCATGCCTTCGGCATGATCAACGGGCGGGGCGGCACCCATTGGGCCCGGATGATCGGCATACTGCTGACCTGGTTGTCGATTCTGGTGGCTGCTTTGTTACTGCTATGGAATGTCTGGCAGGTCTACGGTTAAGGCAGTAAAAGAGCGGGGCGGCCATTGGCCGCCCCGTTTTGCTTTCGGGAACCCTGCTTCAAGGACGTTCAGTCCTCAATCTGGCTCTCGTCGTGAAGAATCAGTTCCACCTCTTCGGGATCCAGAACCTGAGCCTCGTATGTCAGTCCCTGCGCCTCGATGACCTTTACGAAGGCTTTTAGGTGGCTTTTGGAGCCATCCAGCAGGTTGGAATAGGCCAGAATAATTGCGCGTTCATCAGTCTGGTTGATAGCGCCCAGAATATCTCTCATATCCTTCTCTTCGATCAGGCCACCCACGAACAGGCCATCAACAAAGGAATTCTTGCCCTTGGCAACCAGTTCGTCGAACAGGGCCTGAAGCTCTTCATTGGTGAAGACACCAATTGTGTCATTCACTACCGGATCCTCAACACCAAATTTGTTGAGCAGGTAATCCACGGTACTGGTATGGCTTTCTTCCGAAAGCGCGATTTGAGCGAAGACCTGTGTCCTGTCACCCCAGTACTGATCCATGGTGAGGTAAACGTCACGGGCCAGCTTTTCCTCTTCCCGCATGAACTGGAGATCGCTGACTTCAATGGTGGTCAGGTCGCCCGAACTGGCAGTGTCTGCCGATCGACCGCCGCCGTCGCCGTTGCGGGGGCCGCCTGCGGCGAATGCAGTGCTGGCAAGAAGCATTGAACCAATGAGTGTGGCAGTGATGAAGGGTTTTGCGTTCATAGTGACCTCTCAAGTCAGGTAATGGTTAAACCCGGGATACATCACTAAGACGAAGACTCGGCTAAAAGGTTCGTTAAATAAAGGTAAGTTTGCTCTCTTTTTTGCAATTTAACTTTCTGATTTTATTGAATAAAAATTCTTAAACTTTATGGAGATGTTCCGTTTAACGTTATATAAATCGCAACAATTAACATTATGGAAAGAGCAGCGTCGGCACTGTAGGGCAAAACGTCCCTGACGCGCGGAAAGGATTTGGCCCCCGAAAAAAAGCAGGATCGGGGGCGAGTTCTGGGGTAGTGCTTTCGCTCAGAGCGCCCGGGCCACATCCATGGTCAGGTATTCGAGTTCCACGCGGCGATTGGCTGCCCGGTCCTCCGGCGTTGCCAGAGGTCGAGCTGAGCCCCAGTGACTCATGAGAATCCGGGATTCGGCCACACCTTCCTGCATCAGGAACCGGGCGACCGCATTGGCGCGCAGTCGTGAAAGAAACCGATTGTAGTCTTCCGAACCGAAGTTGTCGGAGTGGCCGTGAATTCTGACGGAGATGGCAGGATGGTTCCTGAGGTAGCTTGCGTGCTGTCGCAGGAAAGCGACGTCGTCGCTGCCCAGGGCGTGTTTGTTAAAGCCGTAATGGAACTTCATGCGGTGGGGGCGCCTGGTTCCGGCTTCAAAGTTGGCCGTGGTAAAGCCGGCAGCTATCGCGGCATTGGCTATCAGCTCCGGGTTATCCAATACGAGTACGGTCATCTGAAAAATCCTTGGTTCGGTGTCCGGTTTTTCTTGTTATTCCTGATCACTATTGGCTGGAGCAGGAACAACGGCAATTGGCGAAAGGTCGATATGTGGCCCGGTCCACTCTCTCGATGAAACCGATTTAATGTCATTTGTGTGACATCCGAATGACAGCCGTGCCAGTGTCACGGGCTTTGCCGACTCTGTGGGGTGTGCCACATTTCCGGGATTGACCCGTTACGACCTTCGCGCTGGATTCCATTTGAGCGCGAAAAGAAGGCCGGGCTGTGGTAAAAAGCAGAGTTTCAGGGACAGATTGTGATGAATTGTGACCGCCCATGCTGATTATCCCCGCTGAAAACGCCATCAACTGGAAACGCCCGCCGTGGGTGACCCTTGGCCTGATCATGGCCTGCCTGCTGGTTTTCCTGTTCTATCAGGGCGGTGACAGCCGCAAACTCGAACAGGCCGTTGAACAATACCTGTCCGCCGATCTTCACGAGCTGGAGGCACCTGCGTACGAGGACTACCTGCAGCGGCAAATCCAGTTCCAGGGCGAGGAGAGCCGGGTCTACGAGCTCCAGCAGTTCCAGCAACTCCGGGAAGAGAACGAAAATTTCTGGCTGGCCATCAACCTGATGATGGATCGGGAGTTCTACCAGTACCTCCTGCAGAATCGCGATGTCATCTGGGCACCGGCGGAGCGGGCGCACTGGCAGGAACAACGCAGCATCATCGAGCAGGACTATCTCCAGAAACTCAGTGCCAACCAGCTTGGTCTGGTGCCGGCGGATCTGTCGCTGTACACCCTGATTACCTACCAGTTTCTACACGGCGGCTGGGGCCATATCATTGGTAACCTGATCTTCCTGTTCCTGCTCGGTTTTACCGTCGAGAAGGCGCTGGGGCCCGGTCGGTACCTGATTGCCTATCTGGTGTGCGGCGCCCTCTCCGGTCTGATGTTTACTGCATTCTCGGCGGGCAGCTACGTGCCCTTGGTGGGCGCGTCCGGTTCGATCTCTGGCCTCATGGGTATGTATGTGGCCATCTACGGGCTACAGAAAATCCGTTTCTTCTATTTTCTGGGCGTCTATTTCAACTACTTCCGGGCGCCCGCCATCGCCCTGCTGCCCGTGTGGGTGGGCAAGGAAATCTACGATTACTGGTACGCGGGTGCCACTGGCATTGCCTACATGGCACACGCCGGCGGCCTTATCGCTGGCGCAGGACTCGTCTGGCTGCTCGGCAAGAGCTGGCTGCAGGTTCGTGAAGAGTTCTTCGAGCCGGAAGAGGAAGAGCAGGACGCCCGGTTCACCAGTGGTTACGCCCAGGCCATGGCCAGCCTGGGCCGGATGGAGTTCGATCTGGCGAGACGGCAATTCGAGGCCCTGCGCGAGCATTATCCGGAACGCCATATTCTGCTGGAACATCTTTACCACTTGGCCAAGCTCCGGCCGGATCTGCCAGAGTACCGGGATCGGGCCAAAGAGCTTATGAACGATGCCCTCAGCCGCCGACAGCCAGAGCAAATGCTTGCCATCTGGCAGGAATACCTGGGCAAGGGCGAGAGCTATCAGCCGTTAGCGGCGGAGGACCATAACCGGGTGTTGTTTACCAGCCTGAAGCAGCATGACTTGAAAGCTGCCGAGAAAGCCTTCGAGCGGCTGAAAAGCACCGGCGATGATATGTTGACCACTGAGGCCTGTCGGTTGCTGGCGGAAGAGTTCGAAAAGCGGCAGATGGCGCCCAAAGCTCGTCATTATCGCCAACTTCTTCAGGCCGGCTAGCCTCGGGGGAGCAGGGTATGGGAGGGGCTTCCCAAAACACGCTGTGAATACGTCCCTGTACGCTCGGCTCCGCCATCCCTGGCTCCGCACGGTTTTGGGAAGCCCCTCCCAAACCCTGCGTCAGTCCTGGACAGAAAACGTTGCTTTCGGTCCCTTCAATGGCTCCTTATTCTGAGCCTGCTCCAGATAAACCGTAATCTGCTCATGCAGCGGATGGTTCACGCACTTCTTCTGAATAAACGTCAGGAAAGCCGTCGCCTTTTCCCACTGGGATAATCCGTTGGCCAGGGTCTGGGCCACCAGGAGGTAGGCGGGAGCCAGTTGTTCGCTGTCCGGGAAGCGCTTGTGGAAATCCTGCAGTACCCGCAAGGCCGGCTTGAACTGGCCCCGGTGGTACAGGGCCCGGGCGCAGCGTACCGACAGGTCCGGATCCTCCAGTTTGAAGCCGGGTTCTGCTTGCTGAAGCGTGTTCAGCACACCGGCGATGCCTTCGCCATCATTGCGGTCGGCCAGCCAGCCCAGGATGCGTGGGTGGTACCGGTAGAGTTCGTCGGTGTCCTGGCGGGCCGTCAGGAGCTGGTACAACTGGCCGATTCTCAGTGCGTTGTCCCGATCCCGCTTCAGTGCTTCCTTCAGCATGCTCTGTACCCGATCGTAGTTGCCGTCTTTCAGGTTCATGTCGATATCGGCATCGAAGCGGGCACTGCGGTCGCGCTGGTGGGTGTCCTGCCCGGCGGTTTCATCCTGGATGTCCGAGGCAAATCCCAGCTCTTCCTGGTACTGGAACAACAGGTAGCCCAACATGTGGAACAGGATCAGGGTGAAGGTACTGTTCAGGAAACCGGCCAGGGGCTGGGCCACCCAGAATGGAAAGTGATTGACGGCGAAGTCCTGGGCCGCGCCAGAGGCGAGGGTAAGCAGGATCAGATAGCCATAGAGCAGGAAATAGGGGGTGCCGATTCGCGAGATCAGCACCGCCAGATTCATTGGGTTTACCGCCGCGCCCACTGAGCGCTCCATGGCCAGCACCATGATGCTTGCCGGCAATGCCAGAATGACAAACGCCAGCGCCAACAGCATCAGGATCGGGCCGCCGAGCATGGCAGCCGCGCCAACCAGCCCGCCCATCAGCACGAAGACCAGCAACTGCAGGATGACAATATCAAAGCCACTGCCGGTGAAGGCCACGGACACGGCGGGCGGTTTCAGGTGGCCTTCAGCGGTGTGGTTGATCACCGCATAGGTGTACTTGAACAGGGCAAGCGCCAGTACTAGCCAGATCAGGATGCCAATCAGGTTGGCAGGCGCAACCACCGGCACCAGGGTACAAATGGCAATTACGATCAGCGGATCGGTATGGAAGGGATAGCGAAAGAACGCGCCGAGTCGCTGCCAGAACGGAACCACTTCGGTGGCAGCGCCCAGGTATCGCATGGCCTTGCTGCAGTGCGGGCAAAGTGCGCGGCGCTGGCGAGTGTCGGCGTCGGGCATGCAGCGGCTGCAGTAGTGGATCTGGCACTCGCCGCAGTGCCATTTTGCGGGGTCGCCGGGATGGTAGTGGCAATCGTGTTTCACAGGTGCTTGTGTCCTGGTCCATCAGAAAATCGTTGGCTCATGATGACAGATGTCGGTTTTGATCGCAGCAAACCAGTTAACAGGTAGACTATTGTCAGTTCCCGGGCGTATCCAACCGGGCAGATTTCATTTTCCGGAGGTTATTTGGAACACCCCCAAAGCAGCGTAACCGGTATCGACACCCGTGAAGCCCGTCAGCCGTATAGCTGGCGGGATATCTTCGGACTTGCGCTCAAGCACAAGCCCCGGCTGGTGCGCGCCAATCTGCTGGCGATCATGGCCACCGTCATGAGTGTGCCGGTGCCCCTGCTGCTTCCGGTTCTGGTGGATGAAGTGTTGCTCGATGAACCCGGCCCGGTGTTGCCCGTTATGGATTCGATACTGCCGGGCAGCTGGGAAACACCGGTGGTTTATATCGGGCTGATGGTTCTGGCGGCGTTTCTGCTCCGGGTGGCGGCTCTGTCGTTCAATGTCTTGCAGTCCCGGGAGTTTTCCAAGGTCTCCAAGGATGTGGTGTTCCGTATCCGCTCCCGGTTGCTCGGGCGGTTGCAGCGCGTGGCCATGTCGGAGTACGAAACCCGTGGCTCCGGCGGGATCAGTAGCCACTTTATTACCGATCTGGATACCGTTGACCAGTTTCTGGGCACCACCATCAGCCGGTTTCTGGTGGCCAGTCTCACGGTATTCGGCACCGCCCTGGTACTGCTCTGGGTGCACTGGCAGTTGGCCCTGCTGATTCTGCTGTTCAACCCGCTGGTGATCTTCGCCACGATTTTGATCGGCAAGCGGGTCAAGGAACTGAAGCGCCGGGAGAACAGCGCTTACGAGGAGTTCCAGGGCGACCTCACTGAAACCCTCGATGCCATTCACCAGTTGCGGGCGGCCAACCGGGAAAAACATTACCTGCGCCAGCTGATTGATCGCGCCCGCAACGTACGTGACCACGCGATTCAGTTTGAGTGGCGCAGCGACGCCGCCAGCCGGGCCAGCTTCGCCCTGTTCCAGTTTGGCGTTGATGCGTTCCGGGCTGCGGCCATGGTGACCGTGCTGTTCAGCGACCTTAGCATCGGCATGATGTTCGCCATTTTCGGCTATCTCTGGTTCATGCTGACGCCAGTTCAGGAAATGCTGAACATGCAGTATGCCTGGTTTGCCGCCAATGCGGCCCTGGCACGGATTAACCGATTGCTGGATCTGAAAGAAGAGCCACGCTATCCGGCGCTTGAGAACCCCTTCCGAGACCGTCACACCGTGGGACTGAACCTGCGGAATATCCACTTTGCCTACGGGGAAGAAGAGGTCCTGCGGGGCATCAATCTGGAGTTGGCACCGGGCGAGAAGGTGGCGCTGGTGGGTGCCAGTGGCGGCGGTAAATCGACCCTGATCCAGGTGATCCTTGGCATGTATACGCCCCAGCAGGGTGAGGTGCTGATTGATGGCGTGCCGGTTCAGCGTATCGGCCTGCCGTGCCTTCGTGAGCATGTGGCGACGGTGCTCCAGCACCCGGCACTCTTCAACGATACCGTTCGCCAGAATCTGACCCTCGGGCGGGAGAAGCCCGACGCCGAGCTGTGGGAGGCCCTGCGCATTGCCCAATTGGATGCCACGGTTGCGGCCATGCATGATCAGCTTGATACGGTGATCGGCCGCCAGGGGGTTCGCCTCTCTGGCGGCCAGCGTCAGCGCTTGGCCATTGCGAGGATGATCCTGTCAGAACCTTCGGTGGTCATATTGGATGAAGCCACCTCGGCACTGGATGCGGAAACCGAATTCCAGCTCCATCGCGATCTGGAAGCGTTCCTGAAGCAGCGCACTACCCTGATCATTGCCCATCGACTGAGCGCCGTTAAACAGGCAGATCGTGCCTGTGTTTTCGAGGACGGCCGTATCATCGAGGAAGGGCATCACGATGAGCTCATTGCCAAAGAAGGGCTGTATGCGCAGCTGTATGGCGAACGGCAAATGTAGGCGTACCCTCCAAACGTTACTCTCTCTTACAACAAAAATTGATCTGTCGCATTCGGCGACCGTATTGGTTAGCAACGTCAGGCTGTCTCTGCTAATAGTCTGAGTAATGCAACTAAATTCGGGGTAAAGGTTTCTAACGGAATCTGATCCGGTTTTCGACGAGCAATCTTTGTGCGCAAAAAAACCTCAACCATTCTGCTTTTCAGTGCGGCGTTTCTCTTGGTAGCGGCCCTTCCTGTCATGCCGTCTTTGCTTGATAACAGTGGTTTTTATGGCATGGCGATCGATGAGTCCGGAACCGCCATTGGTGACTACCGGCCTCCCGAGGACGGGCTCGCCATCGTCTTTTTTGGCTACCGAAAGTGTGGAACCGTTTGCCCGGTTCAAAGCGTCAATCTAATGGAGCTTGGTGAGCGTCTGAAAGGCGAGCAAGTCGAGTTCCTGTTCGTCACTCTGGATCCCGAAACCGACACTGAGGATGCGTTGCGACACATGGTTAAAAGTATGGGGGAGGCGTTCAGGGCATACCGGCCCGAGAGCTTCAACGCTGCCCAGAAACTGGCTTCAGCTTATAACGGCTTTGCTGCCAAGAGCTATGGTCTGAAAAACCCGATTACCCACAGTGCAGCCCTGCACGTGGTGACCGCCGATTTTCGCAGGAGACTGGTGTACACCACACCGGATCTGAATCTTGAACGGGTTGAACAGGACCTTCGCCGTTTGCTTAACAATAAAAGTGAGAGCTCGACATGACGACAGCGGCACGCAGTCAGTCCTATGAAACTGAAATCCGGGAACGCACCGACCTTCAGATGCTGGTTCTTCTTCTGGCACATATTCCTGTAGTGGGTCTGTTCGTGCCCATGGGCTATGGCACAACAACCTTTGCACTGGTGGCGTCTCTGCTGGTCGGAGGGCTTGCAGCTGCGGGCTACGGGACCATGCGGGGTACGCGGGCTTTGTCCTGCCTGTATGCGGTCTGCCTGATGTTGTTCTCCGCCATCATGATCCAGGCCCAGATGGGTCGAATCGAAATGCATTTCCATATTTTTGCTGCCCTTGCCCTGGTGATTATCTACAGGGACTGGCTCCCGGTGATTGTTGCAGCCGGTACCATCGCCGTTCACCACCTTTTGCTGACCGCGCTTCAGCTCGGCGGTGCCTCCCTCGGCGACATGGCATTGATGATCTTTAACTACGATTGCAGCTGGTCAATTGCGTTCCTTCACGCCGCCTTCGTGGTATTTGAGGCGTCGATCCTTGTGTTCTTTGCGATTCGGATGGGTGCGGAGCAAAAACAGTCGATACAGATCATCGAGATTGTCCGGGGATTTGACAGCAACCATGATCTGACGGCCCGACTCGATGAGGGGGACAAGAGTGTAACTGCCACGTCCTTCAACAACATGCTGGAGCGGTTTGTTGAGTTGATCGTCAAGCTCAGGGAGCTGTCTGGCCAACTCCGTTCAAACGCGGATGATCTGACCAGCGTGAGCGACACCACCACCACGATTGCCAGTGAGCAGCAGGTCCAGACTGACCAGGCGGCCACAGCGACCAACGAGATGTCGGCCAGTATCCAGGAAGTGGCCAGTAATGCGCAGCTGGCGTCCGACGCGGCCAGTAATGCGTCAGGGGCAGCCACCAGGGGCGGCGAGGCCATGGCCAATGCCTCGAAACTCACGGAGTCCACCGATGAGGCCCTCGAGAGCAGCGCAAACCGGGTGGATGAGCTGAGCGAGAAGATCGAGTCCATTTCCTCTGTCGTCGGCTCCATCAATGCGATCTCCGAGCAGACCAACCTGCTGGCGCTGAACGCCGCCATTGAGGCAGCGCGGGCCGGCGAGCATGGACGTGGTTTTTCCGTGGTGGCAGATGAGGTGAGGGCGCTGTCCCTCCGCACCCAGGAATTTACGGACCAGATTCGGGCAACCATCGGCGAGCTGAGCGACATCTCCGAAGCCACCAAGGCTTCCATGCAAATGGGGCGCACCCGTTCTGCAGAATCCACACGGGCCATGCGGGAAACCGGCGAGGCCATGCGCGAGGTGGAAGCTGCCATCAGCGAAGTGTCCCGAATGAATTACCAGATTGCCTCGGCCTCGGAAGAACAGGCGGCCACGTCACTCCAGATCAACGAGAGTATTCATTCCGTTGCCACCCGCAACAACGATGTGGTGTCCGAGGCTGAGCGGGTCAGGACCATGGCCACGGAGCTTGAGTCAGTCACCGAAAAACTCGATGAACTGGTCAAGCTTTATCGCATCTAACCTTCCCAGAGGCTGACGTTGGAGAGTCCCCGGGCTCTCCGACGTTGGTCTGATATTCACCGTAATGATGCCGAACATTCATTGGCTCGCGGTTGAACTCTCGTTAATTGCTGCAATAGTTAAAGGTGACTTCACGCTGTGGAGTCCTTTCATCAGGCTATGGACGGGTTCTTGATCGTTTTCCCGATCGATGCGTTGCTGAAAGGGCTTCGAAAGAGCCTTCCGGAATACGCGGATAACGACGAAAAAGGAGGCACCACATGTCGAACGAAAGTCTCAGCAAAGACAGCCTGAATACCCTTTCCAGCCTTGATGCTGGCGGTAAAACCTTTCATTACTACAGCCTGCCCAAGGCTGCAGACACCCTCGGGGACCTCAATCGTTTGCCGTTCTCGCTGAAAGTGTTAATGGAGAACCTGCTGCGCAATGAGGACGACTCCACTGTTGATCGAAGCCACATTGATGCCATGGTCCAGTGGCTGAAAGACCGCCGTTCCGACACCGAGATCCAGTTCCGTCCCGCCCGTGTGTTGATGCAGGATTTCACCGGTGTACCCGGGGTGGTTGATCTGGCCGCCATGCGAGAGGCGGTCAAGTCCGCCGGAAAGGATCCGGCCATGATCAATCCGCTGTCGCCCGTGGATCTGGTCATCGACCACTCGGTGATGGTGGATAAGTTTGGTGATCCATCAGCGTTCAAAGACAACGTCACCATCGAGATGGAGCGCAACCAGGAGCGCTACGAATTCCTGCGCTGGGGTCAGCAAGCGTTCGACAATTTCCGTGTGGTGCCGCCGGGCACCGGTATCTGCCATCAGGTGAACCTGGAGTATCTGGGCAAGACCGTCTGGCAGAAGGATCAGGACGGCAAGACCATCGCCTATCCGGACACCCTGGTCGGTACCGACTCTCACACCACCATGATCAACGGCCTGGGCATTCTTGGCTGGGGTGTCGGCGGTATTGAAGCGGAAGCCGCCATGCTGGGCCAGCCGGTCTCGATGCTGATCCCCGAGGTGGTGGGCTTCAAGATTACCGGCAAGCTCCGTGAAGGCATTACCGCGACGGACCTCGTGCTTACGGTCACCGAGATGCTGCGCAAGAAAGGTGTGGTCGGCAAGTTCGTGGAATTCTACGGTGACGGCCTGAAGGACATGCCCGTGGCAGACCGGGCCACCATTGCCAACATGGCCCCGGAATACGGCGCTACCTGTGGTTTCTTCCCGGTAGACGAGCAGACCATCAACTACATGCGCCTGACCGGCCGCGAGGAAGAGCAGCTGGAGCTGGTGGAAGCCTACGCCAAGGCTCAGGGACTCTGGCGTGAGCCTGGCCATGAGCCGGTATACACCGACAGCCTGGAACTCGATATGGGCGATGTCGAGGCCAGCCTTGCAGGGCCCAAGCGGCCGCAGGACAGGGTTGCCCTCAAGAACATGAAGTCGTCCTTTGAGCTGCTGATGGAAACGGCCGAAGGGCCGGCGGAAATTCGTGAGAGCAAGCTCGAATCTGAGGGTGGCGGTACGGCTGTTGGCGCGCAGAGCGCCTACTTTGAGCATCCGTCCAGCCAACCGCTCAATATGAACGGCGAGAAGTCCCGGCTGGATCCTGGCGCGGTGGTGATTGCCGCAATTACATCTTGCACCAACACCTCCAACCCGAGCGTGATGATGGCCGCGGGCCTGATTGCCCAGAAAGCCGTCGAGAAGGGACTGAGCACTAAGCCCTGGGTCAAGACTTCCCTGGCGCCGGGCTCTAAGGTGGTCACCGATTATCTCCGGGTCGGTGGTTTCCAGGACGATCTCGACAAGCTTGGCTTCAATCTGGTGGGTTACGGCTGCACTACCTGCATCGGTAACTCGGGTCCGCTGCCCGAAGAGGTAGAGAAAGCCATCGCAGATGGTGATCTAACGGTCGCTTCTGTGCTTTCGGGTAACCGTAACTTTGAAGGCCGGGTGCATCCGCTGGTGAAAACCAACTGGCTGGCATCGCCGCCCCTGGTGGTTGCCTATGCGCTGGCAGGCAACGTGCGCCTGGATCTCTCAAAAGATCCGTTGGGCAACGACAAGGATGGCAACCCGGTGTACCTGAAAGACCTCTGGCCCAGCCAGCAGGAAATCGCGGAAGCCGTGGAGAAGGTGAAAACTGACATGTTCCGCAAGGAGTACGCGGAGGTCTTCGACGGTGATGACACCTGGAAGTCCATCAAGGTGCCGGAAAGCAAGGTGTACGAGTGGTCCGACAAGTCCACCTATATCCAGCATCCGCCGTTCTTCGAAGGGCTCAAGGAAGAACCGGACGCGATCGACGATATCAAGGATGCCAACATACTGGCACTGCTGGGCGACTCGGTGACTACAGACCACATCTCACCGGCCGGTTCCTTCAAGGCGGACACCCCTGCCGGCAAATACCTGCAGGAGCACGGCGTTGAGCCGAAAGACTTCAACTCCTATGGGTCCCGCCGGGGTAACCATGAGGTGATGATGCGCGGCACTTTTGCCAACGTGCGTATCAGGAACGAAATGCTCGACGGCGTGGAAGGCGGCTTCACCAAGTTCGTGCCCACGGGTGAACAGATGGCCATCTACGATGCTGCCATGAAATACCAGGAGCAGGGCACGCCGCTGGTAGTCATTGCTGGCAAGGAATACGGCACCGGCTCCAGCCGGGACTGGGCGGCCAAGGGCACCCGTTTGCTGGGTGTGAAAGCCGTGGTTGCCGAATCCTACGAGCGTATCCACCGCTCCAACCTGATCGGCATGGGCGTGATGCCGCTGCAGTTCCCGGAAGGCACCGATCGCAAGAGCCTGAAACTCACCGGTGAAGAAACCATCAGCATCGAAGGCCTGTCTGGCGAGATCAAGCCGGGCCAGACGCTGACCATGACGGTGAAATACAAGGACGGTTCCACCGAGACCTGTAAGCTGAAATCACGGATCGATACCGCCAATGAAGCCGTTTACTTCAAGCACGGTGGCATTCTCCATTACGTGGTGCGGGAAATGTTGCGCACTGCCTGAATGGACAGGGCGAACATGGCATGGCGGGCTTCCGCCATGCCGAATTCAAGAAATACATGAGAGAAACGAGAGAGACCTTATGACCGATCAACCGTTTCTGACGGACGTCAAAACCCTCCGCGAAAGGGCCCGCAAACACATTGAAGAAGGGGCCCTGACCGAGGGCTATGGCGCCAACCGCGACAATGTGGTGAAGATTCTGAACGAGGCGCTGGCCACCGAGATTGTCTGCACCCTGCGTTACAAGAGCCACTACTTCCGTGCCGATGGCATCAACGCAAATGTTGCTGCCCAGGAATTCCTCGAGCACGCAGACCAGGAACAGCAGCATGCCGACTGGCTGGCGGAACGCATCGTGCAGCTGGGTGGCAAGCCCAACTTTTCACCGGAAGGCCTGTTGACCCGATCGCACGCCGAGTTCGTTGAGGGTGAAACGCTCCGGGACATGGTGGTTGAGGATCTGGTAGCCGAGCGCATCGCGATCGACAGCTACCGGGAAATTGCCCGCTATCTGGGTGACCAGGACCCCACTTCCCGGCGGATTATCGAGGAAATCCTGGCTCAGGAAGAAGAGCACGCCGACGATATGGCCGGCTTGCTTGAAGGGCTGGATAGCTGATCAGAACCATCCAGTGAGGAATAAGGGCGCTGCCGGTCAGGTAGCGCCTTTTTCATCTGTGCTGGCGAGGGGCAGGCTAAGCCAGAAACAGGCTCCTTGGCCCGGTTCAGACTCAAAGGCGACATCGCCACCCATTGCGTGCATCAATTCCCGCGTTATGGCCAGCCCGAGTCCCGTGCCGCCTTTCGCGCGGCGATCAGAAGAATCCGCCTGAGAGAACTTCTGGAAGATCCTGCCCCTGAACTCATCAGGGATTCCCGGGCCCTGGTCGCACACCGAGATGCGTAGGGTTTGCTCCAATTGCTCACAAGAGACTGTCACCTCCGACTGCTCTGGTGAAAACTTGATAGCGTTGGACAGAAGGTTGTTGAGCGCCTGACAGAGACGTCCGCGATCGGCCCTCACAGAGACATCATCCATATGCCCCGTCTTCAGCGTTACCTGCCTGTCTGCTGCATAGCTCTCGATGCGTTCCAGACACTCCTGCACCATCTCTGCCACCGGGCACTCATCCATGTGGAAAGCCATTTTGCCGGCAACCAGTTTTTCGATATCAAGCAGGTCGTTGATCAACAGCGTCAGTTGCTGGGTGTTCCTGTAAGCGATGCCCGCCAGTCGCGATGCTTTTGGTGGAAGTTCACCGGCTGCGTTATTCGAGATAAGGCCCAAGGAACCGGCTATCGACGTTAAGGGCGTTCGCAGTTCATGGCTGACAATGGAAATGAACTCGCTTTTCGCCCGATCTGCCTTCTTTTGCTCTGAAATATCCTCGGCGATGAGCCAGATCACCGGGGCGCCGTTTTGCTCATCCAGGGCGAGGCCGTGCAGCAGAACCGGGTTCAGTTCATTGTGTGCGTCTGGAAAATAACCCTCCAATCCGCTGAACCGCATATCTCGTTTTAAAAGACCAGAGATGTCGGGCTTGTCCGGGACAATCCGGTTCGCGTGGTCATAAACATCATTGAAGAAACCCAGGGAATTGGCCCTGTTTCCAAAGAGCTTGGCAAAGCTGTTGTTGGCGCGCAGGAGTTTTCCGTTTTGGCTCTCGTATAGCCCGATGCCAAAGGGAGCCAGTTCGAACAGGCCCCAGAAACGTCGCTGCATCTGATAGTCCCGAAGCAGAAGGCTGGTGAGCCAGAAGGTGCCCGCAAATATCAGCGAACCCACCAGCAGTAAAAGTGATCGAAAGAACACTGGCGATTCCGGATGTTCTGGCCAGCCCTGGAGGGGTTGGGCGATGAGTGTCCAGTCGATGCCAGGCATGCTGAGTTCAGTGGAGACGGGGTCCTGCCAGTCCGTTGTGGCATCACCGAAAAATGGATCACCCTCCCGGGCCAGATCGGACGTTCGAAAAAGCGCCAGGTGACCGGGTTCTGAAAGCGTCATTTCCACAGCTTTATAAAGGCGATTGAGATCGAGTATCACGGAAATGACCCCCCAGAACTGACCGGATTCATTCTCGAAGATGGGAATCCGGGCCGCCATTCCCTGGCCGCCCTGGACAAGGTTGATCGGGCCGCTGAACAGCGCCCTTCGCGAGTCTTTGAGCTCCGCCACCTGGGTTGGGGAGAGACTTTGACTGGTTAAATCAAGACCCAGAGCTGCCCTATTGCCCTCCAGCGGATAGATATTGCGGATGGTAAGGTCCGGGGCCAGGCCGATGTTCCGCAGTTGCGGTGCCAAAGCAAATATTACTGCAGCGAGCTTCTGGAAATCGGCCTCGGAAATTGCTGGCTGAACAGAGACATTGGCAGCAAGCCCCCATACGGTCTGAACGTTCTGCAGAATAGTACTCTGCAGCTTCAGGCTCTTATCGTTGAGCCTGGCTTGCCATTCCTGACGAACATCGCTCCGATGATTCTGGGTTGCGGTACTGTCGAGTACCAGTGCCACCGCGATCAGAAGCGCGAGGACCGCGACTCGCGCCAACCAGACAAGGGCAAAAATGGCCCTGCTTCGAGTTTTGATCATCATTTATGCCTTCGCCTGCTCAAGCTCCAGCCAGAACGTTGAGCCCTCGCCTTCGCGGGACTGGAATCCCACATTCCCACCCATTTGGGTCATGATCTCTTTGGTGATGGCGAGGCCCAGGCCCGTTCCCCGCTTGCCCCGGGTGTCGGAACTGTCTGCCTGTGCGAACTTCTGGAAAATCCGACCGCGAAACCCCTCGGGGATACCTGGCCCCTCGTCGATTACACGAATACGAACACGGCTGTCCTCAACCTTTATTTGCACCAGGACCTGTCCGTCAGGAGGGGAAAATTTGATGGCATTGGACAGCAGGTTGGTGAAGGCCTGACCCAGGCGCGAGCGATCGATTTTCGACACGATTTTTGGAGAGCTGCTTTGGACTCTGACAGAAACGCCACTCTCCAGGGCATAGGTTCCAAGGCGCTCAACGGCTTCCTCTATCACCGGACCAAGCTCTTGGAGCTGCAGGTTCATGGTCATTTTGCCGGAAACAAGTTTTTCCATATCCAGCAGGTCGTTAACCAGTTCCTTCAGTTGCTCGGTATTACGGTGGGCAATTGACACCATGCGCTCTGCCTTTTCCGGGAGTGCGCCAAGCGTGCCGCTTTCGACCAGGCCAAGAGACCCTGATATGGAAGTGAGCGGTGTTCTGAGTTCGTGGCTGACGGTCGAGATGAACTCGCTTTTCATCCGATCAACTTTCTTTTGCTCAGAGATGTCTTCGATCAGCGTCCAGATCAGCGGTTGTCCCGAGGGACTGCTGATTCTCATGCCGCGCACGATGGCAGGATAGGTGGAAGCATCCGCCCGCATAATCTCGACCTCATGGGGCCCAAAATGCTTGTCCTGTTGCAGCTCGGCGATGATTTGTTGCTGCTGGTCTTCAAATTCCGGCGGAAGGAGTTGCCCATAACCCAGGCCCATGAGCTGGTCACGGCTGTACCCTGTTGGCCTTAGGAGCGCATCGTTAACATCGAGAAAGGCGCCGGTCAGGTAATCGTTCAAAGCGATGCCGATCGGTGACAGCTCATAAAACCCGCGGAGCTGGGCTTCGCTTTCCTGGAGAGCAAGCTCAGTTTGTTTTGCCTCATTAATATCAGCGATGTACCCGTGCCAGATAATGCTGCCGTCCGGCATCCGTTCGGGCGAGGATTTACCCTCCACCCAGCGCCAGCCAGATTGGCCATTGTCGACCCGATAATGGCAATGCCAGATCGAGAGTGTCTGAGCAGATTCGTCGATGCTGGCAGCCACTTTGGGCAGGTCGTCCGGGTGAATCCTCGTGAAGCAGATGGTTGCATCCTCCTGCACTTCCTCGGGGGTGACACCATAGATGTCTTTAATGCTCGGGCTGCTGTATGGAAACGCGCCACGGCCATCCGGCCAGAGCCGATACTGGTAAAGCATTCCTGGGGTCTGCTCTACCAGCTTGGTGATCATCCGGACGCTGATCTGTCTTTCGATAAGGGCGCCGACCCAACGTGCCAGTAGCGTTACAAAGGTAACCTCGGTTTCTGTGAAGTCCTCTTCGCGTGGGTCGGGGGATGAAAAGTTGAGCGTTCCATACAAACGGTCCCGGATAAAAATGGGAGCCGCCAGGTAGCTTTCCAGACCAAACTTGTCATAGCAGCGATGGCCGCGATAGCTTGATTTGGCCATGTGGGCAATGGCGAGGCTCTCTCTGGACCCCAGAAGCATTGAACAATAGGTGTCTTTCAGCGGAAAGCTGGCTTTCTGTTCGAGGCCAGAGCCTTCCGGAGCGACAAACCACTGGATGGAATAGACGTTGCTGTGTATTTCACTGACGATTCCCAGAGGCAGATCCAGGTAGTCCGCTCCCAGACGAAGGGCCTTCTCAATGCGTCTGTCGTCGTTGGATTCGGCATCCAGAGCCAGATCGCTGAGTATGCTCAGTGCCTCGTTCTGGTGCTGAATCTTGTTCAGGTTGTCCATTTCCTGGGTGATATCGGCGTGGGTGCCGTACATCATCAAAGGCTTGCCGTCCCGCGTCCATTCGAACACCTGGCCCCGGTCGTGAACCCAGACCCAATGGCCATCCCTGTGTTTCATGCGACATCGGTAGTCGTACTCCGGTAGTTCGCCAACGAAGTGAGCGTTAAGCAAACGTTCCGATTCCGGAAGATCATCCGGGTGCGCGAGACCCAGCCAGGTCTGGATGTTAACTGGCTCCAGCTCCTCAAGTGTGTAGCCGCAGATGTTGGCCCAACGCTCGTTAAAGACGGTTTCACCGGTCTGTACATTCCACTCCCAGGTACCGATCCTTGTGCCATCAATAATTGCCCTGGCCCTGCGCTCGCTGTGTTTCAGGTCCCTATAAAATTCCGCTGCGGCCTGAAGGTTAATCTCCCGTTCCACGCAGTCGGCGATTTCCCGCAGCAGGGATTCGTCTTCTTCACCAAACGTGCGCGGTACCCTGTCACTCAGGCAGAGGGTGCCTAATCTGAACCCTTCGCTGTTGTGTAGGGGCGCGCCTGCATAGAAGCGTATGTGTGGATCGCCGGTGACCAACGGGTTGTCTGAAAACCGTGGATCAAGCGACGCATCTTCGATCACCAAAAGGCTGGAGTTGAGAATGGCGTGACCACAGAAGGATATACCGCGAGATGTTTCGGAGGCCGACAGTCCCTGACAGGACTTGAACCATTGCCGGTTTTCGTCCACCAGGCTGACCAGCGCAATGGGTACCCGAAACGCGTTGCAGGCCATCCGCGTGAAACGATCAAAACGCTCTTCGGGTTCGGTATCGAGCAGGCCTGTACGTTCAAGCGCCGCCTGGCGCTCAAGCTCCTCAGGAGGAAGGTCCGGCGCTTTCATCGATGGTGATGTCCTCGGTTTTGTTATTAGGTAGTTCTATCCAGAAGTTGGCGCCGTTGTCGTAAAAGTAGCCGACCCGACCCTTCATCAGTTTCGCCAATTCCCGGCAGATCGCCAGGCCCAGGCCGGTGCCTTTTATGGATTTTGATGTGCCAACCTCCGCCTGGGAGAAACGCTCGAAGAGCTCGTCTTCAAACTGCTCTGGTACGCCATCGCCCCGATCGCTGACGGTAATGCGGGTGAAACCCGGGGCAGCCAGTTGGACCGAGATGGTGATGGGTTGGTCTGGCGGCGAGAATTTGATGGCGTTGCTGATAAAGTTGTCGAGAACCTGCCGGAGTCGGTGCTCGTCCGCAAAAACCGTTTGTTCGCCCAGGCCTTCGGTGGACAGTGACAAGTCGTGCTCCGCGGCGAGTGCGGCATTGCCGGAGATAGCCGCCTCGATAATCGGCGTTAGCGGCAGGTCAGACAATGTCACGTTCATCTGGCCGGCAGTAAGTTTGCTGAAGTCCAGAAGGTCCGAAATCAGCAGATGAAGGCGATCGCCGTTCCGCAGGGCGAGTTGGGCCATTTCTTCCGCTTTTTCTGGCAGTTGGCCGGCCGCCCCGGACGCCATCAGACGAAGCGCGCCGTTCAGTGATGTCAGCGGTGTTCTTAACTCATGGCTGACATTGGAGACAAAATTCTCCTTCATGGTACTGACGGCGTCCCGTTCGGCCATCAGTTGATTGAAGGCGGTGGCCAGTTTTCGCGTCTCACTGGCGCCTTTCCCCTCAAGCCTCTGGCCGCTGGACGGATTCTGTGCCATTTTCTCTATGGTCTCGGTCATCGTGTTCAGTGGCCTGACGGCAGAGCGGCTGGCAAAGAATCCCAGCAGGGCGATGACCAGGCCTATGGCAATACTGATCAAAAGAAAACTGATAAACGAGTCTTTTGCCGGTGCGGTGGCCCTTTCGTAGGGCACTGAACGGACGAACATCCAGCCAAGGTCTTCGAGATGGCTGGAAGCGTAAATCAGTTGTTGCCCGCTGTTGTCCGTCACGGTTCCGAACGTGATGCCGGACAGGGCTGCGTCAACCAGAGGATCCTCTCCTGGCTCTGGTAGAGGTTGCACTCGCTTGCCGGGTGACGGGCCGCCCTCGATATAGAGAAAATTCTCGATATCGATCACTTTGAAGCGATCCTGATCATCCCGCAGTCGCTTGAGCATATCCTCCGGTATCAGACTGGTCTGGCCAATATTGACGGTGCCGCCCAGGAATCCCAGAAGATCGTTCTCATCGGATTGTATGGGGGACAGAAAAGACAACAGTGGGACGCCGGTTGTCCTACCAAGGATTGGTCGGCTGATGGTGGGTGCTCTGCTCCGGATGGCACGCCGGAAGTGGTTTCTGTCGGAGTAATTCGTTCCGACCCGACCGGGTACGTGAATATTTTCTGCAATTGCGGTTGCGCCTGCATCGAAGACAATAAGGCCATCTGGAAAGAGTGAGCGCAGAAGGCTTTGGCGGTTTAGCTGGTAGTTGAGCTCGGTCAGGGAATGGAGATTGTTGCCGTCTGTCATCATGGCAGCCGATTCGCTAAGCACATCGAGCTTCAGTTCGAGCCGCTGTTCTACCTCGGAGGCGATTCTTCGAGTCTCTACAAGCTGTTGCTCGGTGAGCAGCTCCTCAAAATCATCGACCAGGGCTTTGTAGGCAACAGCCAACACCGCCCCGACGGTGGTCATGGATCCGAGGATTACGATAATGGCCAGGCGGGTCCCGAGCGAAAGTGACGGCAAAACGATTTCCCCGGTGGTACTCTGAAAAAAATGATGTGAATATTTCAGCCGAAGTATGGCATAAATCGGGTGAAGTGCAGATCGGATTGAATGATGTATGTCTGATGAAAAGACGGCTGACGTTTTACGCAAGCTTGATGTCCTGAAAACGCGCTTCAGGGAAAAGGCGTCAGGGGATATTAATCTGATCGAATTGATGGCAATGGATGCCGCAGCTGGACGGGGCGGGCAGGAAGAGGTCAGGCGCGCCTACCAGGTTCTGCACCGACTTGCCGGCTCGGCCGGCACGTTTGGTTTTCGGGCGCTTGGAGAGGAAGTCAGGGCGTTGGAGCTCGTCCTCAAACCCTACCTGGAGAGTGAGACGGGTGCTCCCGGGGACCTGTCCGAGATTCACGAAATGCTTCTGAACGAGAACTTCATTGGCAGGGTTCGCGGCCTGGAGAGTCTGCTCGCCGTCGAAGAAAGCGAAGGGGAAGCCACAGAAACCCCCAAGGACAGTAACACCGACAGTGCCGGCCAGCCTGAGGTCTTGATAATCGAACCCGAACAAACATCCGGTGAATACCTGGCGAATCTGCTGGTACCCCATGGTTTTTCCGTCCAATGCGCGACCCCAAGAGAACTTTTTTCCAAGGATCTGTCCCGGATTTCCGTTGTGCTCATCCGTGATGATGTGTTGATTGCGCAGGAACAGATTCCATGGCCTTCACAAGACCGCCCCCCCATCATTTGCATTGGTTCCAGTGATGCGTTTGATGAACGATATCGGATTGCGGCGCTGGGCGTGGATGGGTTTGTCAGCGAGCCTGTCGATGTACCGGTGCTGGCGGATTATATGGAACGGCTCATCAATGAAAAAATGGAGTTCGGTTCCGGCCGGGTGATGGTAATTGATGATGACCCGGAGTTGTTGGAACGTTACAGCCTGATTCTGGAAGGGGGTGGTTTCGAGGTTCGACGGGTCAGCTCTCCCGCAACTGTCCTGAGCGCCCTGTCAGAGTTTCGGCCGGACATCATTCTGATGGATGTCCAGATGGGAAACTTTAACGGTACTACCCTGGCACGAATGCTCCGGTTTGATCCCGAGTGGGTGGGGTTGCACATCATTTTCCTGTCCTCCGAGGAGGATAGTGAATTCCAGTTTGATGCCCTGTCCCAGGGTGGCGATGATTTTCTCACCAAGCCCGTGTCTGACAGGATCCTGTTGCAGGCGGCCAGAGTCCGATGCTATCGGGCCAGGCAGCTGGACAAGCTGGCTTCGCGGGATAGCCTGACCGGGTTGCTGAAGCATTCGCTGGCCAAGTCGGAAGTCGGGAAAGAGCATGGCCGTTGTCAGAGACTCGACTATCCCTCCGTGGTCGCCATGCTTGATCTTGACCATTTCAAGCAGGTGAATGACCGGCACGGCCACCGGGTTGGTGATCTCGTAATCAAAGGCCTTGCAAACCTCCTTCGCCATCGCCTGAGAAAAACCGATGTGATCGGTCGTTACGGTGGCGAAGAGTTCATTGTCGCACTGCCAAACTGCACGCTTGAAAACGCGCGAAGATCGATGGAAGCGGTCTGCCAGCAGATGTCGAAGATCGAGTTTACCGGTGCCGAAGGTGCCTTTTCCGTGACATTGAGCATTGGCATGGCGTCTCTTGCTGACTATGAAAAATCTGAGGATGCGATAGAGGCCGCCGATAAAGCGCTCTATGGTCGCAAAGCCGCCGGCAGGAACGGTGTCACCTCGATTAATGACCTGGATTGGGACCAGAAGGAGTCTGAACCCGGATGAACGTAATTATCGTCGAAGATGACGACTTGATGGCGGATCTTCTGGAGACCGTGGTTGCGGGTCTTCATCCTGCATTGAGAGTATTCAAGGCGTTCACGGTCAGCGAAGCTCTGGATTTGTGGCGTAGCAGGGCGCCAGGATTGTTCGTGATCGACTGGTCATTGCCAGATGGTACCGGTCTGGATGTGCTCAGGAAAATCCGCGCCGCTGACAAAAACATGCCAGTCGTAATGGTAACAGGCCGGGCAGATCGCGATTCCATTCTCAAAGCAGCCCATTACGGAATCAGCGGTTACATCAGCAAGCCGTTCAGTGTGGAAATGCTGCATGAGCGTCTTTCCGGCATGCTCAAGGCGGTTTTGCCCGAGGATACAAGCGTCGAAACCCTGGCCGATATGCTATCGCGGAAACTGGAATCCGGTTTGCAGGTACCTACCCGTATGGATGTTTCCGGCATTCTTGGTTTGATGGAGCGGGCTCAGGACCTCTCTGGCGGCCAACTGGCCGAACGTTGGCAAAAAGAAGCGTCGTTGTGTGCCAGACTGCTGGAGGTGGCAAACCGGTCCTCGTTCCGGCGAACTGGAGAGCCCGTAGCGACTGTCCGTGATGCCATTTCGGTAATGGGAGTGCCCATGGCTCTCAGTCAGGCTCTGGCTTTGGCTCTGGATACGGGGTCCTCCTTTCGTTCTCCTGCTCTGGCGCAGAGCGCCAGACATCACCAGGCTCAGGCCGAAGCTGTAGGGTCGGAAGCCCAAAAGCTTGCCCTCGTATTGGGCAAAAAGGCGCTCGAATTTCAGACCGCTGGATTGCTGAGCCGAATGGGCGAGTTGGCCGTGCTGAATGTGATGGATCAGTTTGTTCAGCAAGGCGGTGAGCTGACCGATGGGGATATCGAAAACGGACTTCGCGAATGGGCAAAGCAGTATGGCAACACGCTGAAGGTACAGTGGCGGCTGCCGTTGGCCATCCGGCAGATGTCCGGTGCGGTGCATTATCTCGCACGGGAGGATGTCCGGCAGAACCTGCTCATTATGCGGGTGGCTGGTCTGATTGCTGAAGGGCAGGCAGACAACCCGGAGTGTTCCAGGCTTCTCAGGCATCTCGGGCTGGAGGACTGGCTGGAGTCCAGGAAAAAAACATCGGATACGGGGAATGGGTAGATGTCAGAGTCTGGAACGCCTTTAGAAAAAATCATGTTGGTCGAGGATGAAGAAGACATTCGGGCAGTGGCTGAGTTGGCGTTGGAAGCGGTCGGCGGGTTCACCCTGAAAGCCTGTCATTCGGGTGCCAACGCTCTTGAGAATCTTGATGGTTTCAGACCGCAGCTAATCCTTCTGGATGTAATGATGCCAACCATGGATGGGCCAAGCACACTGCGGGCTATCCGCGAAAACCCCAAGTTTGCCCAGACCCCCGCTGTTTTTATGACGGCCAAGGTGCAGCCAGATGAGGTCAAGGGCTATCTGGCCCTGGGAGCCGTGGACGTTATTCCGAAGCCCTTCGACCCGATGACACTCTCGGACCAGATTCGGGAAATCTGGGAAAAGCTCGATTGAACCATTGGCCAGGCCCTGAATTTTTGACGGCTGGTGGTTTTGCGGCGCTTGATTCGGTTAACCTGTAGCGGTCTTTTTCGGTATTTGAGGCCCCTTGATGTCGTCTTCCCCTTCTCGGGATGAGCTGAAAGCAAAGCTCAATCTGGAAACCTCCCGTATTCACTGGCACGAACTGCAGACCTACTTTGCACGAGGGCAGGTGGTTCGCGTGTCCCCGGATCTCGATCTGCTGGATGTGGCCGCAGAACTGGCTGCGGACAATAAACAACGGTTTGCCCAATGGATGGAGAAGGGGCAAGTTGGTGACGTAGCGCCCGAAACGGCCCAGGCCTGGTACGACCGCAATGCAGAGCTTTGGGCGGTTGTCGTTGCGCCCTGGGTGCTGGTACAGGACCGTTCTGGTCATGTGCTTCACTAAGCGCAGGGTTCTATGAAGCTGCATTATTTTCACGGCCGGGGCCCACTGAAAGATCTCGTAATGCTTCGCGAGGATCAGCGTATCGAGCTCCACATCCGGCCAGTTGGCGATGGTCTTTGGGGACTGGTGGCTCTTTCCGGCCCTGACCAGGGTCGCCCCGGTGGCCAATTCCTGCGTGGTCCCTGGCGGACCGTTGCCAGTGCCGAATCGGTATTGCGTAGTATCGCCGGGACTATGATGGGAAAGGGTTACGATCCGAAGCCAGGCGACTACGCGGTTTGGTCCGTGACTGCCCAGCGCCTTGCCCGCACCATTGGAGCCCCAGGGGCTGAACAGGCCAGCTCCGAGGCCGACCCCGACCAGTTCAAACCCCTGATCTGACAACCTCCCTTTCTTTGAGGACACCATGCTGACCGGAGCCCTGCTCATTCTTGCGCCCCTGTTCCTGGGGTTTGCCATTGCCCTGGAGAATCGCAGGGCCATGACCATCATTCACTACACCGTGGAAGGCCTGGTTTATTTCATATTGCTGCTGCTTGGCCTGGGGCTTGGCCAGATGGAGGGGCTCGCGGCGCAACTGGGCGGTATGGCTGCCCAGGTCATGGCGCTGGTTCTGGTGCTTTTCGTCGCTAACATGATGGGGCTATGGCTGTTCCACCGCTGGCAGCCTATGTCGGTTGAGTGTGTTGAAGGCAGTGTCAGCCCGGGTTACCGCAGACTGTTCCTCGCCGGCCTGAAACCCTTGGTAGCGGTTATTGCCGGGCTGCTCGCCGGATACTACCTGCTGCCTGACATGCCGATGGCTGAACAGCTGGCTACCTGGGCCCTGATGTTCCTCCTGTTCCTGATTGGCCTCCAGTTGCGCAATGCCGGTCTGTCGTTGCGCAAGCTGCTGATGAACCGTCAGGGCCTGGGGATCGCGCTGGCTCTGACGGTCAGTTCCCTCGCTGCGGGTGCCGTTCTGATTCCGTGGCTGGGGCTGCCCTGGCACGACGCCCTGGCGGTCGCCTCCGGGTTTGGATGGTATTCGCTGTCCGGCATTGTGATTGGCGAAGCCCTCGGGCCCGCCTGGGGCGGCGTAGCCTTCCTCAATGATGTGCTCAGGGAGATTGTTGCGCTGGCCATTATTCCATTGTTGATTGCCAGCCGGCCGGCCATGGCCATCGGTTACGGAGGAGCGACCGCCATGGACTTCACGCTGCCGGTGATCCGCAGCAGCGGTGGGCTACCCTGTGTGCCGGTGGCGATTGCCTCCGGATTTCTGCTGTCTTTTCTGTCCCCGGTGCTGATGGGGGTGTTCCTGTCTTTGGGATAAATTGACACGGTGCAATGCAAGTTGCGGTTTTACGGGTAGTATGGGAAACAGTAAACTAGCGTTTATTGACAATTGTTAATGTCCTAGCCCGGTCCGGATCCTGATGCAACGCCGTGAATTCCTTGGTTTATCGATCGCAGCCGGGCTGTCCGTCGCGGGATTGGCCGGTTGCAGCGGTTCCGGCCCGCTGAGATTCGGTATTCACCCCTGGGTTGGCTATGAACCGCTTTACCTCGCCGATGATTTCAACTGGCTGCCTGATACGGTTGCGCTGGTGCAGGGTACCTCGGCAAAAGACTCTATGGATGGACTCCTTTCGGGTGCACTTGATGGAGCAGCCCTGACTCTGGATGAAACGATACGGCTCTCGTCCAAGGGGCTGGAGCTGGTCGTCGTGGCTGTTACTGATGTTTCCGCCGGCGCTGATGTACTTATGGTAAGACCGTCGATTACCGAACTTTCTGCGTTGAAGAAGCAGCGTATTGCTGTGGAGTTGAACGGCGTTTCGGGCATTATGCTGTTCAAGATTCTAGAGGTTGCGGGGCTTTCTCCGAACGACGTGATTAAAGTCGATTTGCCGGTAAGCGAGCATGCACAAGCCTGGTCGCGGGGTGAAGTGGATGCATGCGTATGCTATGAGCCAACAGCGTCGCTGATCGAAAACGCTGGTGGCGTCAGGCTTTTTGATAGCAGTCACGTCCCGGAAACCATATTCGATGTGCTGGTGGTGACCCGTAAAGCGGCTGACAGGAACTCCCGCGCGGTTCGCGATTTGGTCTCAGGGCATTTCACAGGTCTGCAGCATCTGGTGAGGAGCATGCACGACTCGGTATACCGTATTGCGACCCGTCAGGGGATTAGCCCAGATGAGGTCCGGGCAGCGCTGGCCAGTGTCATGCTACCGGATCTGGCGGCAAACCAACGCTACCTCAGGGTGGCTGGCGCTATCGAAAACATGGCCGAGTCCCTGTCTCTCCTTATGTTGGCAGAAGGGGTGATTGACCAAAAACCGGGAATCCAGCGTTTATCTGACCCTTCGTTCCTGCCAGCGAGGATTCTTTGAGTATTCTCCGGTTAACTACCCTTTTATTCGTGCTGACGGTCGCGGAGCTGACCGCGATTGCGCCAGCCCATGCCGATGAAACATTGACCCTGGGCGTTTTCGCTTATCGGCCAGATAGCGTTTTGCAGGATCGCTACCAGCCTCTGACCGACTACCTTTCCCGGGAAACGGGCATTCAGATAGAGCTGGAGATTCTCAACCAGGAGAATATGAGTCGGGCAATTGCTGCCAACCGTCTGGATTTTTTTCTCACGAATCCCAGCCATTTTCTGCTCATCCGCAGCGAACGCAGCTTGACCGGGGTGCTTGCTACCCTGGTCAGGCGCTCGGGCGAGTCTTCCACAACGAGTCTTGGTGGCGTGATCTTTGCCAAGGCCGAGCGCGACGATATCCAGGATCTTGCCGATATACGCAACAAGACGATCGCCTCGCCAGGTGTTCATTTTCTCGGTGGCTATCAGACCCAGGTTCTGGAGCTGCTGGACGCTGGCATTGATATCCGGAGAGTGAACCTGATTCGCTTTCTAGGCACTCACGACCGGGTTGTTCGGTCGGTTCTTTCAGGTGATGCCGACGTCGGTTTCATCCGCACCAGCATTCTGGAGCAAATGGCGCAGGCCGACCCCGACCTGTTTACCCGGGTAAAGGTTCTGAATCGTCAGCGGCTTTCAGGGTTCCCGTACGTGGTCTCAACCCGGCTTTATCCAGAGTGGCCCCTGGTGGCCCTGCCCCATGTGAACGAAAGGTCTGTGCGAAAGATCGCCTCGGCACTTTTTGCAATAGAACCGGAAGATGAGGTTGCGTTGGCCGTTGGCATTGCCGGCTTTTCGCCGCCCGCGGATTACCAGTCCGTTGAATACCTGGCACGGACGCTGCGTGTCCCGCCCTATGATCAGGTGCCCCAACTGACCTGGGTTGATGCGTTACAGCAGTATCGGCTCTGGGTGTTTACGATCCTGATTCTGGTCATTCTGCTTATCACGTCTTCCCTGTGGCTGGCCCGCAGTAAACGTCAGCTTGCCTCAGAACAGCGTCGCCTTCGTCAACTCATCCGAGGTTGGCCCCAGCCAGCTTTGATCATTCGAGACGGGAGGTTTATTGACACCAACCCGGCTTCCGTCGATCTGCTTCGCTACGCCTCCAGAGAGTCGCTCATTGGTAAGGATCTATCGGTTTTTTCACCCGAATACCAGCCAGACGGACTCATTTCCTGGCAGAAACTCGCGCACATGATGGCCCGTGTCGAGGGTGGTCAGGTGGAGCAATGTGAGTGGGTATTGAATCGCTCTGACGGCACAGAAGTCTGGGTGGAGCTTACCATGGCACCAGTCGATGCGGATGACGGAAGGGGCGACTTTATTCTTTGTTCGCTCTATGACATCAACCGCCGGAAGCGAGCAGAGCAGCGTCAAAGACTGGCAGCAAGCGTGTTTGAGTACGCCCGCGAAGCCATTTTCATTACCGATAATCACGGAATGGTTATCGACGTCAACGACGCTTATCTTGCGATCACCGGCCGGACACGCAAAAAGGCGATCGGTCGCCTACCCCCCCTGCCAGTGGATGAGGGCAGCGGTATTTTTTCCAGTGCACGTTCTCAGGGTTTCTGGTCCGGTGAGTTCGCCAGCCGCAGAAACGATGGGGAGGGAATAACATTATCGGTGACCCTCAGCAGTGTGCGTGGTGATCATGGCGAAGTCTCCCATTTTGTAGGCATCTTCAGTGACGTCAGCCGACTCAAGGAGCAGGAACGAAGGCTCCGTATCATGGCGCATTACGATGCCCTGACGGGCATGCCAAACCGGGTCCTGTTTGCCGATCGCTTGCAACAGGCCATGGCGCTGACCAAACGACAGAGTGGGAAGTTGGCGGTAGTTTACATAGATCTCGATGAGTTCAAGCCGGTTAACGATGCTTTTGGCCATGAAGCTGGTGACCAGTTGCTGGTTGAGGTAGCCACACGTATGCGCGCCGAACTCCGTGAAGAGGATTCTCTGGCGCGAATCGGGGGCGACGAATTCGCGGCTATTATCATGAACGTGCAGGATGAAGCAGCTCTGGAGAGCCTGTTGGGGCGGCTACTACACCAGGTGGCTACTCCGGTTTGGGTAGCCGATCACAGCGTCGAGGTCTCCGCCAGCATTGGCTACACGCTGTTCCCTCAAGCCGAAGATCTGGATGGGGACCAGCTTCTACGGCAGGCGGACCATGCGATGTATCAGGCCAAGCGCTGTGGTAGAAATCGCTATGTGCGGTTCACCGAGCTCTCGGCCTGAGAATCTCCATTGAGCAGTTCTGAAGAGGGGCGCCAATCCAGGGATTTGGTCCATTGGTCACAGAGCCGGCGAACTGAACTCAGGTCATCCAGCGTTCGTTCCCCCACAACTGCTGGCAGCTCGCGTTTGACAATCATGGCCAGCATTCGCGACTTCAGAATATGGTAGATCTTCTCGGTTTCCCCGAAGATTTCCGGCAATCCCACTTCCGACGCCACCAACTCGCGCAATAAATTGGTATAGGTGTCCATCTCACCTTTCAGTGGTGCCGTTTGCACGAGTTTCCCTGACTGTCGGAGCCGCAGGAGCGCAGGAGCCAGCTCTGTTGCTTCCGCAAGATATCGGCAGGTGCGAATGGACAGGGTCAGGGTATCGACTGTGGCAGGCAGCATCTTCTCGGCACGAAGGCGAGAGATGTACTCCGTTATCGCACTATTGAGACTCTGCGCTGCTTCCATGGTGGCCCTGATCTTTTCCGGAGCCAGATCCTCCCGGTCAAGACAGGCTCTCAGCAGCCCCCGAGTCAGGCCAATCAGTCGCTTCATTTCCTGATCAACGGCGCCTACCGCAAGTTCCGGCGTGTTGATCAGGGTGTCATCCAGAAATCGGGGTTCTGCGTTGTCCTCCTCCTTGCTTCGGAACATTCGCCCGAGGATACGTGCGAATGGTTTCAGCAGCGGCAGCATGATGGCTGCGCCAAGCAGGTTGAACAGCGTATGGAATATGGCGAGCGACAGGGCAGCATTGGTATCCAGGTCCAGCCAGTCGGTTAACCAGGCAATGAGCCAGAGCATCAGAGGCAGGATCAGAATGGCGATGGCGCCCGTGACAAGATTGAACATGACATGACCAAGGGCGAGGCGTCTGGCATTCGCGGTGGCCTTGAGTACGGCAATGGCGGCGGTGGAGGTGGTGCCCAGGTTGGCGCCGATGACTGCCGCTGCGGCATCTTCAAGCGAAAGAAGACTGCTGGCGGCGGCGCTGAGGATGATGGCCAGGGCCGCGCTGGATGATTGAGTCAGCACCGTTGCCAGAAACCCGAATAGAACGAAAAGGGGTAATGCGATGGCCTGGCCGAGAAATTCAGAACTATCAAGGCCGACGGTCAGTTGCCCAAGGGAGTCCTTGAGAACCGAGAGCCCGAGGAAAAACAGAGCAAACCCGGCAAGGGCCTCCCCAAGTGACTGGTTCCGCAGGCTCCGGGCCAGCAGCTTCAGGGCCACACCGGCTGCCAGCAGGGGCATGGCGAACGCCTCGATCTTGAATCCGAAGCCGACAAAACTGACCAGCCAGCCGGTCATGGTGGTGCCTACGTTCGCGCCGAAAACCACCCCGAGTGAATGACTGAGGCTAAGCAGGCCCGCATTCACAAAGCCGATGGTTGCGACGGTGACCGCGCTTGAAGACTGGACGATGCCGGTGATCAATACACCGGCCCCAAACCCTCGTAGAGGGCTGCGGGTCCAATGTCCGAGCATATGGCGTAATTGATGCCCTGCAGCGCTTTTCAGGCCATTGGTCATCATCTCCATGGCGAGCAGGAACAGGGCAAGGCCACCGAGAATCTGAAAGACAGTTGCAGTCATGTCGGAACTTGATACTCGAAGCTGGGTTGCTTTCAGATTAGCAGAGCCCGGGGTGGACGAGGCGAATACTCAGGCGAGGAATTTCCGGACATCGATCTTGTAGGTTTCCGGATCCACGGCCCGGAGGATCCGGTCCTGGGTGCCCGGCTTAGAGAGATCAATGGTGTCCACCGTGATCGGCATGCGGAATTTGGTGTGGTACATAACGCGCACAGTCGGCAGTCTTTGATCGCTCTCGTTGGCTTCGACTACCACGCCGAGACGACCGCTTTCCAAAAGCACCATCGAACCAACCGGATAGAGGCCCAGGCAACGGATAAACTGTTTGACCAGAACCGGATCCAGATGACTGCCACTCCATTCCAGAAGCTTCTTGAGGCCCTGGGTTGGCGTCATGCCCTTGTGATAGACCCGATCAGCTGTGATGGCGTCATAAACATCGCTGATCGCGACCATACGACCATACTCCGAGATCTCGTCGCCCTTCAGGCCCTCGGGGTAGCCTGTGCCATCGAGGCGCTCATGATGCTGAGCTGCCGTGATGACGGTGAGCTCACCTATACCTTCGGTGGTAGCCAGAATGTCTCGTGAATGGCGAGCGTGAAGCTTCATCACTTCAAACTCTTCCGGCGTCAGACGGCCGGGTTTGTGGAGTATCTCGTCGGGAGTGAGGATTTTACCCAGATCGTGCAGCAGCGCGCCCACGATAGTCTGGTGCAGAACATCCGCAGACAGACCCCGATAATTCCCGAACAGGGACATCAACACACTGAGATTGACCGAGTGTTCCAGCAGGTAGTTGTCTTTCTCCCGGATGCGTCCAAGGCAGCTGAGGGCATTGGCATTCCGGAGCACGGAATGCTGGAGCTCATCCGCCAGCTCGTGGATGGGTGCCACATCGATGGCTCCGCCCACTTTGGCGTGGTTCATAAAGTCGCCGACCAGGTTCTGGGTCTGGCTGTGAATCTGCTGGGCGATGACGATTTCTTCGGCAAGCGGAACATGGGGCCGCAGCCCCGGGGTCAATTCACCCGCCTTTTGTAGGGCCGACTCGTTCCGGCGATCCACTTCGGCGGCCGTCTCTGAATCTTGGGTGTCGAGTCCCTTAGAGGCGTCGATATAGACGAACTCCACCCCCATACGGCGGATTTTCTCGATGGTTTCCTCTTTTTTGATCACACCGCGCTTGCGCTGGGTGTTATGGGGAATCCAGTCGTTGTTCAGGTCGGTTATGTACATGCCGACCTTGAGTGCGGAGATGGGGACGCGTTTTATCATTCGCCGGGGAAAAACGTCCTAAGGCTGTTCTGGTAAGTCTTACCAATTACCTCGTCCAGGGGCAGCTCTTTTACCTCTGCGATTTTCTCGGCGACGAAGGGCAGGTAAAACGGTGCATTTTCCTTCCCGCGATAGGGTACCGGGGTGAGGAACGGTGAATCGGTTTCCAGCAGGATCTGGTCGATCGGTGCCATGCGCACGATGTCCCTGACGTTCTCCGCCTTGTTGAACGTGGTGATGCCGTTGAAGCCCAGGCACCAGCCCTGATCCAGGGCATACCGCGCAAGCCCGGGGCCGGAGGTGAAACTATGGATGACACCGCGGCGCTTCAGGGTGGCTTCAAACTCGCCAAGGATCTCGATGGTATCTTCGTCCGCTTCCCGGCTGTGGATAACGACAGGCCGGTCCGTGTCACAGGCAATCTGCAACTGACGCCGGAACACCTCGCGCTGTACGTCCCGATCGGCGTTGTCGTAGAAGTAGTCCAGCCCAATCTCGCCCACGGCAACGATCTTTTCGTCCCGGGCATGGGCGCGGATTTCCGCTTCTACGTCGTCAGAATAACTTTCGGCATCGTGTGGGTGGATGCCCTGGGTACCGTAAACCCAGGGTGCCACCTGGCTGAGTTCGCGTACCCTTGCAAGGTTGTCCGGGGACACCGCAATGGTGATCACCTTCTCGATATTGACCCCCTGTGCCTGCTCCAGTGTCTCATCAAGCGGGCGGTCCTTGAGGTAATCCAGGTGACAGTGGGTCTCGATGATCGGGTGATCGAATACGGGAATCTCGCGACGTTTCTTACTCATTGCCGGGTACTACACTCCATCGCAACCTGCGTCTAGGCTGCTATTCTGTGAATTCAGTCTCACAAGTTTACCAGCTTGTTCGATTGTTGACCTGTATTACATCCATAGGGAGTTGCACGGAGCACTTTGATGAAGCTGTCGGCGTTTGCCAGCTCTTTTCTTTTCGAACCCGGAAAACCCAGATTCCGGGACTATCCGACATTGCTGGACAGCGATGAAGCGGAGCTGCCCGGCCTTGAGGCCAGCCTGGAACAGATTGGTGAATACCAGCGCCGACTCTGGGCAAATCAGGCCAGGGCGGTGCTGCTGGTCACACACGGACCGGATACCAGCGGTAAGGACAGCCTGATCCGCACACTGGCAACCTTTGCAGATCCCGCCGGCTTTCACGCCTGGTCATTCAGCCGGCCCAGGGGTGCCGAAACCCGCCATGATTTTCTCTGGCGGGTTACGCCCTTTCTGCCCGGCTTTGGCGAGATGGTGGCCTTCAATCGCAGCCATCACGAAGCTGTAATCGCCGAGCGGGTATGGCCGGTTCATGAACCTGAAAGCTACAACTGGCAGAACCGTTACCGCTCCATCCGGAACTTCGAGACCCACCTGGTGGAAGAGGGCACCACAATCATCAAGATCTGGCTCAACCTGTCCGAGGACGAGCATCGTCAGCGCCTGTTGAAGCGCCTGGACAAACCGCGCAAGCGCTGGAAATTCGACAAATCGGATATCGACGGCTGGGAGAAACGTCGCCAGTACGAAGCCTTCGCCGAAGAGGCCCTGGCCGAGACCCATACGGAGCAGGCTCCCTGGTTCATTGTGCCGGGTGACCGGAAACCCCAGGCCCGTGCCATTGTTGCGGCGATACTGGCAGAGCAACTGCAGAATCTGGCGCCGGATTATCCGAAAGAAGATGAGAACGTTCTGAAAGAATACCGACGCCTGTTGGCGAAAAACGGCGTGAAATAAACACAGGGGAGGAATGCATGCACATTGTTGTAGTCGGTGGCGGCGTGGTGGGCATGACCACGGCGTACGAGCTTAATCGCAGGGGCCACCAGGTGACTGTGCTGGAGCGCCATGCAATTGCCGGCAACGAAACCAGCAAGGCCAACGCGGCCCAGCGCTCATACGGCGTGGTCTACCCCTGGGCTGACCCCTCCATCGTGTTCAAGGCCATACCGTGGATTATCAAACAGGACGGGCCCCTGAAGCTGCGCTTTCCACCGTCGGTGGAAACCCTGAAATTCATGTTCGCCACCCTCCGTTACGCCTGGTCGCCGGGCCTGTTCGGCTTGAATCGCCGAGCCATGTTGCGCCTCGGCATCCACAGCCGGGAACGGTTTCTCGCGCTGGAAAAGGAGTTGGATCTTGCCTTCGATGGCGACCATCAGGGCCTGCTGCACCTGGCCAGCACCCCGGAGGCGCTGGAAGGCTACCGGACAACCCATGAACTTCTTAAGGAGCTCGGCATTCCGTCCCGTTTGCTCACCCCCGAACAGGTGCGCGAGGCCGAACCTGGCATGGTAGGCAATGGCCCGCTATACGGTGCCCTGAGCTACGACACCGACGGCACCGGGGATTGCCATCAGTTCTCCCGGGAACTGGCGAAAGCCTGCGAGGAGAAGGGGGTTGTCGTTCGTTACAACGTGGAAGCGGAAAAACTCATTGCCGATGAGCAGAAGGTCAGTGCAATTTCACTCAGAACCGGCGAAGGGGTGATGGAAACCCTGGAGGCGGATGCCTTCGTAATCAGCGCCGGGTGCTGGTCCAATCATCTGGTGCAGCCGTTGGGCCTGGAACTGCCCATCTATCCGGTAAAAGGTTACAGCCTCACTGTGCCGATGAAAGATTCAGAGCGAGGCCCGACTTCCACCATTCACGACGACAACTACAAAGTCGTCTCCACCCGTCTGGGCAACCGTTTACGGGCCACCGGCTTCGTCGAACTGGCCGATTTTAATCGGGAGATTCCTGAAGCCCGACTGGCAACTATCAAGAAGTCGGTCGAATCCCGGTTCCCCGGCTGTGCCGACCTCGATGCCGCTGAAACCTGGACAGGTTTTCGCCCCATGACCCCCGACGGCCCGGCGATTATTGGCCGCGGTCCCAGAGAAAATCTCTATTTGAATACCGGCCACGGCACCTTCGGCTGGACCCTGTCAGCCGGCAGTGCCGATGTCATCGCCCAGGTAATCGAAGGGGAGGAACCCACCATTTGTCTGGATGCCTTCCGCCCAGGAAGATTCCAGGAGTAGTTTAAACAAACCGATGCGCGCAAAAGGCCCGAGAACAGGACGGATAGTCCCTCCCGGGATCGTCGAAAACATGGATGTTTTCGTCGAGCGTACATGGACGTATTTACAGCGTATCCCGGGAGGGACTATCCGTCCTGTTTTTCCTCGGGGTCCGAGCGCGGCTGAGACCTGCACTCCACAACGCGCTCGATGTTCGAGCAAAGCGTATGAACAAACCCGATATCCCGATCAGACAGCAATGGCAGCCGCTCGAAAACCCACTGGGACAGCTTCCCTTCAGGCGGCGTATCGAGTTCTGGTAGCAGGGTTTCGAGCCGGTTGCGGAGGGCGCCAAGCCGATGTTCATCGGCAGGCTCAGGTTCGTCATCCATAGATTCTGAAAGCCCGGACATTTCCCAGGCATAGAGCATCACCGACTGGGCCAGATTCAGGGAGGGGTAGGAGACCTTCATGGGAATGCCGGTGAGCAGATCGCAGAGTGCCAGCTCTTCATTGGACAGCCCGCGATCTTCCCGGCCAAACACCAGCGCTGCGGTTGCGACGGACGCCCCCTTCGTAGCCAGAAGCTTCCGCAGATCAGAGGGGCCGTGCCAATCCTGGCGCTGATGCCGCGTCTTGGCGGAAGTGCCCATCAGCAGGTCTACGGAGTTTCTTACCGCTGCCAGATCGGGGAAAATGCGCGCATTGTCCAGGATGTGGTCGCTGCCATGGGCCAGCCAGTGCGCCTCGGGGCGGGTGTGCAGATTCGAGTTGACCAGCCAGAGCTCGCCGAAACCCATGGTGCACAGGGCTCGGGCGGCCGCTCCGACATTTTCCGGGACCTTGGGTTCAACAAGTACAAAGGCCAGTTGCATGACGTTACCTCCGGCGGCGAGTTTACACCACGGCGCGGAATCTTTTCACCAGCGATGGCAGCAGCTGAACGACTGGCTGGTTCAGCACCAGGCGTTCTGGCAGCCGGCGCCGTTCATGACACCGCAGCCAGCCTGGACAAAAGCTTATCCGGAGCTGGCCGCGATGCTGGCAGAGTTCAGCGATGCCGAATGCCAGCATCTGGATGACAGCCCTGTTGAACTGGCGGCTCGGGCAGCACGGTGGCTGCCGTCCCTGGAAGGGTATGCCGACATCGTGCAACTGCCGGCGCTTTTGCCCTCGGACGATGAGGCATCAAAGGCGACCCTGCCGGAAATCCGGGCTACGGATATGCCCGGCCGAAAGCGGCTGCAGTCGGGTGCCTTTGCCGCCGCACTGGCACCGCTGGACCACCCCGCCCTGGACTGGTGCTGCGGCAAGGGCCATCTTGCGCGGACGCTGGCGCCGTTGTGCCCTGGTGAAATACAGGGATTCGAGTGGAATCCGGAGCTGGTGCGTGATGGAAACCGTCTGGCTGAGCACTTCGGGGATCGGGTGTCGATCGGCTGCCAAGACGTGATGGCTTCGGGACTGAAACTTCCAGACCATTACCATGGCGTTGCACTCCACGCCTGCGGCGATCTGCACCGGCAGCTGCTCAAACGAGGCAGCGAGACTGGATTGCCCCGGCTGAGTATTTCACCCTGCTGCTACCACCTGACCGACCGGGACATTTACCGCCCCCTTTCCCGGCGGGCGTCGGGCTATCAGGGGGTGCTGCAACCGGGCCGAAATGATCTCCGGCTGGCGGTCCAGGAAACGGTGACGGCGCCTGCCCGGGTTCGGGAACAGACGCGCATCATCAGCCAGTGGCGCCTCGGATTCGATAGTCTGCAGCGCTTCCTGCGTGCGCGAGACGAGTATCTGCCGGTGCCCTCCCATCCGTCCCGACTTCTGAACGACGGGTTTCCGGCCTTCTGCCGTTGGGCAGCAGAGAAAAAGGGCATCTCGTTGCCCGCTGATGTGGACTTCGAGCACTGGCTGTCGATTGGCGAGCACCGGCTGAGGCAGGTTCGCCGCCATGAACTGGTCAGGCACCTGTTCCGGCGTCCGCTCGAGCTCTGGATGGTGTTGGATTATGCCGTATTCCTGGAGGAGCATGGCTACCAGGTACGGCTCGGGCAATTCTGCGACCGGTCTCTGACGCCCCGAAATCTGCTGCTCGATGCGGTCAGGGTTTCCGGTACTCCACCCGTTCAACACAGCCATCCCTGAAATACACGTAGGTCAGCTCATAAAGCGCACCGAAATAGCGGGTTTGTAAACCCTGACTGAGAAGCGGCGTGAGTTCCCAACTTGTTTCCAGAAACAGAAAAGGCGCCCGGAGGCGCCTTTTCAATTCACTCAGCTAACGCCCGTAACTTAACGGCGAACCTGAATGCGAGCTTCGACCCTGCGGTTCTCCGCGCGGCCAGCGGCTGTCTCGTTAGAGGCAATCGGCTGCTCCTCGCCGTAACCTACGGCTTCCACCCGCGCCGGATCAACGCCCAGAGGACCTGTCAGACGGCCGGCAACCGCCTCAGCGCGACGCTGGGACAGGAACTGATTGTAGTCGGCGGCACCGGCGCTGTCGGTGTGACCGGCAATCTCCACGATGGTTTCCGGGTTTTCCTGCATGAAATCAGCCACGCGACGGATTTCCTCATCGTAGGCGTTGCCAATCACGGAGCTGTTGGTCGGGAACTTCACTTCGATGGTGAAGGTCTGGATGGTTTCGGTGACACCCTCACAGCCTGTGTCATCCACTTCTGCGCCGGCGGTGGTGTTCGGGCACAGATCCTGGCTGTTGACTACGCCGTCGTTATCGCTGTCCAGTTCGCAGCCACGACTGTTTACTTCCGCACCGCGCGGGGTGTCGGGACACTGGTCTCGGCTGTCGGCAACGCCGTCGCGATCCGAATCCGGTTCGCAGCCATTGCCGTCAACGGTTGCGCCTGCCGGCGTGCCGGGGCACTGGTCACGTGAGTCCGGGACGCCATCGCCATCAGCATCTGTAGGACGTGCAGGCTCTGCGGCTGCCTGGGCCACAGTGCGGGTAAAGGCGAAACTGATGCCCAGGGAGACCTGGGTGTCGAAGGTGCTCTCATCAATGCCGTGGAACTCACGGAGGTCGCCGCGCAGTGAAACGGCGTCACTGATGTTGTAGCGGAAACCGGTGCCTACGTTCACGCGCGTTTCGTCGTGGTTGCTGCCGGCGGTGCGAACACCGCTGTTATCGGAACCGAAGTCTGCATGGCCGGCGCCCAGAGACACATACGGGTTCCAGGCTTCGTCCGGGCCGGCAAAGTAGTAGGTGCCATCGACCCGCACTTCATCAAATTCGGATTCGCCGGGCACGTATTTCCGATCTGCATCGGCACGTGAATACAGGGCTTCTACCGACCAGTGCGGGCGGAAGCGGTATTCCACACCAACACCGAAGGTGCCGGTTTCGCTCAGATCGCGTTTGTCGTCAAACAGCTGGAAACCCGCAAACGGGTTGATATAGATGGTTTCCTGACGGTCGGCGATGGCCGGAGTTGCAAGGGTGGCGGCGAGAACAGCCGCGGAAATCGGACGCATGACGTTCATGCAGAACCTCCTGTTCATTGTCGTTGTGGTACCGCACTTCTATATGAAAAGTGCTTGTATACCCGGAATTTAGGCTAGTAGGCCAAAAAAAACAAAAAAATGATACGGATTGTTACGTCCGCAATTGTACCCAGTTGACCATTACGAGCCGGAAGTCGTTTCAGGCCAGAGCAGTGAAGTACAGATGCGCGCTCTTTTTGCTGAAGTTGAGAATTTCGCCGTTATCGAAGCGCACTTCGAAGGAGCTTTCATCCTCGGTAACCACCGAGCCCGGGCCAAAAATCGCGTGGCTAAGACGTTTCTGATGCCAGATTGGTTCCATCGAGTTGGCAGACGTTGCCGCATTGCCTTCGATGGCGACATTTTCCCGGTTGGCATAGCGTTGGCTAACCGGCGTGAGAGGGGCGGTCAGCCGGATGGTTGAGGACTGGGCTGGACTTCGTTCATCCAGCCAGCGTCCGAACTCCTCGGCCAGTTCAAAGCAGAATTCTTCCACAAAACGGCTCGGGCCCTGATCGCCGTCCAGATGCGGCTGGTTGCTGGCAGGGCGGGTAATCAGATGGAGCTGCTGGCGGGTCCTGGTCATGGCCACATAGAGCAGCCGCCGCTCACTCTCCAGAAATCCTCGGGCATTGTCCTGGGGACGCGGGCTGTAAGGAAGGTATTTCTCCTGCAGGCCGGGAATGATCACCGTCGGCCATTCCAGCCCCTTGGTGCGATGAATGGTCGAGAGCAGAACGCCACCTTGCTGATTCTCACCTGCCTGTTGCTTCAGGGCCTTCAGATGCTCCAGGGCGCCTTCGGCGGTGACATCCAGGCTTTTCAGGTATTGCCGGAATCCCTGCACGGTATCAATCCGCTCTTCAGCGCTTTCATGGGTCAGGGCCAGGCTCCGGATGCCTTCATAGAGGTCTGTATGCTCGGCATAGACACTGATCAGTCCTGCAGCCGGCCCCCCATAACTGCGAAGCTGGGCAAGCACTTCGCCCAGCTTTCGCAGCTTACGCGCCGCCATCGGTGCCAGAGCGTCAAAATCCATGGCCAGCAACCGCTCGTGCCAGCCGCCGGAAAACCCTGACAGGAACCGTGCCAGTTGCTCCAATTCGGGCTCTTTCAAGCCAACGTGGGGGAAACGCAACAACTGCCGTGCCAGCTCAAGCCGATCCTCGTCCGGCAGGTTTTCCAGCTTGCCGGTCACCACCATCAGCAGGGCGGTGATCGCCTGCACTTCCCGGCTGAACAGCGCGCCCTTGCCGGCATCAATCCGATAGGGAATCTGCCGGGCCAGCAGCTTCAGCTCAATAGGGACACTCTGACTCCAGACCCGGAACAGAATCGCCGTTCCTGCCAGAGCCGGTTCCGACTGACCCTGCAGAATCTGCAAAACGGTATCGGCATCGCTCTCCGCCCGATGCAGGGTGATCTCCGTGCCGGGTGTGGAAGGGTGGGAGTGGCAAAGCACATCCTTGCGCCCCGTGTTGTGGCAGATCAGATGGTTTGCCAGCAGTGCCACCCGGTGGCCGTACCGGAAGGTGTAGCTGAGAGTCTGCTCCAGCGGGCTTTCGAACTCATCGCTGAACCGTTTGAGGATAAACTCCGGCTTCGCGCCCCGGAACTCGTAGATCGTCTGATCCGGGTCACCAACAACCGTCACCCGGGCCCGGTCCCCGGCCACGTAGCGCAACAGCAGATGCTGGATCTCATTGGTGTCCTGGTACTCATCCACCAGAATCAGATCCATCTTGTTGCCAACCAACCTCTGCAACGGAGGATTCTGGTGAATGGCCATCACCGGCTCATACAGCATGTCGGCATAACTGATCCGACCCTGGCTCTTGCGCCACTGTTCGAAACTGTGGAACAGATCAATGAGGTATTTGTGCTTGTCCGAGTACCCCAACTCCTCAAACACGATCTCCGCCGGCGACAGGGTGGTCTTCACAAGATCAATAAACCCCGTCGCCGTCTCGACGAAATCCTTCTTGTTGCGCCTGATCTCATCCGCCAGGTCCTCCGGCGCCAGCCGACGCGTCAACTGCCAGGCCTGGAAACTGATCTCCTGCTCGGTCAGAATCTTCTCCGAAAACCCCGGCAGATAGCCCTCCCGCACAAACCGTTTGTACAGCCGAAGGCCCATGGCGTGATAGGTCCGAATCTCCGGCAGCGCCAGCCGGCGCTGGGCGCAAACCTCCTGCAGCTTGCGCTCGAAATCCACCCGGGCACTGCGATTAAACATCAGCACCAGCATCCGATCCGGATCATGCCCCTGCTCCAGCAGATACCGAATCCGCCACGCCAGCGTCGACGTCTTGCCACTGCCGGCCACGGCGGTAATCACCGCATGTTCATAGCCGGCGGTAATAATCGCCCGCTGTTCATCGGTGAGGTAATCCGGCAGGTTGGTGGTATCAGAAATTTGGGGTTCGGTCGGCATGGCCGGTATTGTAACGGCCCGCTGGTAGAGCGGATACCGCTGCCGCATAATTGCGATCAAAACTTGAATGCTAAAGGGTCAGAAAAATGGAAATGTCCGAATCGGTAAACGTACTGGGCGAGAAACTGGAAACCTGCGGCAAAGACCCGATGACCGGCTTCTACCGCGATGGCTGCTGCAACGTCGGCCCGGATGACTTTGGCCTGCATGCCGTCTGCGCCGTGGTCACCGACGAATTCCTCGAATTCTCCAAAGCCCAGGGTAACGACCTCAGCACCCCCAGGCCCGAGTTTGGCTTCGAAGGCCTGAAAGCAGGCGACAGCTGGTGTCTGTGCGCCGGCCGCTGGCAGGAAGCCTTTGAGGCTGGTTGCGCACCAAGAGTGCGCCTGCGCGCCACCCACCAGGCCGCTCTGGAAAAATGCGCCCTGGATGACCTCAAAGCCCACGGTGCCGACCTCAGCTGATGAGCCACCCTGAACCCGATACCGCGCCAGATCATGCAATCTGGCGTGCCCTGCAGGCCAGTCTTGCCGCCAGAGGCGAACGCCGTCTGGTCCTGCTGGAGGGCAATCGGGAAAACAACCTCAGGTGGCTTTCTGGCCTGCTACCTGAGCTCGACATTCAAACCGGCGTCTGGACCGGCCCGGCAGACCAGAGCCCTGATTCTCGTCTGACGGGGATTATTCCAACTGAGGCCAGGAAATGGCTCGGCCGTGAGGTTTCCGTGATTGTCTGGGACGGCTGGCAGGGAAACCCTCCAGATGCCTTCGCGGCGCTCTCAGGGGCACTGACCGCTGGTGGCCTGCTGTTCTGGTTGATGCCGTCGCTGGACGAATGGCGCCGGTTTGCAGACCCGGATTACGTGAGAACCGGTCTGGACCATGGCGGTGAGCATCCTTTCGCCGCCCGCATGGCCGACATTCTTGCCGACCATGAGGCTGTGATCCGCATATCCCCGGGCCGTGCCGAAACGCCCTCGCTGACCATTCCGCAGATACCGAAGCAAAGCTTCCGGATTGAAACAACCCCGGACCAGGAACAATTGATCCAGCGCCTGGTTCGGTTTGGCCAGGGCCGAAGACGCCGGCCACTGGTTGTCACGGCAGACCGGGGGCGAGGCAAGTCCGCCGCTCTGGGTATGGCGGCCGCGGAATTGCTGAAGAAAGGCAGGCAGGAAATTGTTGTTACTGCGCCGTCAAAACAGAATGTGGACACCCTGTTCCGTCACGCCCGTGATGCCCTTTCGGATCAACTGGATCAGGCCAGCGCTGGTACGCTGACAACCCGGTCGGGCGCGCGCCTGAGGTATGTTCCGGTTCAGGAACTCCTGGCCTCGCGGCCGGAGGCCGAGGTGATTCTGGTGGATGAGGCAGCGGCTCTTCCCGCGCCTCTGTTGAAATCGATCCTTCTGGGCTGGCCCAGGGTAGCGTTTGCCACCACGGTGCATGGTTACGAGGGCGCCGGCCGTGGCTTTGCCATACGCTTTCGACAGGTCCTTGAGCAATCAACGCCTCACTGGCAGGCGGCAACGCTGACCGAACCGGTGCGCTGGGTCCGCGGGGATCCACTGGAGACCCTGATCACCCAACTCTTCCTGCTGGCTGCAGATGGCAGTGGTTCAGCCGTGGAAACCGAAAACAGCGCTGGGGAACTGGTGATCGAGCCCTGGCAGCCGGCATCCGCCAGTGACGAGGCGTTGTCGAACGCCTTTGGTTTGCTGGTGGATGCCCATTACCGGACCAGTCCTGCTGATCTGCGGCAATGGCTGGATGATATGGCCGCCCGAAGCTGGCGGGCGAGAATTGGTGAACGCACGGTTGGAATACTCTGGTGTGCCCTCGAAGGTGGGCTTTCGGCCGGGCTGGCGGAGCAGGTCAGTCTGGGGACCCGTCGAATTCGCGGCCATCTACTGCCGCAGTCACTGGCCAGCCACAGCGGCTATCCGGAAGCCGCTGCCCTGAAAGCGCTCCGGGTGGTCCGGATTGCAGTGTCAGACGACGCCAGGCGGTCGGGTATTGGCCGAAGCCTGGTGGAGGCCGCACGAGCCTACAGCACCGAGCAGGGCGTTGATTACCTGGGAACCAGTTTTGGTGGCAGCGCCGACCTGCTGGCGTTCTGGCAAAACTGTGGTCTTCGTGTGGTGAGAGTGGGGCTGCAACAGGAGGCGTCCAGTGGTGAGTACCCGCTGCAGATGATCCAGGGTATCTCGCGGCCAGGCCGGGAACTGGAGGAGCGCATCCGCAACCGGCTGGCCGGCCATTGGCTTACCCTGGTGCCGGACAACTGGCCGGGGCTGGACACGGATGCGCTGGCGGAGATAACCGCAGAATTGCCACCCGGGTTGGCGTTGGATGCCGACGATTTTAGGGAGCTTCGGAATTTCGCCAACGGCCACCGGGGGTTTCAGATAACGGTTCCGGTGCTGCGGAAGCTGAGTCAGACGCCCGGTGCCATGGCAGGGTTGCGTGGCCATGCAGACCGCGCCCTCTGGTGCCGCTGTGTACTTCAGGGTGCGCCATGGTCTTCGCTTCAGGCCGAGAAGCTGTGCCTGGGGCAGAGAGACGGCGAAGATCGCTTGCGGCAGCTGGTTCGCGATCTTCTCAAGGACGGTCCGGGTTTGTGACTCGCTCGATTTAATTTCCGATGGTGTCTGCCCAGAATAGGGCCTCGTATCCTTCTACAAAGCCCCACAGAGACTGTTTGCTATGGCCAAGGGAACCGGCGCCCCCCGTTTTTTGCTGATTTTGCTTCCGCTTCTTGCTTTCCTGTCTGCCTGCGCTTCCCAGAGCCAGCCGGTTGCTCTCAGCCCCGAGGCCCTGGCCGAGGCCGACGCGCTGCTGATTACTGCAGCAGGCAATGGCGAGAAAAGACGCGTGCAGCTGTTGCTTTCCGCCGGTGCCGATGTGAACACCAGCGATCGCAACGGCTATACGCCTGTGATGCGCGCGGCCGAAAACGGCCATCTCTCGGTGGTCAAGGTGTTACTGGCGGCCGGTGCCAACGTCAATGTCAGCCAGGGTGGGGAATCCCTGCTCATGAAGATAGTGGCCAATGGCGACTTGCTGACTGCGGAAAGGCTGGTGGCTGCCGGGGCGGACGTGAATTACCGGGCCAGCGACGGCCAGACCGCGCTGGACATCGCCCGGGCCACCAATAACCGGGATCTGGAAATGCTACTGGTGCAGGCGGGCGCGCAGCTGTAGTTCCCGGACGCTATTCCAGCCCCATCGGATCGGTTTCGTCATCCCACTCCGGGGTGAAATGGGCCGCAACCACCTCTTCCGGTACATCAGCAACGCTCAGATAACTCCACTTCGGCTGTCGGTCCTTATCGATGGCCAGGGCTCGAATGCCCTCGGCCAGGTCCGGTCGGCGGATGCATTCCGAGACCATCGCCAGTTCCATGCGGAAGGCATCCTTAAGCGACATCTGCTGGGCTTTTTGCAGTTGGGTCCAGACCAGCCAGGCCGAAACCGGGCATCCGGTTCTCAGCGTGTTCATGCAGGCATGCCACCAGTCGCAGTCCACCTCTGCAGTCAGCAACTGATCGACAATTTCCGGCAATTCATCGCCAGCGCTCAGCCGTGCAATCCGTTGTTCGTGTTTGGCAAGATGGCTGGGCGGCAGTGACCGGTAGTCCGGCGTCTGGATCTGATTGAGCAGGCGGAAAAGGCGGTTGTCGTCGGCGGCGGTCTGCCCGGTCCAGCGCTCAGACGCCAGGCGGTCCAGCAGACGGTCCCGGTCTTCCGGCAATATGGCCATGTCCGCAAGGCCCACCCGAAGCGCATCGCTTACGTTCAGGCGAGCACCGGTCAGCCCCATAAACAGGCCCAGCCGACCGGGTAATCGTTTCAGAAACCAGCTGGCGCCAACGTCCGGAAACAGGCCGATGGTGATCTCGGGCATCGCGAGCGTGACATCCGGCGTTACCAGCCGGTACCGGCAGCCGGAAAACACTCCAAGACCACCGCCCATCACCACGCCGTGGGCGATACCCAAAACCGGCTTGGGAAAACGGTGAATGTTGTAGTCCATCCGATATTCCCGGGTGAAAAAGCGCACCGGTTTCTCCGGCTCTTCCGGATTCTGAATGGCGTCATAGAGTTCGCGGATGTCTCCACCGGCGCAGAAGGCTCTCTCGCCCGCGCCCCGGATAACCACGACACAGATCCGGTCGTCCTCGGCCCACCGATCAAGAACTTCCTGGATTTGCTGGATCATGTGCTCGGAAAGCGCATTGAGCGTGCCTGGGGAGTTGAGCGTCAGCACACCGATGTGGCCTTCGCGACAGGCAAGTTCCTGGGCCTCTACAGACATTGACGTTATCTCCGGAGAATTAAATCGATCTTGGATTCGGAATTGAACGTACTTTCACCTTAATAGCTAGGCCAGGAAAGAGGACGAACGTCGAAAAGCCGTCCTTGACCTATCGCATTTGAGGTTCCCCGGCTCTGTGCTATAAGTGCTAGTCAGGTTACCGTCCGGCGTCCGAACCGGCCTGAAAATCTTTAAAACGATGATGAGAGGGTAATGACAATGAATCTGAAACACTACGCTGTTGCGGGAATTTTTGCGCTTGGCGCTGCTGTGCCTGCAGTAGTTTCTGCCGGCGACGCGGAAGCTGGTAAGGCCAAGGCGGCAGTCTGCGCTGCGTGTCATGGTCAGAATGGTCTTGCGCAGATCCCGACCTATCCGAACCTGGCGGGCCAGAATGAGCAGTATCTGGTATCGGCCCTGAAGGCGTACAAGAACAAGCAGCGCTCCGGCGGCCAGGCGGCCATCATGCAGGGCCAGGCGACTGCCCTGAGTGATACCGATATTGCCAACCTGGCGGCCTACTACGCCAGTCTGCCGGCAGACGGCGGCAAGTAAACGCCCGAGAGTCAGCGAGGCGGCTCAGGCCGCTCCGCTGACGATACGGTAGCTCGGTTTGTAGGCCGAAGACCCCGGCAGTTTCATCCGGTTCTGGGCGACAAACTGTTCAAGCATGGCCTCAAGCGGTTTGATCAGGCTGGGATCACCGGCAATTTCAAATGGCCCCTTCTCCTGAACCTGTCGAATACCACCTTCCTTGACGTTCCCGGCCACAATGCCACTGAATGCCTTGCGCAGATTCGCGGCGATCAGGTGCACGGGCTGGTCCCGGTGAAGCTCCAGGGCTCGCATATTGTCGTGATTGGGCTCGAACGGTAGCTGAAACACCGGGTCGATCTTCAGCATCCAGTTGAAGTAGTAGGCATCCTGCATGGCGCGCCGGAAAGTCTCCACCTCCTTCATGCCCTTTTTCATGGTCTGCGCCACGCGCACTGGATCATCGATGATGATCTCGTACTTGCTCGCGGCTTCGTCCCCAAGGGCGTTCCGAATGAACTTGTCGATCATTTCGAAGTATTCCGCATTCTCCTGCTGACCGGTGAACACCACCGGGAAAGGCAGATCAGCATTGTCCGGATGCAGCAGGATGCCCAACAGGTACAGAATCTCCTCGGCGGTGCCGACCCCGCCCGGGAACACAATCACGCCGTGACCACAGCGGACGAAGGCCTCCAGGCGTTTCTCGATGTCCGGCATGATCACCAGTTCATTGACGATGGGGTTGGGGGCCTCCGCGCCAATAATGCCCGGCTCGGTGATGCCAATGTAGCGGCCGTCTTTTACCCGTTGCTTGGCGTGACCGATGGTGGCGCCTTTCATGGGCCCCTTCATGGCGCCGGGGCCACATCCGGTGCAGATACTCAGGGCTCTCAACCCCAGTTGATGGCCCACATCCTTGCTGTACTGGTACTCATCGTGGCCGATCGAGTGGCCTCCCCAGCAGACCACCAGGTCTGGCTGCCGCCCGGCCTGCAGCACCCGGGCATTGCGGAGGATGTGAAAAACGTAGTTGGTCAGGTCTTCCGGGTCGTCCCGCCGGAAACCGGCGGCAGACTGGGGAATTGAATGGGAGTAGATGATATCCCGCAGGACAGAGAACAGGTGCTCACGGATTGCCCTAAGCATCTGTCCATCAACGAAGGCATGCGCAGGCGCATTGATCAGTTCCAGTTTCAGCCCCCGGGGCTGAGGTACCAGGCGGACATCGAAGTCGGCATGAGATTCCATCAATGCCTGACAGTCGTCGGTTTCCACCCCGGTATTCAGGACCGCCAGGGCGCACTGGCGGAAAAGGCGGTACAAGCCCCCTTCGCTGCGGTCCTTGAGGCGGTTGACCTCGTGGTTGGAGAGAATCTCTAGACTGCCCTCGGGTGACACCAGAGCATTGATGGTCGATTCCTGCATTAACGGTGAAACTCCTGAATGTTGCGGAAATGCCCGATTTTGAGGCATTGGGTCAAAAGGGTAGACTAAGGCCTTTCCATACAATACGCCACCCGACAAAATTCCGATTTATGAAACTGCTTATTCGTCCCGCTCCGGAAGTTGCGATCAAGAGTAAACCCGTCCGTCGTCAGCAGATGCGTCACCTGCGGCAGAACGTCCGAAAACTGCTGGCACGACTGGATCCCGAGATTCGGGTGGACGGTAGCTGGGACCGGGTGGATGTGGAAGTGCCTGATGGCCGCGGACTCTCCGGCCCTGCCCTGGAGGCGCTTTTGCGCATACCGGGTATTTCTACGATTCAGGAAATCGGGGCATTTCCGTTTGTCAGCCTTGACGATGTGGCCAACAAAGCCGTTGAAGCGTTTGCTGACCGGTTGAAAGGCAAAACCTTTGCCGTCAGGGCCCGGCGCCATGGCGAGCACAACTTCCGCTCCATCGATCTGGAGCGAACAGTCGGCGGCGCCCTGATGCAGGCATCGGAGGCCAGAGGTGTCGATCTGAAATCGCCGCAGGTTGAAGTGCGGATTGAAGTCCAGGACGACCAGTTCCATATCGCCCACCGCAAACATCGCGGATTGGGCGGTTATCCGCTGGGCAGTGTCGAAAATGTCCTGACTCTGATTTCCGGGGGGTACGATTCTTCGGTAGCCGCCTATCTGATGATGCGCCGCGGCCTGCGCAACCATTTCCTGTTTTTCAATCTGGGGGGCGCCGCCCATGAGGTGGGTGTACGCCAGGTGGTGCATTATCTTTGGGACCGCTACGGCGCCTCCCACAGCGCCAAATTTATCTCCGTGCCCTTCGAGGGCGTGGTTGCCGAAATCATGCGTTCGGTCAGTCACCGTCACTGGGGTGTGGTGCTGAAACGCCAGATGCTGATGGCGGCTGCCGAGATTGCCAAAAAGAACAACGCCTCCGGGGTGGTGACCGGCGACGCGGTAGCCCAGGTGTCGAGTCAGACTCTGAGCAACCTTAACGTGGTGGATCGCGCCAGTGACGAAGTGGTCCTTCGCCCGTTGGTGTCCATGGACAAGGAATCCATTATCCGTATCGCCCGTGAAATTGGCACTGAAGTCTATGCCCGCAACATGCCCGAGTATTGCGGTGTGATCTCCCAGAAGCCGGCTACCAGAGCCAAGCTGCACCGGGTGGAGGAAGACGAGGCCCAGATGGACGCCTCGGTGCTCGCCAGTGCGATTGAGGCCCGTGAGGAAACACCCGTGAACCGGTTGTTGGAGACGACCGTGACACCTGAAGAAGTGGAACTGGTGCAGACACCATCGGTGGATGATGTGATCATCGACGTGCGCCACCCTTCGGAGGGCGAACAGTCACCGCTCAAGCTCACCAATAACGAGATTCTTCAGATCCCGTTTTACGAGCTGAACCAGCAGTTGCCGGAGTTGCCGGCCAACCGGCAATACCTGCTGTACTGCGATCGGGGAACCATGAGCCGGATGCACGCGGGCCACCTCAAGGCCGAAGGGCACGCGAACGTGAAAGTCTACGTGCCCGCCGCCTGAAGCTTCAGCCCGCCAGGCCTTTGAAGAACTGCTGGACGTTCTCGCTCAGGGCGTCCAGATCGTACCCGCCTTCCTGAACCACCAAGGTTGGTAGCCCCAATTGACGCACGTGGGTGCTGAGCCTGCAGAAGCCTTCGGAAGAGACTGATACCTTGGCCTGTGGATCGTTCTTGTAGATATCGAAACCGAGGGCGAGGATCAGGGCGTCCGGCTGGTAAAGCTTTATGGCCGCCAGGGCGTCGTCCAGTTTTGCAAAGAAATCGTCTTCCGTTGAACCGTGGGGCATCGGCATGTTGATGTTGTAGCCAAAGCCTTCCCCTTCGCCACGCTCGTTCTCGAAGCCGGTGACCACCGGGTAGAAGTTGGTGGGATCGCCGTGGATTGAGATGTAGAGCACGTCGCTGCGGTCGTAGAAGATCTCCTGAATGCCCTGGCCATGGTGCATGTCGGTATCCAGGATCACGATCCGGGGGAACCGGGTTTTCATGTGCTCGGCGGCGATCGCGGCATTGTTCAGGTAGCAGAACCCGCCGGCCGCATCCCGGCGGGCATGGTGGCCCGGCGGGCGGCACACAGCGTAGGAGGTGCGATCGCCAGCTATCAGCGCATCGGCAGCACCGAGCGCGCTCTGGGCCGACCAGTAGGCCGCGTGCCAGGTGTTCTCGCCGATCGGGCAACTGCCGTCGGCCTGGTAGCGGGCTGCTTCGGCCAGGATGCCTGTCAGGTGGTTGGGGGAACGGACAAAGATATTGGAGATGACTTCATCACCCCAGTCATCCATCTGTTTCCAGCGCCGATGGGCGGATTCCAGAAAACGCAGGTAACCCAGATCGTGAACCTTCGAGATGGGCCCCGCACCCTGGTCCGCTGGCTGCAGCACGGAAATGCCCATTTCCTTCAGTCCGCCCAACATTTCACCGGTACGAGCAGGGATCTCCTGGGGCTGGCGCATCTGTCCACGGGTAAAGTACGTCTGTGGAATATGCTCATCCTGTGCGTGATGGAAAAATGCCTTCATTGTCCGGTCTCCTGAGTGTCTGATTCCCCGAGTATAGGCACACTCAGGGGATGATCAAAAGCCTGCCCTTGACTTTACAGGTCGGGATACAACATCCACTATGGAAGACATAAAACACTGACGCAACCAGATTACCTATACTGCGCTCCACACGGGGGCGGAGCCAATCACAGAAGAGGAGCCGAGATGATCGAGTCACCCCTGCTGGAAAAGCTGACCGGCTATATCGGTGGTCGCTGGACTGACAATGAGCATGGCAACACCTTCGATGTTTATAACCCGGCAACGGGCAAGGTGATCGCCCAGGTCGCATCCATGTCGGAAGAGGAAGTGAACGCTGCCATCGCATCTGGCAAGTCGGCGCTTCGGCTTACAAGTCCTTACAGCATCGAGACCCGCCGCAAGTGGCTGGAAGACATACGGGACGCGCTCAAGGCCAACAAGGAAGAAGTCGGTCGGATTTTGTGCATGGAACATGGCAAACCGCTGCAAGAGGCCCAGGGCGAGGTAGATTATGCCGCCGGGTTCTTCGATTACTGCTCCAAGCACATCCAGGCCCTGGACGCGCACACCATTCCCGAGAAACCGAAAGACTGCACCTGGACGGTTCACTACCGGCCCATCGGTGTCGCCGGCCTGATCACGCCCTGGAACTTCCCCATTGGCATGATTGCCAAGAAGCTGTCGGCGGCTCTGGCCGCTGGCTGTCCGTCCGTGATCAAGCCGGCCAGTGAAACCCCGCTGACCATGATTGCCCTGTTCAGCCTGATGGACAAGCACACGGACATGCCCGACGGCATGGTGAACCTGGTGATGGGCAAGGCCAGTGTCATCGGAAAGGTACTCTGCGAAAGCCCGGATGTACCCATGCTCAGCTTTACGGGCTCCACAGAAGTGGGCCGCAAGCTGATCGTCGACACCGCCGAGCAGGTCAAGAAACTGGCCCTGGAACTGGGTGGCAACGCGCCGTTCATCGTCTTCGACGACGCCGATCTGGACGCCGCGGCGGACAACCTCATCGCCAACAAATTCCGTGGTGGTGGCCAGACCTGTGTCTGTGCCAACCGGATCTTCGTGCATGAGAAAGTGGCCGATGCCTTTGGTGAAAAGCTTGCCGAGCGGGTCAACAAAATGACCGTCGGTGACGGCATCAACGGCGACGTGGATATTGGCCCGCTGATCAACCAGGCTGGCTACGACAAGGTCAAACGCCACGTGCAGGACGCCCTTGAGAAAGGCGCGACCCTGGTCGCCGGCAAGAAGCCGGAGGAGCTGGGCAACGATCTGTTCTTCCCGCCCACGGTGGTACACGGTGTAAACCGCGATATGTGCTGCTACCAGGAGGAAACCTTCGGCCCGCTGGTGCCCATGGCGCTGTTCCGCACCGAAGAGGAAGTGATCGAAGCCGGCAACGACACCGAGTTCGGCCTGGCCTCGTACGTGTTCACCAACGACGCCGAGCGAGCCCAGCGCGTGGCTGCCGGCCTTCGCTTCGGCCATTGTGGCTGGAACACCGGCACCGGCCCGACGCCGGAAGCGCCGTTTGGTGGCATGAAGGCCTCTGGTATAGGCCGTGAAGGTGGTCTGGAAGGTCTGTTCGAGTTTGTGGAAGCTCAGACGGTGCCGAGAGGTTTTTAAGAGAGAAGCCATCTCCAAAGCGAGATAAGCGCGGGGGCGGGGCTCTGTTCAGGACTGTCTGTGGCCAGGGATGGCCACAGCCAAGCGCACATGGATGTGCTCGTAGCGTGTCCTGAACAGAGCCCCGCCCTCGTGCTATTCCCCTCAAGAAAAGGGCTAACCCAAGCCCAAAAGAAATCCCGCATTTCTCCTGTTATACTCTCAGACCTGTTTATTTAACCAGTAGCGAACCGATTCTTTATGGACGTCTCCCACATCATCGATCCTTTGAACGATGCCCAGCGTGAAGCTGTTACCGCACAGAACGATCACCTTTTGGTTCTGGCCGGCGCAGGCAGCGGCAAAACCCGTGTTCTGGTGCACCGGATCGCCTGGTTGATGACTGTGGATCGGGTTCCGCCCACTGGCATCCTGGCGGTGACCTTCACCAACAAGGCCGCCAAGGAAATGCGTTATCGCATCGAGCAGATGATGCAGATTCCGGCCCGTGGACTTTGGTTCGGCACCTTCCACGGTATCGCCCACCGCCTGCTGCGTTCGCACTGGAAAGACGCCGGACTGCCCGAGAACTTCCAGGTGCTGGACAGCGACGACCAGCTGCGGCTGATCAAGCGGGTGATGCGGGAAAACCAGATCGACGAGAGCAAGTGGCCGCCGAAGCAGGCCCAGTGGTTTATCAACAGCCAGAAGGACGAGGGGCTGCGGGCGGACCATATCCTGGAGAATCCGGGCGATCAGTTTCTGTCGATCATGCTGAAGGTTTACCGCCAGTACGAGAAGCTCTGCCAGCAGGGTGGTCTGGTGGATTTTGGCGAGTTGCTGCTGCGCTCCCACGAGCTCTGGCTGCACCGGCCAGAGCTGTTGGCCCACTACCAGGGCCGGTTCCAGCACATCCTGGTGGACGAGTTCCAGGACACCAACACCATTCAATACGCTTGGCTGCAGGTGCTGGCCAGCAACCGGGTGCCGCTGACGGTGGTGGGTGACGACGATCAGTCCATCTACGGCTGGAGGGGCGCCAAGATCGAGAACATCCAGCAGTACCAGCGGGATTTCCCCAATTCGCGGCTGGTTCGCCTGGAACAGAACTACCGCTCCACCCAGATGATTCTGAAGGCGGCCAACGCCGTGATCGCCAATAACCAGGGTCGGCTTGGCAAGGAGCTCTGGACCGACGGCCCGGAAGGCGAGCCGATCAGTCTGTACGCGGCGTTCAATGAGCAGGACGAGGCCAACTACATCGCCGACAGCATTTCTGCCTGGGTTCAGGACGGCAACCTGCGCAGTGAGTGCGCGATTCTATACCGCTCCAATGCCCAGTCCCGTGTGCTGGAAGAGGCGCTGATGCGCCAGGGGATTCCCTATCGGGTCTACGGCGGCCTGCGCTTCTATGATCGCCAGGAAATACGCAACGCCCTGGCGTACCTGCGACTGGTTCAGTATCGCCGCGACGACGCGGCGTTTGAGCGGGTGGTGAACGTGCCGCCCCGTGGCATTGGCGCCAAGAGCCTGGCGGAGCTGCGGGAATACGCCACCGAGCAAAGCATCTCTTTGTGGGAATCTGCCGAGCGCCTGCTGGAAGCCGGGCAGGTGAAAGGCCGGGCCAAAACCGGGCTGCAGTCGTTCATTGCGATTATCGAAAAACTGTCCGGCATGGTGGGGGATGCAACCCTGCACGGGTTGATGAAGCAGACCATTGAGGACAGCGGGCTGAAGGACTATCACGCCAGCGAAAAGGGCGAGAAAGGTCAGGCGCGGGTGGAGAACCTGGAGGAACTGGTCAACGCCCTGTCTGACTATGAAGTGGAAGACGGCGTGGACCCGCTGGCGGAATTTATTGCCCAGGCCGCGCTGGACGCCGGCGAATCCCAGGCCGAAGCCCATGAGGACAGCGTGCAGCTGATGACCCTGCATTCTGCCAAAGGCCTGGAGTTTCCGATGGTGTTCCTGGCCGGTGTGGAGGAGGGTTTGTTCCCTCATGGCATGTCCCTGGAAGAGCCGGGTCGCATGGAAGAGGAACGTCGTCTGGCCTACGTGGGCATTACGCGGGCGATGAAAAAGCTGGTGCTTACTTACGCCGAATCCCGCCGGTTGTACGGGCAGGAGAAGTTTAACGCTCCGTCCCGGTTTGTGCGGGAAATTCCAGGCGATTGTCTGCAGGAGGTGCGGCTGCGAAATGCTGTGACCCGGCCGGCGATGGTTGAGCGTCCCAACGAAAGCCTGTTTGCCCAGGAATCGGCCCAGCAGTCAGGCTTTAGCCTGGGGCAGCGGGTTCGCCATCCCAAGTTTGGTGAAGGTATCGTGATGAATTCAGAGGGTACCGGGCACCATACTCGGGTGCAGGTGAACTTTGATGAGGGCGCGAAGTGGCTGGTTCTGGCTTATGCGCCTTTGGAGGCCTGCTGATTTCTACTTTGGAGGTGGCACAGGTCGGGTAAGGGTTTCCAAAACACGCTCCTTGCGGCACCCCTCCGGGGTCCAGCCTGCAATCACAGATTGCAGTCGTTCGGCTGTCGCATGAAGCTTCGCTTCATAAGCGCTCGGCCTCACCCATGTGACGCTTGGGCTCCGCCATCCATGGCTCCGCACAGTTTTGGAAAGGCCACCCCAACCCTGCGCTTCAGACTCTTTGCTGGGCGCCGCGCTCACATAAGAACTGCGTAAATCACACCCGCCAGAATAATCCGGTAGATAACGTACGGCCACATGCCTACCTTGTTGAGCCACTTCAGAAAGAAGTGGATCGCGGTGATGGCCATCAGGAACGAAGTTACCCCGCCGATCAAGAAGCCACCCCAGTCGACGATCACGTCCGAGGTTGCCACTTCCAGCAGTTTCACGGCTGATGCCAGCACGATAATGGGAATTGCCAGCAGAAACGAGAACCGTGAGGCGGTTTCCCGGGTCATGCCGAGGAACAGGCCGGCGGTGATGGTGACGCCGGAGCGGGAGGTGCCGGGGACCAGGGCCATGGCCTGGGCGATGCCGACGAGGACGGCGTCTTTCCAGTTGAGTGTGTCGAGGGTGCGCTGGCGTTTTGGCAGCCAGTCGGCAACGCCCAGTAGCAGGCCGAAGAACAGGGTGGTGAAGAAGATGACTTCCACCGCCCGCAGTTCGTTGTCGATCATATCCAGCAATGCCAGGCCGGCCAGGCCCGCCGGGATGGTGCCGATCACCAGGTACCAGGCCAGGGCGCCCTGGCCGACGATCTTGCGCTGGCCAATGGAGATCAGGCCGTCCCGGGCAATGCCGAAGACGTCCCGCCGGAAATAGAGCACAACCGCCAGCAAGGTCCCGACGTGCACGGACAGATCAAAACCTACGCCCTGATCGGTCCAACCGAACAATGCAGGGGTGAGGATCAGGTGGGCAGAGCTGGAGATCGGGAGGAATTCGGTCAGTCCCTGGAGAAGGCCAAGGAAAAGGGCCTGGAAAACGTCCATTGCGTGGATTCCGTCAGGTTCGGTGCGTCAGAAATGTCGGCGCGATATTAGCAGGGTGGGCGTGAGCTGAACAGGTAGCGGGGTAAGGTCAGCACCGTGACTGAAAGCCCGGTGCTGACCACCGGGATTCAGGCGGGAAACCGGTCCCGGGTGCGATTGGCTATTTTTACCAGCATCAGCATGAGCGGTACTTCCACGAGCACACCAACCACAGTAGCCAGCGCTGCCCCCGATTGCAGGCCGAACAGTGCGATGGCCGCGGCCACAGCCAGTTCGAAGAAGTTGCTGGCACCAATCATGGCGCCCGGTGCTGCGATGCAGTGGCGTACTTTCCAGAGCCTTGCCCAACCATAGGCCAGGAAGAAAATCAGGAAGGTCTGAACAATCAGCGGCACGGCGATCAGCACGATGTGCAGGGGGTTGTTCAGGATTACCTCGCCCTGGAAGGCGAATAGAAGCACCAGGGTGACGATCAGCGCCGCCGGGGTGACCGGGCTGAGCCGCTTCATGAAGACATCGTCGTACCACTGCTGACCGTGGCGAGAGATCAGGGCGCGGCGGGTCAGGTAGCCGGCCGTCAGCGGAATCACGATGTACAGAACGACGGACAACAGCACGGTATCCCAGGGCACCTGGATATCTGAAATGCCCAGCAGGAACACAACAATCGGGGCGAAAGCAAACAGCATGATGATGTCGTTCAGCGATACCTGAACCAGCGTGTAGGCGGCATCGCCTTTGGTCAGGTAACTCCACACGAATACCATGGCGGTGCAGGGCGCCGCACCCAACAGGATCGCTCCGGCCAGGTACTCGCTGGCCAGTCCCGGCGCGATCCATGGTTCGAACACCACCATCAGAAAGAACCAGGCAATGGCAAACATGGTGAAGGGCTTGATCAGCCAGTTCACTATGGTAGTGATCGCCAGGCCCTTCGGTTCTTTCCGTACCCCGACTACCGCACTGAAATCAATCTGCGCCATCATCGGGAAAATCATCGCCCAGATCAGAATGGCGATGGGGATGGAGACCTGCGCGTATTCGAAACGGGACAGGGTTTCCGGTACCACCGGTGCGATCTGGCCCAGAGCTACGCCGGCGATGATGGCCAGGGCCACCCACACCGACAGGTACCTGCCGAACAGATCCATGCCTTCGCCTGAGCCTTCCGTCTCGGCTATGTCTGGGTTGGTAGTCATGTTGCCCGGATTCCTTTACTCGTGAAGATGCGGTGACTATTATGCACAAATATAGATATGCGTGAAAACAAATATATGGAAATTCAGATATGAAACGCCGTGTTTTATTTGTCTGTACCGCCAACAGTGCCCGTTCCCTGATGGCAGAAGCCTTGCTTAGGGATATGGCTGGAGACCGGTTCGAAGTGGCCAGCGCCGGTACCGAGCCTACCAGTCCTCACCCGACGGCACTGCAGGTGCTGGAAGAAGCCGGAATATCGACTGAAGGTCTGCAGAGCAAGCAGTTGGCCGAAGTGCAGGGGCAATACTGGGATTATGTGATCACCCTGTGCGAGAAAGCCTCGAACGAGTGCGGTACGGTCTGCCAGCCCGCTCAGCAGATTGCCTGGGATTTTGCCGATCCGGTGCCGGCAAACCGCCATTCCATTTTTGCCCTTACTCTCAAGGAAGTCAGGGAGCGCATTGCGCTGTTCGCGCTGGTCCACCAGAAAGAAACCGGAGCGAAACCCGCCAGCTATGAGCCGGTCGCGGTGTTCAAGGCTCTGGCCGATGATTTCCGCCTGGCAGCCCTTCTGCTAATTCGAAGCCAAGAGCAACTCTGCGTCTGCGAGCTTACTGAAGCCTTTGAAGCGCCTCAGCCGAAAGTAAGCCGGCATCTGGCCACGTTGCGGGATGTCGGCCTGCTGTCAACAGAGCGTCGGGGCCAGTGGATCTACTATTCCCTGAACCCGGGCATTCCTCAGTGGCTGGCACGGGTGCTGGATGAAACCGCCAGCCATAACAACCGATTGATAGAGAACCCGCTGGCACGATTGCAGGCCATGGCAGACCGCCCGTCTGTCCAATGCCTGTAATCCTCGCGCGGTTTAATGTTTGAACAGTTTCATCAGGAGCACACCATGAGCAAGATCAAAGTAGGCATTAATGGATTCGGCCGAATCGGTCGTCTGGCCTTGCGGGCCGCCTGGGGCTGGCCAGATATGGAGTTTGTGGCCATCAACGACCCGGGCGCCGATGCCGCCACGCTGGCCCACCTGCTTAACTTTGACAGCATCCATGGTCGCTGGAGTCAGGAAGCCATTGCCGACGGAACTGAGATTGAAATCGACGGGAAGCGCATCCGCGTGACTCACAACAAAACCATCGGTGAAACCGACTGGTCCGGCTGCGATCTGGTGATCGAGGCCAGCGGTGTAAATCGGAAGGTCAACGTGCTGCAGGCCTATCTGGATCAGGGCGTGAAGCGGGTGTTGGTGACCGCACCGGTGAAAGAGTCGGGTGCCAAAAACATTGTGGTAGGCGTGAACGATGATATTTTCGACCCGGCCAACGACCGTATTGTTACCGCCGCCTCCTGTACCACCAACTGCCTGGCGCCGGTGGTCAAGGTGATTCACGAGAAGCTGGGTATCAAGCACGGCTCCATCACCACCATTCACAGCCTGACCAACACCCAGACCATTATTGATGCGCCCCACAAGGATTTGCGTCGGGCCAGGGCCTGCGGCAGCTCACTGATCCCCACCAGCACCGGCTCGGCAACGGCAATTATCGAGATCTTCCCGGAACTGAAAGGTCGTCTGGACGGCCATGCGGTGCGAATTCCGCTTACTAACGCTTCATTGACCGATTGTGTCTTTGAAGTGGAGAAGGCCACGGATCGTGAAACTGTGAACGAACTGCTCAAAGAAGCGGCCGAAGGCGAGCTGAAAGGCATTCTGGGCTATGAAGAGCGCCCGCTGGTCTCAATTGACTACAAGACCGACCCGCGTTCGTCCATCGTCGATGCCCTGTCCACCATGGTGGTCAACGGCACCCAGGTGAAAATCTACGCCTGGTACGACAACGAATGGGGCTACGCCAACCGCACTGCAGAACTGGCTCGCAGGGTAGGCACTGCCTGATATGACGGCTGCCATCAGACAGTACCTGGTGATTACCGGCAACTACTGGGCCTTCACCCTCACCGATGGGGCCCTGCGGATGCTGGTGGTGCTGCATTTCCACCAGTTGGGTTACTCGCCCCTGGAAATCGCCTTGCTGTTCATCTTCTACGAGTTTTTCGGGGTGGTGACCAACCTGGTGGGCGGTTACCTGGGCGCCCGCATGGGGCTGAACCGTACCATGAACATCGGGTTGTTCCTGCAGATTGTGGCACTGGGTATGCTGGCGGTGCCGGCGGCCATGCTCACGGTGCCTTGGGTGATGGCAGCGCAGGCACTTTCCGGGATTGCCAAGGACCTGAACAAGATGTCCGCCAAGAGCGGCATCAAGCTGCTGGTGCCGGACGAGCAACAGGGCACGCTGTACAAGTGGGTGGCGATTCTCACCGGTTCGAAGAACACTCTGAAAGGCGTTGGCTTCTTCCTTGGTGGTGTGCTGTTGATGGCTGCCGGCTTCACAGGCGCCGTGATCATCATGGTCGTGGCTTTGGGACTGGTCTGGCTGGCCAGCCTGTTTCTGTTGGGGCAGGATCTGGGCAAGAGCAAGGCCAAGCCTAAATTCCGCGAGATCCTCTCCAAAAGCCGGGCTATCAATGTGCTCTCGGCGGCGCGGATGTTTCTGTTCGGGGCCCGGGATGTCTGGTTTGTGGTGGCTTTGCCGGTCTACCTGCACACGGTCTTTGGCTGGGACTTCTGGAAAGTAGGCGGCTTTATGGCCACCTGGATCATCGGCTATGGCTTTATCCAGACCATGGCGCCACGCATCACCGGCGACATGGAAGGCAAGCAGCCTGCTTTGCTCTGGGCGGCGGCCCTGGCGCTGGTTCCGGCAGGAATTGCCATTGGCCTGACGGCAGGCTGGTCACCCCAGTTCGTGATCGTTGGCGGTCTGCTTTTGTTTGGCGTGCTGTTTGCCGTCAACTCGTCGCTGCACAGCTATCTCATCGTCAGCTATGCCCGTGGGGATGGCGTGTCGCTGGACGTTGGTTTCTATTACATGTCGAACGCGGCCGGGCGTTTGCTGGGCACCATCCTGTCGGGGTGGGTCTATCAGGCCTACGGATTGGAGGCCTGCCTGTGGATATCGTTCGGTCTGGTGGCCACCGCTGCGCTGCTGTCGCTGATGTTGCCCGAGCGTCGGCCAGTAACAGCCTGACCGGGCCTCAGAACCGAATGGCCAGCCCGGCTGCGGCTTCCACCTGCAGGTAGCCGCTGCTGTCGAATCTGAGTTCGCATCCCCCTGAGCAGAAGGCCGAACCCCCGGAATTCAGGGCGGTGTAAACACCGCGCAGATCCAGCCTCAGGCGCAGTTGTTCAGTCAGGAAAAACTGGTAGCCGCCGCCAATGGACAGGGCGGCCCGGTGGTGGGTTTCATATCTCGAATCGTCCGGTTCCAGTCGGGTAACCCCGAATACACCGGAGACAAAGCCGCCATGATTCTGGCCACCGGGGAAATATAGTCCGCCAAACTGGAGTTGGTAGATGGTCAGGTCGATGGATTCCACACCCGGAGCGAACAGGCCATTGTCCAGTCTGGCCGAAGTGGTCTGCCGCCCGAAATACAGTTCTCCCTGCTTGCCGGGATCCGGCAGATCGAAATTGAACACCAGCCCCTGGCTGGGGGTATCCCGGAAGTCGATCTGGTCTGAGGTGCTGGCCCCGGCGGTCCTGATATCCACCGAACTGCTCATCCGATACCCCGCAAAGGGCGCCAGGCTGACTTCCGCTGCGACCGGAGCGGCGATCAGTGCAGATGCCAGTGTGAACGTGACAAGAGATCGAAGCTTCATACCTACCTGGCCTGAGCGACTGTCGACTGGTTGTTGGCGGAACACTGTGTAATGGTATAGCCGTTACGAACTTGGGCGAAACCTGGTGATGCTATCTTGACAGATATGGTGCTGGAAAATCTCAGCGTTGGCACTTTGCGTAACGTGTCGTTACGGGTCCCCGGTGGCGAGGTTGTCTGCGTGTCCGGGCCTTCGGGCAGCGGCAAGAGTCGTTTGCTCAGGGCTGTGGCAGACCTGGAACCCCATGATGGCAGGGTTTCTCTGGGTGATACCGGTCAGTTGGACGTTCCGGCACACCAGTGGCGAAGTCGGGTTGTCATGGTTCCGGCAGACAGTCAATGGTGGTTTGATGACGTGGGTGGTCACTTTCCCGATGAGGCGAAGGCAGGATTGCCGTCAGCGCTGGGTTTTACCCCAGAGGTCATGGGCTGGTCGGTGAGTCGGCTGTCCTCCGGAGAACGGCAGCGGCTTGCACTCTGGCGTGCCCTGGCCCTTGAACCAGAGGCTTTGCTACTGGACGAACCTACCGCCAATCTGGACAACGACAGCACGGAAGCCCTTGAAATCTGGGTGCTTGACGAGATCCGGAGGCGGCAGATTGCTGTGCTCTGGGTTGCCCATGATCCGGCGCAGATCCATCGGGTGGCGGATGCCCACTACCGGATTCATGGCACCACGCTGGAGCGCGTCGATGGAGGTCATTGATCTCGCCTGGTGGAAGCTGGGGCTCGCGGCCCTGTTGGTTCTGGCGCTGGCCGGCACCGGGTATCTGGCTCGACTTGGCATTACCCGAAGCCTGCTGATTGCGGCCCTGCGCACGATCATTCAGCTGGCCCTGATCGGACTGGTGCTGGAGGCCCTGTTCGCGTCTTCTGCGTTCTACTGGATTGCACTGCTGGCACTGATCATGCTCCTGGTTGCAGGCCGTGAGGTTGTCGCGCGCCAGGGACGCCGGCTTCGGGGCTGGTGGGCATTCAGTATTGGCACCGGGGCGATGTTTGTGTCGTCCTTTGCGGTTACCGTTCTGGCCCTGACTGTGGTCATCGGCCCCGAGCCCTGGTACGCCCCGCAATACGCTATTCCGCTCCTGGGCATGATGCTCGGTAACACCATGACCGGCGTCAGTCTCGCGCTGGACCGTCTGAATGAATCGGTCTGGCGGCAGCGGGCGGTTATCGAAAACCGGCTAATGCTGGGCCAAACCTCACAGCAGGCGCTGGAGGATATCCGTAGGGACGCCATGCGCAGCGGTATGATGCCGTCCATCAACGCGATGGCCGCCGCTGGTATTGTCAGCCTACCGGGTATGATGACTGGCCAGATTCTCGCGGGTAGCCCGCCGGCGGTGGCGGTCAAATACCAGATTCTGGTGATGCTGATTATTACCGTCGGCACCGGTTTCGGTGCGCTGATGGCGGTTTCGTGGGGTGGTCGAAGACTGTTCGATGAGCGGGAGCGCTTGCGGCTGGATCGATTGGTGAAACCCTGAAACCGCAGCCTTACGACAACAAGACACCAAAGTAGCATGGGCGAAGCAAGTCTCTCGGGGCTAGGCTTGGTCCATCGCGTGGAAGAAGACAACAACAATGATCGACCTGCTACGACGCTATCCCCTCCCTGTGATTGTCCTGGCCCAGCTTTTTGGCACCTCGCTCTGGTTCAGTATCAACGGTGTCTGGCTGTCGCTGTCCGCGGAACTGGGCCTGTCGGAAACCGATCTGGGAAGGCTGACGCTGGCGGTGCAGGCGGGGTTTATCGCCGGTACCCTGACCATTGCAGTGACCGGTCTGGCGGACCGGTTTGGCGCCAGCCGTATCTTTGCGCTGTCGAGTCTGGTTGGTGCACTGGTTAATGGCGGATTTATTTTCGCCGCCGGTGCACCGCCGCTCGATTTTCTTCTGCGGTTTGCCACGGGTCTGTGTCTGGCTGGAATCTACCCGCTGGGCATGAAAATGGTAATCGCCTGGACCCCGAAATACGCCGGCGCCGCCCTGGCCTGGCTAGTGGGCATGCTCACCCTCGGCACGGCCTTGCCACACCTGATGCGAGGAGCAACTCTGGGCATGCCCTGGGAGTGGCCGTTGATGGCCGCCTCCTGCCTTGCGGTGGCTGGGGGCCTTCTGGTGTATGTGTTGGGGGAGGGCCCGCACTTGCCCAAAAGCAGCGGGCGTTTGCCTCTGAGCCAGGGGCTGGCGGCACTGCGTATCCCCAGATTCCGGTCCGTGGCCGGAGGTTACTTCGGCCATATGTGGGAGCTCTACGCATTCTGGACACTCACGCCGCTGCTCATCGGTCGGGAGCTGCAGCGATTAGGTCAGAGTGACTCGCTCATTCCCTGGTTGTCGTTTGCCGTTATCGGGATTGGCGCGGCGGGCTGTGTCGGTGGCGGCAGGCTCAGTCGCACCCTGGGCAGCGAGTGGGTAGCCCGCCGAGCACTGATGATTTCCGGTGCTTTCTGTCTTGTGTATCCCTGGCTGAATGGGCTCTCGCCGGTCGTTTTGATGGTGTTGCTGATTGTCTGGGGTATTGCCGTAGTGGCAGACTCCCCCCAGTTTTCCGCGCTGGCCTCGGCAGCGGCACCCAGGGAATCAGTGGGCTCCTCGCTGGCGGTGATGAATGCGGTCGGGTTTGGGCTGACTCTTCCGGCCATCTGGCTGACCAGTGGCTTATGGGGGCAGCTGGATGTCTGGGTGGTTCTGCTTCTGTTCCCGGGGCCGGTGCTTGGGTTGTGGTCACTGTCCAGGGCCCGGCCTGAGGTTCAGCCCGGCTAATGGTTGTGAGCATGACGAAGTCCGAGAAACCTGGCGCACGGGTTCTTTTGCTGTCCGGCTACGATGCCGCCAGTCACCGCCGCTGGCGCGAGCACCTGGCGGCCCTGTTACCCGAGTTCCATTGGCACACACTGGCACTGCCTCCCAGATTCTTCCGCTGGCGCATCCGCGGCAACCCGCTGAGCTGGCTGAAGGAGCCACTCCTGCAGGAACCCTGGGATCTGATAGTCGCCACATCCATGGTGGATCTGGCTACCCTGCGGGGTCTGAACCCGCGCCTCGTCCGCACGCCCTGCCTGCTGTACATGCACGAAAACCAGTTTGCGTTCCCGATCTCCAGCGGCCAGAACGCCAGTGCCGATCCGCAAATGGTCAACCTCTACAGCGCCCTCTGTGCCGACTGCGTGGTCTTCAACAGTGGCTGGAATCGGGACAGTTTTCTGGCCGGAGCCCGGGCGTTCCTTCAGAAACTGCCCGATGAGGTACCGGAAGGCCTGATCGAAACCTTGCGCGACCGGTCCCGTGTCATCCCGGTTCCGATTGAGGATCGGTTGTTTTTCGAGCGCCCGCCACTTTCGGGCCGGGCCTGTCCGCATCTGCTCTGGAACCATCGGTGGGAATACGACAAGGGGCCTGATCGGCTGCTGAATTTGCTGCAGGTACTGGAACAACGCTCGGTGCCTTTCCGGCTGAGCGTGGTAGGGGAGCGGTTTCGCAGCTATCCAGAGGCATTTGACCGGATTCGTGAACAGTTCAGTCATCGAATCGAACACTGGGGCTTCCTGGACAGCCGTGACGACTACGATCATTTGCTGCGTCAGGCGGACCTGGTCGTCTCCACGGCACTTCACGATTTCCAGGGGCTGGCGATGCTGGAGGCCATGGCCTCAGGTTGCGTTCCGCTAGCCCCCAATCGACTGGCCTATCAGGAATATGTCCCGGAGCAGTGTCGTTATGTTAGCCATGAACAGGATGCCAGGCGAGAGGCGGAAGCAGCCGCCGACTGCCTCGAAGCACTGCTCAAAACAGACGTGCCAGCCTGTCCGCCCGAGGGTTGGCGGGCATCAAGACTGGCCGGAGACTACCAGGCTTTGTTTGATGGATTGATTAAAACCTGAGCAGGCAAGCCCTGATCCTGTTTCTTCCCCAAACCTGTCTCAGATCAAACCTGCCCTCTTGCGGTTGTCACCGTCGATACTAGACTCAGAACTGTCTGTCGGCCTCACCACAGGGAGTCGTGGCCATGGAGTTCCATACCCTCGACGGCAATGAAGCGGTGTCCTCGGTGGCTTATCGCCTGAGCGAGACCATTGCCATCTATCCGATTACGCCCGCCTCGGTGATGGGCGAACACGCTGACGACTGGGCGGCCCTGGGCAAACCCAATCTCTGGGGGCAGGTTCCCAGCGTGGTGGAAATGCAGTCCGAGGCCGGTGCCGCCGGGGCCATGCACGGGGCGCTGCAGGCCGGTTCCCTGGTGACCACCTTTACCGCGTCCCAGGGCCTGCTGTTGATGCTGCCCAATCTGTACAAGATTGCCGGTGAACTGTCGCCCTTCTGCATGCATATTGCCGCCCGCAGCATCGCCACCCATGCCCTGTCGATCTTCTGCGATCATTCCGATGTGATGAGTGCCCGCGGTACCGGGTTTGCCCTCTTGGCGTCCGGTTCGGTCCAGGAAGCCCAGGATATGGCCGCCATCGGCCACGCAGTCACTCTGGAAAGCCGTGTCCCGGTGATGCATTTTTTCGACGGCTTCCGTACCTCCCATGAGATTTCCAAGATCGCCGCCCTGAGCGATGACGATCTGAGGGCTCTGGTACCCCATGAAGGACTGGAGGCACACCGGAGCCGCCGGATGACGCCGGACCGGCCGGTGGTTCGGGGCACATCCCAGAACCCCGACGCCTTCTTCCAGGCCCGGGAGGCCATCAACCCGTTCTATCAGGCATTTCCGGACAAGCTGGAAGCCGTGATGGACCGGTTTGCCGGTATTACCGGCCGTCAGTACCGGTTGTTTGATTATGTCGGCCACCCCGACGCTGACCGTGTGATTATCCTTATGGGATCCGGCGCCGAATGCGCCCACGAGACGGTCGAATGGCTGCTGGAGCAGGGCGAGAAAGTCGGTGTGCTCAAGGTGCGCCTGTTCCGGCCCTTTGCGACTGACCGTTTCCTGAATGCTCTGCCAGACACCGTCGAGCACCTGGTCGTGCTGGACCGAACCAAGGAACCCGGTGCCCAGGGCGAGCCACTGCTGTTGGAAGTCAGTGGCGCCCTGATGGAAGCCTGGAGCCGGGGCGAGCGCAAGGTGCTGCCCCGGGTGATCGGCGGTCGCTATGGTCTGTCTTCCCGGGAATTCACTCCGGCCATGGTGTGCGCCATTTTTGACGAACTGAAGGCCGAGGCGCCGAAAACCCGTTTCACCGTTGGCGTGCGGGACGATGTCAGCCATCTTTCGCTGAACGTGGACAGTGAGCTGGATATCGAGTCTCCGAAAACCCGTCGGGCCCTGTTCTTCGGTCTCGGCGCTGATGGCACTGTCAGCAGTAACAAAGCCAGCATCAAGATTCTGGGCGAGGGCACGAACCTCTTTGCCCAGGGCCATTTCGTCTACGACTCCAAGAAATCCGGCGCGACCACGGTATCCCACCTGCGGTTCGGCCCGTTGCCCATTCGCTCCAGCTACCAGATCAACAAAGCCCAGTTTGTGGCCATTCATGCACCCCAGTTCCTGGAAAGGTTTGATGTGCTGGAACACGCCGCCGAGGGCGCTACGGTGCTGCTCAATGTGCCCTGGCCAGAAAACGAGGTCTGGGATCGGCTCTCGGTGGAGGTCCAGCGTGCGCTGGTCGAGCGTAAGGCCCGACTGTTTGTGATTGATGCCGCCGAGGTGGCAGAAAAAGCGGGGCTGGAACGGCGGATCAACACGGTGATGCAGGTCTGCTTCTTCGCCCTGGCCGATATCCTGCCCCGGGAAGAGGCCATTGCCCACATCAAGGAGTCCATCCGAAAGACCTGGGGACGGCGCGGGCCGGAAGTGGTGCGCCGAAATGTGGAGGCGGTGGACTCGGCACTGGACAACCTGCATGAAGTAACGGTGCCGGATAAGGTAACGGCAACCCGCACCCGACCACCGAGAGTGCCAGAGAGTGCGCCGGACTTTGTGCAGAAAGTCACTCGCCTGCTACTGGAAGGGCAGGGGGACAAGCTGCCGGTCAGCGCCTTTCCTCCTGACGGAACCTGGCCAACCGGCACCAGCCAGTACGAGAAGCGAACCATCGCCCTGGAAATTCCGATCTGGGAGTCCGACCTCTGCGTTCAGTGCAACTTCTGCGCAATGATCTGCCCGCACACCGCGATCACCAGCAAGGTGTTCGAGCCCGAGGCGGCCAAGGGGGCGCCGGAGAGCTTCGAGGCCGTGCCGGAAACCCAGACCTCTGAACTGGAAGGCCTGGATTACCGAATTCAGGTGGCGCCGGATGACTGCACCGGTTGTGGTCTGTGTGTGGAGGTCTGTCCCGCCAAGGACCGGGCCCAGCCAAAGCGCAAAGCCATCAACATGCAGCCCATTGAGCAGCACCGTGAGGTGGAAGCGGAGAACCTGGCGTTCTTCCGGAGTATTCCGGATGTGCCCAGAGACCGCATCCCCCGCGACTTCAAAGCCCTGCCGCTGCTGATTCCGCTGTTCGAATATTCGGGCGCCTGTTCCGGCTGCGGTGAGACACCCTACATCCGTCTGCTGACCCAGCTTGTGGGTGACCGGCTGCTGATTGCGAACGCCACCGGTTGTTCCTCGATCTACGGTGGCAATCTGCCCACCACGCCCTACACGGTGAATGCCGACGGCCGGGGGCCCACCTGGAACAATTCGTTGTTCGAAGACGCGGCGGAACTGGGTCTGGGCATGCGCTTGGGGCTGAACAAGCTTGTCGGCCGGGCCCGGCAGTTGCTGGACGCAGTGCAGGGTCAGTTGCCCGGGGGGCTTTATGCGGACCTGACCTCGCCCTGCACGACAATTGATGAAACCGCCATGGCGTCCCGGCGCGCAGCCATCGAGGATCTCCGTAGCTGGCTGACGGACCAGGAGGGGCAGGAGGCCCGGGAACTCGACAGCCTGGCCGACGAGCTCTGCCCGAAGAGCGTCTGGGTGATTGGCGGTGACGGCTGGGCCTACGATATTGGCTATGGCGGCCTGGACCACGCCCTGGCCTCGGGCCAGAACCTGAAATTGCTGGTGCTCGACACCGAGGTCTATTCCAACACCGGCGGGCAGCAGTCCAAGGCCACGCCCATGGGTGCAATTGCCAAGTTTGCCGCCGCCGGCAAGGCGACCCGCAAGAAGGACCTGGGCCTGCTGGCCATGAGCTACGGCCATGTCTACGTGGCCCAGATCGCCATGCAGTCCCACAGTAACCACACCACCAAGGCCCTGCAGGAAGCCGAGAGCTTCGAGGGCCCGGCACTGATCATTGCCCACAGCCCCTGCATTGCCCACGGCTACGATCTGGTGCACTCGCCGTCACAGCAGAAGCGGGCAGTGGACAGCTGGGCCTGGCCGTTGTACCGGTTTGATCCCCGTCGCACCCACGAGGGGCTGCCGCCACTGCAACTGGATTCCCCGCGCCAGAAAATCACCATGAAAGCCTACATGCAGGAAGAGGCCCGTTTCCGGATGCTGGAGCTGAGGGATCCCCAACGCTACGAACAGCTGGTGGCTGCGGCGTCGGAGGCGGCCACCGAACAGCGCGAGCTCTACAAACAGCTGGCCGGGATCCACTTTGAGCCCCACGAAGCTTCCGGCGCAGATAACCAAGAGGGTGAACGTCATGACTGACCTGGCAACCCGTTGGCTGGGCCTCGAACTCCGCTCGCCCCTGGTGGTCGGCGCCAGTCCGCTGACCGACGACCTGGATGCACTGAAGGCCTGCGTCAAGGCCGGTGCCGGTGCGGTTGTCATGCACTCGCTGTTTGAGGAGCAGCTGGTCGAGGAGCAGATGGCGGCTCATCGATTTATTGATTCCCGGATCAATACGGACGCCGAAGCCCGCTCGTTTTTTCCGGAGTCGGAGCTTTTCGAGATGGGATCGGGCAGCTACCTCCAACGGCTGGAGCTGTTGCGTCGATCACTGGATGTGCCAGTGATTGCCTCGCTCAACGGTATTTCCACCGGAGGCTGGACCGGACACGCCCTTGAGCTGGAGGCCGCCGGTGCCCATGCCATTGAGCTCAACCTCTATGACCTGGCCACCGATCCCTCCGAGACAGCCGCCAGTCTGGAACAGCGTCAACTGGCGGTGGTGCGCTCGGTGGCCGAACAGGTCACCATTCCCGTCAGCGTCAAACTGTCGCCGTTCTATTCGGCCTTGCCGTCCTTTGTCTCCGGTGTTGAAGCGGCAGGAGCCCGGGGACTGGTGTTGTTCAACCGCTTCTATCAGCCGGAGATGGACCTTGATGAGCTGGAATTGAGCCGGGAAGTGGTGCTGTCTTCCAGTGCCGAGCTGCCACTGCGGCTACACGCGTCGGCCATGCTTTATGGCCAGACGTCTCTGGAGATGGCTATATCGGGTGGGGTTCACACCGGTGATGATGCGGCCAAGGCAATCCTGTCCGGTGCAGCCGCTGTTCAGGTGGTATCAGCGATCCTGGCGGACGGTCCCGATGCCCTGGGGCGAATACACCACGGTATGAGCCGGCGCTTGTCCGATATGGGCTATCGTGATCTGGCTGAGGCGCGAGGCGCGCTGTCAATGGACAAGGCGCCCAACAGTCGCACCTGGGAGCGCCTCAACTATGCCCGCCTGCTGCACGGCTGGAAGTGACAGCCTAGAGGTTCTGTTCGGGGACTTCCCGGATCCGTCCATGCTCATCGATGGCGACATAGACAAACAGACCCTCGGTCACCTTGCGCGGGTTCTTGGCCGTCCGGTCCAGGGTCCACACTTCCACGCTGATCTTCATGGAGCTGCGGCCAATATCGACAAGCTCGCAGTAGCAACCTACCTGTGATCCGACCCGCAACGGTGACAAAAACTCCATCCGATCCATAGCCACCGTGGCATTGCGACCCTGGGAAATACGCCCGGCCATGGTGGCGGCGGCGAGATCCATCTGTTTTACCAGCCAGCCGGCGAAGACATCGCCATTGGCATTGGTATCGGCGGGGAGAGGAATGACCTGGAGGGTAAGATCACCACGGGGCGTGGGTTTGTCGTCGTCTAACGCTGTCATAGTACTGCCTTCTTGCGAGCCTGGAATTGTTTTACCCCGCATGGTAACGGGCTGGAGCGCCGCTGCAAGCAAATTTGAACATTCCCGACTATATTTCAGAGGCTGTAACAAAGTTGTCACAGAGTGCCATTAGTCTGCATTCATCGGTAAAGCACATCCTACACAACGTCCAAACCGAATAATGGAGACTTGACGTGATGAAACTGAACAAAGCACTCGCGACTGTAGCGCTGGCAGGCTCTGTAGCCGCCATGTCTGCACCGGCCATGGCCCGTGACACCATCAGCATCGTGGGTTCTTCCACTGTTTATCCGTTCGCCACGGTTGTTGCCGAGCGTTTCGGCACCAAGACCGACTTCAGCACCCCCAAGCTGGAATCCACCGGTTCAGGCGGCGGTCTCAAATTGTTCTGTCAGGGTATTGGTACCCAGCACCCGGACATCACCAATGCGTCACGTCGCATGAAGACCTCCGAGTTCGAACTGTGCCAGAGCAACGGTGTCAAAGACATCACTGAATTCCGCATTGGTTCTGACGGCATCGTGATCGCCAGCTCCAAGGAAGCCGAGAACCTCGACATTACCCTGGAGCAGCTGTTCCTGGCCCTGGGTTCCAAGGTTCCCGTTAACGGCGAGTGGGTCGCCAACCCCAACAAGAACTGGAGCGACGTTGACGCCAGTCTGCCGAACAAGCCGATCCGTGTGATGGGGCCTCCTCCGACTTCCGGTACCCGTGACTCTTTCAACGAGCTGGCTCTTGCCGCTGGTTGCGATGAACTGCCTGAGGCCGCCGATCTGAGCAAGGACGAGCACGCTTCCATCTGTGAAAGCGTTCGTGAAGACGGCGCCTTCATCGAAGCCGGTGAGAACGACAACCTGATCGTGCAGAAGCTGATTGGCGATGAAGGCATGTACGGCGTATTCGGCTATAGCTTTATGGAAGAGAACTCCGACCGTCTGCAGGCCGCTACTCTGAATGGCAAGATACCGACCGCTGAAGCGATTGCAGCCGATGACTACCCGGTTGCGCGCTCGCTGTTCTTCTACGTGAAGAAGGCACACGTTGGTGTAGTTCCCGGCATTCAGGAATATGTCAGCGAGTTCACCAGCAACGCCGCCATGGGCCAGAACGGCTACCTGAAAGATGTTGGTCTGATCGTGCCGCCCCGCGCTGCGCTGATGGATCTGATGGACAAGGCAGAGAATATGCCCAACCTGACCCTGGACGAGCTCAAATAAGACCGCAGTCCGGTCAGGAACAGAGGTGCGGGTCTCGATCGAGGCTCGCGCCTTTTGCACGTTTGGGTGATCCGGTGCCAGTGCAGGGCTGAGCCTGTAAACTGTGTGCCAATCCGAAGTCGAATACAGGAATTTTCATGCAACCGGCTAATCTTTTATTACTGACCCTGGTTATGGCCGTCGTGGCTTATGGTCTTGGATATGCTCGTTCCCGGTCATTAGCGATGCCTATGGGCGGGATTCGTCATCTGAAGTCCCTGCCTTTTTACTATGGCGCCCGGGCGGCTTTATGGAGCGTTATCCCTGCTCTGCTGGTACTGGGCTGTTGGATGGCTTTTCAAGGCAAAGTGATTCAGTTAATCGTGATTGGTGGCCTGCCTCAGGATATGGTTCCTGCTACCGATGGTGAAGCAAGTCTCTTGCTGAGCAAGATCAGTAACGTCGCCAGCGGAGCATTGCCGCCTGGATTTGTTGAAGCGCCCATTGTCGAGGCTGCGGAACGGTTAAAGGCACTGCGCTCCCAGAGCCAGTTTCTGATGTCTGCGTTGGTTGTCTCGGTTGCTGTATTGGCGGGCTTTCTGGGCTGGTTAAGAATCCGGCCGCATTTGAATGCCCGTGTCCAGGTTGAATCCATACTAAAATGGGTATTTTTCGCCTGCGCGGCTTTGGCCATATTGACCACTGTCGGAATCATTTTCTCGGTAGCGTTCGAGACATTCCGGTTTTTCGGCAAAGTCCCGTTCACCGAGTTTTTCTTTGGCAGCCACTGGAGTCCCCAGACCGCCCTTCGGGCCGATCAGGTAGCATCCGAGGGTGCTTTCGGCATGATCCCCCTGTTCACCGGCACCCTGCTGATCTCAGCCATCGCCATGACTGTGGCAGTTCCGGTCGGGTTGCTTTCGGCGATTTACCTGTCCGAATATGCCGGCAAGAAGGTTCGCGGCGTGGTCAAGCCGTTACTGGAAATGCTGGCGGGTATTCCGACTGTGGTCTATGGCTTCTTCGCCGCTTTGACCGTGGCACCGTTTATCAGTGACCTTGCTGCCTCGATTGGTATTGAGGCGTCGTCCCAGAGTGCCCTGGCAGCAGGTGCCGTTATGGGCATCATGATTATTCCGTTCGTTTCGTCCCTTTCGGATGACGTCATCAATGCAGTGCCCCAGGCCATGAGGGATGGTTCCCTAGCGTTGGGCGCGACGCAGTCGGAAACCATGAAGAAGGTGATTTTCCCGGCTGCGCTGCCCGGCATCATGGGCGGTATTCTGCTGGCAGTCTCCCGGGCTATCGGCGAGACCATGATTGTGGTCATGGCGGCGGGCCTGGCGGCCAACCTGACTGCCAATCCGCTGGAAACCGTCACCACCGTTACTGTCCAGATCGTGACTCTGCTTACCGGTGACCAGGAATTCGACAGCGCCAAGACGCTGGCTGCCTTCGCATTGGGCGCCATGCTCTTCCTGGCAACCCTGTTGCTCAACGTCATTGCACTGAAAATCGTACGCAAATATCGGGAACAGTATGACTGATCAACGTTCACAGGCGGAAATTGTCCGCCAGTCGCTCAAGCGCCGCTACCGTAAGGAACGCCGTTTCCGCGCCTACGGCGTCATGGCCATTGCCATTGCATTGGGGGCCCTGATAATCCTGTTCACCGATATCATCGGCAAGGGTTACACCGGCTTCGTCAAAACCACCATCACCATGGATGTAAACCTGGATGGTGAAATGATGTACCTGGATGATCCCACGGACGAGCGTCAGATCAAGATGGCCGATTTTGTCGAGCCGTTGGTCCAGGCATTAATCAAGGAGATACCCGGGGCAACGGAGGATGACCGGAAAAACGTTCGTGAGCTAATCAACCCTTATGCCTCGGTGACTCTTCGGGATGCACTGCAGGCGAATCCGGAATGGCTGGGTACCACAAAGACCATGACATTCCTTACGCATACGGACGTGGATGTGTACGTCAAGCACGCAGGCGATGACGCCTACTCGATCAAGCTGAATGATCAGCAAAAAGCCTGGGTGGATGAGCTTTTGGAGCGGGATGTCATCGAAACATCGTTCAATGATGTGTTTTTCAGTGGTGGCGATTCCCGTGATCCATCCAAGGCAGGTATTCTCGGCGCAATTGTCGGTTCGTTGCTGACCATGTTCGTTACCCTGATCCTGTCGTTCCCGATTGGTGTTGCCGCAGCGATCTATCTGGAAGAGTTTGCGCCTCAGAACAAGTTTACCGACTTCATTGAGGTCAATATCAACAACCTGGCGGCGGTGCCATCCATTATTTTTGGTCTGCTGGGCCTGGCCGTGTTCATCAATCTTTTCGGGATGCCGCGTTCGGTTCCGGTGGTTGGTGGCCTGGTGCTGACACTGATGACGCTGCCAACCATCATCATCTCCAGCCGGGCCGCAATCAAAAGCGTTCCGCCCTCGATCCGCGAGGCCGCCGAAGGTATCGGCGCCTCCAAGATGCAGGTGGTTCTGCATCATGTGCTGCCGCTGGCCATGCCTGGAATGCTTACCGGTTCCATCATCGGGATGGCCCAGGCTCTGGGTGAAACCGCACCGTTGCTGCTGATCGGCATGGTGGCCTTTATTGTGGATGTGCCCGACGGCTTCTTTGATTCGGCCACCGTTCTGCCCGTACAAGTCTTCCTGTGGGCGGGCAGCCCGGAACTAGCCTTTATTGAACGTGCGTCGGCAGCCATCATGGTGCTGTTGACCTTCCTGATCAGCATGAATGCATTGGCCATCTGGATGCGCAAACGCCTTGAGCGCCGGTGGTAAGGAGAATCAAGATGAATAGTGTGAATACAACCATTGCCAGTGAAGTTTCCCAACCGGATGAGGTCGCCGTGCCAGTTCAGGAATCCAAACCCGCTGAAACCATCATTGAGGAAGGGAAAACCGTCGGGAAGCCGTTCTCGGACGACCCAAAGTTCAAGCTTCGGGATGTCGAGGTATTCTACGGCGATTCTCCCGCCATCAAAAAAATCAGCCTCGACATTGGCCGTAACGAGGTCATTGCCTTTATCGGTCCGTCGGGTTGCGGTAAATCCACCTTCCTGCGGTGCCTGAACCGAATGAACGACAGTATCGATATCTGTCGTGTAAAGGGCTCCCTGAAACTGGACGACCACGACATCTACGATCCCAAACGGGATGTTGTTGAGCTGCGGGCCCGGGTCGGCATGGTTTTCCAGAAGCCCAACCCGTTCCCCAAGTCCATCTACGACAACGTGGCATACGGCCCCCGAATTCACGGTCTGGCCAATCGCAAATCCGATCTGGACGAAATTGTGGAAACCAGCCTGCGCAAGGCCGGCCTTTGGGATGAGGTAAAGGATCGCCTGGACGCCAACGCAACCGGCATGTCCGGGGGTCAGCAGCAGCGTCTGTGCATTGCGCGCGCCATTGCTGTCAGCCCGGAAGTGGTTCTGATGGATGAGCCCTGTTCGGCGCTGGACCCTATTGCCACGGCGAAAGTGGAAGAATTGATTGCCGAGCTGTCTGAGAGCTACACGATCGTTATCGTTACCCACTCGATGCAGCAGGCGGCCCGGGTATCCCACCGTACAGCCTATTTCCACCTGGGGCACCTGGTGGAAGTGAACGAGACCAACAAGGTATTCACCTCCCCGGAACACGAACTGACCGAGTCCTACATCACCGGCCGTTTCGGCTGATTCCGGACCTGAGGAATTTTGGAGAAGAACAGTATGCCTACGAAGAAGGACGACGTTTACGGGGATCACATCTCCCACAAGTTCAACAACGAACTGATGGAGCTCAAGACCGAGTTCCTGAAAATGGGTGGGATGGTAGAAGCCCAGGTCGAGAATGCCATTCAGGCATTGGTGGATGGTGACGGTCACATGGCCGACGAAATCCGCGCCAACGACAAGAAAGTCGACAAGATGGAAGTGGAGATCGACGAGGAAGCCACTCTGATCATCGCCCGTCGGCAGCCGACGGCACGGGATCTGCGACTGGTGATCTCGGTCATCAAGATGGTTGCCGATCTGGAGCGGGTGGGCGACGAAGCCAAGAAGATTGCGAAGCTGGCCATCAAGCTGCAGGAAGAAGGCCAGGCGCCACGCGGCTACGTGGAAGTGCGCCACATCGGCACCCACGTGCTCAGCATGCTCCACGATGCCCTCGACGCTTTTGCCCGCCTGGATTCCGAGCAGGCCCTGCGGATCATGAAGGAAGACAAGCGCGTTGACGAGGAATATCAGGCCGCGGCCCGCACCCTGCTGACCTTCATGATGGAAGATACCCGCAACATTTCACGGTGCATGTCCGTGATGTGGGTGCTCCGTGCCCTGGAGCGGGTAGGTGACCATGCGTGCAACATCGCCGAGAACGTGATTTTCATGGTCAAAGGCGAGGATGTTCGTCATACGCCGGTGGAGGAAGCTGAGAAAGTCGTTGGCCGCTGATCGTTTGACTTGGGTGGCTGGAGGGGCTGGGCCGGCCCTCCACCCAAGCCTAAAGCAATCAGCCCTGCTTCATCTTATCGGTATACGGAGGCCAGCCCAGCGGCTTGCCGGCAAGTACGTGCAGGTGAATGTGGAACACCGTCTGTCCGGAGTTTTCCCCGCAGTTCATGACAACCCGGTAGCCGTCGTCGGCAAACCCCTTCTCCTTGGCAATTTTTGCGGCCACCAGATACAGATGCCCCACCAGTTCCCGATCGTCTTCGGTGATGTCGTTGATGGTGGCGATGGCCTTCTTGGGGATGACCAGAAAATGGACCGGCGCCTGCGGGTTGATGTCACTGAACGCGAGGGCGAGGTCGTCTTCGTAGAGGATATCCGCAGGGATCTCGCGGTTGATGATCTTGGTGAAAATCGTCTCTGACATGGTGACTCCTTCTGGGTTGTCCTTGGGATTGTTGTTCGGTGTTAAAGCTGATTCAGGCCCGGAAACCGGGAAGTTATCTGCCTGACTACGGCCGGCAGTTCCTCGTCGATGCCCATGGCATAGCGGGCCACCCGGTTGCGGGCGAAGGGCAGGGCGCGGGCGGCGCCCAGGCCCAGGTTGCGCAGCAGATGGACCGGCGGAATCCGGTTGCTGAACAGATGGTAGAACAGATCCATGGTCAGCATCATTCGGCGGTTCGCCGGCCGGCGTTGTTGTTCATACAGGGTAAGCCACTTCGGGTCCGCCAGATCATCGCCGGCCCGCTTGGCTTCCTTGAGGGCGGACTGCAGGGCTTGGGCATCCTGGAAGCCCAGGTTCACGCCCTGGCCGGCCAGGGGGTTGATGGTGTGGGCGGAATCGCCGGCCAGAACCACGCGCCCGGAATGGTATTGTTTGGCATGTTGCCGGGCAATGGGGAACGATGCCTTGCTGTCGATGTGGGTCAGCAGTGGCAGGCTCGCGGGAAATGATGACTGGATTTCGCTCATCAGGGTACTGTCGTCCAGCGATTTCAGGCGAGCGAGTTCCTCGGGTGAATCGTACCAGACCAGGGAACCCCAGCTTTCGCCGGGATGTTCCGGCCCGGCGCTGTGCAGGGGCAGGAAGGCCCGGGGTCCGGAAGGATGGAAGCCCTGCCAGGTAATGTCTTCAACCGGCCCCTGATAACGCACGGAGATGACCATTGCCTGCTGGTCATACTGGTTACGGTTGGTTCCTATGCCGGCGAGGTCCCGGATTCGGGATTGGGCGCCATCGCAACCGACTACCAGGCTTGCGATCAGTTCGCGGTCGTCATCCAGGGTGACAGTCGCCGTATCACCGGACTGTGCCAGGGAGGCAACTCCGTGGCCGTGGAACAGAGTCACCTGGGGGCAAGCCTCGGCGGTTTGCCAGAGTGCCTGCTGGGTGACCGAGTTCTCGACGATGTGTCCCAGGTGGTGTGCGCCCAGTTCGGTGGCGTCGAATTGGACTTCGGCCAGTTTCCGGGGCACGAGATTCTGTAGCGGGAAGCGGGTTTCATCCCAGACGGCCAGTCGCTTGTAGGGCGTTGCGCGCATCCCGAGGATGCGGTCCCATGCGCCGAGACTCTGAAGATAGCGCTCGCTGCCGGCGCTAAGCGCAGAAACCCGGATGTCCGGGGCGGTGTCTGGACTAAAGGCGGGCGGCGGAGCCCGGTCAATGAGGGCAACACTGAAACCATTCTGGCCGAGGCCAGTGGCCAGTGCGGCACCGACCATACCGGCGCCAACTACTACAATATCAAAGGCTTGAGTCATATAGGTTTCCTGTCTGATGCCCCAAGTTTACGCGATGGCGGCAGCCAGACAAGAGACCGGGATCAAGCCGGCAGAAAAAGCCTCAATACCCGACCATGCCTGATACCCGCTGCTTGTCAGCCTCCTCTGGCCGGCGACGGCCTTTGACCAGCCAGGCGGGCTTCTGGGCCCCGGGTTTATTGAAGCCCTGGTTCAGTACCATCGGTTGCACAAGGTTAATAAAATCGGCAGTTTTCATGTGGACCGATTCACTGTGGCTGCCAGCGGCAAAGGCCAGTTCCGGCTGTTCGGTCAGGGCTTCCGCGCAGTACACGGTCATACCGAACAGGTTGCCAAAGGGCGGCATGGCGCCCACTTCGCAATCCGGGAAGCGGTCCTTGAATTCCTGTTCGTCCGCAAGATCAATGAAGTCGGTGTCCAGAATACGGGATAGCCTGTCCCAGCGGATTCGCCAGGTCGCCGGCATCACCAGCATCGCCATTTTGCCATCAAGCTCAATGATGACCGTTTTGACGACGCGGTCGCCGGCGATTTTTACGTGGTGGGCCAGTTCCTGGGCGGTATACGCAGGGGGGTGAGAGAGGCACATGTACTCGACACCTGCCTCATCGAGGAATTCCTTCAACTGCTGTACCGGCATAGTGACAACCTCCTACCAGCAATGACAGCGTTCCGGAGCCCGTGTGGATCAGATTGCCTGGCCCCGATGGCTTGGCGGGGTCGCTAAACCCCGCCATTAATGGTCAGCTTAGTCGAGGTTACGCAGTTTGCGAGTAACCGGATGTATCAATGAGAAACCGATCGCGAATCTCAGTCGGATTTGATCATATGCACATCGCGCTGAGGGAACGGAATGCTGATGCCCTCGGCGTCGAACGCTTTCTTCACTTTCTCGTGCATGTCCCAGTAGAACGGCCACAGATCAGCGGACTTGGTCCAGGCCCGAACCGTCAGGTCGACGGAGCTTTCACCAAGGGCGCCGACCACGATCAGAGGGGCGGGGTCCTTCAGTGCCCGCTCGTCTTCTTCGATGAGGCGCTTGCAGACGGCCTTGGCCTTGTCGATGTCATCGCCGTAGCCAATGCCGAAGCTCATGTCGCAACGACGGGTTTCATAGGCGCTCAGGTTGGTCAGGCTGGCGTTGGCCAGTTGTCCATTCGGGATCACGATCCGGCGGTTATCGAAGGTATCGACAATGGTGTAGAGGATGGAGATTTCCCGGACGGAACCCAGATAGCCCTGGGCGTCGATGACGTCACCGACCTTGAACGGTTTGAAGATCAGGATCAGGACGCCGCCAGCGAAGTTGGCCAGGCTGCCCTGCAGTGCCAGGCCGACGGCCAGACCGGCAGCACCAATGATGGCAATGAAGGAGGTTGTGGCAATGCCAACCATGGAGGCGACGGAGATCAGCAGCAGAATCTTGAGAATTGCGCCGATAAGGCCGCAGAGAAACTTGTTCAGGGTGGGGTCTTTCTTGCCCAGCTTGTTGTCGAGAACTCGGACAAAGCGGTTGATCAGCCACATGCCCACGATCAATGTGACAATGGCCAGCACGACTTTTGGTGCGTAAGTCATCACCAGGGAGACGGCTTGATTCATGAGTTCCGAGGCGCCTCCCTCAGCGCCGAAGAGATCTTCCATAATGGACTCCTTGTTCGTTGGTATTTTTCATAAGTGTCGGATTAACGGACAAAATCCTGCAACAACGTGATTCGTCTACTTCTGTATATAGCAGACAAATGTCAGGGATGTGTGTCGCAGGAAAAAATGTTCAGTCAGTCGCTTACGCAATTGAGCGCTCGCTGGCCCACTCGAGAATGGTGTTTGGGCCCCCGCGGACCAGAATCCGGCCTTCCTTCTGGCTCAACTGGTAGTCGTACATGGGGTCGTAATAGTCCGTCAGCAGTGCCTCAATCCAGGCGTCATGGGCGCCAGTCTGTCCAGTGGTTTCCTGATGCAGCAGTGCCTCTTCCATCAGGCCTCGCAGTTGCTTGTGACGTTCACCGCCCAGGCGCTTGCGGATGCGGTCGATGGCGCTCAGCAGATAGTCCCGGAAGTTCAGCCAGCCCGCTTCGGTTCCGTCGCGGTTTACGTAATCTGCAAACATGCCCTCGACATAGTCCTCCCGGATGATGCCAATACGCTCTTCCATGGGTTGTTCGAGAATCAGTAGTGGCGACTCCGCCATGCGATTTTTAAGGGGTTCGGGCAGCGCGCATCGCCCCACCAGCCGGCTCTCATCTTCCAGATAGATCCGGCCGCCCTTGAAGTGATGGGCCTTGAGCATGGCCACGGCCAGGCGGTTCTCGAAATCGATCTGTGAAGGTTGGGGGGTCACCTGGCGCCCGAAACTGGAGCCCCGGTGGTTGGCCAGGCCTTCAAGATCCACGGGATTTGGTAGCTGTTGTAGAACCCGGGTCTTGCCGGTGCCGGTGCGACCACTGAGAATCCGGAATTCACCAGACTTGACCTGCGCTTCCAGGCTGTCAATCAGAAACCGGCGCAGCGCCTTGTAACCGCCTTTGACCAGCGGGTAGTCAATGCCCGCGTCCCGTATCCACTGCTGGGTGAGCCGGGACCGCAGGCCGCCCCTGAAGCAGAACAGATAACCTTCGGGATGCCGGGCAACAAAGCGCTTCCAGGCTTCGATGCGCTGGGCCTTGATGTCACCGGACACCAATTGATGGCCCAGCTCAATGGCCTTGTCCTGGCCTTTTTCCTTGTAACAGATGCCGACCCGGTGGCGCTCCTCATCGTTCATCAGGGGCGCGTTCACCGTGTTCGGAAAACTGCCACGGCTGAACTCCACCGGTGCCCGGACGTCCATCAGTGGTACGTCATTCAGGAACAGGGAAAGGTAGTCGTCGGTGTCGGGTCTGCTTGCCATTTCAGCGGTAAACCAGTTGTCAGATGGAGGCGGCAGTATAGCGGAAATGGGGGTTTTCTGCTTGTCGCGCCCTGTTTCCCGTCCCTGTCATGGGTACAATGTCGCCTTCTTGAAACCTGAGGTTGGATAGCCCATGTCAGCCGACAGTCTGAATGCGCATCTTCGCAAAACGCTGGCCCGTGGCCGGGTTGCCGTGTCCCGTCCCGCTGGCTGTGAGCGCATCGCGCTTTATCTGTTTGACCCGACCGTTCTTGAGGGGCCCCTGTCCCACGAAGAAGCCCAGGCAGTGGTTGCCGAACCTGCCTACTGGTCGTTTTGCTGGGCCAGTGGTCAGGTGCTCGCCAGCTGGATTCTGGACAACCCCGGGTTGGTCGAAGGCAAACAGGTTCTCGATTTTGGTTCCGGTTCCGGGATAGTGGCCGTGGCTGCGGCGATGGCTGGCGCCCGTGAAGCCATCGCCTGTGATATTGATCCGGCAGCGCTGGACGCAGCCAGTGCCAATGCGGCTCTTAACGGCGTTTCCGTTGGCCTCTGCCAGGACTGGGCAGATCGCCCGGATGAGCTCGATGTCGTGACAGCGGCGGATGTGCTCTACGACCCGGAAAACCGACCGTTGCTCGGCGTTTTTCGAGAGGCGGCACCTAGAGTGCTTCTGGCGGATTCACGAATGAAAGTGTTGGGTGACAGTGCCTATCGCAGGCAGACAACGATTGAGGCCCGGACCTGGCCAGATCTTCACGAATTCGAGGAGTTCAATAAGGTGCGCATCTATCTGGCCGAAGGCGTCGCCAGATAACGGGGATGCAGCAGGAAGCGTATAAAAAATAAAGGGCAACCAGTCGGTTACCCTTTCTCGGAACAGGTCGGCGCATCCGTGCGCATTGGGCAACAGCCGTGTTGCGAGATCCTTAAGCCACTCCGTGGTGCCGGCATCCGAGCCGGCTATCCGAATAGTTATCCCTTAAGCGAGGCGTCCTTGTGTCCTTACCTCTCCCTGCATTCCTTGCCGGGGTGCATCCAGTGCGTCGTCCTTTTCCCTGTCATCCTTGATGTAAACACTATACCAATTGAATTCTGACAAACGCGTGAACTCTGCACGGGGTGCGGGCGAGCTCAGCGAGGTCGTATCCAATAAAATATGGTTATCAACGGGTTGGGTTTTTACTAAGGGCATATTCGCACCACTGCGCACGTGATATCACTGCAAGATCTCACGCTCTTGTGAGAAATCTCTTACAAAGATCCTGGCGAATTTCGCAAATCCGGTTTTCCCAGCCTGCGAAGACCCGGCCAGGGGAGGAGTCCAAGTGCGATGCCTGCGCCATCGGCAGCCAGGTCTGCCAGAGAAAATTCGCGGTAGGGCAGATTTGCCTGGATGATTTCGATGCCCAGACCAAAGCCGAGGAGCGCCGGTACAAACCAGATTGCCCGCAGTTCCGGCCAGGCCAGTCGTGTCAGGATGGTCAACTCAAGGAAGGCGACCAGGTGGTTTATCTTGTCGCTTGAAGAGGAGGGAATGGGGTAAGGGTTGTCGGTTGTTGCAAGAAACCCGATGGCGAGCACGGAAATCACAAAGGCTGCCCGCCAAAGGGGCCGGTACTGCAGCAGACTGGTGAGTTGTTGTTTCAGTGTATCCATCGCGGAAGTCCCTGAGTGCTCTCGGGCTGTGGGAATGTTGTCAACATGATATGCTTTGCGCCCCGTCATTGTCATGGAAGCGGAGGTCCTGCCAGCGATGCTCAAGGGTAATTTTTTTCGTGGATTGGGCTACCTGGGGGAAGGTTTCCGCCTGATTCGTCAGCCCGGTCTGCGGCTGTTCGTCATTATTCCACTGGTTATTAATATTCTGCTCTTCGGATTGCTCTTCTTCTTTATGGGAGAGCTTTTTGCCGGGCTGATTGCCGCCGCCATGGCCTGGCTGCCGGACTGGGCGTGGCTACAGGCGCTGGACTGGCTGTTCTGGATTCTTTACGGCGCAGTCATCGTGCTTATGCTCGCCTACGGCTTTGTGATTGTTGCCAATTTGATTGGTTCCCCTTTCTACGGCTATCTGGCCGAGCTGACGGAAAAGCACCTGACCGGTCAGGAAGTGAATACCGACGATAGCTGGGCGGCCATCATCAAGGATATTCCCCGTGCGCTCTGGCGTGAGGTTCAGAAAATCCTGTATTACCTGCCGAGGGCTATCGGCCTGCTGATTATCGGTCTGATACCCGTCGTCAATCTGGTTGCGGCTGTTCTCTGGTTTCTCTTCAACAGCTGGATGATGGCGCTGCAATACGTGGACTACCCGGCAGACAACCACAAGGTCAGTTTCCCCGCCCTGCGCCGGTTGCTCGGTGATACCCGCTTGTCTGCTTTCGGCTTCGGAGTGCCAGTGGCATTGGCTGCCATGGTGCCTGTACTGAACCTGTTCGTGGTGCCTGCGGCGGTGTGCGGGGCAACGGCTTACTGGGTGCGTGAGAACGGCGCCACAAGAACGTAATTGGTCTGGAGGTTTCTTGGATACATCGGAATTTGTTATTGGTCAGCGTTGGGTCAGCCACAGTGATACCGGCCTGGGGTTGGGCATTGTCACGGATATCTCCGGACGTCGGGTAACCCTGGGGTTTCCTGCTGCCGATGAGGAACGCACCTACGCGATTGATAACGCACCTTTGTCCCGCATCATCTATCAGCTGGGCGAGGAGATTGAGACCTTTGACGGCGAGCGGTACATCGTTCGAGCGGTCGAGGATATTGGTGGCGTGCTCATGTACCACGCCGACGATGGCACCGACCTGCATGAAATTTCCGAGGTCAAACTTGCGGGCTCGGTGAACTTTTCAGCGCCACACCAGCGGCTTTTCGCGGGCCAGTTCGATCGCAACGGCGCTTTTCGTCTGAGGTATGCGACCCTTCAACATATGAACCGCCTGAGGGCGTCTGCGGCCCAGGGGCTGATAGGTGCACGTACCCAGCACCTGCCGCACCAGATCTATATTGCCCATGAAGTTGCCCGGCGCCATGCGCCACGGGTGCTTCTGGCCGATGAAGTCGGCCTTGGCAAAACCATCGAGGCGGGGCTTATCCTGCATTATCAGCTGCACACCGGGCGGGCGAAACGCGCCCTTATCGTGGTGCCGGATTCCCTCACCCATCAATGGCTGGTGGAAATGCTTCGGCGCTTCAATCTGCGGTTCTCGATCGTGGATCAGGATCGCTACGATGCCCTGAAAGAGCAGGAAAGCGATGTCGACGCCCTGGTTAACCACATTTTTGGCGACGAAGACGCGGTCAATCCCTTCGAGAGCGAGCAACTGGTGCTCTGCAGTCTCGATTTCCTGAAGCAAAGCCAGAAGGCGCAGGACGATGCCCGCAAGGCTGAGTGGGATCTGATGATCGTGGACGAGGCTCATCACCTGGCGTGGAGCCCGGATGAAGTCAGCCCGGAGTACCGGATTGTTGAGGAGTTGTCGGCGATCAGCCGGGGCTTGCTGTTGCTGACGGCAACGCCGGAGCAGGTGGGTGTCGCCAGTCATTTCGCCCGGTTGCGGCTGCTGGATCCGGCCCGTTTCCATGATCTGGAAGCCTTCCGGAAAGAGGAGCAGCAGTACGAGACGATCAACGCGGTGGTCCGCCGGCTTCTGAACGAAGAATCCGCAATCAGCGCCGAAGACCAGAAGTTGCTGCGGGAATGGCTGGGAGAAGAGCTGGACCACCTGCTGACTGGAGACCATCCACGGCAAGCGGTCATTGATGCCCTGCTGGATCGCCATGGTACCGGGCGGGTGCTGTTCCGGAACACCCGGGCGGCCATCCAGGGATTCCCCGAACGCCGTCCCAACCCGGAGCCTCTGCCATGCCCGGCCATGTACGAAGGGCAGGCTTCAGGTCTTCAGGGGCTGACCCCCGAGCAACTGGTGCCCGAGGAGCAATGGCTGTCGGACGATCCCCGGGTGGCGTGGCTCGAGAAAAAGCTGGTCAGCCTGCGTCCCGCAAAGGTCGTCGTTATCTGCGCCAGCGCTGAGACCGCCATGGCCCTGGAGCACTATCTCCAGCTGCGCGCCGGTATCCGCAGTGCGGCGTTTCATGAACACCTGAGCCTGATCGAGCGAGACCGGGCTGCCGCCTACTTCGCCGACACCGAACAGGGAGCCCAGGCGCTGATCTGTTCTGAGATCGGCAGCGAAGGCCGCAATTTCCAGTTTGCCCACCACCTGGTGCTGTTCGATCTGCCGGGCAACCCGGATCTGCTTGAACAACGCATCGGTCGGCTGGACCGGATTGGTCAGACCGAAACCATCGATATTCATCTTCCCTACCTGCGTGATACCAGCCAGGAGGTCCAGTTCCGATGGTTCCATGAAGGGCTGAACGCTTTTGCCGAAAGTTGCGCCGTCGGCGTTGCGGTTCAGGAAGCGGTCCAGTCCCAATGGCAGCAGGCCATTGATGGCGATGCCAGCATTGCGAACGAGCTGGTTAAAGCCTCCGCCGAAGAGGCGGAGCGCCTGAAAACCCTGCTGCAGAACGGTCGGGATGCCTTGATTGAACTGAATTCCTGCCGCCCGGACGTGGCGGAGGACCTGATTGTCGCCATTGAAGAAGAGGAATCTGAGGAGCAGGTTCGGGACTACATGATGGAAGCCTTCGATATTCTCGGGGTCGATGTCGAAGACCATGCCGAACACTCCGATATCCTGCGGCCGGGCGAACAGTACCGGGCCGGCCATGTCGCCGAATTGCCCGAAGATGGCATGACCGTGACCTGGGATCGCAGGAATGCCCTGGAGCGGGAAGATCTGGCGTTTATGAGCTGGGAGCACCCGATGGTCACCGGAGTGATGGACTCGGTCACCAGCTCCGGTCTGGGCAAAGCGGCGCTCGCCAGCCTGTCGGTCAAGGCCCTGCCTCCGGGAACGCTGCTGATGGAAGCGCTGTTTACCGTGCACTGCCCGGCGCCAGACGCTCTGCAACTGACCCGCTACCTGCCGGTTTCGCCGTTGCGCCTGCTGGTGGACGTGAATGGCAAGGAGCTGTCGGCGGCTTTGCCCCACAACCGGCTGAACGAGATGTGCTCGAACATCCGCCGGCGCACGGCCCAGGCTATCGTGCCCCAGATTCGGCCCCAGGTCGAAACCATGGTGGATCACGTCGAGCGCCTGTCAGAGCCTCATCTGGAGCCCCTGAAAGCCCGGGCGCTTGAACAGCTCGCTGCCAGTTTCGAGCCGGAAATCCGGAGACTGGAAGCGTTGCAGAAAGTGAACCCTGCCATCCGCGATGAGGAGATCGACTTTTTCCGGAACCAGTTCGAAGCGGCGAGGGATGCCATAGGCCATGCCAGCCTGGCTCTGGAAGGTATTCGTGTGATCGTGACCTCATAAATCGGGGTGGGACGGCTGTAACTGGCTGACTGAGCGGCATTTGCTGGTCAGCCCTCATCTGATGCGGTACCGTAAACGTAACGGTCTATAGTCTTCGACATTCCCGAACCATGGATGACAGAGAGAACTTATGATGACTTTCATACTGTTTATTGTGGCGCTGGCTGGCCTGCTGATAGTGATGCGGCGCGAGTCCGGTGCAATGTCCGCGATTGGCGTCATGGCCATCACCGGCCTGCTGTCGCTGATTTTTGCCTCTGGTTGGCTGGCCCTTGTTCTGTTTATTGGTGCCGCCGTAACCGCTGCCGCCGGCCTGCCCGGGTTCCGCCAGGGCTGGCTGACACCCCGCATTTTCGCGATGTTCAAGAAAGTCGCACCGAAAGTTTCCGATACCGAGAAAGTGGCCCTGGAAGCCGGTACCGTAGGGTGGGATGGCGAGCTGTTTACCGGTCGCCCCGACTGGCACAACCTGTTGATTAATCGGAACACAGGCTTGAGCGAGGAAGAACAGGCCTTCGTGGACAACCAATGCACCCAGGCAATCTCCATGTGCAACGCCTGGGATGTCGCCGTCGAGCGGGCGGACCTGCCGAAAGAGCTATGGGATTTCCTCAAGAAAGAGAAGTTCTTCGGCATGATTATCCCGAAGGAATACGGTGGTCTGGAGTTTTCCGCCAAGGCCCAGACTGCGGTGCTGCAGAAACTGGCTGCCAATGAATCATTGATGGTATCTGTTGGTGTGCCCAACTCGCTCGGCCCGGGTGAGTTGCTGGTGAAATATGGTACCGAAGAGCAGAAAAACCACTATCTGCCCCGGTTGGCGGATGGCCGCGAGATTCCCTGCTTCGGCCTGACCGGTCCTCGCGCAGGCTCTGATGCAACGTCGCTGCCGGACACCGGTATCGTGTGTAAACAGAAGGTGGACGGCAAGGAAGTGGTCGGTATCCGACTCAACTTCGAGAAGCGCTGGATTACCCTGGCACCCATCGCCACCGTTGTGGGCCTGGCCTTCCGTATGTTCGATCCGGACGGGCTGCTGGGTGACACCGAAGACTACGGCATTACCTGCGCGCTGATTCCCCGGGATACCAAGGGCATGGAAATCGGCCGTCGCCACTGCCCGATTGGCAGTCCGTTCCTGAACGGACCGATCAAGGGTAAAGACGTCTTTATCCCCCTGGATTACATAATCGGTGGTGTGGATATGGCCGGCCAGGGTTGGCGTATGCTGGTTGAATGCCTGTCTGTTGGCCGTTGCATTACGCTGCCCTCAGGCGCTGCAGGGGCAGCCGCCTACTCGGTCGGCACCGCCGGCGGGTTTACCCGTATCCGTCGCCAGTTCAACACCCCGGTTGCAGACATGGAGGGCGTGCAGGAGCCGCTGGCCCGGATTGGCGCCAAGACCTATATTGCCCAGGCGGCTGTTAACCACACCGCTAACATGATCGACAAGGGCGAAAAGCCGGCTGTGCCGTCGGCCATCCTTAAATACCATCTCACCGAGTTCCAGCGCGGTGTCCTGACCGATGCGATGGATGTTCACGGTGGCAAGACAGTGACCCTTGGCCCGCGCAACTACCTGGGCATTGGCTACAGCGGTGCGGCCGTTTCGATCACTGTTGAGGGCGCCAACATCATGACCCGAAGCCTGATGATCTTCGGTCAGGGTGCGATTCGCTGCCATCCATACGTGCTGAAAGAGCTGGCGGCCAAGGATAACGACGATATCAAGGCGTTTGACGATGCCTTCTTCGGCCATGCCGGCCTGATCTTTGGCAATGCGGCCCGCGCCTTTACCCAGGCTCTGGGGCTTGGTCGGGCCGATGTGCCGTTTGACAGCGCCAGCCGCAGGTACGCCCAGGCGGTTGCCCGTTTCAGTGCCGCCTTTGGTCTGTGTTCGGATGCGGCGATGACCACTCTCGGCAGCGAGCTGAAGATGCGTGAACTGATCTCCGCGCGTTTGGGGGATATGCTGTCTAACCTCTACCTCGCCTCGATGGTGCTGAAGAACTGGCACGAGACCCAGCCGGTGGAAGGTGAAAAGGAAGTGATGGAATACAGCATGAGCCTGCTGCTGCATCGCACCGAAAACGCACTGGATGAGTTCCTGCAAAATCTGCCGAACCGCGCTGTTGCGATGGTTCTGCGTGGTGTGACCATGCCACTGGGTCGCCGTTGGGACAGCCCCCATGACAATCTGGCCCGCAAGCTGGCCCGTGCGATCTCTACTGACACACCGATCCGCAACAAGCTGATTGCCAGCGTGTGGACGACCGACAGCGAAGGAACCGTGGAGAATCCGGTCGCCCGCTACAACGGGTTGCTGAAGGATTACGACAAGGCGGAGCAGCTCTACCGGAAGGTGACCAAGGCCTACTCCAAGGGCGAGCTGCCGATGACGGCATTGCATCCGGAAGAACGTTTCGAGGCCGCGCTTGAGGCCGGTGTCTACACCAAGGAAGAGGCCGATTTCATGCGCCAGTACGAAACTGTGGTACTGGAAATGCTGACGGTCGATGACTTTGCCTTTGATGCCTTTGCCCAGAACAAGAAGTCTGTGATTGATCACAACCCCGCCTGACAGGGATCTGTCCTAAAATGTGGTTGTCTTTTGTAGCAGTCAGCGTTGGCGCCGTGATCGGCGCCAACCTGCGTTGGGCCCTGGGTTTGTGGCTGAACACCACCTACCATGCCGTGCCTTACGGAACCCTGGTTGCCAATCTCAGCGGCGGCTGGCTGATCGGCTTGCTGATCGGCTACTTTAGCCATGGCAGCGCGCTCGCACCGGAATGGCGACTGTTTGCAATCACCGGCCTGTGTGGCGCATTGACCACTTTTTCCACCTTCTCGCTCGAGATGTTTGCCGCCATCCAGGAGGGCAAATGGGCGATGGCGATTACCGGCATCCTGGCGCACGTGATCGGCTCCATCCTCATGACAGCGTTGGGAATTTACACCTTCGGTCTGTTGAAGGGATGATGGGTACCACTACCTACATAATTTCTCGAAAATACCCTTGGCAAGCTTCTGATTCAGGAGTACAGTGAAGGGCGTAGGAAAGATTCAGCAAAGCATTTCATGAATAAGACGTACCTCCGCAGTTAGTAGTGACCGTCCTGTTTTTGATTCCGCGAGTTCTGTATTTCCGCAAAACGCCGACCTGACACCATGCAGGTGCGAGGCGGCAGATAATATGATTGATTTCAGGAAGTTTAAGTATGTCTACTACTACCGGTACTGTTAAGTTCTTCAACGAAGCAAAAGGCTTTGGCTTTATCACTCGTGAAGGCGGCCCGGACGTTTTTGTTCACTACAGCGCTATTCAGGGCAGCGGTTTCAAGACCCTGGCAGAAGGCCAGCAGGTTGAGTTCACCGTTACCCAGGGCCAGAAAGGTCCTCAGGCGGAGAACGTTGTTGCCCTGTAATCCCTGACGGATTCGGCAATAACCGCCAAAAAGGCAGCTTCGGCTGCCTTTTTTAATGTCTGAAAAAGGACATTGGGTCATGCCTCGCTTTTGTCATTATCCCTTCTTTGTGTAATCTTTACGGGCCTGCTGCTCGTTTAAGCGGAAGTCGAGATCTCCAGGAATCGTTACATGCTCCGAGTGCTAAAAGCTGCCTGGATCCTGTTCTGGGCCATACTGCTGACCCTGATTCTGTTTTTTCCGATTGTGATTGCCGCCCTGGTGGGAAAGCGGGGGGATGCAGCCTTCCATGGCACCCAGGTTTATGCCTGGATCATCCTGAAAGTCTGCGGTATTCGGCTCAGAGTGCGTGGCAAGGAAAACATTGAGCCGGGCCAGCGCTACGTGATTCTTAGCAATCATGCATCCTACTTTGACCCGCCCGCGCTGGTGCTTGCGCTCGGCCTGCAGTACCGATGGGTGATCAAGAAGGAGCTGCGCAAGGTACCCCTGTTCGGATTGGCCCTGGAGACTTCCCGCAACCTGTTTATCGACCGCTCCAAAGGCAGCGACGCACTGGAGAGCATCAAGCGTGGGGTTGGCCAGCTTCCGGATGGCACTAGCATACTGATTTTTCCGGAAGGTACCCGTTCGTGGGATGGCAAATTGCTGCCCTTCAAGAAAGGTGGTTTTGTCATTGCCCAGGACGGCCAGCTTCCGATCCTTCCGATCACCATCTGCGGTTCTCACCAGCGTTTACCCAAGGGCTCTGCGGCGTTCAGCAGCGGTGAGATTGAAATCGTCATCCATCCCCCGATGGCCTCCGGGGCTTTGCCTCTGGATGACCTTATGACGGACGTTCGCAACAGCATTGCGTCTTCCCTTTAAAAACCAAAACCCGGCGGTCAGGCCGGGTTTTGGTTTTCAGAGCCCACTGTGTTACCGGGCGAAAATCTCCTCATAGAAACGCATGGTGCCGTTCCAGGAGCGGTTCGCGGCTTCTTCGTCATAGCCAATCGGCATACCGAACTCCTCGGCGACCTTGTCAGCACCGGGATTGGTAAATGAGTGCAGTACTCCCGGGAAACTGACCAGCGTGAGGTCGACTTCTGCGTCCTGCATCTCTTTTACCAGACCGGCGACCTGCTCTGAAGGAACCATCTTGTCGGCGCCACCGGTATATACCTGAACCCTGGCTTTCACGGTTCCAGCTTCCGCGGTGATTGGACTTCCAAGGGCGCCGTGGTAGCTGACGACGCCGTCCAGGTCCACGCCCATACGGGCCATGTTCAGGACCACCGCCCCGCCAAAGCAGTAGCCTTGTGCGGCAATGCGGGAAGCATCAACGCTTTCATGATTCTGCAGGATTTCCATCGCCTTCAGGAAACGCGCCTTTACCTGGTCTATATCCTTGGTCGCTTCCTGCATGAACTTCTGGGCGGTATCGGGATGGTCTGCCAGCTTGCCGGAGCCATACATATCCAGGGCAAACGCCGTGTAGCCAGATGCTGCAAGCCGCTCTGCCTGGTCCCGGGCGAATTCATTGTGGCCCCACCACTCGTGAACCACCAGAACGCCCGGGCGCTTCTCCTCGAACTCGTCATCCCAGGCCATGTAGCCGGTGAAGGTGGTCTCACCGATCTTGTATTCGACGGTCTTGGTTTGCATTTCTGCCAGTACCTGCGTGCTTGCCAGAGTAAGTGAGAGGGTTGCGGCTGCCGCTGTTATTTTCAGGGTTGTCATAATCTGTCCTGCTCTTTGTGGGTCGGATTGTCTTCTTGTCGGGAAACCTACGCCGGGAACCGGTAAACCGATGCAATCAGTTGCCAATCCAGTATAGGACCTTTTGACTACACTACGTTCAGAGACTCGCGAATCCGGACTGTTTTGGAGGTTGTGTATGAGAATCGGCGTGCCGAGAGAAATCAAGAATCGCGAATATCGCGTAGGCATGACACCGGCGGCTGTTCACGAGCTGTGTGGCCACAATCATGAGGTGTTTGTGGAAACCGGGGCTGGTGTTGCCATCGGTTTTTTTGATGAGGATTACCGCCGGGCGGGGGCCCGGATTCTTGATACCGCCAGAGAGGTATTCGACACTGCCGAGCTGATCGTCAAGGTCAAGGAGCCTCAGGCGGAAGAGCGGGCCATGTTGAAGCCTGAACACACACTCTTCACTTACCTGCATCTGGCCCCGGACAAGGCGCAGACGGACGACCTGGTGAAGTCCGGCGCTACCTGTATAGCCTACGAAACGGTCACCGACCGCGGGGGCCATTTGCCCCTGTTGGCGCCGATGTCGGAAGTGGCGGGGCGTATGTCGATTCAGGCAGGCGCCCATTGTCTTGAGAAGGCCATGGGTGGGCGAGGCGTCCTCCTGGGCGGTGTGCCCGGTGTCAGCCCCGCTCGGGTCGCGGTGATTGGCGGTGGTGTTGTTGGCCAGAATGCCGTTGCCATGGCGGTGGGTCTCGGCGCGCAGGTGACGGTGCTGGACCGGAATATGGATGTGCTCCGACAACTGGACCACCTGTATGGCAACCGCATCACCACACTGTTTTCCACGGCCCAGACTCTTGATCAGGCCGTAACGGAATCGGATCTGGTCGTTGGCAGTGTGCTCATTCCCGGCGCTTCTGCGCCCAAGCTGATTACCCGTGACATGATCCGTCGCATGCCGGAGGGTAGCGTTATCGTGGATGTCGCCATTGATCAGGGCGGCTGTACTGAAACCTCGCGGGCAACCACCCACGACGATCCCACGTATATTGTCGACGGTGTGGTACATTACTGCGTGGCGAACATGCCGGGTGCCGTAGCGCGCACGTCCACATTGGCGCTGAATAACGTCACCTTGCCCTTTGTGGCAGCCCTGGCTAACAAGGGCCCGGACCGGGCGATGAAGGAAGATCCGCATCTCAGGGCCGGGCTGAACGTGGCCGCTGGCAAGGTGACTTACAGGGAAGTGGCAGAGGCGACCGGGCACCCATACACAAACCCTGAATCCCTGTTGGGATCCTGAGTGTGAAACCCTCGGAGAAACCATGAAACTGATCGGATCCACTACTTCACCCTACGTTCGGCGCATTCGTATCCTGCTGGATGAAGAGCCCTATGAATTCGTCAATCTCAATATCTATGGTGAAGGTCGGGATGAACTGCGGCGCAACAATCCGACACTGAAAATTCCGGTGCTCGAAGACGGCGGTCAGGAGATCTATGATTCCCGGATTATCGCCCGTTACATCAGTGCCAAGCAGGGCCGTGATCCGCTGACCTGGGACCAGGAAAACCAGCTCACCATGATTGACGGCGCCAATGATTCTGCGGTCACCATGCTGCTCTCGGAAAAATCCGGTATCGATACTGGCGCAGATCTGATGTTCTACAACCTCCAGCGCGAGAGGATCATGACCACCTTGCGTACGCTGGCGGCGATGGTGGAGGACGGTCAGTTCGAAACCTGGAATTACCCCGCTATCTGTCTTTACTGCCTGGTGGATTGGCTCGACTTCAGGGACCTGGTGGACTTCTCGGGCGTGGAAAGCCTGTTGTCCTACCGTGACAGCCACAGGGATTACCCCTGGGTTGCAGAAACTGATCCCCGCAACGCCTGATTTCAGGCGGCCGGCCACTGCCGGCCGCCCCTCAGCCCCTATCAGCGCATTTTTTGAGCACTCTGCCTTTCCCATCCGCCATTCTTGACTATAGTTAAGAGTAAGGAGTGGTTGCTGATCTGACAGTTTCCGCATCCCGTATTTCACAATACCAACAACAGCGAAGAAGGGGGTTGTCCATGCTCCTGTCACATGCGTTCGGTCTCTTCACCCATCCTGATGAAGAGTGGGCTTCCATACGAAAAGAACATGAAACACCGCGCCGGGTCTACGTGGCCTATGTCCTGATTCTTGCGGCCATTGCACCGGTTTGCGCCTACATTTCGACGGCCTATTTTGGCTGGACTGTCGGCAATGAGCGGCTGATCAAGTTAACCGAGATCAGTGCGATGCAGCTCAGTGTGCTCACCTATCTGGCGATGCTGGTCGGCGTTTTCGCACTCGGCTATGCCATTAACTGGATGGCGAAAACCTACGGCGCCAAGGAGGAACACGTGCCCTCCAACGGCATTGCCCTGGCAGCATACTCCTGCACGCCCCTGTTCCTGGCGGGTTTTGCCCTGCTGTATCCGGTGCCCTGGTTCAACGCCATCGTTTTCCTGGTTGCGGCCTGCTATGGGGCTTACCTCATGTACGACGGGCTGCCGATTGTCATGGGTATCGAGAAGGAACGGGCCGTCATGTATGCCGGTGCGTTGTTGACTGTTGCCCTGGTGATTCTGGTATCGACACGGGTCGGCTCAGTCATCCTCTGGAACTTTGGCGTAGGGCCGGTATTCGTCAGCGGATAGGCCGGATCTGAACGGAATGCCAAGGGGGAGCCTCGAGCTCCCCTTTTTTATGAATTCTGGCAGTTAGCGCAGGCCTGTCGTGATTTGCCATCCCCCTGTCGCAATTTGGCAATGCGTTCTTAACGAAGCCCGACTAGGTTCTTCAGTTGGAGTAGTACAGGCAAGGATCGCAGGATGCCGGGCTATGAAGGATGAATGCAGGGGAAGACACAACAATGAAACGATTGACACGACGGGATTTTCTGAAGGCATCAGCCATGGGTATGGGGGCCGTGGTGGTCTCTACCGGCCTGGCAGGCTGTGTGCTGGACAGCTCGGATGAGCGCACAATCACCTTCACTCACGGTGTGGCCAGTGGCGATCCGCTTGCTGACGGTGTCATGCTCTGGACCCGGGCGGCGCCTGCGAATGGCGGCGCCCCGGTGGGCGTGGCCTGGGAGGTGTCCACGGACGAGGATTTCGAGAACCTGGTGCATTCAGGCACGGCGGAGGCTGCTGCAGCCCATGATTTCACCGTCAAGGTGGATGTGCGCGGTCTTGTGCCCGGGCAAACCTACTATTATCGCTTCCAGACGACCGATCGTCAGTCACCGGTGGGCGTAACCCGGACATTGCCGGAGGGCAGTATCGACTCGGTGCGTCTGGCCGTGGTGTCCTGTTCGAATTACCCGGCCGGTTACTTCAACGTCTACCGGGAAATCAGTAAACAGACTGATCTGGATGCCGTGGTGCATCTGGGCGATTACATCTACGAATACAGCTCTGACAGCAGCAGCTATGCGGCTCAGGATGCCCAGGACCTGGGCCGGACCTTCCCCGAGAACAACAACCTTGAGCTGATTGAACTGGCGGATTATCGCAGGCGTTACGCTGCGTACCGGTCAGACCCGGATCTTCAGTCTCTCCATGCCAGAGTGCCGTTTATCGTGGTGTGGGACGACCATGAAGTGGCCAACGACACCTGGGAGGAGGGCGCCGAAAACCATAATGAAGGAGAGGGCGATTTCACCGAGCGCAAGCTCAATGCCCTCAAGGCCTATTTCGAGTGGATGCCGATCCGACCGGTGATCGAGGGCAGCGACGAAGCCATTTTCCGGACCTTCCGGTTCGGTAATCTGGTGGACCTGCACATGCTGGATACCCGCATCATCGGGCGCGACCAGCAACTGGACTACATGGACTACTTCACAGGCGAAGGCCTGGATGCGGCCCGTTTTACTGCGGATGTCGGCAGTCAGAACCGCACGTTGCTGGGCGCGGAGCAGCTGCTGTGGCTGCAGTCTTCCCTGAACTACTCCACGGCCACGTGGCAGGTGTTGGGGCAACAGGTGCTGATGGGCCGTATGAATCTGCCCGCGGAACTTCTGGTAGCAATTGCTACCGAGCAGTTTGAAGGCCTGCCGGCAAAGCTGGCAGAGCTGGCACAGCTCAAGGCCCAAGCTCTTCAGGGTGTCACGCTAGATCCGGACGATGCGGCACGTATCAACACGGTTGCCCCCTACAACCTGGATGCCTGGGATGGCTACCAGTACGAGCGGGAGGTGGTTCTGGGGACCGCCAAGGCGCTGAACAAGAATCTGGTCGTGCTGGCCGGAGATACCCACAATGCCTGGGCCAACAATCTGAAGGACATCAATGGGGACCAGATTGGCGTGGAATTCGCCACGGCCTCGGTGACATCACCCGGTCTGGAGGAGTACCTGGGCATTCCGGATGAGATGATTCAGGGTGCGGAACAGGCGATCAGTCTGCTGGTCGATGATCTGGATTACCTGAATGTGAATCAGCGGGGATACATGCTGGTTACCTTCACTCCGGAAGAAGCAAAAGCGGACTGGTACTTCGTGGACACCATCAAGTCCCGGGAGTACCAGATCGATGCGGGCCGAACAGCTTCTCGACGGGTATTGGCGGGTCAGGGCGTACTCATGGCAGACCCCTTGTAATAACGGCCGGGTCGCCCCGGCCCTCAACAGCTGCCAACTCGGCGCTGGACAGCCACTCTCCCGGTGGCTTGTCCATAACACCCGCGCAGGCAGCCAGGGCATGGCCCCAGGAGCAGCCGTTGGCAAACAGCATGCCGGCCTCGTTCAGTGTGCCCCCGCGGTTGATGTAGCCCAGAACCCGGGATTGGGACGGGTCAGGGAACAACGGGTAGAGGTGGCCCCGGAACACCTCAGGGCGCATGTGAGTCAGGGCTACCCGCCGGTGAATGCGATGGGGGAACAGGCGCTCCCTCTCGAATTCCGACAGGCATACCTCTGCTTCCATCGTGTCCCTTGGCTGGCGGAACCTGCCCGGCTCCTGGATATAGACCAGCCGGAATGGGGTGCCGGTTTCACGCAATCGTTCACACGCCCGGATGGCCTCGGACAACTGATAGGCACCATTGGCCATGAGCAGCAACGGTTCACCACCGGCGGTGTCCTCATCCACCACCAGGGCACCATGTCTGGCCAGCAGTTCCGCTTCCCGTCTGTCAAACACACAGGGGCGTTCACGTTTCGGGATGACCATGCACGTGATTCTGCCTCTTTCACTGAACACCGAGGGCAGCGTCGCCAGGGTGCTGTTGTAGTCTGCCGGAAACAGGACCCGGGACACGTCATTCATCTCAGCGAGCATGCTCTCGCAGAAGGTGGTGTCCTGGTGGGATTGCTCGTTCTTTCCGTTTTCCCAGGTATGTGAGGTGGCAATAACCGGCAGTCCGAGCCAGCGTGCCGGTCGACCCACTTCCTTCTGGTGCCGGGCAAAGATCAGCTCCTGGCGGATGGCGCCCAGCATCTTCACGCAGAACGCCTCATAGCTGGCCACCAGGTTCACGCCCGCCTTGTTGGCCAGACAAGCCGATACCACGGCTTCTTCGTTCAGGGCCGTGATGATCTTGCCATGAACCGATTCCTGATCGTTCTCGGGTTCGTTTACCCGGTGTTTCAGATCTTCAAGGACACCCTCAAGCCGGTTGCTTGCCAGTTCGTCCGGATTACCCACTCGCGCCCTGAGCCCCGGGTTGTTAGCCACCAAAGCCCGGAAAAAATCATCCACGGCCTTCATGGGCGAGGTGGGGGCGGGATTGGCCGGCAGTCTCGGGATCACGGGATCCGGTGGATTGCGCACTGCGAGGGCATGGTCCCGTTCCGGAGCACGTGATTGCCCGGCGTGCTGGTTCAGCTGAGCAATACAGCTGAGCAGTTCGTCAGGAGCCACCCACAATCTGGCTGCATGTTCGTTAAACAGCTCTCTGGCCCGGGCGTCCATGCGCGGGTTGCCGGGCAACGGCAGGTTGTGCGCAGCGTTGCTGCTGGCACCATAGAACCCGTAACCCTTGTTGGTTTCCGCTATGCCATAGGGCACCCGCACGGGATAGCTGCTTTCGCCCCTCAGAGCGGCCTCGCCATTGGTAGCCAGAGCCTGCTCCATCTCATACAGGGCACAGACAAACGCGGCAGGATCCCGGCCATCAAAACGGAAGGGCACGAAGCCCCGGTGCTCAAGATGTGCTTCAAAACGTTCGAGGCCCTCGCGGGTACCCAGTTCGGTGCGCTGTTCGATGCGCCGGCCGTTGGCAATCATGACCGGCATCACGGTGCCACAGTCCTCGGCGCGCCACCAGCGGGGGATCCAGTCACTACCGCGCTGTTCCTCGGCAGCACCGTCCGAGAGGAAGGCCACCAGGGACTCTCCCGGCAAGGGCATGTGGGCATACTGGAGTTCGGCAAAACCCAGGTAACCACCTTCGAGAATGCCACCGGCGGTGTGCGGATTGACATGGCTGCCAAGAGGGGCTGCCATGCTGCCATCCGGCTTCTGCCGGTAGCTGTAGAAATCGGCCACCAGGGTGGAAAGCCCGTCTGGCCCGCGATAACGTTCTGCCTGTTCCGGGTGCAGGTTTCCGGTGAGGACATTCAGGGCATCCACCGCGGCTACGCAATGTCCCTGGCCCATCAACCAGCTCCGCGTCCGTCCGGTCAGGTTGTTCAGGGCGAGATAGCCGGCATAGGCCGGTACCATATTCAGTGCACCGCCAGTGTGACCTTCCGGATTGGTTTTGAAATCCTGGGGTGCCAGGGGTTGACCGGAGACATCGACCCGGCGGGCATAGGTCATATGCACCACCAGCCACAGCCCGGCACTGGTCAGCCGGTCCAGATCGGCAAGCCTGCGATAAACGGTGGCGGCGTCCGGCTGGTGGCCGGCGACAACCAGATGCTCTGCCAGCAACCTGACCTGATGTCGCGTGGTTTCGTTGTGCTCGATGACGCCATAGCCATCGCACCAGCGCCGGTAATCCGGGCAGTCGGTAGCGGTGTGATCCGCCGGTGCTGAGTGAATTGGCGATGGCATGAGATGCCTCCATGGCGTCAGTATGTCAGTGGATTTTAAAACCACCGCTGTTAACTGCCATTGATGCAGGTCAGTCGAAACTGCATCTTTCTGCGGGCAGGCTTGCTCGCCCGCCCGTTGCCGAATGCGATGGTTTCTGAGAGTCTGGTCGGACAAGGCATCTGAAAAGGAGACTCCCATGACGCAAGACAAGAACCAGGACAAGCGCCGTAAATATTCGGCTCCGGTGGTTGATGGCATTGGCAAATCCGCCAGCCGCGCCATGCTTCGGGCCGTCGGGTTTACCGATGAGGATTTCAAAAAGCCCCAGATCGGTATTGCGTCTACGTGGAGTAACCTTACGCCCTGCAACATGCACATCAATCAGCTGGCGGAAGAGTCTGCTGCCGGCGCCGATGAGGCAGGCGGCAAGTCGCTGATCTTCAATACCATCACGATATCGGACGGCATTGCCAATGGTACCGAGGGTATGAAGTATTCCCTGGTGTCCCGGGAGGTGATTGCCGATTCCATCGAGACGGTGGCAGGTTGCGAGGGCTTCGATGGCCTGGTGGCTATCGGTGGCTGTGACAAGAATATGCCCGGTTGCATGATGGGGTTGGCGCGCCTGAACCGGCCATCGGTGTTTGTCTACGGCGGCACGATCATGCCCGGCGAGAACCATACCGATATCATCTCCGTGTTTGAGGCCGTGGGTGCCCATGCCCGGGGCGACCTGGATCTGATCGAGGTCAAGCAGATCGAGGAAACCGCGATACCGGGGCCAGGCTCCTGTGGTGGCATGTACACCGCCAACACCATGGCATCGGCCATCGAGGCCATGGGCATGAGCCTGCCAGGAAGCTCCGCGCAGAATGCCGTATCAGATACAAAGGCGGCGGATTGTCGTGGTGCCGGTGCCGCAGTGCTGAATCTGCTGGAGAAAGACATCAAACCCAGCGACATCATGACCCGCAAAGCCTTCGAAAACGCCATCACCGTGGTGATTGCCCTGGGCGGTTCCACCAATGCGGTACTGCACCTGCTGGCCATGGCCAGTACGATCGGTGTGGATCTGGAACTGGAGGATTTTGTCGAGATTGGCAAGCGGGTGCCGGTGCTGGCGGATCTTCGCCCGAGTGGCCACTACATGATGTCGGAGCTGGTGGCCATTGGCGGCATTCAGCCGCTTATGAAGATGCTGCTCGATCATGGGCTGCTGCATGGGGACTGCCTGACTGTAACCGGCCAGACCATTGCGGAAAACCTGGCCGACGTGGCGCCCTATCCGGAGGGACAGGACATCATTCATGCCTTTGATAATCCGATCAAGGCGGACAGCCATTTACGTATCCTGTTCGGAAACCTGGCGCCAACCGGGGCAGTGGCGAAGATTACCGGCAAGGAAGGTACTCACTTTACCGGCCGTGCCCGGGTATTCCATTCGGAAGAAGAGGCCCAGGAGCGGATTCTCGACGGCACGGTGGTGGCCGGCGATGTGTTGGTTATCCGTTATGAGGGCCCCAAAGGTGGACCGGGCATGCGGGAGATGCTGAGCCCAACCTCCGCCATCATGGGCAAGGGCCTGGGTAGCGACGTGGCGTTGATAACCGATGGCCGTTTCTCCGGCGGCAGCCATGGCTTTGTGGTTGGTCATATCACGCCGGAAGCGGCTGAAGGCGGTCCCATCGCACTGGTTGAGGATGGCGACACCGTTACCATTGATGCCGTCAGCAACCGGATTGAGCTGGACGTCTCCGGTGAAGAGCTGGAACGCCGGCGCCAGGCCTGGCAGGCGCCGCCTCCGCGATTTACTCGAGGCACACTGGCGAAGTATTCGCGAACAGTAAGTTCGGCCTCAAAAGGGGCGGTGACCGATCTGCCGTGATATAACTGGAGCTCAGCTCTTCAACGGTTCTGGCTTACCCCAGTAGTATCCCTGGCCGTAAAGGCCGGGGAACTGCTGCAGCCAGGCGGCGATAGCTTCCTCCTCCACGCCTTCGATTACGACATCCAGCTCCAGGGCCTCACCCAGGTCCAGCGCCGCCCGGAATATTCGTTGTCGGGCCGGTTGGGTGAGTATGCCACTGAGAAAGCTACGATCGATTTTCAACTCGTCCAGCTCGAATGTGGCAAGGGTTCCCAGCGAAGAGTGTCCCGTCCCAAAATCATCGACGGCAATTCTGAACCCGCTGTGGCTGAGGGTCCGAATGACTTCCTGTGCCAGGACTGTGTCGGCCATCATCGCTGTTTCGGTAATCTCCAGAATCAGGTCGGAGGGGTGTGCTCCATGGTGCTGAACAATCCCCTTCACCTTTTCAAGAAAGTCCGGATAGGTGAGATCGTTTGCAGAAATATTGACCGCAACTGCAATGTGGTCTCCGTGGCGAGACTTCAGGGCGCTCATATCTTCACAGACACGGTCGACCACCCAGAGCGTAACATGGTGAATCATCCCGACCTGTTCGGCTAACGGGATCCATCGATCCGGGGCAACTGTCCCGAAATCCGGATGTTGCCAGCGGATCAGGGCTTCCAATGACGCGATACTTGCATCCTCTATACGCACTGTCGGTTGGTATTCCAGCCATATGCAGCCGTTGCCCAGCGCCTCTTCGATATCCAGCATCAGCATTTGCTGCTGGTACTGCAAGTCTGCGATAGCCGGGTCGTAAACCGTCAGGGACTGATGCGTGTTCAGGGCAGCAAAGCCGGCAGATGACAGGATTGCTGACGCGTCGACTCCATGTTCCGGCGCATGAGCAATACCCACGGAAGGGCTCCAGGATAGCGAAAATCGGCCCTCGCGGAAGTTCTCTCCCAACCAGTTCACGAGTGTTTTCAGTTTTTCCGGATCAGTGTCCGGAGTATCGCTTTGGTAAAAGGCGAAGGCATGGTTGCTGGTATCAATGCTGGCGAGAGCATAGCCGTCAACCATGATCAGCCGATCTCCCATGATCCGTTTAAGAAATCCGTCCAGCTCCCACAGATAACTTCTGAGCAGATCCTCTGACGTCCGATAGCCAAGTGCCTGCTCAATTTCGTTAAAACGGGTCAATTGAATCATGGCGACGGTGTAGGGCCGCTGTTGGCTATCAAGCTGGTCCAATGACTCCTCGAGCATGGCCCGATTGGGTTTGCCGGTTACGCTATGGGTTTTGAGGAGTTTTTTATAATTTTGCTCAACGTGAGATCGCAGCTTTCGTTCCTGGCGGGCGCGAATATCGGAATTCAGCCTTTTTTTACGCTCTTCCAATATTTGACGGCCAATGCCACTGGTCAGAATGAGAGATGCGGCCGCTGCGCCGATAAAGAATGCAGAGTCGGTAAGACTGTTCACCGGGACCCAGCCGACAGTCCGGGCTGCCGATATCACTGTACCCAGGAGAATACAAAGCAGTGATAGAGCAAAGTAGCGGGCATACACCTCGTGCCGGGCCTGTTTGAGAGCCAGGGCCAGAATCATTGAACCACCGGTCAGGGCCAGTATCAGGAAGGAGTCCTGCCCGAGCAACGATAGTTGAAATGGCATGGCCAGCAGATGCAACAGGCCGAGCACACTCGTCGCATTCAGTAGCAGCCTCGGGAGTTTCGAGACCTGGATGAAGTTTGGCGTGATTTGGCAAAGTGAGATGAGGCAAAGACACAAGCTGATGTTCAGTAGTGCGTTTACTTCGGGTAAGTTTGGCCAGATTAACCAGAGTCCGAAGCCCTCCATAACCAATTGCACGTGAATAACGGATAGCGTGAGAACGCCCAGCCAGGCCAGCCCCGGAAGCCTGAACTTCATCATGAAACTGAGGTTGAGCAACAATGCAAAGACGAGGAGGCCGGTGATGAACGCCTTCCAGGCCATGGTGCCCGCGATGCTGCTCACGACGTTGTTCGGTTCCATAATGGTAATGGGCAGCAACGTGGGGCCGGCATTCTGAACCTCGAACAGGAGTGTGGAAGTGCCCGTTGGTAATGAAACTGGCCAGATCCATGGTGGTAGCGAGACCAGCCGGTTACCGAACGGGTAGATGTCTCCCATTTCGCGAAGCCTCTGGAAAACGCCGTTTTCATCGAGAATGGCGGGCCTGAGCCGGTCGATGTAAGGTGCGGATACCAGTGCCCACTGTTCGACGTCTGCGGTTCCGGGGTTTTCCACAATCACCTTGAAGGTGACGGGGCCGTCGTAATAGCCAATGCCGGAGTTCTCTGAAGGGGCAGCTTGCCAGCTTTGCCGCCGCCAGTTTTCGTCGTCTATAACCTGCTCCAGAGGTGCAACCAGATAGTCGATCTGCACAATGCGGGGGGGCTGAGGCGCCGAGGCGGGAGCGTCAACATGCGGCAGCGGCGAAAGCGGGTTTGCAGGTTGATGGAGCAAGGCTGCCAGAAGGCCGTAGGCCATAGAAGCGAAAAGAAACAGAAAGGGTAGCCAGCGTCGGAATGGTGTCAGCCCTGATTGGGCTCGGAGTTCTGACAGCACGGCCTTTTCAGTCTGTTGTGTGCCGTCGTCCATATGAAGTGCAATGCCCGCTGAGTGGTGTTTTCTAACTCAATGAATCAGGCAGAATTTTAATCGATTCTAAACGCACGTGCATTCGCTGTGTGAAATTTGCGCAAGAAACTTTTCACCTGATCAAACAAGGTATTCGCTGTTATAGTTAGACCTGACCGCCATATCTGTAGAAGTCTGTTTCCGGACCGGTAGTGTTACGCATGAATAAATCACAGGATCTGTACAAATGAGACTTGCCGGCTTTTCTCCTATCGTGATCTTGATGCTGCTCTGGCTGCCCGGGGTGCTTATGGCACATCAAACGGGGGGCGAATCCCAGGAGCGGGAGGCGGAAACAGAAAATGGCCCCAGACTCGCTTCGGTGAATGCGGCGGTCGCGGTGGCCGGCGATAACGAACTGATTTTCGGCAAGAATGCGGACCGATCCGTACCCATTGCCTCGGTCACCAAGGTCATGACCGCCCTGGTTGTCCTGGAATCCGGAGAGCCGCTGGATGAGTGGCTGGTTTTCCGGGAGCGGCACACGCCCGCCGCCGCGAATGCTTACAGTCGGATCCGTATCGACTCGGAGATGCGTCGTAAAGATGTATTGCGCATAGCACTGATGTCCTCTGAAAATTTTGCCGCCTACACCCTGGCCCGAAGCCACCCCGGTGGATTCGATGCCTTTATCGAGGCGATGAACGCCAAGGCCGTGGCCCTGGGCATGACCGGTACCCGGTTTGTCGATCCGACCGGACTGTCGTCCGAGAATCTTTCCACCGCTGCGGACCTTGTGAAGCTGGTAAACGCCGCGGCTGAATATCCGGAAATCCGGGAATACTCCACCACCGGTTACTTCCGTGGCCAGTTCCGCCAGCCCCGTTACAGCCTGTCGTTTGGTAACACCAACGCCCTGGTTCATCGCGACAGCTGGGGTGTGGGATTGAGCAAGACCGGCTACCTCTCCGAGGCCGGGCGTTGTCTGGTGATGATCTCGAAGATGAACGGTAAAGAGGTTGTGACCGTTTTGCTGGATTCGTTGGGTACGCGCTCGCCCATGGGCGATGCCGGGCGTATCAAGCGCTGGCTCGATACCGGAGCTCGGGGTTCGGTGGCTGCGGCGGCCAGACGCTATGAACAGGAAAAGAACGCGGCCTATGCGACCGCAGGTAACAGCACGGTCAGTGTGAACTGATCCTGAAAGGAACTCCGCCATGATCCAGATCTTCACGACCGGTGGCACCATCGACAAGGTGTACTTCGATGCCAACAGCGAGTTCGAGGTGGGGCACAGCATGCTGCCGGAGCTGCTGTCGGAATCCAACATCCACGAGGGCTATCGCCTGCGGGAACTGCTGCGCAAGGACAGCCTGGAAATGACCGATGAGGACCGCCAACTGGTGCTGGCGGCGGCGACGGAATGTGACTGTGACCGGATCGTGATCACCCACGGCACTGATACCATGGCCGATACGGCCGCAGTGTTGGCCCGCCTCAAGGACAAGACCATTGTATTGACCGGCGCCATGCAGCCGGCCCGCATGCGTCGAACCGATGCCGTATTCAATATCGGGTTTGCCTGGGCCGCAGTGCAGTTGTTGCCACCGGGAGTCTATATCGCGATGAATGGCGAGGTGTTCGAGGCCGGAGCCGTGCGCAAGAACCTGAAGGCGCAGCGTTTCGAGCGCACCTGAATGTCACGCCAGGCTGTCTTTTTCCTCTGGGGTCAGTTCCCGGTATTCACCCGGTCCTAACGCTGTATCCAGTTCAACCTTCCCGATCCTCAGTCGATGCAGCGCGTCGACGTGGTTGCCAACCGCTGCCAGCATACGCTTGACCTGATGGTAGCGCCCTTCCGAAATCGTGAGCTCGATGATTCGTTCTTCCAGAACCTTTACCCCGGCCGGTCGCGTTGGCTTCGGGTCGTTGTGCAACTCCACCCCACGCTCCAGTTGTTGTGCCGCTGCGTCGGTCAGCGGTTCGCTCAGCGTTACCCGGTAGGTTTTGGGGCAATCGGTTCGTGGTGAGGTGACCCGATGGGACCACTTGCCATCAGTGGTCAGCAGAAGCAAGCCGGTGGTGTCTGCGTCCAAGCGGCCGGCGATGTGCAGGTTCCGGGTGATATCTGAAGGCAACAGGTCGAGTGCCGTTGGGTGGTCACTGTCGGTTGTTGCGCTCACCACCCCTGCTGGCTTGTTCATCATCAGGTAGCGCTCTCCCGGCAGGTTCAGGGGTTTGCCGGACAATGCCACCCGTTCATGGCCCGCCAACCGGGTATTGGCGCCCTTACAGATCTGTTCATTGACAGTTACCTCACCTCGGCTAATAGCCCGTTTGGCGTCTTTTCGGGAGAGTTCGGTACTGGTGGCAATAAACTGGTCGAGTCGCATGCGATTCAACAGCGCTGTCCCGGTGCTGGCGAGCTCAGGCTGGCCAGGCAAAGCACCGGGGTTTCTCCCGTCATCCGAGACCAGAGCAGCCCCAGGGCTTCGGTGTTCACATCGGGTCGGGGAGTCCGGAAGCTTGCCGTCGGGTCGATACCGCTGCCATTCCGGGTTGCCAGAACAAAGGTAAAGGGGTGCGCGCCGGGAATTCCCAGCCGGATGTCGGTGGCCATAATGCGGTCACCAACCTGGTCGTAATCCAGGAAGCCACGGGTGAACCATTCCAGGCGCTGGGCCTCGGGCAGATCCGACACTGCCTCCTGCAGATCCGTGCGGCGCGGAAAATATTCAAGATTCAGAGGGGTATCGCCGTCCAGAAAGCCGGTAACAATCTCTACCCGCTGGTCACCCTGCAGAGCCGTGGCGCGCCACAACAGGGTGTTGAAAGGCATGGGTTGAACCAGCAGGTCGGGGTCGTCCAGCCCGGCTTCCGCGAGCGCGGGTTGCACCCTTTGGGTAATGACCTGTTGCGCAATCAGGCTCCAGCCAAGGTAGAGGGTGGAGACGGCCAGCCCCGCGATGACCGCCGATTTGGCAGGCGGCCGGGCCAGGAAAAACAGACAGCCGGCCAGCAGGGGCAGGGTATAGAGCGGGTCGATGATAAAAATGCTGCTGATGGCCACCGGAGGGCCGATGGGCCAGAACAGCTGGGTGCCGTAGGTGGTAAAGGAGTCCAGCAGTGGGTGCGTGATCAGGATCAGGCCAGTCAGCGCTAGCCATCGCTGGAAACTCAGTTGCGGTTTCCAGCGCCAGAGCAGCCAGGCAAGCACCACCGCCAGAGGGGCGAGAATGAAGAGAGAGTGGCTGAACCCCCGATGCTGGGTGAAGTTAGCCACCGCTGTTCCGTAGTCGATGACCACATCCAGATCCGGCAGGGTGCCCAGCACGGCGCCCGTCAGCAAAACCGAGCGGCCAAGGGTCTTGCCGGCTACGGCGCCGGCCAGGGAGGCGCCCAGGGCAGCCTGCGTTATGGAGTCCATATCAGATCAGTCTCGCGTCAAGAAAGGTACCTGCAGTAGTAGGCCCAAGGCTCTCCCGTGGATCACTGGCCTGCCGGTATTCCCAGCTGCGCCAGAACCGCTTCTCCCGGATAGCCATCGGCCACCAGGTTGTTAGCGGCCTGAAACTGCCGGATCGCAGACCTGGTTGCCGGGCCCATGATCCCATCGGGCTTGCCGGGCTCATAGCCCTTTTGCTGAAGGGCTTTCTGCAGGCTGATGATGTTGTCGCGGGACAGCGCTGGAGCATCCACGGGCGGAGGGTTCTGCAACTTGCCGGCACCGGCAATCCGGTCCGCCAGATGACCAACGGCTATGGCGTAGAACTCGGAGCGGTTCCAGCCCATGATCACACGGAAGTTGTCATAGGCAAGGAAGGCCGGACCGCGGTGTCCTGCGGGTACCACCAGGGCGGCATCAATCGGTTCACGGGCCAGCGCATTGCCAAAGGCATCGGTGATCCCCATTTCTCGCCATTCTTTCAGTGGCAGGCGACGCCCATCTGCCAGGGAATAGTCGAAATTCTCTGGCAGCAGCACCTCACGACCCCAACGATAGTCGCCATTCCAGTTCATCGATTCCAGGAACCTGCCGGCCGACATCATGGCGTCCGGCAGGCTGTTCCAGAGATCCCTCCGGCCATCGCCGTCGGCATCCACCGCGTGTTTCAGGAAGACGGTGGGCATGAACTGGACATGGCCCATGGCGCCGGCCCAGGAGCCTTCCATCTGGTCGGCCGGAATGGCGCCCTCGTCGATAATGCGCAGGGCGGCGATCAGCTGCTCGGTGAAGAAGGTGCTGCGGCGCGGATCGCAGGCCAGTGTTGTCAGGGAGCTGGGCACCGGCATCTTGCCGAAATAGCTGCCAAAATTGGTTTCCAGGCCCCAGAAGGCTACCAGATAGGGCGCAGGCACGCCGGTTTCCCGCGTGACTCTGGCCAGAAGCTCCTGGTGTTCCTGCAGAAGCTCACGGCCTTTGCTGACCCGGGCGTCGTTCACGCGCCGGTTCAGGTAATCGGCAAATGTGGTAGTGAACTCCGGTTGACGCCGATCCAGCTCGATCACCCGGGCCAGGTGCTTGACCTCGGACATCACCTCGCTGGCGGTCTTGCTGCTGACGCCGGCAGTAATGGCCTGCTCCTGAAGCCGTGCTTTGCATTCAGCAAAGCCTGCCGGCTCGGAATAAGCGCCGTCCTGGGCGAGAACAGGCAGTGACAGGAAAGAGAGAAAACCGGAAAACAACAAGCCGCTGGTCAGGCAGCCCTGGCGAAGAATCCTTGCAGGTCTGGTCAGCACACAAAACCTCTATCAGGCTGATGGTGGAATGATCCTGAGCCCATGTTAGCGCGTTTTCCAGCCGGAGAAACACTGTCCGGGGCCCGGTGGAGTGACAATTCTTTAACCTGCGGGTTCCCGGACTCTGTTGATTGTCGTCTTTTTGTTGCCGGCAGGTTTCTGGCGCGAGTCTTTGTTCTATAGTTGGACCATAGATTCGGGTTGTAGCTAGGGGAAGGTCTGAACCATGGCAATGCTGAAAGCGCTGGTCGTTGATGATGCCAGCTTTGTACGTGATCTGGTTAAACGAACCGTGCGCCAGCGTTTTCCGGTGATTGAGACAACCGATGCCCAGAATGGCCGTCGGGCCCAGTCGCTGATGTCGCGGACGGCGTTTGACCTGATCCTGTGCGATTGGGAGATGCCGGAAATGTCGGGACTGGAGTTGTTGCAGTGGATGCGCCAGCAGCCGCAATACGAAAACGTCCCGTTTATCATGATCACCAGTCGCGGCGACAAGGATCACGTAATTGAAGCGGTCAAGGGGGGCGTTTCCGAATACCTGGGCAAGCCGTTCAGTCCCGAGGGCTTGAGCAAAAAGATCATCAAGGTGATGGGCCGCAAACTGAAAGACGCCATGGATCGCAGTGGCAAGTCCATGGCCAGTCCGGCCGATGCGTTCAAGGAGTCGGCCAATCTGCTCACCCGCAAGCCGGACACCGTGGCGGATAGCCAAGCTGCTGCATCTCCTTCGTCACCTGCGCAGGCAGCCCCTGCCGCAACGCCCAAACAGACCCCGTCCCGCGGTTCCATGAGCATGGCTTCGGTACGCTTTGCGGAAAGCACCCTGAAATCGGTGGTCAAGGATATCAACCTGACCGAGGTGCGGGTGATTGCCAAGCGGGATCAGGTGTTTCCGGGCATTCTCGATCAGGCGGTGGTCGATATCGAGACCGGCGAAGGCCAGATGGCCCGCCTCAATGGTTACGTGCACCAGTTGCAGGCGGTGGATAAACGCCAGGACACGGATTTTGTCAGCGTCACCATCCGTTTTGTCGATGAAGACCCGAAAAAGCTTGAGGACTTATCGAGGTTTGTCGCCCGTTTCCGTGCGGGTATGCGCTAGCCTTCCGCACTCTCCGGGATGCGTTCGACCAGTCGTTCCCGGGGGAAATGGCAGATAAATTCACTGCCCTCGCCAATCCGGCTGCGAATTTCCAGGTTGCCATCGTGGTTGAGCAATACGTGTTTGACGATTGCCAGGCCAAGGCCAGTGCCGCCGGTATCCTTATGGCGACTGGGATCGGCCCGGTAGAAGCGTTCCGTCAGGCGAGGTATGTGAACCGGATCAATGCCGATGCCGGTGTCCTTCACGGACAGGTGAGCGCCTTCCCGGTTTGTCGACCAGGATACGCTGATCTGGCCGTTTGCAGGCGTGTACTTCACGGCATTGAAAATCAGATTCGAAAACGCACTGCGTAGCTGGCTTTCATCGCCTTTGAGCAACCGGTGGTCGCCGATATGCACGGAAATCTCGTGCTGTTTTTCGCCACTGAGTGCCCGGGCGTCATGGCAGATCTGAGTCAGCAGTTGGTCCACGTCCGTGAGCGTGTCGTTCACCGTCTGTTCCCCGGTTTCGATCCGCGATAGCAGGATCAGGTCGGTTATCAGGGCTTCCATTCGGGATGACTGGGCGGCCATGGTGTTGATGGCGCGGCGCCACTTCGGGGGCAGGTCTTCAGCGTTGTCCACCAGGGTTTCCAGGTAACCACTGATGACTGTCAAAGGCGTGCGCATCTCGTGGGAAACGTTACCGACGAAGTCCCGGCGCATCTGTTCGAGCTGGTACAGGCGGGTTACATCCTTGGCGACGATCAGGCGATCGTCATCACCGAACAGGCTGATCTGAATTTGCAGGTGGATGTGAGGCTTGGCCGGCGAATGTATTTCCAGGGGGTCCCGGTAATCCCGCGAATCGAAGTAGGTCTTGAACGCTGGCGTGCGGATCAGATTATGGATGTACTGCCCCTGGTCGGTATTTCGCCTAAAGCCCAGCAGGTATTCCGCGGAGCCGTTCCACCATTCCATGGCTCCCCGGGAGTCAGTCATGATCACACCATCGCGCATGGCGTTGGTGGACTCCTGCACCCGGTTTATCTGAGCTCTCAACCGGTCCTGGGTTCTCAGGTGGGTCTGATGCAGTTTGTGGAGATTGTCGAAGATGTCGCCCCAGAGCCCGATACTCTGGGGTGCTTCGTCGGTGGCGCTGGGGTTGGTCAGCCACTGGTAAAGGCGCCGGGCCTGAAGCAGCGTCCACCACAGGTAGACAATCAGACCAAAGGTCAGGCCGTAGACAGGCTCTCCGAAGTACAGGCCAACCAGGGTGGAGCCAATCAGGCCACCGATAATGTAGCGCAGGTATCGCGACCAGTTGTGCTGCATCAAAAACTGCCTTGTGTCCGTTCCGGGGCCGATGCTCAGCTGGCCGGAGTTACTTACGCGGCTCTGGTCGAGAAACGATAGCCGGTTCCCCGTACCGTCTGGATCAGGTGGTCGTACTTGTCGCCGAGCGCTTTGCGGAGCCGGCGGATGTGAACATCGACTGTCCGTTCCTCAACGTAGACGTTGCCACCCCAAACCTGGTCCAGAAGCTGGGAGCGAGTATATACCCGTTCCTGGTGGGTCATGAAGAACTGTAGCAGTCTGTACTCGGTGGGGCCCATGGTAAGGGCACCCTCCTGGGTGGTGACGCGATGACCGACCGGGTCCAAGGTCAGGCCTTCCACTTCAATCGGGCTGTCTACGCCCGGTGGCGTTGCACGACGCAGGACCGCTTTCAGACGGGCAACCAGTTCCCGAGGGCTGAAGGGTTTGGTAATGTAATCGTCGGCACCCACCTCCAGACCCTGGATCTTGTTGTCTTCCTCAACCTTGGCGGTGAGCATGATAATGGGAATATCGGCCGTCGCTTCCTCTTTCTTCAGGCGACGTGCCAGTTCCACGCCACTGGTGCCGGGTAGCATCCAGTCGAGGAGCACGAGATCCGGTTGTTTGTCGACAATCAGGGCATGGGCTTCCCGGGCATCCTCTGCCTCCAGATAGTCATAATCTGCCATTTCGAGGGCCACGGCGATCATCTCGCGAATCGGTGCCTCGTCATCGACGATCAGGACAGTTTTTCCATTCATGGGCGTTAACCTGTGTCAGACCTTGATTTGTTGCTGCCTCATTACAACGCTCAAGTGTTACAAGTATATGACAGGTTCAGTTGACCATGAGATCAATCACCAGGCCCACAAAAACCGCAAAGCCGGCCCAGTTATTATTGAGAAACGCCTTGAAGCAACCCTCACGTTCCCGTTCCCGCGCCAGGTACTGGTGGTACACGAACAGGCAGGCCATGGCCACAACACCCAGGTAATAGAAAGTGCCCAGTTCAGCGCGGTGGCCTACCATGATCAGTATCAGCACCACCATGCCCTGCAGCATGGCAATGATCGCTTTATCGGCATCGCCAAACAGGATGGCCGTGGATTTGATGCCCACTTTCAGGTCGTCGTCACGGTCCACCATGGCATAGAGCGTGTCGTAGGCCACGGTCCAGAGCACGTTCGCGGTGAAGAGCAGCCACGTGAGCTGGCTCAGCTCCCCCGCTTCCGCCGCCCAGGCCATGGGAATGGCCCAGGAAAAAGCTGCGCCGAGGAATAGCTGGGGTAAATGGGTGTAGCGCTTCATGAACGGGTAGATAAACGCCAGCAGCGCACCGCCGAAGGAGAGATACAGAGTCAGCGGGTTGGTGAACAGAACCACCATCAGGAAGGAAACCAGGCACAAGCCGGCGAACAGCGCCACCGCTTCCCAGGGTTTGACCCGGCCGGCGGTCAGGGGGCGATCCTTGGTGCGTTTGACGTGCTTGTCCCAGTCCCGGTCGGCGAAATCGTTGATGGCGCAGCCGGCCGCACGCATGAAGAAGACGCCCAGGGTGAACACAATAACGTTGCCAAGTCCAGGGCTACCATCACCGGCCAGCCAGAGCGCCCAGTAGGTTGGCCACAGCAGGAGCAGGGTGCCGATCGGGCGGTCGATTCTCAGCAGGCTGGCATAATCGGCCAACCGGCGCTGGATAGGTTCTGGCACAACATCAGGCAGCATGGCGGGCGTCCGTCTGGTGTTCAGGGAATTGAATGAGAACAGCGATTATAGCCAGTCGCAGGAGGCCGGTTAAAGCGTGCTTCGCTGAAACAGGGCTGGCAGCAGGTATTCACCAACCAGCAGGGAGCTTTTGTGGCCGCTGAACAGGGAGCGACGGGCCAGTTCCGGCTGGCCGGGCAGTGCCGGGTTGCAGAGCCCGGTTTCCAGTGGTCCCCGTTGCCAATGGGGGCTTGTGAACAGGTAGGCGCCCAACGGCCGGTTTCCCAGGTGCAGCAGTCGTCGGCCCTCACCTTCCAGGCAGTTCAGGGGAATGACCGTTCTGGCCAAAACCCAGGGCTGGTTATCACCACACAGGCTGACTTCCCGTATCCACGCGAACTGCCGGTGTGGAATGCCAAGATGTCGGGCCTCTTCCTGTGTGGGCGTTGCAAAACCCTCGCGGCGGACCTCAACGTGAAAGGAGCAGCTGCATTGTTTCTGCAGGGCCCGGGTAAATGAGCCCTCCACCTGCAGCCAGTACCGGGCGGGCCCATGCACTTTCGGATTTCGGAGGCCGGCAGCCGTCAGCGATTGGTACCAGTCCGTCGGAGGTATGGTCAGGCGGCTGTCGATGTCAGAGTCCCTTGACAGCATAGATGCCGGGCGCGTTACGCCAGTAGCCCTTGTAGTCCATGCCGTAGCCGAACAGGAAGCGGTCTTCCACTTCCAGGCCGGTGAAATCGGCTTTCAGATCCGGGCGGGCTTTGCGGTCGTGTTGCTTGTCGACAAGAACCGCCGTCAGCACTTCACGGGCGCCGTGGGCGCGGCAGTAGTCGGCGATGGCGCACAGGGTGGTGCCCTCATCAAGAATGTCATCGACAATCAGGATGGTACGGCCGTTCATGTCGGCCTCGGGCTGTAACTTCCACTCAAGGATGCCGCCTGTGGTTTCCTGACGATAACGGGTGGCGTGCAGGTATTCGGCCTGGACCGGAAACCGGAGTCTGGGAAGCAGTTGTCCGGTAAGGATAAGTCCGCCATTCATCACACAGAATAGCAGGGGGTTGCTGTCTTTCAGGCGGGCGGTAATATCGTCGGCCAGGTTGCCGATTGCAGTCTGTACCTGCTGTTCATCGACCAGGCAGTCGGCCTCGGCCATTACCTGGTTCATTTCGGCGACGGTATCGGTCATATCGGTCGGTCCTGTCGTAAAACCGGCGATTATACCGGAGAGGGGCGGCAGAAGGGAGGGGCGGCTTCTGTTGTCAGATCTGTAATTGTGGCTATTGGCAGAAAACCCCCGGCGGGGCCGTCGGTATTGGCATTGGTCAATTCCGGAGCGATGGGTATGATGGCCTGATTCGACAGTTGTTCGTATCTGTTATGCGAACTAAACACTTGCGTGCATTATTGTCCGACAATTATTATTGCGCCCGACTGATTTTTTGGAGAAAACCTATGAAGAAGTGGCAGTGCGTGGTTTGTGGCCTGATTTACGATGAGGCCGAGGGCTGGCCCGAGGACGGCATTGAGCCTGGTACCAAGTGGGAAGATGTACCGGAAGACTGGGTCTGTCCCGATTGCGGTGTCGGTAAGGAAGACTTCGAGATGATCGAGATCGGCTGATCTTGACCGGCGCGCGGCAGGTGAAATCTGCCAGGGTTCGTTAAATACAGGAATGCGGTTATGACTGAACAGGCCCCCATCATCATCGTTGGTACCGGGTTGTCCGGCTATTCGCTGGCACGGGAAATCCGCAAGCAGGACAAGGAGTCACCGGTTCTGATGGTGACCGCCGACGATGGCGTGAGTTATTCAAAGCCCATGTTGTCCACCGGCTTTACCAAGGGGAAGGATGCCGACGGGCTGGCCCAGGGCGCGACCGACGCCATGGCAGAGCAGTTGAACGTCCGGATCCGCACCTTTGCCACGGTTACCGGCATTGATACCGACGCCCACGAACTGATTCTCGGTGATGAACGCCTTGCCTACAGCAAGCTGGTCCTCGCCTGGGGTGCCGATGTAATCCGGCTTAGCCTCGACGGGGATGCTCAGGAGCATGTGTTCTCTATCAATGACCTGATGGATTATCGCGCCTTCCGGGAAGCCCTGGGCGAGGGTAAGCGGGTGGCGATCATGGGGGCCGGTCTGATCGGTTGTGAGTTTGCCAACGACCTTCGCAACGGCGGTTATGACGTTGAGGTAATTGCACCCTCCGAGGAGGTGATGCCCGGATTGCTACCGGAGGCTGCGGCCAGCGCTGTCCAGCAGGAGCTGGAGAATCTGGGGGTTGGCTTTCACCTGGGTACCGTGGTTGAACGGGTGGACCGCCAGGGTAATGGTGTCAGTCTTACCCTGGCCAATGGCGAAGTTCTCGAGGCAGATCTGGTACTGTCCGCTGTCGGCCTGCGTCCCAGGACCGATCTGGCCCGGGCTGCCGGGCTCGAGACGTCCCGTGGCATCGTCGTCAATCGCGCTCTGGAGACCTCGGCACCGGATGTCTACGCACTCGGCGACTGCGCCGAAGTGGACGGACACGTTCTGCTGTATGTGTTGCCGCTGATGGCCTGCTCCCGGGCGCTTGCCAAAACGCTGCTGGGTGAGCGCACTGAAGTGAGCTACGGCACCATGCCGGTGATGATCAAAACCCCCTGTTGTCCCACGGCGGTTTGCCCGCCACCCTCGGAGGCCGAGGGCAGCTGGGAGGTGGAGCAGGATGGCACCAGCGTCAAGGCACTGTTCAAGAGCCCCGGTGGCGATGTCCTTGGATTTGCGGTGACCGGCAGCTTTGCCATGGAAAAGCAGGCCCTCTCGAAGGAAGTGCCACCGATACACGGCTGACTCTCCCGTTCCATGCGACAGCCCCTTCCCACGGGGCTGTTTTATAATGACCGATCACGGCTTTCCGTTGCGAAATTTCGCCGCTTGCGGTAGAAAACTCCTTCGTGTGCTAACGAAATCACAGGAGCAGGCATGCTTGAGGTAACCAAGAGACTGGTGGAGTTGCTGGATCTCTCGCCCATCGGTGACGATCATTTCCAGGGTGACAGTGAGGATCTGGGCTTTCCCAACGTGTTTGGCGGCCAGGTGCTCGGCCAGGCGTTGATGGCGGCCAGCCGGACGGTCGAAGGTCGCCTGTGTCACTCCCTCCATGCCTATTTTCTGCGCCCTGGTAACCAGAGCATGCCCATCGACTACGAGGTCCAGCGCGTCCGCGATGGTGGCAGTTTCTCGGTACGTCGGGTGATTGCCCGTCAGGATGGCAAGGAAATCCTGACCGGGTCGATGTCCTTTCAGGTGGCCGAGGAGGGTTTCGAGCATCAGCTGACCATGCCGGATGCGCCGGACCCGGAAACACTGCGCTCGGAACAGGAGTGGGGCGAACTGCTGGCCCCCCAGGTGCCGGAAAAAATGCGGCCGATCCTGACCCGCGACCGCCCAATCGAGATTCGGCCGGTGAACCCGGTCAACCCCCTGAAACCGGAGAAGCGCCCGCCCCAGAAACAGAGCTGGTTCCGCGCACAGGGGCATCTTCCCGACGATCCCGTGCTGCACCGCTGCCTGCTGACCTATGCATCGGATTTCCAGTTTCTCGGCACTTCACTGAACCCACACGGCCTGACCTTCATGAGTAAGGGGCTGCAGGTGGCCAGTCTGGATCACGCCATCTGGTTCCACCGGGATTTCCGCATGGACGAATGGCTGCTTTATGACAAGGACAGCCCGAGTGCGTCGGCCGGGCGGGGTTTCAATCGCGGTAATTTCTTCAATCAGGAGGGGGTGCTGGTGGCATCCACCACCCAGGAAGCGCTGATCCGACAGAGGTCCTAGCCAGTCACCCCAGCTTGCGCCGCTCGGGCTGTTGTTGACTGCGCTCCAGCCACTCCAACAGTTCATCAAACGGCAGCGGCGGCGTCAGCAGGTAGCCCTGGATCATGTCGCAGCCCATGTCCCGGAGCAGATTGGCTGTGACGTCATCCTCCACGCCTTCTGCCACCACCTGGTAGCCCAGGCTGTGGCACATTTCAATGGTGGTCTGGACAATCACACGGTCTTCCGCCTCGGTGGTGAGCTCGGTAACCAGTGAACGATCGATCTTGATCTCGCTTGCGGGCAACTGCTTGATATAGGACAGGGAGGAATACCCGGAGCCGAAGTCATCGATTGATACCGGGATACCCGTGGCGCTCAGAGAGTTGAGGGCTTTCAGAGAGTTGCCCGGGTCCTGCATCATGGAGGTTTCGGTTACTTCGAAAATAATGGCGCCCTGATGGCTGTGATAGCTGTTCATCAAACGTTGAACGAAAATGGGAAAGTCCGGTTCCCGCAGGTTGTTGGGCGAGATGTTGATGGATATGTTCATAGGCCAGCCACGATCCAGCAACCGTGAACGCAGCTCTAGTGATTGCTCGAGTACCCACCGGGTCAGCGGTTTGATCAGGCCCGTCTGTTCCGCAAGGGTAATTATCTCATCCGCGCGGATCGGTTTCGCCCGGCCAGGCCAGCGAATCAGAACCTCAACTCCGACAATCCGACCTGTCTTCAGGCTCTGCTTGGGCTGCATGAACAGGACAAGCTCGTTGGTGTTCAGGGCGTGTCGCAGCTCCGACACCATGGTGAGCCGGTCGGCACTGTAAGAGTCTTTTTTGGATTTGTAATAGGCAATACCCCGCTCGCGCGCGGAATCCGAGCCTTCGGCGATCACGGCACGGCGTATCAGGGTGTTGGCATCCGTGCCGTGTTCCGGAAAGATGGCCACCCCAAGCCTTGGGTCCAGTGGAATCTGCATGCCCAGATAGTCTATCGGGTAGCGTATGCCTTCCAGCGCCTTGAGAATGGCCCTGGGTACGGCGCCTGTGGAATCGGCGTCGACAATGAACGCAAAGGTCTGAGGATCCAGTGATGCCAGGTAGAAATTACGCTGGTCACTCTGTTCCACCGGCAGGGTGCCCGGCAGCTCCCGCGCCACGGCGTTGTAGTGCTTGGATGCCAGTTCCAGAATCCGGTCACTGTTGCGATGCCCCAGGGTTTTGGTGACCGACTGCAAGTTGTTCAGGTGGATGACCGCAATGCCATAGCGTCGCTCCGGGCTGCGAATCATCAGATCATTCAGCATCATCTCCAGACTGCCCCGGTTGGGAAGGCCGGTGAGGGGGTTGTGCAATGCATGATCCATCAGCTTCAGTTCTGCTGACCGTCGTGCCGCCAGAGCCTTCAGTTCCGCTTCCCGCGCCTCAACCTTGTCCTGCCGTTCCTGATAAAGCCGTGCCGCCAGGGCCAGGGTTAGCAGAATGGCTTCCAGTGCCGATCCGATCTGCATACCGTAAGTGGTCACAAAATTGTTGGGCAGCAAACCGTATTTGTTAGCCGCCGTAATCGCGCTGCCCAGAGTCAATGCGGCCCAGGCCACGGTGTAATAGCCGGCCTGCGGGTTGCCCTTCCACCATTGCACCGGCCCCAGCACAGTGAGCAGCAGACAACTGGGTATTGCCAGGGCCACGGTCAGGCGACTACCCGTGCTGTAGTCCAGGAAGAATGTCATAAGCCCGACCACTGCATTCACGGAAACCATGAACACCACAAGCCGGTTCAGAACGGGGCCGGTGGCTTCAAGCTTCAGGAATGAACGGGAAAAAATGAGCGTGAACAGCAGAGAGAAGGGCACCGCCAGCAACATGATCTGATTCTGTAGTGCGGGGCTCTGGGGCCAGAGAAACTGAAAGGTAGTCCCGTTCAGGCTGCCAATCAGCAGGAGGTAGCCCAGTGTTGAAAGAACGTAGAGAAGGTATACCGGCTCTCGTAGAGCGGCAAAAATAAACAGATTGAAGAAAATGACGGTGATCAGGATGCCGTAATAGACCGCATGCATCTGGTCTTCCGTGGATGAGTGCTCGAAAAACGCCTGGGCGTTCCAGAGTCGCACCGGAATCTGCATGGCACCGTCTGTGCGCACCTCAAGCAATATCTCATACTCGCTGGCAATGCTCTGTTCAAAAGGGAACAGGAAATGGCGGTGCAGTATCGGGCGCTGGTCAAAGGGAACGTGATCGCCGGTTTCCACGCGCTGTGCGATCCGATCGTTCTCAAGCAGGAAAAAGGTCAGCTCGTCCAGTTGTGAGTAACGAACTTCCAGCAGATTGATCGTCGCAGGGTGGCCCACCGGAAACCGGAGCCAGACGATGTCCTGGATATAGCCAAAATTCGGGCTTTCTTCCTCGAGCGTTTGCCAGTCGTCGGAAGCCAGGGCTTCACTGGCTGTGAGCTTGTTATCGGTGGCGGTGCGCAGATACTCGATCTGCGGAACATAGGAAACCTCAGCCCCGAGGGATGGGGCGGCCAGACCCGATAACAGCAGAAGCGTTATCAGTAAACGAAGCCAGTAAATGGATGCCACGTCGTACCGTTTAATAGTCGTTGTCCAGACGAGTATGGCGTGTCGCCTTTGGCGGCTCAAGTCACCGGCGGGTCCTGTTTGGCAAATTTTTGTAGCTGTGGCTCATACCTGCTCCAGCCATGATCGGACCCAGGGCAGTGCTTCGGTTTCCGGTTCCATGGTTTCGAGTGCATCAATCCGAAGCGTGTCTCCAACCTTGCGGGCGGCAGTCTCGTACAGAGCTTCCTCAATCAGGTCGCCGGCGCCACAGAAGGTATCACCGTAAGAGCTGTCGCCCAGCACGATAATGCCAAACGGCCGGCCTGGCTGCTGGGGCAGTTGATCCCGAAGGTCCAGGTAGAAGGGCAACAGGTTCGCCGGCAGTTCGCCCTGCCCGGTTGTGGAGGTGCACACCAGAAGTGGATCATCGTTCGAGGTGATGTCATCCAGCGCCGGATTTTCCAGCACGGTCACGTGGTGCCCCTCTTTTTCCAGCTCCTTTTTGATGGTTCTGGCCGTCAGGAGTGCGCCACCGTAGACGCTGCCCACCAGGATTCTGAGTGATGTCATAGGTTACCTGTTCGCTGCCATGGAAATGACGTTACGGTTGTTCAGTGGCGCACGATCATAGCGGTAGTAATTTGCTGCCTCAAGGCGAGAGACTGGCGGAGGTCCCGCTTTCCTGGCTTCGAACCCGCGGTGCTATCTGGTTGCGCCCGGCTTCCTTGGCGTTATAGAGGTTCAGGTCGGCCTGCTTGAGCAGATCGTCGAGGGAGCGGGCCTTGGCAATGGAGCAGACACCGGCACTGATGGTCACCGGCAAGGCCTGATCACTGAACCGGAACGGATGGCGGGCAACCTGGGATCGTAATCGCTCAGCCAGCGTGAGGGCCTGGAGCAGGGAAGTGTCCGGCAACAAGACCAGAAACTCTTCACCTCCCCATCGGGCCGCGACATCCGCTTGGCGAATCACGGTTCGCATCAATGCGGCGAACTCCCGCAGGACATGGTCGCCAGCGTCGTGTCCGAACCGGTCGTTGATCTGTTTGAAAAGGTCCAGATCGATCAGGGCAATGGAAAAATGGTGGCCGGAACGCTGGTAACGGGAAAACTCTGTGTTGAGGCGGTTCTGCATTTCACGGCGATTGGCCAGCCCCGTGAGCTCATCGGTGCGGGCGGCGTGCTCGTGGGTTTCGGCAAGGATCAGAAGTTCGTTGCGTGCTTTCAGTCGGCTAGCCTCAAGGACGAAACAGAAAATCGATTCGAAGGTCAGGGCCGCAAAAAAACGGATCTTGAAGTCCATGCTGTATTCCGCGGAGACCAGGGGCAACCCCGGAAACTGGAATACCACGACGGCAATCAGGTAACAGAACAGCAGGACGGCCGTGCCGGTTTTGAGATCGGTCAGATAAAACAGCAGAGGAGGGAAGACATAAAACCAGAGTGGCCCGGTGTTGCTCTCGCCGCCGGAGGCGATCAGGTAGGTGAACAGCAGCCCCACAATCACGATCATCCCGGCTTTCTGGCGCGCACGGTTTCCGGTGCTGGCGAAGTACAGCATATTCAGCGCGATCAGGCCGATGAATGACCAGAGCACCCAGGCATGGGTCAAGTGCCCGGCAAACCAGGCCTTGGTTCCGATGCCAATAAGAAAAACGATAGCGGTTGCCGAGAGCCAGGTAAGCAGTCGCGAAACCTGGCCGTCTTCCCGCTCGCCGGCAGCCAGCTGTCCGGAGGAGGGTGAATGGGGCATGGGGACCTTATTTTGCTGTTTTTGTAATTTTGACGCTAATTTTTGGAATTATGAGTCAATTTAATGGGTTTTTGCACTCCCGTCTGTGATGTGTTTAGTCTGTGTGAATTGTGACCGTTTTATTTCATTTTCATGTCAAAAATTTTATAGTTGCCGCGCGACTGAGGTCGCCCCCAATCCTCACAGACTAAACGAGACCTGATCTGTTATGGCCCGTTCGAGCGGATACCTGGATACCCTTCTTACCAGCCCTACCACGGAACGATACAGGGTCGGCATCAGCCTGCTTTTTTTACTTGGCGTATGGTTGACTGTCGGATCATTCAGTCAGGGAATGCCCAACAGTATGCTGCTGATGGCCGCTGCGGTCATTGGCGGATACATGGCGATCAATATTGGCGCCAATGACGTTGCCAATAACGTGGGCCCTGCCGTGGGTTCCGGGGCCTTGTCCCTGGGCGCGGCTGTCGTTATCGCCGCAATTTTTGAAGCCGGTGGTGCGATTATCGCCGGCGGTGACGTGGTGTCCACCATCAAGGGCGGCATCATCGATCCTTCCAATCTGGAAGACAGTCGGGCTTTTGTCTGGCTGATGACAGCCGCCTTGCTGGCGGGCGCGCTCTGGCTGAACCTGGCCACCTGGATGGGTGCACCGGTGTCCACCACTCACTCCATCGTTGGCGGCGTTCTGGGCGCCGGTATCGCCGCCGGTGGCTGGGGGATCGCTGACTGGGCGGTGATGGGCAAGATTGCCGCCAGCTGGGTGATTTCCCCGGTTCTTGGTGGTGCGCTGGCGGCCCTCTTCCTGTTCGCGATCAAGAAGACCGTGCTTTATCGCAAGGAAGTCATTCCGGCCGCCCGCACGTTCGTGCCCTGGCTGGTCGCAATTATGGCGTGGGCTTTTGGCACCTATCTGATGATCAAGGGCGTCAAGAAGATCGTGAAAGTCGATTTTCTTGAGGCTACGCTCATCGGCCTTGCCGCGGCTGCCGTGGTCTTTTTCATCATGCGTACCCTGGTGGGGCGCATGGCATCGACCATGGAGAACAGTTCAGCAGGCGTGAATACCCTCTTCACTTGGCCTTTGATTTTTGCTGCGGCATTGCTGAGTTTTGCCCATGGCGCCAACGACGTTGCCAATGCCATTGGTCCGCTGGCGGCGATCAACGATGCCCTGTCCGCGAATTCTGTGGTGACTTCCGCCAGTATCCCGATGTGGGTGATGATGGTAGGCGCCCTGGGTCTGGCCGTTGGCCTGATGCTGTTTGGGCCGCGACTGATCAAGACCGTTGGCAGTGAGATCACCGAATTGGATAAGACCCGGGCCTTCTGTATTGCCCTGTCGGCAGCACTCACGGTGATTCTTGCGTCCCAGTTGGGCCTGCCGGTCAGCTCCACCCATATCGCAATCGGTGGCGTGTTCGGCGTTGGCTTCCTTCGCGAGTACCTGAAGTCCAACTATGCAACCCAGTTGCACAAGATCATGGAGCACCATGATCCGGCAGAGCAGGAGCGTCTCAAGCCTTTCCTGGATGATTTCCGCAATGCCTCGGTGGAGGAGATGGAGAATCTGCTCAAGCAGGCCAAGAAGAAAAAGCAGGTACCCCTGTCCAAGTCGGAGCGCAAGCGCTTGAAGAAGATTTACCGCGAAGAGATGGTCAAGCGTTCGCACCTTGTGCGAATTGCTGCAGCCTGGATCATTACGGTGCCTGCATCTGCCATCATGGCGGCGACGCTGTTCTTTACGCTCCGGGGCTTGTTGATCTGACCGGGCTGGTTGTATAAACCGAGTTTGGTCATACTATCTTTAAAAAGGGGTGTTTCACCCCTCAAGCCTATTTGTCCATGGAGTGAAGTATGAGTTCATCCGTTGAGAGCCGTCAGGCGAAGATGATTGATGAGCTGAGGACCTTTATCAAGAAGGTTCTGAGCGATCCGACTATTGCCGTAAAATCCATGGAAATCGCTCGCAAGCATCGCGGTCAGCCGAATGCCGAGGAGCTGATTGCGCAGGAGATCAGTGCCAGCACCAACATCCGGATTCCGGAGAACTGGAGTGAAGCGGACAAGATGTTCCTGGATATCATCCACGATGTGCTGGATGATGAAGAGGCGCTTTACTGATCTAATCCAGGCTCTTGGCCTGAAAGCTCGGGGAGGAGTCGGCTGGCGGGACGTTTCAAAAACACGCTGTGAATACGTCCCTGTACGCTTGGCTCCGCCATCCCTGGCTCCGCACAGTTTTTGAAACGTCCCCCCAGCCGACTCTTCAGGCTCCAGTGTTTCCCGCCGTACTCAAGCCTGTTTGGCGTTTGGCGTTGCCTGCTTCAATACCGCATCCGCCATCTGGTGCAGGATGCTGATCTCATCCTCGATACCCTCATCCCGGGACAACTCTCTCTGTTCCGAAAGGATGTCCGCCAGGATTTCTTTGGTGGTCAGCGGGTTGGCCAGTACCACCCGGAACACGATGCACGGGAAGTTGAAGTAACGGGCCGGTTCCAGGCGCGTCCGTGACACGAATGCCTTGCCCCGTTCCCGCTGGGTTTTCTGAATGAACTTGGTGATCCGGTTCAGGCAGGTGTTGAGCTTTTCCGCCTGTAGGGGGTCGGCAATGGCCAGGGCTTCCTGGACGTTTTCCGGGCAGTAGCGGTAGGTCAGGATGTTCAGTTCGGGCCTGGTGACCAGTTCGAAATCCGATTCGGCTTCGATCATGTCCGCGAAGGTCTTGGCTTTGTCGATGCCCTGGTCGATCAGGATCTCGTAGCCTTCCCGGGCCAGGATTTTCAGGCCGGAGTGGATCAGCATGGACATGCCCGGCCGCGAGCCCTCAAGGGTGGTGCTGCCGAGATCTCGGGAGCCTTTCCGGATGATGTACTGGGCGTGGTGTTCAACGGCACTGGCGAGGCTCGGGTCGCGGAATACCACCAAGCCAACGCCCATGGGGACGTAGAGCTGTTTGTGGGCGTCGAAAGTGACGGAGTCTGCCTTCTCGATACCGCGCAGCAGGTGTTTGTAGGTGCGGGAGAACAGGGTCGGCCCGCCCCAGGCGGCGTCCACGTGGAAGTGGGCGCCGAATTCCCGGGCGATGTCGGCCATGGCATCCAGGGGGTCGACGTTGCCGGTTTCGGTGGTGCCGGCCACGCCGCAGATGGCCATGACTTTGATCTTCTGACGCTGCAGTTCCAGGCATTTGTCCCGCAGGGCATCGGTATTGATGCGGTTTTCGTCGTCGGTATCCACCGGTATCAGGGACTCGCGGCCCAGGCCGAGTACGTCGGCGGCTTTGCGAAGGGAATAATGGCCGCGGCGCGAGACAACGATGGCGGCGCCTTCGTAGCCGTAGTATTTCAGCGCGCGGAACAGGCCTTCCTGGTGCAGACCCCGGAAGCTGCCTTCCGCGGGGAACGCCCGGTTGCGGGCAACCCACAGGGCGGTGAGGTTTGCGACCGTGCCGCCGGAGCACATGGCCCCCAGGGCGTAACGGGGGTCGTGCATCCACTTGCGGTAGAAGGCGCCGTCTTCCTGGTATACCAGGCGGTGGATCATGCCCAGTACCTGGCGTTCCATGGGCGTGAAGGCCTTGGAGGTTTCGGTTTTGACCAGGTTCTGGTTCAGGGCAATCATGATCTTTGACAGCGGCAGCATGAAGTACGGCAGCGCTGAGGTCATGTGCCCGATAAAGGCCGGCGACGCAGTGTGAACGGAGTTGGCCACCAGTTTGTCGAGCAGGAACTGGGCCTGTTCAGACACGAAGACAGGCTTCTCGGGGATGCTGTAATCGGAGAAGTCTTTCTCCACATCCGAGAGATCCCGCTCAACCGCTACGATGTGCTCCTGCAGAAAGCCTGCAAGATTGCTGGAGATGTTCTGGTCAATCCGGCTCAGCGTCGATTCCGGCGCCTCAGGCACCGTGAATACGCGATACATGGCCTCTACCGAAGCCTGGGCGGATTTTTTCTTTCCGGTCATAGGTGCCACTCACACTCAGTGGTCATCCGAAGGGCCGGTTCCGGATGCCCTGCGGATACGGCCGGCATTCATGTCCGGCATTGGTTTCTGGTCACCCGCCGCTGGCAGGCGCACTGGCATCCCTGAGGGGGCGTAGTATACGGCCTGACAACAGGTTACGCCACACGGCTGCTGCCCGGGATTTTCCGGTCAGAGTATCTCCCGGTGTATATCCAGTATGGCAGCATCCACGCGTTCTTCGATGGCTTTTTCGATCTGGTCGAGGCGTTGGGTGATCTGCTGGGATGAGGTGCCAAGGGCCGCAATGGTCCAGGTGGCGCAGTCGAGGGCCTCCTGGTCGGCGGTTTCGGCGACGGCCAGGTCGGGTTCTTTGCCCCAGACGGCCTTCAGGGCGGTGAAGACTTTGCGCTTGGCTTTGAGGTCGTCGCAGCCGTAAAGCTGGAAGTGCAGGGTCAGCACGCCCACGTGGGGGGTGATGACTGGCTGCTGGGGAGCGTGGCCTTCCCGCAGGAGTTTTCTGAGTGCTTCAGACATAGACTTGGGTGCAGGAACCGGCGGGGAACTCCTTTCCAAAACACGCTGTGAATACGTCCTTGTCCGCTCTGCTCCGCCATCCATGGCTCCGCAAGGTTTTGGAAAGGAGTTCCCCGCCGGTTCTCGATCTCTCAGTTGGATTCTGTTGTGTCTAGCCTACTACAGGCGTCGCCCGTTTGATAATGGATGCCGGATCGGTGCCCGAGGGCAGGTTGCCGTAGTTCATCCCGCCATTGGACTGCAGGCGAGAGGCGCAGAAGGCGTCGGCGACGGCGGCATCCGAGTGTCGCAGCAGCAGGGAGCCCTGCAGGGCCAGGGCCATGCGGTCGACGAGGTTTCGGGCGCGGTACTGGAAATCGCTGATGTCGGCGAAGTCGTGTTGTAGCTGGGCCAGGAACTGGTCGAAGCGGCGGTCGGCGCCTTTGGCTTCGGCGGCTTCCTTGAAGAAGGCGTCGAGGGTGTCGGGCTCTTTTTGCAGGGCGCGCAGGGTGTCGAGGCACTGGACGTTGCCGCTGCCTTCCCAGATGGCGTTGACCGGCGATTCCCGGAACAGCCGGGGCATGATGCAGTCTTCCATCACGCCGCTGCCGCCGATGCATTCCATGGCCTCGTAGGCATGGTTCGGTGTGCGCTTGCAGATCCAGTATTTGCCGACGGGGGTGGCCAGGCGTGCCAGCAGACGTTCGTGTTCCTTATCCTGGTTGTCCAGGGCGCGGGCGATGCGCATGGTGTAGGCCAGCGCCGCTTCGCTTTCCAGGGCCAGGTCGGCCAGGACGTTCTGCATCAGGGGCTGGTCGACCAGGCGGGCGCCAAAGGCGCTGCGGTGTCGGCAGTGGTGGCTGGCCTGGGCGATGGCCTGGCGCATGCCGGCGGAGCTGCCGATCATGCAGTCGAAGCGGGTCATGGCGACCATTTCAATGATGGTGGGGACACCACGGCCTTCCTCGCCAACCATCCAGGCCAGTGCGCCGCGCAGTTCGGCTTCGCTGGAGGCGTTGGCGACGTTGCCCATCTTGTTCTTCAGACGCTGGACCTGCCAGGGATTCTTGGTGCCGTCCGGGCGCCAGCGGGGCATCAGGAAGCAGGACAGGCCTCCCTGTGTCTGGGCCAGCACCAGAAAGGCGTCGCACATCGGGGCAGAAACGAACCATTTGTGGCCCACCAGCTCATAGGCCTGGCCGGGGCCGCCAGTGCCGATCGGATAGGCTCTGGTGCTGTTGGCACGAACGTCGCTGCCACCCTGTTTCTCGGTCATGGCCATGCCGATGGTAACCGAGGTTTTCTGGCTGTCCGGCCGGTTGCGGGGATCGTAGCTGTCGGCCAGTATCCGGGCTTCCCAGTCCGCCGCCAGCTCCGGTTGTTTCCGGATAGACGGAATTGCGGCAAAAGTCATGGTCACGGGGCAGCAGTGGGCGGCCTCTACCTGGGAGTGCATGTAGTACTTGGCAGCGCGGGCAACATGTGCACCCTGTCCTGGATGGCTCCAGGGGCTGCTGTGCAGGCCGTTGTCGAAGGCGATGCGCATCAGCTCGTGGTAGGCCGGATGGAAGTCCACTTCATCAATGCGGTGGCCGTAGCGGTCGTGGGTATTGAACACCGGTTTGTTGGCGTTGGCGCGAAACCCCAGGTCGATGGTTTCCGCTGCTCCGGCCAGAGCCCCGAATGCCTTGAGATCCTCGGCTGCCTTGCCGGCCCCTTCACGGAGGGCTGCTTCCTGCAGGGCGATATCCTGCTCGAACAGGTTGTAGTTCTCCAGAGCCGGAGGCTGGTTGAAGACCTCGTGGGTGCTGGCCAGATAGCGATCTTCCTGGTCTTTTAATGGCATCTCTGGCTGGGGCTGCCGCGCGTTCATAGCTACCTCCTGGTGCCGGTCAACCCCTGCATACAAAAGCGAATGATGGAATTGACCAGCGGGTCATTGTTGTCTTCTTTTGCGCTGTTCGCCTGGCTGGTTTGTGTGGGTGACAGTGGGCCAACCAGGCTTTCCGCGATGGCGCCGACCAGGCATGTACTGCTCTGGAGAGCGTCCTGATCCGGGATGCATCCTTCTTCAATGCCTTCGCGGATCGCTTTCTCAAACAGGTTGGCGTAGGCCTTGCGATACGCCAGCCTTTCTTCCTCGACTTTCGGGTCCACCGGCTCGGCAATCAGCGACCAGGCCATTTGCGGGCCTTTCAGTGCCCGCTCGGCGAATTGTCTGAGTGCCCGTTCCAGTCGTTCAGCTGCGTTCCCGGGGGAGCCAAGGGCCTCGGCAACCTTGTCGACTTCACGCTGGGTTGCCAACCGGAAAATTTCCGCGAACAGGTCCTCTCTGGACTCGAAATGCCGGTAAATAGTTCCTGTGGCAACGCCGGCCAAACCGGCTATCCGGGTAATGCGGGCGCTTCTGAAGCCGCCCTCGGCCACGCACTGATAAGTGCACTCCACGATTCGTTTTCGCGCCTCGGCTTTACGCTGGCGCATTTTCTCTGTTTCTCGATAGGCCATTCCGGCTCCCTACAAGTAGTGAATCATTATTCATTCTTTGTGTCAATTTTTTTGACCTACTGACGAATGTAAAATTTCCGCATGCAATTCAATTGGTTGTCAATGTTTACAAAAAATTACAAAAAAGACGTTGCCAGGAAATAGCGTGGTCACCAAAAGCAGATTATAAAGACGCCAAGGCGAGGCCGCAGGCGGACTTCGTCGATACGGAGTGAGGTCCCCTGCGGGGTCGCAGCACTCGACCATCTGTTTTCGTTGATGGAGAAAAGATCATGAGTGAATTCGACGAAAGCAACCTGGAGCAGTCCGGAGGCTGGACCAGCGACAGTGACGACAACCATTCCATAGCCGGCCGTGCACGTGTTCGTGCACAGTTGCAGGCAGACATCGAAGCCTTCCTGAGCCAGGGCGGAAAAATTCAGGAGGTGGATACCTCCTTCCGCTCCGACACGCCGCGAAAGGTGGATGTGGGTTTTAACAACCGCTCCCTCTGAACGCTGGCGCGGCAGTCCGGGGCGCTCTGCCCCGGCTCCATTTTTGATCCCTGTCTCGGTATGACTGGCCAGCCTCGTCTATCCTCTTTCTCTATTGTTTTGCGCCGGTAACCGGGGCAAGCCGTCAGTCACCCGAAGACCCGGAATTCCTGTGGCAATGAAGTCCCATTTCCGTCTTTTGCTTGTTTTGCTACTGATAATAGCAGCTGTTTTCAGCTTCTGGTTGATGAGAGCGGATCCTGCCAGCCATGGCGACTCGAATGCGCCGCAGACTACCGGGGAACCGCCGATATCAGTGGCCCGGGAGGATGTTGCTGCCGCACCATCGAAGTTGGTGAGCAATACGTCCTCGGTTCCTGTTCCTGAGCAGTTGCCAGCCTCGCTGGCGGGTACGTCAGTGCCGGGCGGTTGGGACCGAACGGACCGGCTGGGCAATCTCATACCAACCCCGCAACTGCGACAGCTGTTTGAGTATTTTCTCTCTGCCCTGGGCGAGGAATCCCTGCCGCAGTTGGTGGCTCGCATACAGAGGGCCCTGTCGGTTCTCGATGAGCCGGCGAGAGCCCAGGCCCTGGTAACCCTTGGCGCCTATCTGGACTACAAGCTGGCAGTTTCGGAACTGGAGCAGAGCTACGGAGAGGTTTCCGGGCTCGGGGCCGGGGAGCTGCAGCGCAGGATGGCAGAGATCCAGGCTCTGCGCCGTACCTGGCTGGACGCCGACACGGCCAACGCTTTTTTTGCCGACGATGAAGCGGTGGATCGTTTCCAGGTCGAGAAACTCAGGATTGCAAGCGATGACAGTCTGACCGACGAGCAGAAAGCCGAAGCCCTGCGCCAGGCTGAGTCCTCCCTTCCGGAACCCCTCCGCAAGGCCCGGGAGGAAACACGCCGGTTTGCGGACTATGAGCAGGTTCGTCAGGAGCTGTCGGATGACCCCAGGGCTCTTGAGGCCTGGCGCCGGGAAGCTTTTGGTGATGCAGCAGCGGAAAGGCTGGCCCGGCTTGAGGCGGAACAACAGGACTGGGACCGCCGCTGGCAGGCCTATGCCGGGGAGCGGGACCGGTTGTTGTCCGCCGGGCTGGCCGAACCGGAACGCAGGGAAGCGCTGGAGCGACTCAGAGCCAGCCACTTCAATGAAACCGAACGGATCCGTGCCCGGGCGTTGGATTCGATCCGGTAATCAGCCTGTCATTTAATCGCCTTATCCTGCTGAGGGAGTCTGCAACCAGCGGCGCTGGCCGTGTATGATGACGCAAAGGGCGCCCGGCCGATGCCGCGCTGGCCCATCAGATTATTTGTTCAGCCATTCAGGAGGTTGTCAGTGCCGATTCCGACTCCCCGTGCGTTTCCCGCCACCCGCCTGCGCCGTAACCGGGCCAGCGACTTTTCCCGTCGCCTGGTTCGGGAAAACCAGCTCACGCCGGACAACCTGATCTATCCGGTGTTTGTGCTGGAGGGCGAGGGACAGCGGGAACAGGTACCTTCCATGCCAGGGGTGGAGCGCCTGAGTATTGATCTGCTGGTTGAGCAGGCGGCGGAGCTGGTGGAATTGGGTATCCCGGCGATTGCGCTGTTCCCTGTTGTTCCGTCCGAAAACAAGAATCTGTCCGGCTCCGGGGCCTGGGATTCTGAGGGGCTGGCGCAGAGGGCGGTTCGCGCCCTGAAGGCAGCGCATCCGGAACTCGGTGTGATTACCGATGTAGCCTTGGACCCTTTCACCACCCATGGCCAGGACGGCATCATCGACAACGACGGCTATGTGCTGAATGACGTCACCGTCGAGGCGCTGGTCAATCAGGCTCTTTCCCATGCCGACGCAGGTGCCGATGTGGTGGCACCGTCAGACATGATGGATGGGCGGATAGGTGCCATTCGCGAAGCCCTGGAAAACGGCGGTCATGTGAATACGAAAATCCTGGCCTATTCTGCCAAATACGCCTCGAGTTATTACGGACCTTTCCGGGATGCGGTGGGGTCTGCGGCCAATCTCGGCAAGGGCAACAAGTCCACCTATCAGATGGATCCTGCCAACGGCGATGAGGCATTGCATGAGGTTGCCATGGATTTGGCCGAAGGCGCGGATATGGTGATGATCAAGCCCGGCATGCCGTATCTCGATATCGTGCATCGGGTGAAGACGGAATTGCGGGTGCCGACATTTGTCTATCAGGTCAGCGGTGAGTATGCCATGCACATGGCGGCAGCCCAGAACGGCTGGCTGGATGGCGATGCGGTAATGATGGAGAGCCTGATGGCCATGCGAAGGGCAGGGGCCGACGGAATCCTGACCTACTTTGCGGTGCGCGCGGCCCGACTGATGCGGGATCGAAAACACGGATAGGTCAAGCAAGTCATTCGCTGGTAGCGGCGAGCAAACTGGAATCGAGGAATCATGACAACGGATACGGCGAAGAATCAGACGGCAGGGGATGAGCGGAGTGTGCCTGCTCCGGTGAACGTGCCCCCGGTTGGTGAGGAAATCAACCTGGACGCCAACGAAAACTACTTCAACCGTGAACTGAGCCAGCTCCAGTTTAATTACCGGGTTCTCAAGCAGGCACTGGATACGACCCACCCACTGATCAACCGTCTGATTTTCTGCTGCATCTTCAGCAGCAACATGGACGAGTTCTTCGAGATCCGTGTTGCCGGCCTGCGGCAGCAGATGAAGTACGGCCGGGAAACCGTTGGTGCCGACGGCATGATGCCCGAGCAGGCGCTGGCGGAAATCAGCCGTGTTGCCCACGAGTACATTCGCGAACAGTACGACATCCTCAACAATGTTCTGATTCCGGAAATGGAACAGGAGAACATTCATTTTGTCCGTCGCCGGGAGTGGACGCCGGAGCAGGCGGAGTGGGTGCGCACTTACTTCGAAGAGGAGATCCTTCCCGTGGTCAGCCCCATCGGGCTGGATCCGTCGCACCCGTTTCCCCGCCTGGTCAACAAAAGCCTGAACTTTATTGTGGAACTGGACGGCAAGGATGCCTTCGGCCGGGAAACCGGTATGGCGATCGTGCCTGCACCCCGTTCGCTTCCACGTCTGGTCCGGCTTCCTGATGATGTCTGTAACGGTGGCGACAACCTGGTGTTCCTGTCGTCCATGATCCACGCCCATGCCGATGAGCTCTTTCCCGGAATGGAGGTGAAAGGCTGCTATCAGTTCCGGCTGACCCGAAACGCTGACCTTGAGCTGGAGGATGACCTGGAAGACCTGGCCTCGGCCCTTCGTGGTGAACTGCTCAGCCGCCGGTTCGGTGATGGTGTGCGCCTTGAGGTTGCCGACAACTGCCCGGAAGAGCTGGTTCAGTTCCTGCTCAAGGAGTTTGGTCTGACCGAGCGGGATCTGTATCAGGTGCATGGCCCGGTCAACCTGACGCGGCTCATGGCAGTCGGTGGGCTGGTAGACCGTCAGGATCTGACCTATTCCGGGTTTTCACCGTCCATTCCCAGGCAGATTCGCAGCAAGGAATCAATGTTCGACGCCATCCGCAAGCGTCCAATCCTGCTGCTGCATCCCTATGAGAATTTCAGCCCGGTAGTGGATCTGCTGCGCCAGGCCGCCAAGGACCCCCAGGTTCTGGCGATTCGACAAACCCTCTACCGCACCGGCGCCGATTCAGAAATTGTTGAAGCCCTGGCGGACGCCGCGCGCCGAGGCAAAGAGGTTACCGCTGTTATCGAGCTGCGGGCCCGTTTCAGTGAGGCGGAGAACCTGGAGCTGGCCAGCCGGCTGCAGGAGGCCGGGGTGATCGTGGTGTACGGTGTGGTCGGGTACAAGACCCACGCCAAGATGATCCTGATTGTCCGTCGCGAAGAGGGGCGCCTGCGTCGTTATGTTCACCTGGGCACCGGTAACTATCACGCCGGTAATGCCCGCCTGTATACCGATTACAGCTTCATGACCTGTGACGAATCCATCGGCGATGACGTCAACAAGCTGTTCCAGCAGCTCACGGGCATGGGCAAGGCCCTGAAGATCAAGAAGCTGTTCCACTCGCCATTTACACTCCATTCGCGCCTGCTCAGTCTGATCGAGCGCGAAGCCGGCTATGGCGAGAAAGGCCGGATTATCTTCAAGTTCAATGCGCTCACGGAAATCCAGCTGATCAAGGCGCTTTACCGCGCCTCCCAGGCCGGTGTGAAGATCGATCTGATTATCCGCGGTATCTGCTGCCTGCGCCCAGAGGTGCCAGGGCTTTCCGAGAATATTCGGGTAAGGTCCATCATCGGACGTTTCCTTGAGCATACCCGGGTGTACTACTTCGGCAACAACGGCCGCCCGGATGTCTATTGTTCCAGCGCCGACGGTATGGAGCGCAATCTGCTCAGCCGGGTGGAAACCGCCTTCCCGTTGGATGATCCCGAGCTGGTCGCCAGAGTCAGGGAAGATCTGGACACCTACCTCGCCGACAATTGCCAGTCCTGGGTGCTGCAACCGGACGGCAGCTATATCCAGAACCAGCCTGGCGAGGACGAAGAGCGCCTGGCCTCCCAACTGGTACTGCTGGAACGGCTGACCGGAAAAACCTGATTCCCGAACTGGAGAAAACCTTTGAATGCAAAATGGATGATTGCTGGTGCCGGTGTACTGGCTGTGGCCGGTGGCCTGCCCTGGGTCGTGGGGTACGTGACTGAACAGCAGTGGCAGCAGGCAACGGCGGAGGTGAACAGTGCCCAACCGTTCCTTCGCATGGAAACCGATAACTACGACCGAGGTATTCTCGGTGCCCGGTTCACTGGTTCGATCAACCTCACGAACCCGGAAACCAGAGAGTCCCAGCAGTTTTCCTATCGTGCCGACGTAACTCACGGGGTAACCGGCAGCCTGATGGATTTCGAGCCCGAAGGAGGCTGGTCATCAGGAGGGACGGACTGGTTTTCTGGCGAGGAGCCAAGGCTGACGCTGGAAACCCGGCTCTGGGGCACCGCAGTGATTGAGCTCGAAGCGCCCCAGATGAGCGTAACTGATGCGAGTACCGGCGAGACCGTTGCCTCCAGCGGCGGGTTGGCAAGAATGGAAATCAGCGATTCGGGCTCGCAGGCGGATGCCTTGATCGTCTGGCCGGCTCTGACTCTGTCTGGCCCGGACCTGGATATTCGGGTCAGCGACTTCCACCTGGAACAGACAATGACCCATCTGTCTGGTGAGGTCTGGACCGGCTCTGGCGAAGTGATGGTGGACTCGGTTGCGGTGACACCGGTTGCGGAAGCGCCCGTCAGGCTCGAGGAGATTTCGATCCGCAGCAGCAGTGAGCCGGTGAGTGATGGCGAGCGTCTGGATTCGCGGATGGCTTTCGAGGTTGCCAGAGTTGCAACGGCCGATGAGACGTATGGCCCCCAGCGGCTGGTGTTCGAACTGTCAGGGCTGGACGTGGCGGCCTGGAGCGGGCTGACGGAAAGCCTGTCATCACTGCAGGCCCTTGCGCTTAACCAGGCTTCCGGTGGTCCTCAGCAGTTCGAGCAGCAGATGAATGCCATGCAGGAGGTAAACACAGCCCTGCGTGACCTTGCAGCTGCCGGCTTCTCCGTTGGTTTTCCGGAACTGACCGTAACCACGCCGGAAGGTGTGGTGGAGGGCAGCGCCAGTATTTCCCATCCGGAGCTGACAGCCGATAAGAAAGGCGAGATGCTGATGGTGATGCAGAAACTGACCGGGGAAATGGATCTGAGTCTGCCGGTTGCGCTCGCGGAGGAATATCCGGAGTTCCGGTTGCAGCTGGCACCCCTTATCAAACAAGGGTTGCTGGTCCAGCGAGACGATCGACTGGTGCTTGATGCCAGTATGAGAGACCTCATGCTCGAGGTGAACGGGGTGGAGATCCCTTTGCCGCCGTTGCTCTGAGGCCTGGTTCCCTGTCGTAAAAAGGCCCCGTTGATCGGGGCTTTTTTACGGCTTCAAATTCAGCTGAATTTCTTTTTGAGTGCAGCCTCTACCGCCGGATCGACAAATTCCGATACATCGCCGCCCAGGGAGGCAATTTCCCGGATCAGGGTGGAGGAGATGTAGGACAGGTGATTGGCCGGTGTCAGGAACACGCTTTCCACTTCCGGTGCGAGTCGGCGGTTCATGTCGGCCAGCTGGAATTCGTATTCGAAATCAGATACCGCCCGGAGTCCCCGGAGGATCACGGTGGCGCCCTGTTCACGGACAAAATCGGCCAGCAGGTTGCTGAAGCCGGTGACGCTGACATTGGGGAGATGCGCAGTTGCCTGGCGGACCAGTTCGCAGCGTTCTTCGAGGTCGAGAAGTGGCTGTTTCTTGGGGTTGTAGGCAATGGCGACGACGATTTCATCAAACATTCGGCCGGCACGTTCGATCAGGTCGGTGTGGCCGTTGGTGATGGGATCGAAGGTGCCCGGGTAGATGACTTTGGACATGCACAGCTCCTTTTGTTTGAGGCCAACAGGATATCAGGATCACCTTTGGTGCTGTAGTCCGGGCATCCCTGTGCATGCGTTCCAGGGCTCGTGCCATGCGCCTGTGGCTGGCCTCCTCCCGGGAAACGCTCCGAGCACATCCATGTGCGCTTGGCTCAGGCCATCCCTGGCCTTCGACATTCCCGGGAGGAGATCAGCCACAGACGCGAGCTGACCATGGGTTTTACCTCCCCGTCAGCTTCATTAAGTCTCACTCAGTTTTTGCGCCAACCTCGTACTGTTCCTCGCTGCCAGCGCATAGACCGACAGCTGCGGGTTTGCCCCAATGCTGGTCGGGAAGATCGAGGCATCGTGGACACTGAGGTTGCTGACGTGGTGATGCTCGCCGAAGCCGTTGACAACCGAGGTTGCCGGGTCCGCGCCCATGGCGCAGCCGCCCATCTGGTGGGCGGTGAACAGGCGGACGCGGTGGGGTGCCATGGGGAGTTGGTCGATGGCGGCTTTGGCGTCGGTCCAGTTGGTGTACCAGTCGGAATCCAGGTGCATGAGGCGGACTTTTTCGGCGCCGGCGGCGAACTGGATTTCGGCCATGGTGTGGAAGGCCTTGCGGAGGCCCTCCCAGAGGTAGTCGGTGACCGGGTAATCCAGTACCGGGCTGCCGTCGTCGCGTAGGGATACTGTGCCGCCGGGGCTTTCGGGGTGGAAGCCGTCCCGGAGCAGGGCGATGACGGACTGCATGTGGGGCAGACCGGCCATGTTGTTGATCTGGGTTTCGCCGTGGCCGGGGATGACGCCGCTGGACATGCCAGGATGCAAGGGCGGTACTTCGAGCTTGTAGCCAACGGGTCCGTCGACGCCGTCGCGGAAGTTGAATTCGTCGGAGTAGATGGATTGGGGCGCGCCGTAGAACGGATCGACGCGCTGAGGCATCTGGGCGACGGTGGCGTTGACCGGATGGATGAATGAGCGCTCGCCGATCCGCTGGTTCGGGTCCGGGATGTCGGAGCGAAGCAGCAGGCCGGGACTGCCGATGGCGCTGGCGGCGACCACGAAGTGTCTGGCTTTGAGGTTGACCTTGATCCCGGTTGGGGTGACGCCATCATCCGCAAAGGCAGAGGCTTCCAGGTGGTCGATCTTGTCCTGGTTCATGACCAGGCGGTCGGCGCGCAGGCTGTGGAACAGGCGGGCGTTGTTGTCGAGTGCACCGGGGATGGTGGTCATGAGGGCGCCCTGCTTGGCGTTGGTCGGGCAGCCGACGCCGCAATAACCCAGGTTCCAGCAACCTTTGACGTTGCGAGGAATGATCTGCCAGCTGTAGCCCAGTTTCTCACAGCCCTGGCGCAGGATGTCATTGTTGACGTTGGGGTCTACCTGCCAGGGCGACATGGAATGCCGTTCTTCCCGACCGTCGAACCAGGGCGCCATGGCCTCCGGGCGGAGGTCTTCCAGTCCAAACTGGTCGGCCCAATAGTTCAGGGTCGGCTCTGGTGTACGGAAACTGCTGGTCCAGTTCACCGTGGTGGAACCGCCAACACAGCGGCCCTGAAGAATGGCGATCGCTCCGTCCCGGGTAACCCGGCTCATGCCTTCCTGATAGAGGTTGGCATAGGAGGTCTGCTCGTCCATCTTGAAGTCTTTCTGGTAATACAGCCGGCCTTCTTCAACGAGGATGACGGACAATCCGCTGCGAGCGAGAATCTCTGCAGTGGTCCCACCACCGGCGCCGGTTCCGATAACAACAACGTTGGCTTCCGTGGTCAGGCTTTCCGTCAGTCGAGCACCATCGGTGACTTTCCAGCCCGATTCCAGGCCCCGGGCAATACGATCGGTTAATGACATGCTTTTGCTCCGTCAGATCAGCTGGCAATCAGGCGTTTTGGAATTGTGGTAGTGCGTCGACAGCATACTGGGGCGGTCCGGGGTAGCCGGACAGGTGCCAGAAATCGCGATAGCCATAAAACGCCACGTTACTGATCTTGGTCAGCGCTATGTAGCCATTGTTGAACAGCCCGATACGGCTGGTGCGCCAGCGTTCCAGAAACGCATCCGCTTCCTCTGTGGTTACATTCGGCCAACTGGACCAGACCCGGGCAACGGTCACGCGGGTGAGCCCGAAGTTCAACAGATCAAACAGTCGCCGCAGTTCCTTCTGGTTGGCCGGTCCGAACTTGTGGATGCCGGCGTCAATTCGCTCGATCGTCCCGGCAATTGCCATGTTTCTGGCCTGGGGCTGCTCTGGCAAACCCGGACCAACCATGGCGGGCAGCAGGGCCTCGAACAGCGCTATGTCATCCTCGGTCAAAAACCGGAACTGGTAACTGGCATCCATACGGGTGCCAACGGCACTGAGTCTGCCCGCTGGCTGCGTCGCGCAACCGCTCAGCCCGGCGGTGACACTGACGGTACCAAGAAAAAGAGCGCCGCCCAGTCCGGTTTTGAGAAAGCTTCGGCGGTTGAGATCGTTAAATTGAGGGTGTCCTGACGGATCAGGGGTCTGTTTCTGCATGGGTGTATTCTCGTTATTGTTCTATTGAAGGCACTGACGTTGCCTGATCGTCGGGGGCCGGTTCTGCCTTCCGAAACTGTGCAAAACAGGGATGTTTTGCTCAAGCCTACACGGACGTATTAACGGCGTGTTTCGGAAGGCAGAACCGGCCCTCGACAGACTCCCACAAATGGGCCCTAGCGGATAAAGAACTTGTAAACCATCTTGTGCGCCGCAGTCCCGTGGGGCGCATAGACAAACTTGCCGCTGTTGAATTTCTGCTTGGTGAAAATGGCGCGGTGATGGGAGAAGGTCAGGAACCCTTCGCGGCCATGGTAGTGCCCCATACCGGAATCGCCGATGCCACCAAACGGCAGATCGTCCTGGGCAACGTGCATCAGTGAGTCGTTGATGCACATGCCACCGGAGTGGGTGTTGTCTACCACATGCTGCTGCTGGGTCTTGTCGTATCCGAAGAAGTACAGGGCAAGGGGCCGCGGGCGGTCATTGATGTAATGGATGGCTTCATCCAGCCCACCATAGCTGACGACCGGCAGAATCGGACCAAAGATCTCATCCTGCATCACCTTCATGTCCGGCATGGTTTTCAGGACCAGTGTCAGAGGAATTTTGCGGGTGCCATCCTTGAGATTTTCCCGGGCCGGATTGATTTCCACCAGCTCGGCGCCCTTCTCCCGGGCGTCCTCCAGGTAGCTTTGCAGGCGATCGTACTGCCGCTCATTGATGATGGCGGTGAAATCGTCGTTGTCCCGCAGGCTCGGGTACATCTCGGAAAAGCGGGCCCGGAATTCGTCGACAAACGACTGCACCCGGTCGGCGGGACAAAGCACGTAGTCTGGCGCCACGCAGGTCTGCCCTGCGTTGAACGCCTTGCCAAAGGCAATCCGCTGCGCAGCGTCTTCCATCGGTACATCCGGCGAGACCACGGCCGGGGATTTGCCACCCAGCTCCAGGGTGACCGGCGTCAGGTTCTCAGCCGCTGCCTTCATGACCAGCTTGCCTACTGACGTAGAGCCGGTGAACAGCAGATGGTCAAACGGGCGCGCCGAGAAGTCCGCAGCCACGTCAGCCTCCCCGGTAATCACCGAGACCAGGTCTTCCGGGAAGCTGGCTTCGATCAGTTCCTTGAACAGGGCCGAGGTATGGGGTGTGTATTCCGACATCTTGATCATGGTCCGGTTACCTGCGGCCAGGGATGCGACCAGAGGACCCACCGCCAGATACAGGGGATAGTTCCAGGGCACGATCACACCTACCACGCCCTTGGGCTGGTAGTGGACCTTGTTGCTGGCAGGCTGGAACAGCACGGATACGTGGCGTTTGGATGGCTTCATCCAGCCACTGAGGTTCCTGAGCGTGTAGTTGATGCCCTGGATTGACGGCATGACCTCGGCAATCAGGGATTCGTCCTTCGAACGGCAACTGAAATCCCGGTCAATGGCATCCAGTAGCCGGTCCTGGTTGCTCAGCAGTACCCGTTTAAGGCGCTTCAGGTTCTCCTGCCGCTCCGCCAGGGAAGGCATGGGGTTGTTACGGAACGCCTTTTTCTGATCTTCGAACACCCGGTGGGTGTGCTGGATCTGTTTCTTGCTCTCGGTGAGCTGAACGACAGTGGCTCCCATGATGCTTGCTCCTCTGTGGCGGCGACCAGAGTTGGTTCGCGGCCTGGCATTTCGGATACTGAACAGTTGGCGAAAAAGTGTTCAGTTTGCGTCTGGGGGTATTATTAGAGTATATACTCTAGTGAGTCAAGCGGGGCCGGATGGCGAATCAGGCCATCTGTGAGCTGTACAACAACAAACGCCGACGGGTCTATGAAGACAAGAGACAAAATACTGCTCTCCAGCCTGGAGCTGTTCAACGAACGGGGCGAGCGCAACGTCACCACCAATCACATTGCAGCGCACCTGGCCATTTCGCCGGGCAACCTCTATTACCACTTTCGCAACAAGTCGGACATCATTTACGAGATCTTCCTGGAATACGAAAAGCTGGTGGATTTCTACCTGGATATTCCGGAAGACCGGGCCATGACCCTGGACGACATGACCTTTTATCTGGAATCGGTCTTTGACGGTCTCTGGAGTTACCGATTCTTCCACCGGGATCTGGAATACCTTCTGGACAGCGATCAGAGGTTGCGGCAGGACTATCGCGATTTTACCAACCGCTGCCTGGCATCCATCAGTCGTATCTTCGAGAAACTGGCTGAAGCCGGCATTATTGAGCCCCAGGAGGAGGACCTGCGGTCGGCGATGTCGCTCAATGTGTGGCTGGTGATTACCAACTGGATGGCGTTCCTGAAAACAGCCCATGCAGCCGAGGAATCCGCCTGCCTTACCCTCACCGAGTTGAAGCAGGGCATCTATCAGGTGCTGACACTCGAAATTCCCTATCTGACACCGGCGTATCGGGAGCGCGTGATGGCCCTGAGAGAAAAATACCGCCCGGCATTGCACGACTGAGATGTTCCAGGTTCCGCAGTGTGTAAGTGAAACCCGAAGATCTGGTCAAAAAATGATCTAACCTGGAACTTTGCGCGAAGATTAGAGTCACAAGGGTGACGTTGGGAATTCGGACATTCCTTGCGTCTCCTGAGTGCGATCTCAGGTTTTAGCACGTCGCAAACCCTGACGTTTCACCGGTCTGCTACCTGGCAGGCCGGTTTTTTTATTCCCTGCTGTTTCCTGCTCAAAAAACACCCTTGTAAGTGGTTTCCGAATTAGATACGCTGCATATGTTACCGGTAACATATGCCGGCACAAAAACAATCAGGAGACGCGATTATGTTCCCAACCCGATTCGCAACTGGCGTACTGTCAGCTGCACTTGCCTTTAACGCCTTCGCGGCGGACTACACCTTCAAGTTCCAGTCCTCCGATCCCTCAGGCGTCAAGAACTTCGAGATTCAGCAACAATGGGCTGACCGCGTCGAAGAAATGACAGGTGGCCGTGTTGCGATTGATCTGCTGCCCGTGGGTAGTGTGGTAAGCCATACCGAGACTCTCGGTGCCATGAATATGGGCGTTCTGGATGGCCATGTATCGGTTACCGGTTATTTTTCCGGCAAGGATCCTGCGTTCGGGCTAATTGGCAATACCGTGGGCGCCTGGTCCAGCCCGGACCAGCTCATCGATTACATCAATTATGGCGGTGGCTATGAGCTGATGAACGAGCTCTACGCGCCCTATGGCGTGAAGTTTGTTGGCGGTGGTGGCACTGGCCTGGAGTCGTTTGTTTCGAAGAAGCCTCTAGACGGTGTGGAGGACCTGAAAGGCCTCAAGATGCGTGCACCGGAAGGTCTGGTGCAGTCGGTGTTTGCCGCCGCCGGGGCAGCGCCGGTGAATCTGCCAGGTTCCGAGGTATACACGGCACTGAGCAAGGGTGTTATTGATGCCGCCGACTACACGGTGTTTTCTACCAACCACGAAGCCGGCCTGCACGAGATTGCCCCGCATCCGGTGTACCCGGGCTTCCACTCCCTGCCGCTGATCGAAATTGCCATGAACCTGGAGGATTGGGAAAAGCTTCCCGAGGACATTCAGACAATCATGACCGTCTCGGCCCGGGACTTCGCCCAGGATATCAGCACCCAGCTGGCCATGGCTGACAAGAAGGCCGTCAGGGAAGCCCGCGACAATCCTGATATAACCGTTCATGACTGGTCGGCGGAAGAGCGTCGGAAGTTCCGCACCATTGCCCGGGATCAGTGGAAGAAATACGCTGAGCAATCCCCCAATGCCGAGAAAGTCTATCAATCGGTAACAAGCTATCTGGAATCCCAGGGCCTGCTCTGAAGGCGATGCCCCGTAACCAGTCACTGGACGGGCAAGGCCTGCCCAGTGCGCGGAGTTGATTATGTCTGCTGCAAACTTTTCCTCCGGGCCGGAAAGCACTCCGGGCCAGGGTGATCTGCTGCCCGAAACCGACGAGGATATCGGCTTTACCCGCCTTGACCGTGCCATTGTCTGGCTGGGGAAAAAGCTGAGCCTGGTGTTCGCGTTGATTGTTCTGGTGTCTTTCTACGAGATTGTCCGCCGATATGTATTCGGATCGCCAACGCTTTGGGTGCATGAAACGGTGACCTTCGCCGGTGCCACTCTGTTCGTGCTGGGTGGGCTCTATGCACTGGCGACTGATCGCCATGTGCGTATCGTACTGATCTACGACGCAGTGTCCCCGGCCGTCCAGCGCTGGCTGCGGGTGGTTCACCATCTGTTCGGGCTGGCGTTCTGCCTGATGATGCTCTATGCCAGCTGGTTCATGGCCAAAGGCGCTGTATGGGCCCCCTGGGGTGGCTGGCGTCTGGAGACTTCCGGGTCGGCCTGGAATCCGCCGTTTCCCGCCTTACTGAAGGTGATCATTCTGGTAGCCATTGCTGTCATGACCCTTCAGTTCATCCTGCACCTGCTCCGTGATCTGCGTGGTCCGGCACCGTCCGGGGAGAAAGACAATGTTTGAGCTGGCTTCCCTTGGAATTGGCTACGGCAGCCTGCTGATGCTGGTGATGCTGATCGTGCTGTTGCTGACCGGCATGCAGCTGGCCTTTGCCACCGGCCTGGTAGCCCTCGTCTTTGCCCTGGGCTGGTTTGGCCCGGACGCGCTGCCGATCGTCAGCAGCCGTCTGTACAGCTTTATCGGCAACTACGTTTTCCTGGCAGTGCCCATGTTCGTGTTGATGGCATCGCTACTGGACCATTCCGGCATTGCCCGGGACCTGTTTGATGCCATGGCCCGTTTTGGCCGCAAGCTGCGCGGTGGTGTCGCCCTCCAGACCCTGGTGGTGGCGGTGATTCTCGCTTCCATGTCGGGGGTGATCGGTGGCGAAACTGTGTTGCTTGGTATTCTGGCACTGCCGCAGATGCTGCGCCTGGGTTACGATCGCAAGCTGGCCATTGGCACCACCTGTGCCGGGGGTGCGCTGGGGACCATGTTGCCGCCGAGCATTGTCCTGATCATTTATGGCCTGACCGCAAACGTCTCCATTGGTGACCTGTTCAAGGGCGCGTTCCTGCCCGCGCTGATCCTGGCGCTACTCTACATGGGCTACGTGCTGGTCAGGGTCTGGCTGAAGCCGGAGATGGCCCCCATTCCCTCCGACGAGGATCAGCCGGACAACCCGGCGCCGAACTTCTTCAAGGCCCTGCTGTTCCCGATTCTGTCGGTAGTGGTCGTGTTGGGCAGCATCTACGGCGGCGTGGCGTCGGTTACCGAGGCGTCGGCCCTGGGTGTGCTGGGTATTGCCATCAGTACCTGGATCCGGGGCGAACTGTCTCTGGCCATGGTGCGCAAAGCCACGATCAGTACCCTGAGGGTGTGTGGCATGATCATCTGGATCGGCATCGGCGCCACCGCTCTTGTGGGTGTCTACAACCTGATGGGCGGTATCGAGTTTGTCCGCGAGATGGTGTTTGCGGTCAGTGGCGGCGATAGGCTGACGACTATCCTGTTCATGATGTTTATTCTGCTGATTCTGGGCATGTTCCTGGACTGGGTCGGGGTGGCTCTGCTGACCATGCCGATTTTCGTGCCCATTGTTACGGAGCTGGGCTACAGCCCGATCTGGTTCGGTGTGGTGTTCTGTATGAATATGCAGGTATCCTTCCTGTCGCCGCCCTTTGGCCCGGCCGCGTTCTATCTGAAAACGGTAACCCCCAAAGACATCACCCTCGGCGAGATCTTCCGGTCACTGCTGCCGTTTATTGCCTTGCAGATTGTTGCGCTGGCCCTGTTGATTGCATTCCCGCAACTGGCTTTGTGGTGGCAGTGATATGAGTGTTTCCAAAATCATCGTCATGGGTGTGTCCGGGTGTGGCAAAAGCCTGATTGGTACCCGGCTGGCGGAACGTCTTCAGGTGCCGTTTTTCGACGCCGACGACTTCCACAGCCCAGCCAACGTAGCCAAAATGGCCAGCGGTGTGCCGCTGACCGATTCCGATCGCAGCGGTTGGCTGGATGATCTGGCGGGGCTGGTCGAGGGTGAGCAAGGCGGTCTGGTGCTGGCATGTTCTGCCCTCAAGCGGGCGTACCGTGGACGGCTGAGGTCGGGTAATCCGTCACTGCAGTTTGTCTATCTCAAGGGCGACATGGAAACCATTTGGTCCCGGCATTCCAGTCGGGAGGATCACTATTTCAACGGTCGGATCATGCTCGAAAGCCAGTTTCGCACACTGGAGGAGCCGGAACCCGAGGAAGGGGTCATTGTCGTGGACGTGCGCGAACCGCCCGACCGGATTGTTGAGCGCTGCCTGTCAGCGCTGGGTACATCTGACCAGGGGCAGGAAAACTGAATGGTGAAGAAGAGGCGCCCAACACTGCAGGATATTGCCGATCGGGTCGGTGCCACGAAAATGACCGTGAGCCGTTGCCTGCGGGGCGGCGATAATGTGTCTGAACACATGCGCGAGCGTATTTTCGCCGAGGCAGAGGCTCTGGGCTACATCCCGAACAGGGCGCCGGACTTGCTGTCCAAATCCACCAGTCATGCAATCGGGGTGCTGCTGCCATCGCTGACTAACCAGGTCTTCGCCGATGTCATCAAGGGGATCGAATCTGTCACCGAGCCGGCGGGCTATCACCTGATGCTGGCCCACTACGGTTACAGCCGCGAGGTGGAAGAGCGCAGTCTGGCCTCGCTGCTGTCCTATAACGTCGATGGCGTGATCCTGTCGGAAAGCCAGCACACTGACCGCACCCTGCGAATGCTGGGGACTGCGGGCGTGCCCACGGTGGAAATCATGGACACCCACACGACGCCCTTCGAGCAGGCGGTGGGCTTTGACAATGTGCGTGCGGCCTATGACATGGTGCGTGAGATGATTCGTCGCGGTCGCCGCCATGTGGTGTACCTGGCGGTTCGGCTGGATGCCCGCACGTTGCAGCGACAGCAAGGTTACACCCGCGCCATGGAGGAGCAGGGGCTGACTCCCGTCACCCTGCGCAGTGAACAGCGCTCATCATTCAGTGTCGGCGCCACATTGCTTCAGCGCATACTCATTGAAGCGCCGGACACTGACGCGATATTTTGCACCAACGACGACGTGGCTATAGGCGCGTTCTACGAGTGCCAGCGGCAGGGTATCGAAGTGCCGGGTCAGATGGCGATAGCCGGCTTCCATGGCCACGATGTTGGCCAGGTCATGGTACCGACACTGGCCAGTGTTATTACGCCACGTGAGCAGGTGGGCCAGAGGGCCGCTGAGGCCCTTATTGCTCGCCTTTCCGGCGCGACCATGGACCAACGGGTGATTGACCTTGGTTACCGGATCGAGTGTGGTGGCACCCTGTAATTCCGTGTTACTCCGCTTCCAGCCAGTCGATCAACGCCTCCCGGCACTCCTCCACGCCCCGTTTTGACGTTGCAGAGAACATTATTATGTGTTCCACGCAGGTGTACGCTTTCAGATCCTTTGCGATGCCGAGCATGGCGGTTTTGGCCTGGCCGAACTTCAGCTTGTCGGCTTTGGTGGCCAGAATCATCAACGGCAGGTTGTTATGCTCGCACCATTCCACCATCATTTGGTCGAAATCGGTCAGCGGATGACGAATGTCCATCACCAGAACCAGGCCACGCAGACAGCGCCGGTCATTCAGGTAGTGACCGAGGTGTTGCTGCCAGTCGTCTTTCATGTCCCTGGATACTTTGGCGTAGCCGTATCCGGGAAGATCGACCATTCGGCAGTTCTCTCGGTTGAGAGAGAAGAAGTTGATGAGCCGGGTACGCCCGGGAGTCTTACTGGTCCGGGCCAGCTTGCCGTTGGCGGTGATTGCGTTCAGGGCGCTGGATTTTCCGGCGTTGGAGCGGCCGGCGAAGGCGACCTCGGCACCGAAATCCGGCGGGCACTCATCCAGACGGGAAGCGCTGATGAGAAATCGGGCGCTGTTGAAAGAGAGGCTTTTTTGAGTCAGATCAGGGTCCACAGCGGTTGGCTTTCCTTTGGATTTCAGTTATCAGGGATTAATGTATAATGCTACACCAATTCCGGGCGGCGCGCTGCGCGCGACCGCTGTCAGCCCCGGTTTTGAGCCTGAACTGGTCAGCGCCTACCGGCTGCATAGCGAAGAATACCCTTAAAAGATGAGAGAAGCGGAGCGAGCATGAAAAAACTGATCGCAGGAGTAGTTCTCGGTGTTGGCCTCACGGCGATGGCGCACGGGGCGGGAGATCCTCAAGCAGGCGAACAGAACGCAGCGGTATGTGCCGGTTGTCACGGCCAGAATGGTGCCAAGCCCATTATGGGGTCTTATCCCAAGCTGTCCGGTCTGGGCGAAAAATACCTGTATCGCCAACTGGTGTTGATCAAGGACAAAGAGCGGAATATCGCGGAAATGACCGGTATTCTGGACAACATGAACGACCAGGATCTGCAGGACCTGGCTGCCTACTTCAACGCCCAGGACATGGTGGTTGGTCAGGCTGATCCGGATCTGGTCGATCAGGGTGCGGCACTTTACCGTGGCGGCAACATGGCAACGGGCGTACCGGCCTGTGCCGGCTGTCATAACCCGCAAGGTGTTGGCAACGAGCCGGCCGGTTACCCGGCTCTCGGTGGTCAGAACGCAGAGTATCTGATCAAGCAGCTGAATGCCTATCGCGATGGTTCCCGGGATGCCGGCACGAACGCATCGATCATGATGGATGTCGCCTCGAAGCTGACCGATGCCGAGATCGAAGCGGTTTCCAGCTACATCTCCGGCCTGAACTGAAATCGCCGGACTGTACCGAAAACCCCGCCTGGTGCGGGGTTTTTTGTTGCCTTTCGTTTCTGTAACTGCCGACCTGTGGAACTTTTCAGGTACGCTGGGTCATAATCCTCCCAAAACGATATTCAAATAACCGGAGATGTTTCATGTTTCGATCCTTCAGAATGGTTTTCCTGCTCCTGTTGGCACTGTCGGTTTCTGGCCTGGCCAACGCCGCAGAGTGGAAAGAAGGGACTCATTACAATCGTCTGGATAACCCGGTAAGAACCGATAGCGATTCTGGTGTCGAAGTAGCCGAAGTCTTCTGGTATGGCTGTCCCCATTGCTACAACTTCAAGCCCCTGGTTGAGGCCTGGGCGGCCGATGCACCGGATTACGTCAACTATGTGAAGATTCCTGCGGCGCTCGGCAGAAACTGGGAGCCCCATGCCTACGCCTTTTACGCCCTGGAAGCCATGGGTGAGCTGGACAAGGTCCATGATGCGCTGTTCGATGCGCTTGCTGGCGAGCGCCGCCCCCTGAATTCGCCGGAAGCCCTGGCGGACTTCGTCGCAGATTATGGCGTGGATCCGGATGAATTTGTCAGCACCTATAAAAGCTTCGGTGTGAATGCCCGCATGCAGAAAGCCCAGTCGAAAATCCGTGGCGCGCGGATCACCGGAACTCCGACTATGCTGGTTAATGGCAAGTACACTGTCAGTGCATCCATGGCGGGTAGCCACGAGGCCGTTCTGGAAGTGGTGGACTACCTTGTCGCCAAAGAGCGGGGCGAGGTGGAGTAAGGGAGCGCCAAAGAGCCAGAACCGAGTTCAACAAGCAGCCGGCCGGTTGAGACCGCCACTATGTACAAGCATATAAGAAAGCAGTTGAATGGCATCCTGAAGCCGGCCGGCGGGCCGAGGGGTGCCTGCTCCGGGACCGAGCATGTCCCCGAGTTTGAGCCGCAACGACACATTCGCCTGCTCACCTTCAACATTCAGGTGGGTATCAATACCTCTTCCTACCGTCACTATCTCACGCGAAGCTGGCAGCACATACTGCCCCATCGCAATCGAATCGAGAATCTGGACCGGATTGCCTCTCTGCTGCGCAGCTACGACGTGGTGGCCTTGCAGGAGTGCGACGGCGGCAGTTTGCGCAGCGGCTACATCAACCAGGTGCAATACCTGGCCGAAGCGGCCGGCATTCCCTATTGGTACCAGCAGCTGAACCGGAATCTTGGCCAGATCGCCCAGCACAGCAATGGTCTGTTGAGCCGGTACCGGCCCCTTGATGTTACTGAGCATAAGTTACCGGGGTTGATCCCGGGCAGGGGGGCGATCATCGCCCGTTACGGCACCGAGCATGACCCGCTGGTGCTGGTACTGATGCACCTGTCTCTGAGCAAGACAGCCCAGCAACGCCAGTTAGGCTATATCCGGGAGTTGATCGCTGATTACCAGCATGTGGTTCTGATGGGAGACATGAACGCTCATGCGGAGCAGCTGCTTACCCAGACCCCCCTCAAGGAAACCGATCTGGTGCCATTGCCAGACACGGCCCACAGTTTTCCAAGCTGGCGGCCCGAGAAGGCCCTCGACCATATTCTGGTGAGTCCCTCATTGGAGATCCGACGTTCAGAAGTGGTCAGCTATCCGATGTCAGATCACCTTCCCATCGCCATGGACGTGGCGTTACCCGAGGGTTATCTGGAGAAGTTCTGAGTGTCAGAGAGCCACAAAAAAGCCCGGCGCATTGGCCGGGCTTTTTTGTGGATGCCAGATCAATTACTTGATCTTGGCTTCCTTGTACGCAACGTGCTTGCGGACAACCGGATCGTACTTTTTGATCTCGATTTTTTCCGGAGTGTTACGCTTGTTCTTCTTGGTCGTGTAGAAGTGACCAGTACCTGCTGATGAAACCAGCTTGATTTTCTCGCGCATGATGCGGCTCCTTAAAATTTCTCGCCGCGGGCACGAAGATCGGCCAGCACAGCGTCAATGCCTTTTTTATCGATGATGCGCATGCCCTTGGTGGAAACGCGCAGCTTCACGAAACGCTTCTCGGACTCAACCCAGAAACGGTGGTTCTGCAGATTCGGCAGAAAACGACGACGAGTGTGGTTCATCGCGTGGGAAACGTTGTTACCGGATACCGGACGCTTACCGGTAACCTGACAAACTCTGGACATACTTGCCTCCGACCTGAGCAATGGTCTTAATAATACGAATTCGTTTTTAATGCGTCTCTGGTTGCAAAGGAGCCATCACGCCCCCGTTCGCGCCTCTAAACTGAACGCTGCTCGCCAGACGCCGCCAGAAAGGGACGCTTTTATACCAGAACTCGCACCCCAACGCAAAAAAATGTTGGGAATTTGGCCAGTTTTCCGGCATTGACGTTCACCATCGTAAAGACGGTTTTACAGCAGACCCCGTTCAGCGAGGGATATTACCTCACCATGGCCAACAACCATATGGTCAAGAACCCTGATATCCACCAGACCCAGCGCCTCTTTCAGCCGACGGGTCAGTGAAATGTCGGCCTGGCTGGGCTCTGCCACGCCCGAGGGATGGTTATGTGCGAAGATCACTGCCGCGGCATTGTCTTCCAGGGCCTGTCGCACCACTTCTCTTGGGTAGACGGCCGCGCCGTCAATGGTGCCCCGGAACAACTCACGGTACTGGATGACGCGATGACGATTGTCCAGGAACAGGCCTGCGAACACCTCGTGGGGATAGGTGCCCAGCCGGCTGGTGAGGAAACGCCGAGTATCCTCGGGAGATCGCAGGGGGTCTCCCTGGCGTAGTGGTTCCTCCATGACCCGGCGTGCCATTTCCATGGCCGCCTGAACCTGGGCGTATTTGGCGGTTCCCAGGCCTTTGACATTGCAGAACTGGCGCTGGGAGGCGGTCAGTAGCCCCCGGAGCCCCGAAAATTCCTCAATCAGGTGGCGCGCCAAGGCCATCACCGGCATGCCGGTGGTGCCCGTGCGCAGGAATATGGCGAGCAGTTCGGCGTCGGAGAGTGTTTGCGCCCCGTGGGCGAGCAGGCGTTCCCGCGGACGTTCGTCCGTGGGCCAGGTGGAATCTGTCATCTTGGCTTCCTTGCGATGGTCAAGTCCGGCCCCGGGCGCTTCCTGCGCCGCGACGGGCCTCTCAGGGTTACAAAGGTTACTTTAAAAAGTAACAATCGGTAAACGTATGCCTGGCCTGGCAGGCTGTCGCTGTGGCCTGAGCATGCTATCTTATAAGCCTTTCATTTTATGCGGAAACGGAGCCCCTATGGCCGCCAGACGAATCCTGCTGGGAGTGACCGGTGGTATTGCAGCCTATAAAAGCGCCGAACTCGTGCGTCAGCTGAAAAAGGCCGGCCATGAGGTGCGAGTGGTTATGACCCGGGGTGCGGAGGCCTTCGTGACGCCACTGACCTTTCAGGCTCTCAGTGGTGAACCGGTCCGGACCTCCTTGCTGGACCCGGAGGCGGAAGCGGGCATGGGGCATATCGAGTTGGCCAAATGGGCCGATCAGGTGGTGATAGCGCCGGCGTCGGCGGATTTCATCGCCCGTCTGGCCCAGGGGATGGCAGACGATCTGCTAACCACTGTCTGCTGTGCAACCGAGGCGCCCATCGCCGTGGTGCCGGCCATGAATCAGGCCATGTGGAGCAACGCCCGTACCCAGAGAAATATCCGGCTTTTGGAAGAGGATCCCCAAATCGAATTGTGGGGGCCCGACCAAGGCGCCCAGGCCTGTGGTGATACCGGTCCCGGGAGAATGCTGGAGCCAGAGGCCATTTTCGGTCTTATTGATCGGGGTAGCGAGGGGGTGCTCTCCGGTAAGACCGTGGTGATTACGGCAGGTCCGACCCGAGAGCCCATCGACCCGGTTCGCTATATCAGTAACCACAGCTCCGGGAAAATGGGCTACGCCCTGGCCAGTGCAGCGAGCAAGGCGGGCGCCCGGGTGATTCTTGTCAGCGGACCGGTGGCCCTGGCGCCTCCGATCGGTGTTGAAGTGCGCCAGGTTCTGACGGCCGAGGACATGTTGCGAGAAGCCTCGAATGCCGTGGATGAGGGTTGCGATCTTTTTATTGCGACGGCGGCGGTGGCGGATTACCGTCCGGAAACCTGCGCCGGAGACAAGATCAAGAAATCCAGTGAGGCCATGGCACTCTCGCTGGTGCGCAACCCGGATACGCTGGCAACCATTGCCGGGCGTGACGACGCGCCCTTTACAGTGGGGTTCGCAGCGGAGACCACTGACGTGGCCAGCTATGCCATCGACAAAATGCAGCGCAAGAAGCTGAACATGATCGTGGCCAACGACGTATCGGCGCCGGGCCTTGGTTTCAACAGCGACAATAATGCGGTAACCGTGTTCTGGCCAGGTGGTCAGACGTCTATCGGCCCGAACAGCAAAACGAACATTGCCCGGGAACTGGTGGCAATGATAAGCGAACATCTCGACCAGGCCGCCCGCTAATTCAGCGAAGCGTTCCGGTACCACAATCGACAGGACACCTCATGAGCAGGAAAAATCTTCAGGTACGTATTCTGGATGACCGTATCGGTAACCAGATTCCCTTTCCCGAATATGCCACCGAAGGCTCCGCCGGCCTTGATCTGAGAGCCTGCCTGGATGAGCCGCTGACCCTGGAACCGGGCGATACCCAACTGATCCGGACCGGCTTGTCGATCCACATTGCAGATCCTTCCCTGGCGGCCATGATCCTGCCCAGAAGCGGGCTCGGCCACAAACACGGCATTGTCCTTGGCAATCTGGTGGGGTTGATCGATTCGGATTACCAGGGCGAGTTGATGGTGTCCTGCTGGAACCGTGGGCGCACCAGCTTTACCGTGGATGTAGGCGAACGCCTGGCCCAGTTGGTACTGGTGCCCGTTGTCCAGGCGGATTTTGAGGTGGTTTCGGAATTTGACGCCAGTGCCCGTGGTGACGGCGGCTTTGGCTCCACCGGTACGCGGTGACCAGGAGGCCGGCCACGCAGAACCACGCGCCGGCGTCTATACTTTGCGGGTAACTGCTTGTCCAGGACGATAAAATTACAACTGCAGGATGGACTATGAAGCTGGGTAAAAAGAAAGATGCCGACGCGTCCGTTGATGAAAAACCGTCGAAGAAGGCGGTAAAAAAGGAAAAGGCCAGTGCCTCGGGCCCCAAGCTCAAGCGGCTGAATACCGTGGCAGTAAACCAGTCACTGGTCGTGGTTCTGGCGAGCGTAATTGCCGTTGCATTGCTTCATTTTCTGGTGGTCCAGCCTTCGGCAACGGAACGATTTGGCTCGTTGAAAGCGCTGGAGGCCGATGCCGCAGCGCTTCGACTGAACCAGTATTTCGACCAGGTCCAGAAAAGCGTCAATGGTCTTGCCACCCAGCCGCATGTGGTTCAGGCGCTGAGCAGCCCGAACGAGATACCGCCAACCGAAGTGCAGCTGGCGGATTCACTGCCCGGCATAGAGGCAGTCCATCTGTTTCCCTACCGTGACATTCCCCGTACCTCAAGCAATGAGGGACTGTTGGGGTTCTCGGGCCTTGAACTGGCCCGGCGCGCTGAAACCGGCCAGCGGCTCTTCCCGGACGCCTTCCCAAGGGATGATCGCTGGTTTTTCCAGATGGCCACCCCGGTGCGGAACCCGACAAGCAATGCGGTCATCGGAAGCCTGTTGATCATCTTCGACTCCGCCCAGGTCCAGCCGTTGCTGCAAGTGGTCAATTCCAGCCTCGGCGGCCAGTTGGCGCTGGTCCAGACGGTGTCAGGTTCGTCCCGCACCGTAGTCAGCAATGGCAACGGATCCGGAAGCGCCGAATCCCGGAAGCTCGGCAATCCTGACTGGACGGTAACCTATACCCCCGCCAGATCCTCCGCAGCGCCGGTGGATACGTTTATGATCGCTATTCTGGTTGGGGTTCCCGCGCTGACCGCAGCCATTATTGTCTGGGTCCTGCTGGGCGGAGCCCAGAAAGGTCTGCGCCAGGATGTGACCGCTCTGATCCAGTGGGCTCACAAGGTGTTTGGCGGAGAGCGGGTGAAGTTGCCGACCTTCCGCTGGGATATGGTGGCGTCAACCGGTGAGGTGCTGTACCGGTTGTCACAGGTTGTCGATAAGCGGGTCGCCAAGGCTGGCGAAGCGGCGAAGCCAAAGCAGGCTGCTGCCGGGAAGGCCGGTGCAGGTACCGCCAAGGGCAGCGATGAACCTCTGTTCCAGGAAAAGGACATGCTCGATATCGACATGCTTGATGGCGATGAGGACGTTCTCGGTTTTGGCAGTGGCGAAGATACCGTCTTTGGTTCGGGCGACACCCCGGGTGTAGAAGAGGTGGCACTGCCTCAGGTCGAGCTGTCCCAGGATATCTTCCGGGCCTATGACATTCGAGGCATTGTTGGCGAAACCCTGACTGCCGAGGGCGTTGAGGTGATCGGCCGGGCCATTGGTTCCGAAGCCCTGGAGCGTGGTGTCGACACCCTCTGCATTGGTTATGACGGTCGCCATTCGAGCCCGGATCTTGCGGATGCCCTTGCTCGTGGAGTGATGGCCACAGGGTGCAACGTGATTCATGTGGGCGCCGTGCCCACACCGGTACTCTATTTTGCCACCCACGAACTCCAGACTGGTTCTGGCGTCATGGTCACCGGCAGTCACAACCCCTCCAATTATAACGGTCTGAAAATCATGCTGGGTGGGGAAACCCTCTCGGGGGAAGCCATCCAGAAACTGTATCAGCGAATTCAGACCGGCGATTTTTCCAGCGGTCGGGGCAGTCAGAGCACCGAGGATGTCCGCCGTGCCTATCTGGACCGGATTGTTGGCGATATTGCGGTAGCGGCACCGCTCAAGGTCGTCGTTGATGCCGGCAATGGCATTGCCGGCGAACTCGCACCCATGCTCATTGAAGAGTTGGGCTGTGAGGTGATTCCGTTGTACTGCGAGGTGGATGGTGACTTCCCGAACCATCATCCGGATCCCGGCAAACCGGCAAACCTTGCGGATCTGATTGCCCGTGTCGAATCGGAAGGTGCTGACATCGGGCTGGCTTTCGACGGCGATGGCGATCGACTCGGCGTGGTCACCAATTCCGGCAAGATCATCTGGCCAGATCGCCTGATGATGTTGTTCGCCCGGGATGTGGTGTCCCGCAATCCGGGTGCTGACGTTCTCTATGACGTGAAGTGCAGCCGCAGGCTGGCCGGTGTGATATCTGAAGCGGGCGGCCGGCCCATCATGTGGAAAACCGGTCATTCACTGATGAAAGCAAAAATGAAAGAGACTGGCGCGCTCCTGGCCGGGGAAATGAGTGGTCATATCTTCTTTGGCGAGCGGTGGTACGGTTTTGATGATGGCCTCTATTCCGCCGCCCGCCTGCTGGAAATCCTGGGTATTGAAGACCGGCACAGCGATGAGGTCTTCGAGGATTTCCCGGACGATATCAGCACCCCGGAGCTGAATGTCGAAGTGACCGAAAGCTCCAAGTTCGACATCATAAAACGGCTCGGCGAGGCCGGTGACTTTGGTGACGGCAACATAAGCACCATTGATGGCATCCGTGTGGACTACGCCGACGGCTGGGGGCTGTGTCGGGCATCCAATACCACGCCAGTGCTGGTACTACGCTTCGAGGCGGAGACCGAGGAGGCACTGGAGCGAATCAAGTCTGTGTTCCGGGACCAGCTGCAGAAGGCAGCGCCGGATCTGGTGGCAGAGTTCTGATTTGAAAGCCCACTGACGATTTGCAGATCGATAACAACTCAGGATTAACAAGGCAAAAACATGGCGCTGGATCGTGAAACAGCAATGCAGGTGGCTTCGGTACTGAGCCGGGGGCTGCCCTATATTCAAAGATTTACCGGCAAGACCGTGGTCATCAAATATGGCGGTAACGCCATGGAAAACGAAGACCTGAAGAGCAGTTTTGCCCGTGATGTGGTGTTGATGAAACTGGTAGGTATCAACCCGATCGTTGTCCACGGCGGTGGGCCCCAGATCGGAGAGTTGCTGGAACGATTGAACATCCAGTCCCGGTTCGTCAACGGCATGCGGGTGACCGATTCCGAAACCATGGATGTGGTGGAAATGGTGCTCGGTGGCCAGGTGAACAAGGAAATCGTTTCCCTGATCAATTCCCACGGTGGCATGGCGGTGGGGCTCACCGGGAAGGATGCGAACCTGATCCGGGCCCGCAAGCTGGAGGTGGTCAACCGTTCTCCCGAACTGGAGCGGCCCGAAATCATCGACATCGGCCATGTTGGTGAGGTTGCCAGTGTGAACGTGGATGTTATCGACATGCTTACCCGCAGCAACCTGATTCCCGTGATCGCACCAATTGGCGTGGGGCCCGATGGCGCTTCCTACAACATCAACGCTGACCTGGTGGCAGGCAAGGTGGCCGAGGCCATGAAAGCCGAAAAGCTGATCCTGCTGACCAATGTGGCCGGACTCAAGAGCAAGGACGACAAGGTGCTTACCGGGCTCACGGCCAAGCAGGTTAACGAGCTTATCGAAGACGGTACGATTCATGGCGGCATGCTGCCGAAGATCCGGTGCGCCCTCAGTGCGGTGGAGAATGGTGTACGCACGTCCCATATCATCGACGGCAGGGTCGCTCATGCGTGCTTGCTGGAGATCTTCACCGATGAGGGTGTCGGCACCCTGATTTCACGTAACTGACGGCACCCGACAAGGAGTCTCCGGATGAAGCGCCTGCTTGCGACGCTGGTAGTACTGGTTCTGATCGGCTTTGCCGCGTTCAAGGCAAGTGTCTGGTGGCTGGCAGACCAGCGCATGGCTGAAGCAAGACAGGCGCTGGAATCCTACGGTGTGCCGCATCGAGGCAGCATCAGTTCCGGTATTGAGGGCCGACTGGTTCTCAACAATGCCAGTTGGCAGGATTTCGAGCTTACCCAGCCGCTGGATATCGCCCGGGCGGAGTTTGATACTGGGTCACCCGTTGACCTGCTGTCTGCTCTTGCCGATCCGACCAGTCTGCCGGCCCAGTGGACCCTTAGACTGGATGGCCTTGGCCTGACTCTGGACCCGACCATGCTCCGGAACTGGGTCACCGCAGAGGGCGTTAACAGTGAGGGAGATCCGGCCCTGTTTGTCCTGTCATGTGCGCCAGATCCGCGGCAGCAACTGGGGAGCGGCGATCTGATCCGCATGGGCATCACCGCGTTGGCCGGCGATGGTTTCGTGCGCCAGACCCAAGGCAATCTCCACGCGGAGCTGAATACCATCAGCACCGGTAGTCTCGAACTGGACTGGCCTGAGGCCCGAATCCGGGTTCAGGATTCCGAACTGTCCGTTTTGGACGGTGACGAGCCGATGCGTTTGACCCTGCGCGATGGCGGCCTGATGCGCCGAATCGCCGCCTACTGTGCCCGCGAAGCCGGCATTGAAACCGGCGAATGGGCGGGGCGGGCGGTGGCCGCGCTGGTTGCTGGACTCGAAGCCCGGGGGTTGGCCGCCAGCGACCAGTTGAAAGCGCTTTACCGGCAGTGGCTGCTTGAGGGCGGTGAGCTTACCGTGAACCTGCAACCGGACCAGCCCATGCTTGGCGTTCCTGTCAGGGTGGATGACAACGGTGGCCAGGGCCCAAGCTGGCAAGTTCGCTACAATGGTGCCGGCGTACCGGACGTCTTTCTGACCGAGGCCGAGCCTGTTGTTCAGGAAACACCAGAAGTGGCGGTTGAGCCGGTGGTGCCAAGGGAAGATCCGGAGACTGAAAGCTGGTACCCGGCGGAACTGGAGAGCGCCGAACAATGGATTGACCGGCAGGTTCGGGTAACCCTGTCCAACGATAATGTTGTGGAGGGTCGTCTGGTGAGCGTCAGCGAGCGTGAGCTGGAAGTGGCCCGCGTGGTTGCCGGTGGTGAAGTCGCCTATCCGATGTTGACCAGGGCGATCGTCAACTTTGAAGTCTGGCGTCGTGGCCGTGCACAATGATTCCAGTGGGAATCAGAGAGGAAACTATGTCGCAGTCCGATAGCAAATCCGCAACGGTGCCGGGCATTCGTGACATGCTTGCCCGCCTGATATCGCTGCCTTCCATCAGCAGCGCGTCGGCGAAGTGGGATCACAGCAATGAGCCCGTGGTGCGAACGCTGGCCGAATGGCTCGAGGCGCTCGGGTTTTCTGTGGAAATCCTGGAAGTGCCGGGGATGCCCGGAAAGTACAATCTGATCGGAACCCTCGGCAGCGGCCCGGGTGGTCTGGTGCTGTCCGGCCACACCGACACGGTGCCCTTTGATGACAAACGCTGGCAGAGCGATCCCTTTACCCTGACCGAGCGGGACAACCGCTGGTACGGGCTGGGCACCTGTGACATGAAAGGTTTTTTTCCGTTGGCCATCGAGGCGGCCAGGGCCTTTGTGAACGAAGATCTCAAGCAGCCCCTGATCATACTGGCCACGGCCGACGAAGAGAGTTCGATGGATGGCGCCCGGGCCCTGGCCGAAGCCGGCAAGCCCAAGGCCCGCTACGCGGTCATCGGCGAGCCCACCAGCCTGAAACCGGTGCGCATGCACAAGGGCATCATGATGGAGCGCCTGAAATTCGAGGGCCAGTCCGGCCACTCCTCCAATCCGGCCCTCGGCCGCAACGCCATGGAAGGGATGCACGAAGCGCTCACAGAATTGCTGGCACTCCGGTCAGGCTGGCAGGAAAAGTACCGGAACCCGAACTTTGAAGTGCAGTTTCCAACCCTGAACCTGGGCTGCATCCACGGCGGTGACAACCCCAACCGCATCTGCGCCCAGTGCGAGCTGCACTTTGACTTGCGTCCACTGCCGGGCATGAACATGGAAACGCTGCGCCAGACCATCCTGAGCAAGGTCCAGCCGATTGCGGAGCGTCGGGAGCTGTCGCTGGAATTCGAGCCACTCTTCGACGGCGTGCCACCCTTCGAAACCCCGGCCGATGCGGCCCTGGTCAAAGCCTGTGAAAAGCTCACCGGTCACACGGCCCACGCAGTCGCTTTCGCCACAGAAGCGCCCTGGTTACAGAAACTCGGCCTGGAAACCCTGGTCATGGGCCCCGGATCCATCGATCAGGCGCACCAACCGGATGAATTTATAGAGCTGTCCCAGCTGGAGCCAACCGTTAAAGTACTGCGAGGGCTTATCCGACAGTTTTGCCTTTAAGACGGAGTCCGGGTCAAATAGGGGGCTGGGTTGCAGGCCGCGTAAAGAAAAAGACTGGAGTACTCGAATTGAAATCAAACGACTGGCTGCATGGATTCCGCCATTCATCCCCCTACATCAACGCCCACCGCGGGCGTACGGTTGTGCTGACCATACCGGGGGATGCGATTGAACACGGGAATTTTATCAACATCATCCATGACATCGCGCTGCTGAGCAGCCTTGGCGTGCGGCTGGTCGTTGCCTTCGGTGCCCGCCCGCAAATCCAGGCGCGGCTGGATGGCGCCGGGGTGGAATCGTCGTTTTCGAAAGGTCTGCGTATTACACCGCAAGAGCACCTGAGCATGGTGATGGAGGCTGTCGGTGGCCTGAGAGCTTACCTGGAGAGCCACCTTTCCATGGGGCTGGTGAATTCGCCGATGCACAATGCCCGTATTCGGGTGAGTGGCGGCAATTATGTGGCCGCCAAGCCCGTGGGTGTGCTGGATGGTATTGATTTTGGCCACACCGGCAAGGTGCGCCGGGTGGATGTGGCCGGCATCGAGAAACTGCTGGAGTTGGGGCACATTGTTCTATTACCGCCGATGGGTTATTCGCCCACCGGGGACGCCTTTAATCTCTCCTACGAGGATGTTGGTAGTCAGGTAGCGGCGGCGCTGCAGGCCGAAAAGCTGATGGTGTTTATTGATGATCCCGGCTTGCAGGAAGAGGACGGCAGCCTGATCAGGGAGCTGTCAGCGCGTCAGGCGTCCGAACGTCTGGCTTCCGGTGCGGTAACCGGTCACGATGCGGATCTGCTCAGGGCGGCCTGTGATGCCTGTGTGAAGGGCGTACGGCGTGCTCACATCATTAGCTATGTGGACGACGGGGCGTTGCTGAAAGAACTGTTCACTCGGGACGGTGCCGGCACGCTGGTGAGCGGCGATCACTACGAACAGTTCCGCCAGGCCAGGGTTGAGGATATTGGCGGGATTCTGGAACTGATTCAGCCATTGGAGGAGCAGGGCATTCTTGTGCGCCGTTCCCGGGAGATGCTGGAAACCGAGATTGACCGGTTTGTCGTGGCGGAGCGAGACGGGACCATCGTGGGCTGTGCCGCTCTTTACAGTTACCCCGAGGAAGGTGCCGGCGAGCTGTCCTGTTTTGCCGTGGATCCAAACTATCGCCGGGCCGGGCGGGGTGACGAGATTCTGGCGATGGTGGAGAAGCTGGCTAGGGGGCAGGGCATCCAAAAGCTGTTTGTGCTGACCACCCAGACGGAGCACTGGTTCCGGGAGCGGGGCTTCCAGCCTTCCACCGTGCAGGCCCTGCCCGGGCCGAAGCTGGCCTCCTACAATACCCAGCGGAACTCAAAGGTGTTCTTCAAACCGCTGTGACAGGGCAGCCAGGTGTTCAGACCTCTGGGGTTCCGGTTGCTCCGACAGCGTCTCGACGGCCTTGTAAAAGCTCGCAAAGTCGTAGTCTGCATTTCGAAGCATCTGCCGGAATGCCGGTACATGCTGGTTGTACTGGCGAAACAGCGCAACGTTGGCATTGTTCAGACTGACCGGTGCGGGTCCGAAAGGGCCCGGCTCGGGCCAGTCTGCGGAAAGCTCCTGATAGGCTAGCGCCAGGTCTTCGAAAATGGCCGTTTTCCGGTTTCGCAGTTGGTCATCAGACAAGCGGTCCTGTTCGGCGTACAGTGCCTGCAGGCGGGCGCTGAAGTCCTCCACCAGGGCCAGTGTCTGGTTGCGGCGGGCGAGACGGTCCAGGGCTTGCCGGAACTGACCGGGGGTGCCCTGCTCCGAGAGCCAGAGTCTCAGTCCTTCCAGCTCCACGGCGGTGGCGAAGCTTTCGTTAAAGGCCGTGTCATCGGCAATGTAGACCACCCGGTGGGCCAGTTCATGGAACATCAGCGCGACCATGCGGTCCGCCGCCAATCGGGTAAAGCCGGTGTGCAGCGGGTCATCAAACCAGCCAAGGGTGGAGTAGGCCGTCACACCGCCAATGAAGGTGTCGAAGCCTCTGTCCTGGAATTGCGCCTCCTCGGCACGCGCATCTTCCAGATTGAAGTACCCCCGGTAGGCCTGGCAGCCGAGAACGGGGTAGCACCAGCGGTGTGGCTCCAGCGAGAATTCGGGCACGGCCACCAGATTGACCACCACCCAGGGTCTGTTGAGCTCCACGTAGTCGCTGAAGGCGTCTCCCACCGGCAGGGCCAGTCGTTGGGCGGCGAAGTGTCGGGCCTGCTGTGTCAGCGAGAGTTTTCCTCGCAACTCCAGTGGGGTTTCATTATTTGTGAGGACCTTCTCCACCGGTTCCCCGGCCATTATCAACGATAGATGCCCACTGACAGCTTGCGAATAGTAGCCAATGGTCGAACAGCCGTTAAGCATTGTTACCAGTAGCAAAAGTAGATAGATCTGACTAAGCTGTTTCATGGGTCAGGATGTTATAGTGGATTGGTTTGCCTGTGGGGGCCAGGCCGCTATAGTACAATCATGGTCTCTATAGTAGCAGCCGGTGGCATCCGCCATCGTTTCAGGGACGTGAGTCGGTTCCGGGCAGTATCTCCGGTGACTGTTCCGGCTTTGCGAGATATCAGGTAGTTCATGGATCCGAGAGAACGTCGTAGCAGCCCCCGCCAACCTATCAAGCTTGCCGCTCAGATTGATTTGGGAACCGGTGAGGCGTGGCCGTGCCAGATCGCCGATTTTTGTGCAGAGGGCCTTTTCGTTCGCTATTCGAGTGAAACCTCGAAGAAGATGGATCGGGCGTTTGCGTCCGGCACGCCGCCGGAACTGGTGGTACGTTTTCGTGGCCTGGATGGCGCCCGCCGCCATGAACTGCACGTCAGTATTGTCCGGCGGATTGATGGCGCCATGGGGGTCAATTTCAGCCGCCCGAACCCGGAAGCGGTTGATGCCATGCTGCAGCAGTGCGGTGGCTCCCGCCGACAGGGTCGCTCCTCTCTCCGGGCCCCCAGCGACCGGATCCAGTTTGTTCTGCATCAGTCCGCCAAGGCGGTGATCCAGTTCATCGAGCCGTTGATGGACGCCTGTTTTGTGCAGATGGTGGAGGGCCTGAAACAGGCGGCCCAGAAAGCCTCAAATGATCAACAGGCGAATGAATACATGGACGCCTCGGGGCAGATCCAGGCCCGGCAACGGGTCATCTGGCACCAGATGGCGAGAAGCCTGGAATCACCCTTGAAGCCTGCCCCAAAAGGCTTTCCCGGCTCCGAGCTCTCGGTGGTGGACAAGGGCGAGTTCGAGGACTGGCTGACCATCCGGGTGATGGTGACCAAGGCGGATACCCAGTACCGCGGCGACCTTCTGCAGCTCAAGCTCCGGCTGGACAAGCTTGGCATCGCCAATGCCACCGGCCACCACAACCCTCTCGGACCATCTCTGGTCTGTGAAGCCTTCCACAATGGACTCAATCAGCTCAAGGCTTCCCGGGAGGTGGAGAAAGTCTGCCTGCGGGTCTTCGAGCAGACCGTGCTGCAGCAGTTGGGGCCTCTTTACAAGGAACTCAACGATATCCTGATTCGACACGGCGTTTTGCCGGACCTGGATCTCAGCAAGTATCTGAGCGAGCAGGCCGGGGCGAAGCCGGAGCAAAAGAAGGAGACGGTTCAGCCAGAGCCGGTATCGGCGGAGAGTGCCCCTGACGCATCGGAACCAGCCCCAAAGGCGGAACAGGACAGCGCCAGATCGGCGCAACCTCGCCGCAAACCCGGAATGCTGGGTGTCGAATTCCGGGGCTATGCCCAGGCCGCGCAGACTGCATTTGCAACTGTACGCAATCTTCTCAATACCCTGAGTGCGAGCCGAGTGGCCCGGGGCGATCCGGAACCCATGCCGTTCCAGCCAAACGCCAGACCACTGTCGCCCGGAGAGCTCCAGCGAGAACTCCAGCAGTTGCAGTCACAGACCGTCGAAGCCGGGGAAGAGCTCGCGCCGTTAAAAGACCGGGTGGTAGAGAAGGTCAAGGCGAGCGGTGACAACAGGCTGGATGAAGAACAGCAGGAAACGGTTGATGTGGTCGACCGTTTTTTCAAGTCGGTGGTGGAAAGCCCCAAACTCAGTGAATATGCCCAGCAGCGCATGCGGCAGCTGGAAGTGCCCGTTCTGAAAGTGGTCATGAGGGACCCTGCGTTCTTTGATGACCAGGACAGCCCGGTTCGTGGGGTGATGAACCGCCTGGCCCAATTGGGTGTCAAGGGTGGCCGGATCAATCCGGTGGTCCAGCGTCGGGTTGATGAGCTGGTGCAGCGGATCACCACGGATTTTGAGCAGGATACCGGAGTATTCGAGCATACGGTCCAGGAGCTGGACACCCTGATCGATCGCCAGAATCTTGTCTATCGCAGGAATGTGGAGCGGGTGACTGCCGCAGCAGAAGGCGCCCAGAAGGTAGCGGAATCCAAGAAGGCCGTGGCCGACGTGCTGGACCAGAAACTGGGCGGGCGCAAGGTGCCCAGGGCGGTGCTGAGTCTGTTGGACGGCGGTTGGCGTGATCTGCTCTCGCTGACCTGGATCCGGCAGGGGCCTGACAGCCAGCTCTGGCAGGATTACCTGGCGGTGATTGATTCCCTGCTATCGTTCGCCGACGATCCCAACAGCACGATTAACCTGCCGGAATTGTTGCGGGTCATTCAGGATGGCCTGGCTTCCATTTCCAGTAACCATATGCCCTCATCCCAGATCCGTGACGAGCTCAAGCAGTTCCTGGTTCGCAGCCCGGAAAAAAGCCCCGAGCTGGTTGAGGTACCGCCGGCCAAGCCGGAGCAGCCGGACACGAAAAAACTGTCCGATCGTGAACAGCGCAGCCTTCAGCGCTGGATCAATCGGGCCCAGCAACTGCGCACCGGTGACTGGCTGCGGGACCAGGAAAACCCCAAGGAGCCCCAGTATATCCGTCTGGTCTGGATTGCCCGTGGCTTCAGCCGGTTCGTGTTTGTGAACCATCAGGGCATGCGGGTGGTGGAGCTCGAGCTTGAGGCCCTGGCCCGTCAGATGCGCAAGGGGATTATCGTCCCCGATAGTCAGTACGAGCGACCACTGGTGGATGAGAGTATCGACCGCATGGTTCGCAAGGTCTACGACCAGCTGTCCTGGGCTTCCACCCATGATGAGCTGACGGGACTTCTGGGGCGCCGGGAGTTCGAACGGATGCTGGATCAGCAACTGGCCCGCCGGGAAGACGAGCGCTCCCTGGTGCGCCTGGATCTCCGCCGTTTCCGCCTGCTGAACGATACTGCCGGCTACCAGGCCGGCGATGAGACCCTCAAACGGGTGGCGGATATTCTGCGCAGTCACGTGGGGGATGGTATGCCCGTGGCCAGGCTGGCGGGCAACGAGTTTGCCATGCTGGTGCCCTCAGAGAGTGCAAGTGATGCGGCCAGGGATCTGGTCAAGGCGGTGGAGGCCGCCGAGTTCAGATTTGGTGGCAGGGATTATCGGCTTTCGGCCAGCGCCGGCGTCGTTCCCACCTTGCCGGCACTGGTCAGTGCCGAACGCTGGTTGCGGGCGTCTGAAGAGGCCCTGGCAGCTTCCCGGCAGCAGGGTCATGGAAAGGTGTCGGAGTATGCGCTTGATGCCGGGGATCAGGCCCGCCAGGAACAGATTGCCGCCAAGGTTGCCAGTCTCAGTGATTTGAATGAGGAACGCATGTTGCTGCGTTGCCAGAAAATCATACCTCTGCACGCCAAAGCCTCCATGGCGGCGCAGTACGAGGTGCTGATCAGCATGTACGATGACGACGGCAACCTCATTACCGGTCGGGACTTTGTTCGGATGGCCGAGCGTTATGACCGTATGCAGGCGGTGGATCGCTGGGTGGTCGGCCACATGCTGGACTGGCTCAGGGAGCAGGCACCGGACCCGCGGCATTTTGGCGGTGTCTGCATCAACCTGTCCGGTTACTCCATGAACGATCAATCGCTGCTGGAGTTCATCTACGAGAAGCTGAGTGAGAAGGACGCGCCCATAGAGCGGTTGTGGTTCGAGCTGACCGAAGCCTCGGCGATCAACGACGTCCAGTCAGTCGCGGATTTCATTATCGAGATGAAAGAACTCGGATGCAGGTTCTGTCTGGGCAACTTCGGTAGTGGCCCAAGCTCGTTCGAGTTCATGCGTTCCCTGCCCGTGGATCTGATCAAGATTGACAGTGCCTTTACCGGCCAGCTGGCAACCAGCGAGACCGATCGGGCAATGGTGCGCTCTATGGTGGATATGGCCCATTACATGCGTCGGGAAGTGATTGCTTCCCAGGTTGAGTCCCGGGACGTCCTGGACATGCTCAGGCAGCTGGGTGTCGACTATGCCCAGGGCTTCGTGGTCGAGAAGCCCCGTTTACTCGACAGTCTTACCTGATTCCGGCAATCTGCCCCTATGTCAAAACGCCATCCGATCATAGCGGTAACCGGTTCATCCGGTGCGGGAACCACCACCACCGGCCAGATTTTCAGCCGGATGTTCGCCAGTGAAGGGCTGAACGCTGCCATGGTCAGCGGTGACAGCTTCCACCGTTATAACCGTGAACAGATGGCCAGGCTCGCTGCGAAGGGCCAGTTCGGTGAGCGTAACCACTTTGCGCTGGCGGCCAATCACATCGACAAGCTCGAAGCCCTTTTCTACGATTACGGTCACACCGGTAACGGCCGTTACCGGCAATATGTCCACGACGAGGACCGACGGCTGGTGGAAGCCGGACACAAGCCCGGAACCTTCACGCCCTGGGGGCCCTTACCCCCGGATACGGATTTGCTGTTTTACGAGGGGCTGCATGGCGGCGTCGTCAGCGAAACCTGCAATATTGCCCAGTACGTGGACCTGTTGATCGGTGTGGTGCCCATTGTGAACCTCGAATGGATCCAGAAGATCCACCGGGACACCCACAAGCGGGGATACAGCCAGGAAGCGGTGGTGGAAACCATCATCAACCGCATGGATGACTATGTTCACGATATCGTTCCCCAGTTTTCTCATACCCACATCAACTTCCAGCGCATTCCACTGGTGGACACGTCCAATCCCTTTGTTGTCCGGGACGTTCCGACCGAGGACGAGAGCATGCTGGTTATCCGGTTCCGCGATCAATCTGAAGTGGATTTTCCTTACCTGCTGCAGGTGATCTCTGGCAGCAGCCTTTCCCGGCACGACACCCTCGTGATTCCGGGCACAAAAATGCCGCTGGCCATGGACCTGATTGTCAGGCCCATGGTGCAGCGGCTGATGGCAAGAAAGCCATTCGCCTGATCCGTCAGGCCGTCAGTCGGCCGTCCCGGTAATCCCGAAGCGTCTGCTCAATTTCCTCCCGGGTATTCATCACGAACGGGCCGTACTGGAGCACAGGTTCACCAATGGGCTTGCCGGCGATCAGCAGCACGCGCGCCCCGGATTCTCCGGCAGTGAGAGCAATCCGGTCACCGTTGTCACCCAGAATGTTGGCAGCGCTGCGTTGAAGTGCGTGATCAGACAGGCTGGCGGTGCCCTCGTACAGGTACAGCATGGCATTGTGACCCTCCGGAACCGGCAACGTCACACTTGCCCCCGATTCGAGATGGATGTCAGCGTAGATTGGCTGGGTGCTTCGATCCGCTACTGAGCCCTCGTGAAGCTGGCCCTCGATCTCCATAGTGCCGGCGATGAGCTTCACCTTGCCGCCTTCAAAGACGATCTCCGGGATCTCTTCCGGCTGGATATCGCGGTAACCCGCTTCTGTCATTTTCTCTGCCGCGGGCAGATTCAACCAGAGCTGGAAACCCCGCATCACGCCTTCTTCCTGCTGCGGCATTTCCGAGTGAATGATCCCACGGCCGGCGGTCATCCACTGAACGCCGCCATTGCGCAGGTCGCCGCGGTTCCCCAGGTGATCCTCGTGCAGCATGTGCCCCTCGATCATATAGGTCACCGTCTCGAAACCCCGGTGAGGGTGCGATGGAAAACCGGCGATATAGTCGGCGGCCTCGGCGGAGCCGAACTCGTCCAGCATCAGGAACGGATCCAGGCGGATATTCTGTTGCTGGCCGATGGAGCGCTTGATGCGCACGCCGGCACCGTCGGAAGTTTCCAGGGCTGGAATAATCTGTTTCAGGGAGCGCAGGGTCATGGTGTCCTCCTCTCGTTAGCTCATGACTCCATTAAAACGGCAGACGAGGGGAGAATAAAACGCAGAATTCTGGCGGGTGACATCAAAAAAACTGAAGGACCCGTGACGCCCCGGGCGGAGCGTCACGGGAGGCGATCATTCGACGTTGCGGGAATAGAAAATCTCAAGCATTTCACGGCGCAGGCGGTCTTCGATGGACTGTGCTTCCGCCGGGTCGAGATCACTGGCGTTTACCCCGAAGACATAGTTATCGAGATTGAAGTTTTTCAGCATCATCTTGGTGTGGAACAGGTTTTCCTGGTACACGTTCACATCGATCATCTGATACGCGTTCTGGGTATCCTCGGTCAGATAGTTCTGGATCGAATTGATGTCGTGATCAATGTAGTGTTTGGTACCGTCCACATCGCGGGTAAAGCCGCGAACCCGGTAGTCCACAGTGACGACATCAGAATCGAAGCTGTGGATCAGGTAGTTCAGCACTTTCAGCGGTGAGATCAGACCACAGGTGGAGACATCGATGTCAGCCCGGAAGGTGCTTACGCCATCATGGGGGTGGCTTTCCGGGTAGGTGTGCACGGTGACGTGGCTCTTGTCCAGGTGCGCAACGATGGTATCCGGCAGCGGCCCCGGGGATTCCTCGTTGTCCGGTTCTTCGCCATTGGTCAGTTCATGCTCGGCAATCAGCATGGTGACCGAAGCGCCGTGTGGCTCGTAATCCTGGCGCGCAATGTTCAGGACGTTGGCGCCAATGATTTTGACCACGTCGGTCAGAATCTGGGTGAGACGCTCGGCGTTGTACATCTCATCGATGTAGTCAATGTAGGCCTTGCGTTGCTCTTCGGTCTGCGCATAACAGATGTCGTAGATGTTAAAGCTCAGGGATTTGGTCAGGTTGTTAAAACCATGCAGCTGGAGTTTTGATTCCATGCTCAGCCCCTCCGGATCGTGGAGATGAATGACTGCAGAGCTGCATTGCTGCGCTCTGCCGAGGCCGCCACCGACTACTGACCGGGTTGTTCACCTTTTGCGCAGACCGGCGGAGAGGGTGCGTATTATGCACACCGCAAGTGACGTTGAATAGTATTTGCAATGACATTTTAGCATCCGTGATTTCCGCTGCATTCGACCCACGGAATCTGGCCCATGGATGGTGTCGAAGCGCCTTGTCAGGCCTGCTATTCTGCCTCATGCACCTCATAGGTGTGACTGATCTCAACGCCCGCCTTTTCCAGCATGATGGAAGCTGAGCAATATTTTTCTGCCGACAGGCTGACGGCCCGTTTGACCAGGTTCTCCTTGAGGTTTTTGCCGGTTACCACGAAATGCAGGTGAATGCGGGTAAACACGGCGGGCACCGCGTCGGCACGCTCTGCCTCAAGTTCGGCATGGCAGGTGGTCACGTCCTGGCGGCTTTTCTTCAGGATGCTCATGACATCAAACGCAGAGCAGCCTCCCAGACCCATCAGCAGCATTTCCATTGGGCGCGGACCCAGGTTCTGGCCGCCATGGTCCGGTGGACCATCCAGCTGGACACTGTGGCCGCTGCCGCTGGTGGCTTTAAAACTGGCGTTGCCGGTCCAGTCAATGGTTGCTTTCATGGGACGACTCTCCGTTGTAATAAGACGGGACCAACACTTGCGGTGGCCCGGGTGAAAATGATCTGTGACGGGATGCTAGCACAACCGGCCTCGCCAGGCAGGCTGATCCCGGATACATGTTGTATACTCTTTCCGGTTGCCCGCAACAGACCTTCTTGTTATAAGTTGCGCAGTTTTGCAGTAAAAATGAACGAACCCGCAAGGAAAGCCGGGTGCATAAAAAACATTGGGACCCGCCAGTATCTGAGGAGGCACGACTCGCATTATGGCCACTATCGTCAAGCCGGTTGAGCAGAAAACCAAGCATCTCGACTATTTCCTTTCGCAGTGTCATCGTCGTCGTTACCCAGCCAAGAGCACGATTATCTATGCCGGTGACAAGAGCGATTCACTGTTCTACATTGTCAAGGGATCAGTAACCGTCATCATTGAGGATGATGATGGTCGCGAGATGATCATGGCCTATCTGAACGCCGGCGACTTCTTCGGTGAGATGGGCCTGTTTGACAACATGGATTCCCGCAGTGCCTGGGTGAAGGCCAAAACCGAGTGCGAGGTGGCGGAGATCAGCTACACCAAATTCCGGGAAATCGCCCAGCAGGATCCAAGGGTCCTGTACTTCATCGGCGAACAGATGGCCTCGCGACTGCGCCAGACTACCCGTAAGGTCGGCGACCTGGCGTTCCTGGATGTCACCGGCCGTGTTGCCCGTACACTGCTGGACCTGTGTAAGGAACCGGATGCCATGACTCACCCGGATGGAATGCAGATCAAGATCACGCGCCAGGAAATCGGGCGGATCGTCGGCTGTTCCCGGGAGATGGTTGGTCGGGTGCTGAAAACGCTGGAGGATCAGGGACTGGTGCGCGTCAAGGGCAAGACCATGGTGGTCTACGGCACGCGCTGAGCGTTATTACCGTTCATCCTGTATTTGAAAAGACCGCTATCAACTGCGGTCTTTTTGCGTTGTGCGCCAGGCATGGCGCGTAGCGCCTTGACGGCGCTGTTCCGGTCCAGGTGGTGCTGACCGGATGACTTGGGGGTGTAAGTCCCCTGTGGGCCCGGCAAGGGGAACCACTAGCTGGAC